>Ga0190275_10000041_pt1 | contig 163911 bp, 158 predicted proteins | sample Popmic550T_FD_133745 | JGI IMG/M metagenome (GOLD analysis project Ga0190275, IMG submission 133745) | Populus adjacent soil microbial communities from riparian zone of Yellowstone River, Montana, USA - 550 T | ecosystem: Environmental > Terrestrial > Soil > Riparian zone > Trees stand... | reverse complement strand
TGGCGCTGCGCCGATCCGGGCGTCCAGTACGACACGACGATCAACGACTGGCACACCTGCCCGAACTCGGGCCGGATCAACGCGTCGAACCCGTGCTCGGAGTACATGCACGTCGACGACTCGGCCTGCAACCTCGCGTCGATCAACCTGATGAAGTTCCGCCGCGCCGACGGGACCTTCGACGTCGCGGCCTACGAGCACGTCGTCGACGTGCTGATCCTCGCCCAGGAGATCGTCGTCTCGCCGTCGAGCTACCCGACCGAGGAGATCGCGCGCAACGCCGTCGCGTTCCGCCAGCTCGGTCTCGGCTACGCCAACCTCGGCGCGCTGCTGATGAGCAACGGCCTCCCCTACGACTCCGACGAGGGTCGCGCGGTCGCCGGCGCCCTGACCGCACTGATGACCGGCCGCGCCTACCGCAAGTCGGCCGAGATCGCCGCGGCCGTCGGCCCCTACGAGAAGTTCGAGGAGAACCGCGATCCGCATCTCCACGTGATGCGCAAGCACCGCGCAGCGGCCGACGGCATCGACGCCGGCCTGGTCGAGGAGCCGCTGCTCGAGGCGGCGAAGCGCTCCTGGGACGAGGCGATCGAGCTCGGCGAGGAGTTCGGCTACCGCAACGCGCAGGCGACGGTGCTCGCGCCGACCGGGACGATCTCCTTCCTGATGGACTGCGACACGACCGGCATCGAGCCTGACTTCTCGCTGGTCAAGTTCAAGGAGCTCGTCGGCGGCGGCAACATGACGATCGTCAACCGCACCGTGCCGGAGGCGCTGCGCACGCTCGGCTACTCCGACCACGAGGTCGAGCAGATCGAAGCGCGCATCGCCGAGAACAGCACGATCGTCGGGGCGCCGGGACTCAAGGACGAGCACCTGCCGGTGTTCGACGTCGCGGTCGGCTCACGGGCGATCTCGCACATGGGCCACATCAAGATGATGGGAGCGGCCCAGCCGTTCCTCTCGGGCGCGATCTCGAAGACGGTCAACCTGCCCGCCGAGGCGACGATCGAGGACATCTCCGAGACCTACATGGAGGGCTGGAAGCTCGGCCTGAAGGCGCTCGCGATCTACCGCGACGGCTCGAAGACCGCCCAGGCGCTGCGCACCGACGCGCAGCAGGACCAGCCGGCGGACACCCAGGCGAAGATCGACGCGGCGGTCAAGGCCGCGATCGCCGAGGTCGGCCCGCGGCGCAAGCGGATGCCGCGCGAGCGCCAGTCGCTGACGCACAAGTTCTCGATCGCCGGGCACGAGGGCTACATCACCGCCGGCGTCTACGAGGACGGCACGGTCGGCGAGATCTTCCTGACCGACATCGGCAAGGAGGGCTCGACGCTGCGCGGCATGATGAACGCGTTCGCGACGTCGATCAGCATCGCCCTGCAGTACGGCGTGCCGCTCGAGACGCTCGTGCGCAAGTTCTCCTACATGCGCTTCGACCCGGAGGGGATCACCGGCAACCAGGAGATCCCGTTCGCCAAGTCGCTGCCCGACTACATCATGCGCTGGCTCGCCTCGCGCTTCCTCAACGTCGATGTCCAGGAGGAGCTGGGGATCATGACCGCGGAGGTCAAGGCGCGGAAGGCGGCCGAGGAGGCCACGCTGCGCGGCGACACCGCCGGTCCGGTCAAGGCCAACGGCAACGGCGGCAACGGCAGTGGCGGGAACGGAGCCGGCAACGGCGCCCCGGTCGCCGCGAGCACCCCGGCGCCCGCCGCCTCGGCGCTGACCGACGACCCGCCGGTGGCGGCCCCGGCCAAGATCACCGGCCTCGACCTCGGCCCCGCCTGCTCCCAGTGCGGCGGCATGATGCAGCGCACCGGCACTTGCTACACGTGCTCGAGCTGCGGCAACAACACCGGTTGCGGTTGAGCCGAAGCGCTCGTCCCTAGACGTTCGCCGAAGGCCGCCTCCGGGCGGCCTTCGCGCTTTCTAGGCGATGTATGGACCGCCGAGGTTGCGGTCGAACGCGCTACGCACATCATCGGCCTGCGCGGGCTTCGGCTTCGCCTCGGTCGTCGCCTTGAGGGGGTCGACACGGCCGCCTGGTGGCATACCGACCTTGACCACCGACCAGATGCCGGCGTCGTCGGCGCGGGCCATCCAGCGATGGGCGGCACGGTCGGGATGCTCGCGGGTTAGGCGATCCCGCTCCTGCTCTGCCTCGGCGCGTGTCATGCACAGAGTCTACGGCGACTCGCAAGCAGCGATCGAAGCTTTCTTAGGGCTGGGACCCGCACGATGCTTCGGCGGACTGGTCAGGGCGCGGCGATGCGCTCGATGAGCTCGACGGCGAGCGAGCGGAGGTCGGAGGGGGCGCTGGCGGTGGCGACGTGGTCGAGCAGGAGGCCGTCGAGGCTGGCGCAGAGGAGGTGGGCGCGGCGGGAAGGGTCGGGGGCGCCGAGTAGCTCGAGGGCATGTTGGAGGAACTCGCGGTAGGCGCGGTCCCAGCGCTCGGCCGCCGGGCGGAGGTCGGGGCGGCGGGCCGACTCGAGGTAGAGCTCGTACTGGGCGAGCAGGGTGACGCGGTCGCCGGCCCAGGCATGGATGACGACGTCGGCGAGCCGTTCGGGGAGCAGGTAGGGGCCGACGTCGAGCGCGCCGCCCTCTGACTCGGCGCGCAGGCGCTCGGCCTCGCGCTCGGCGACGTGCTCCAGCGCGCGGGCGACCATGTCGTCCTTGGAGTCGAAGTAGTAGGTCGTCGAGCCGAGCGGAACGCCGGCCTCGGCGGCGACGGCGCGGTGGTCGACGGCGGCGATGCCGCCACGGCCGATCACGCGCACGGTCGCGTCGAGCAGCGCACGGCGGCGGGCGGCGCCGCGCGGCGCCGCGGAGTCCGGTGCGGTCGCGCCGGCGCCGGCCACCGCTAGTGGGCCGCCGAGATGTTGAGGCCGATCACGCCGGCGATCACAGCCGTGATGCTGAGGATCTTCAGCGCCCCCATCGGCTCGCCCCAGGCGGCAAAGCCGATGACGGCGATCGCCGCCGTTCCGACGCCGGACCAGACCGCGTAGGTGAAGCCGATCTCGAAGTGCTTGAGCACCAGCGCGAGCATGTAGACCGACACCCCGTAGGCGGCGAGCATGCCGACCGACGGCACGAGCTTCGACATCCCGTCGGAGAGTCGCAGCAGGACGGTGCCGATCACCTCCGAGACGATTGCGATGACAAGCAGGATGGCGGGTGACACGACTGGCTCCTCAAATCTGTACGTCTGTACATGTACAACTGTACAGGATCCAGCCGAGAACGTCGCTAGGGTCTCCCCCTCTATGTCCGACACCACCAAGCTCACAGCCGAAGCCCACGCCCGCATAACCGAGGAGATCGAGCGCCTCGAAGGCGAGGGCAGGCGCGAGATCGCCGCGCGCATCAAGATCGCCCGCGAGTGGGGCGATCTCAAGGAGAACGCCGAGTACCACGCCGCCAAGGAGGAGGCGGCGATGCTCGAGGCGAAGATCGCCGGCCTGCGCGACCAGCTGCGCTCCGCCGAGATCGTCGAGGCGGCCGACGGCGACGTCGTCGGCATGGGCACGACCGTCACCTACAAGGACGAGAAGAGCGGCAAGGAGCTGAGCCACAAGCTCGTCCCGAAGGTTGAGGCGGACCCGAGCTCGGGACTGATCTCGATCGACTCGCCCGTCGGCAAAGCGCTCGCCGGCACCAAGATCGGCGACGACGCGACGCTCGAGACGCCCTCGGGCACCCGTACGATGCGCGTGCTCGCAGTCGAGCACTCCTAGCCCAGCGAAAGGACTCCTCCAGCCATGACCCGACCGAACCGGCGCGCACTAGCCATCGGCCTCACCACCGCGGTGGCGACCGTCGCCGTCGCCATCCCCGCCGCCGACGCCAAGAAGGAGCCGATCAAGCCGGAGCCGAACTCCGCCTACGCCTCCTCGATCGCCGCCAAGCGCGGCTTCGCGGTGATCGTCCTGAGCAAGGGCAAGATCGTCACCGGCACGATCCGCGCCAAGTTCAGGGACGCCGACGGCAAGGTCTGCCGCCAGGAGGGGCTGTCGCTCGACAACGGCCAGACGCAGCTCGACTACACGATCGGCAAGCCGAAGAAGCCCAACGACAACGGCAAGTACTCGGTCAAGGGGACCATTGCCAACCAGCCGAGCGATACCGCGACGTTCAGCGGCAAGTTCGCCAGCTCGAAGAAGACGTCGATCGTCGTGAAGGCGAAGTGGATGGGGTGCAAGACCGGCAAGGTCGTCTTCAAGAAGGCCGTTCCGACTGCTGGCTAGCCAGTCTCGCCCGATGCTTCTAGCGATCGTTCGATAACTGAAGTTATCGAACGACTGCTAGACTTATCAAAGTGAATCTAGGCAGTCCTCATCGCCTGCTCGCCCATCCGCTCGACGGCGCGGTCGTCGCGGTTCTGTCCGCGACGACCCACCCGCTCACAGGTCGAGAGGTCGCGCGGCTGGCGCCTGAGGGCTCCCAGCCGGGTATCTCCAAGGCACTCGGTCGCCTCACCGCTGAAGGTCTAGTAGACAGGCAAGAGGCGGGCAATGCCCTGCTGTATCGACTGAATCGCGATCACCTCGCCGCTCCCGCCGCAACGATGCTCGCCGATCTGCGCAACGCGCTGATCGACCGGCTGCGCGAGGAGATCGCTGGCTGGGACCTTCAGCCAGTGCACGCTTCTATCTTTGGCTCCGTTGCACGGGGCGACGCCGATGCAAGTAGCGACATCGATCTATTGATCGTGCGACCGGCCGATATCGCAGCGGACGATCCGCGCTGGCGCGGTCAACGCGACGAGCTCAGCTACGCGGTCAAACGCTGGACCGGCAACGCCCTGAGCACATCGGAGCTTCCCGAAGCAGACATTGCGCGGCTCGCCGACGAGCGCCCGCCGGTCGTCGCTGCAATCAGGGCCGACGCGATCACCCTGGTCGGTCCCGACGCCAACCGCCTCCTCCGCGAGAAAACGACATGACGCCGCGAGCCGGTCGAACTCAGCGCTGCAGCGAGGCTGATGCCAGGCGTCGCCTTCAGCACTCCAAGCAGTTTCTCGAGGTCGCTGAGCTGGCAGCCGAGGACCAACGTGACGACGGCAGCTTGGAGTACGGCAATGCTGCCGCGACGCTAGCCATGCTCGCGGGAATCGCCGCGGCCGACGCCGCCTGCTGCAAGGCACTTGGGCGACGCTCACGAACCGACGACCACGACCAGGCCACCTCGCTCGTTGAGCAGATCGCGCCCGACGGACAGTCCGCAGCGAAGTGCCTCCGCGCTCTCGTCGCGCTCAAGAACGATGCGCAGTATGGCTTCTACACGGTGGGCTCAGGCGAACTCACCAAGGCAGTCCGCGGAGCGCGCAAGCTGGTGGATTTCGCCGACGCGACCCTGCGGCGCTAGGGTCGCGCCAATGCCAGCAGTCGCCAAGTTGTCCCCGCCGGACATCCCGGGCGCGACGCAGCAAACCGTCACGATCGAGAGCCACGATGCCGGGCCTTTCGACGTCCGCTTCTACGAGGCGGGCGTCGGACCGCCGGTGCTGCTGCTGCACGGCTGGCCGCAAGACGCCTGGTGCTGGCGCAGCGTCATCCCGCTGCTCGCCGACCGCTACCGGCTGGTTGCGCCGGACCTGCGCGGATTCGGCCAGACCGACGCGCCGGCCGGCGGCAGCTACAACGGCCTGACGATCGGCGCCGATGCGGTCGCGTTGCTCGACGCGTTGGAGATCGAGCGCGCGCATTTGATCGGCCACGACTGGGGCGGCTTCGGAGCGTTCGCCGCCGCGATCGCCGCGCCGCGGCGGATCGCCAGCCTGGTCGTGCTGAACACGATGCCACCGTGGCTGGAGCTGTCGCCGCGGTTGCTCTGGGAGCTGCGGCGATCCTGGTACGTGCTCCCGCTGGCGGCCTGGGGCGAGTCGATCGTGCGCGAGCGGCCGAGCCTGATCGCGCGGATGCTGCGCGGCGACCGCGTCCAGGAGGGGATCTCGCGCGCCGACGCTCACGGCTACGCGGCGCGGCTGCAACGGCCTGACAGCGCACGGGCGACTATGGCGCTCTACCGCAGCTTCGTCCGTTCGTTCCGGACGGTGCTGGTCGAGCGGTCGTTCGAGGACCTGCACCTCACGGTCCCGACGCGGATCGTCTTCGGAGCGGCCGACATGGCGATCTCGCCCGTCGTGCTGCGCGGGATCGAGCGCCACTGCGACGACGTCGCCGTCGAGCTGGTCCCCGACTCCGGCCACTTCATCGCCGAGGAGAAGCCGGAGCTGGTGGCCGACCGCGCCGCGGCGCTCTTCGAGCGGCACCCGATCGACGGCTTTACCAACTCCTAACCCGCCGCTGGACGGCCGCTGGGCGACCCCGGGGCATGGTGACCCGAAAGAAGTCCACGACTCGAGAGGCGATCCCATGAAACGCATTGCGGCAGTACTCGTCCTGGCGGCCCTGACCACCGCCGGGCTGACCGCGCTGGCCGGCGCCGCGACCGACACCAAGCAGCCGCTGCGCGAGTTCGAGGGCCGCGTGGTGTCGATCGACCGCGACTCCCGCACCTTCAGGCTGCACGACAGCGAGCGCGGGACCAAGCGGATCAAGGTGAACCGCAACACCCGCTTCGAGCGCGTCGCCGGCCTCTCCGGGCTGAGCGTCGGCCAGCGGGCGATCGAGGTCAAGACGCGGCGCAAGACGGCGAACGGCCGCGCCTGGATCGCGATCGAGGTCGAGAAGTCGGGTGGCGGCGGCGAGCACGGCGACGACCGTGACGACGACCGCGACGGCGATGACGACCGCGGTCGCGGCCGCGGCGGCGACGACAACGACTGACCGCACGCCACACCGGGGTAGGCTGGCTCCCGTGAAGGAGCCAGCCCCAGCCCCGGGCCGCGACGAGACCCCGGAGGAGCGCGCGGACCGCAACCTCACCGAGCTGCTCGGCGAGCTGCGGGTCGCGCTGCCGGGCGTCCAAGTGCTGTTCGCCTTCCTGCTGATCGTGCCGTTCAACGACCGCTTCAGCGACGCCACCGCCTTCCAGCGCGACCTCTACCTCGGGACGCTGATCTGCACGGCGTTCGCGTCGGCGCTGCTGATCGCGCCGTCGATGAACCACCGGCTGGAGTTCCAGCACGGCGACAAGGAGCATCTCGTCGCGGTGTCGAACCGGCTGACGATCGCCGGGCTGACGCTGGTGGCGCTCGCCATGACCGGGGTGGTCGCGCTGCTGACCGACTTCGTCTTCGGAACCGCGACGATGGTCGTCACGACGTCCGCGCTGGCGTTGGCGTTCGCGCTGCTCTGGTACCTGCTGCCGTTGCGGCGGCGGCGGATGCTCGCCCGCAAGTAGGGTCATCCGCGTGTCGCGGGAGACCACCCACACGGTGCGCGACGTGCGCAGCGGGCCGGGCGAGCTGTCGTTCGACGTCGACGTCTGCGGAATCGAGCAGACGATCTGGTTCAAGACCGACGCGCCGGTCACCCCGAATGCCGACGCGGTGCTGGCGACGTGCCTGCTGCCGGCGGCGCTGTGGGGCGGCACTCTCGACATCGACGCCCCGATCAGTCCACGGCTGTTGCGCAGCCAGACCGAGTTCCAGGCGATCCAGCGGATGTGGTCGCGCCAGTGGGACTACGGGCTGCTGCCGCTGGGCGAGATCGACGTGCGGGCGCCGGCGCGTGCTTCGATCGAGGCGGCGCCAGGCCGCGGCGTCGCGACCTTCTTCAGCGGCGGCGTCGACTCCTGGTCGGTCGTGTCCGAGCACCCGGAGGTGACCCATCTCGTCTTCGTGCGCGGCCTCGACCTCGTCGAGCGGCCTACTGCGTTCGTCGACGAGGTCGAGCGCCGCCTGCGTGCGGCGGCCACCGACCTCGGCAAGACGCTCTACGTCGTCGACACCAACATCCGCGAGCTCTCGGACCGGCTACTGCCATGGGACATCTATTTCGCCTCGCCGCTCGCGGCGGTGGCGCTGCTGCTCGCGCCGTTGTTCGAACGCTTCCTGGTCACTGGCGACGCCGACTACGAGACGACCGTTGGCCAGGGCGTCGACCCGCTGGTCGACCACCTCTGGAGCACCGAGCAGCTGGAGATCGCCCACGCCTGCGGCCGCTTCAGCCGCGTCGAGCGTACGCGGCTGATCGCCGACGATCCCGTCGCCCAGAGGGCATTGCGGGTCTGTTGGGAGAACCGCGACGGCGCGTACAACTGCGGACGTTGCCGCAAGTGCCTGTCGACGATGATCACGCTCGAGGCGCTCGGCAAGCGCGAGCCCTTCAGCGCCTTCCCGCCGCGGCTCGACCTGGCGCCGGTCGACGAGGTCGCGGTACCCAACGTGCTCGTACTGACCCTGTGGCAGGACATCCTCGACCTCATCCGACAGGAGGGTCGCGCGGATCTCGAGCCCGCCGTCGCGAAGGTGGTCGCGTCCGGCAAGCGCCAGCTCGGGCTGCCGGATGCCTTCCGGCGGCGGGGCGCCGCGAACGGTCGCGTAGCGTCGGCGGAGCGCGACGACTTCCGCCGCCAGCTCGACTCGGTCGTCGGCTCGCGCTCCTGGCGGCTGACCGCGCCGCTGCGGCGGGCCGCTGCCGCCGCCCGCCGGATGCGCGGCTAGGGCGCGAGCAGGCGCTCCAACACCGGGCGCAGCGCCGCCGGCGAGGCCGTCCGGGCGACTTCCTCCCGGCCGGCGACCGAGATCCGGGACCACAGGTCGGCGTCGCGGTACAGCTCGACGATCAGGCGCGCCAGCTCGCCGGCGGTGTCGCCGACGAGGATCTCCCTGCCGTGCTCGACCGCGAGCCCCTCGGCTCCCACGACGGTCGTGACCACCGGCAGTCCGGCCGACATGCTCTGAGTGACCTTGCCCTTGACGCCAGCCCCGTAGCGCAGCGGGACGGCCATTGCCACCGACCCGCCGAGCAGCGGGGCGAGGTCGGGAACCCAGCCGCGGACGTCGATCCGGTCGTCGGCGAGCGCCGCCAGCTCGGGCGGCGGGTCGGCGCCGACGACCGTCAACCGCACGTCTTCGATCTCCGCCCAGACCGCCGGCATCACCTCTCTCGCCAGCTCGAGCGCCGCGCCGACATTCGGGCCGTGCGCGAAGCCGCCGACGAACAGCACGCCCGACCGCTCTCCGCGCGGCGGAACCTCCGACCACGGCTCGTGGACGTTCGGCAGGATCGCGACGTCGAGGCCCGGCTCCTCCGCCAGCAGCGTCTGGCGCTCCGCCTCGCTGACGGTCAGCGTCACGTCGCAGGCCCTCGCCAGCGCAAGCTCGAGCTCGCGCAGGCCCGCGGCCTTCGCCCGATTGGGGTTGCCCTCGACCTCCGCCCGGCGGTGCTCGCGCACGTAGTGCAGGTCGACGGTGTCGTAGGCGACGCGCGCGCCCGGCGCATGCTCGCGCACGATGTGCAGGTAGCGGCTGGCGACGTAAGGGCGGCTGAGGATCGCCAGTCGCGTCCGTCCCCCGGCGGCCGCGAGGTATGCCGCGAGCTCGGAGCCGGGCTCGAGCACCTCGACGCTCGCGTCCTGCAGGGAGCGTCGATAGCGGTCGTCCGCCACCGGTCCGTCAGGCAGGAAGGTGACGCGGCAGCCGAGCTCGGCGAGCGTGTCGAGAACGTGCGACATCCGCAGCGATCCGGCGTCGCGGTCGGGCGTCGGCACGCTGTGGTCCACGATCAGCACGTGTGGCCCGTGGTCGCGGTTGCTGGCCAGGTAATCACTCCACTCGCCGCGGACCGGCTGGGCCTCGAGCGCCGCACCCCACTTCGCGGCGAAGGCCTGCCGATCGCGCTCGCGGCGGCCGGCCAGATCCGCCTGGTCCGTCTCGGTCGCGGCGCCATCCCCCCGCGCGACCTCGGCGCGCGGCTCGTAGACGACCATCCAGCCGGCGGCGCGCGCCGCGAAGGCGAGGTCGGCCGCCACGTAACGGTCCGACTCGTAGCGCCCGTCCAGGCCGCCGACCGCGTCCCACAGCTCGCGCCGCACGAGCAGGGCGGCGGACGCGCCGTGGTCGACGGCTCGCGAGTAGTCGTACTCCGGCGCGTCGCGACGCTGGCCGTCGCCGAAGCCGGCGGCGTCGCCGCTTTGCCAGACGATCCCGCCAGCCTCGGCGAGGTTCCCATCGGACCGCAGCAGCTTCGCCGCGACGACTCCGATGTCCGGCCTGGAATCGGCGCGCGCGACCAGCGCCGTCAGCCAACCTAGGCGGACCTCGACATCGTCGTCAAGCAGCACGACATAGCGTCCGCGCGCCTCCATGACACCCCGGTTGGCCGCCGCCGCGCCGCCATCCACGACGATCGCCTCGAACGCAACGGCGTCGCCCGTCGACACGATCGCTCGCAGGCACCGCTCGCGCGCCGGCGCGCCGGAGCGCGCGGCGATCACGATCGACACGTCGACCGCCGGAAAGCTGGGCATGCGTAGCGCGTGCGCCGTCTCGCGGCCGCCGAGCAGCGCCCGGACCCTGCGCCGCAGGCCTCCCATCAGCCGGCTTCGAGCGCGCGCCGGATCACCCAGTCCGAGCGCGCGAGGCGGTCCTCGGCCTCAGCCTCGGTGACCTCCGCGAGGTCGGCGACGATCCTGACCGCGCGGCGCTTGAGCTTGTCCACGCTCACCCGCATGTCGACCATCTGGTTCCGCGCCACCCGCCCGGTGGAGACCATGGCGGCGGTCGTCATCCGGTTCAGCGCGAGCTTCTGGGCCGTCGCCGCCTGCAGGCGCGTCGAGCCGGTCAGGATCTCCGGCCCGGTCGCCAGACGGACTCCGAGGTCGACGTCGTCGAGCAGAGGAGACGGGGCGTTGCTCGCCATGCCGCACGTCCAGGCTCCGGCGGCGCGCGCCGCCCGGACCCCGGCGACCACGAAGGGCGTGGTGCCGCTCGCGGCGACCCCGACGACCGCGTCGCCAGGCCCGAGGGCGAGCTCGTCGATGCGCCGGGCGGGCGCCTCCACGTCGTCCTCGGAGACGGCGATCGACACGGCCAGGCCGCCGCCGGCCACCAGCGCCTGGAACTGCCTGCCGACCTCGCCGAAGGTCGGGGCCAGCTCCGATATCTCGCCCGCGACGATCCTGCCGCTCGTCCCGGCGCCGAGCATCGCGACGCGCCCGCCCGCGTCCACGACCTCGCCGATCCGCTCCGCGGCGGCCGCGATCAGCGGACGCGCGTCCGCGACAGCGGCGAGCGTGGCCGGCTCGACCGTGTCCATCAGCTCGATGACGCCGAGCGGGTCGAGCGAGGAGAGGTCGCGCGACGCCGGATGGAGCCGCTCGGTCTCGGGCAGCGTCATGCGGTCAGCTCGCGCGCGATCCGAACCGCGCCCAGGACCGGATCGGTCTCGACGCGGACGACGTCGAAGGGCGCCCCGAGCGCCGCGGCCAGCTCGGCGATCGCCGCCGGGCTGCTGAACACGCCGCCGCTGACGGCGACCTTGGACCGCCGGCGCCCGATCCGGGCGGCATGCAGTCGGACGTCGTCGGCGAGCACCGCGATCTCCGCTCGCAGCGCCTCGACCGCCCAGGCCTCGCCGTTCCCCGCCGCGCCGGTGAGATCGACGGCGCGCTCGGCCACTCTGACCGCCGGCATGCCGCGGGCCTCCACGCCCGCCTGGGCGAGCGCCGCACGCCCGAGCCGCACGGCCGATCCCGGGTCTCCACCGGCGACCCCGGCGCCGCCGGTGACGACGTACTCCTCCTCCGCTCGTGAGGCGACGACCGACCCGGTGCCGGCTATGACGACGACGTCGGTCCCGGACGGCGCCACCGACCACGCGGCCGCGTAGTCGGGCAGGACGGCGAGACTGGCGCCGTGAACCAGCGGCGCGAGCGTCCGCCGCAGGCGCTCGCGCCCGCCGCTGGACCCGGCGCCCGCGGCGCAGAGCGCGACCGCGCGCGATCGCGGGCACCCGGCGAGCGCGGTGGAATAGTGTGCCGCCAGCTCGCGCGCGGAGACGGCGTACGGATTTCCCGGACCACCCGAGCCTTCGTGAACGACGGCGTCGCCCCTGACCGCGATCGCCCGGATCCTCGAGCCCCCCGCATCGATGCCGATCACCGACTCCACCGGCGAGACTCTAGAGACGGACGGATCGAGGTTCTTCGACCGGCCGTTCGCGCCGGGCGAGCTCGACCGGCTCGCCGACGCGGTCGCCGCCTGGCTCTGCTCGGGCGACCTCCGCTGGCTGGTCGACCGGGTCCCGGGCCGGTGCGACCCAGGCGGACCGGTGGAGCCGCTCGCATGGCCGGATGCGCTCGACGAGGCGGACGGCGCGCTGGGCGACGGCGGCGCCCGCCTCGTGGCGGTGGTCGACGCGCTCCGGGAGATCTGCGACTGGTCACTCCCCGGAACGGCGTGGGACTACCGCGTCGGTGGGGAGCGGCCGCTCGACGCGCACGGCGCCTCTCCGCTGCCGGACGTCACGGCGACCGCCGTCGCCGAGCGCGCGGCGGCGCTGGGCCTGTGCTCGCCCGGCCGGCTGCGGGCGCGGCCCCGGACCCTCGTCGTGCTCGGCGGCAGGCGCATGGCGCCGCTCGATCGCGTCCGCGCGGCGGCGCGGGCAATCCGTAGCGAGTCGCTCGCTGCCCCGGAGATCGTCCTCCTGAGCGCCAGCCGGACGCTCGATCGCGACGAGCGCGAGAGCCCGGAGGTCCGCGCCTACGCCCCCCGTGCCCGCAGCGAGGCGGACCTGATGCTGGCGGCCGCGGAGCACGTGCTCGGCGACGACGGGCGAGGGTCGAGCGGCGGGATCGACAGCCGTGTTCGCCTCGTCGAGGCCCCCGCTCCCGACGGCGTCCGCCGCGCGTCGACCTACGACACCCTCGAGCTCGTCGCCGCCGACCTGTCGACCGACGCGGCGCCGCTCGGACTGGTGACCTCGCCGACGTGCAGGCCGTTCCAGTACCTGGAGGCGGTGCGTGCGCTCGGGCTCCTCCACGAGCTCCCATTCGAGCTGGTTGCCCATCCGCCGGCGTGGCCTGCCGCCCCGGGCGCCCCACCCGCGGCGCCGCAGGTCTACCTGCAGGAGATCCGCAGCGCGATCCAGGCCGCGGGCCGGCTCGCCGACGCGCTCATCGCCGACGCAGGCGTCGCAGCCGGTGCGCCGCCCGCCGCGCTCGCCTGAGCAACGGCATCCGCGCGCCGGCCGATCGACGTGCCGCCACGCCCAGGCGGGTCGTCTCCGCCCGGGCCTCGCCGCGCGCGCCGCGCGCGATCAGGCGAGTCAGCGCGAACGCGAGATCCGGATCCGTGCCCCGCGCCTCAACAGCCTCCAGGTTCTCGCGGACGTAGGTCAGCGACTGGCGACTGCGGACCTTGCCCTTCGACATCCGCCGCAGCGAGAACTCGCTCGGCAGCGTCGAGCAGCGCCCGAGCGCGCCGATCACGCGCAGGCCGACCATCGTCCGCACGCACTTCGGGCAGCGGCCGCAGTTGAGCGCCCGCACGTCGGGCTGGAAGCAGACCCGCAGCGCGGACATCGCCAGCTCCGACTCGACCAAATACTCCAGCTTGTCCACCCGCCGGACCGAGTCGACGTGCTCGAAGCCCAGGCGCTCGCTCGAGTAGAGCGGGTCGAGCAGCGGATGGGTCCCGATCGGATGCAGGTCGCGGTAGGAGTGCGTGGCGGGAATCAGGATGCGCCCGAACCGCGACGCGAGCAGGTGCCCGACGCTCGCGAGCGCGGCGCTCGTGTAGATCAGCTCCCAGCCGCAGACGTCGTCGGAGACCGAACGAAGGTCGGTCTCGACCTCGATCAGCGGCAGGCCGAACTCGGCGGCCACGCCGCGGATGCTCGCCGAGACGAGCTCGCGCTTGCGCTCGTCCTCCAGCGGCAGGTCGAAGCCGTGGACGTAGATCAGCGCGTCGAGCTCCTCGCGGCGGGTGAGCACGGTGTAGAAGCTGTCGACGCCGCCGGTGAAGAAAGCCGCGGTCCCGCGCGCCGGGGCCTCGGCGACCGGGATCGGGCCGCCGTCGCCGCGGCGCACCTCGACGGGCGTCAGCGCCGGGTCCCAGGCCGCGAGCAGGCGCTGGATCCCTCCGGATGCGTCGAGCAGCCGCCGCGAAACGCCCCTGGGGACGTCGAGCGTCGACGCGCTGGCCATCGCAATCGGCAGCGCCGCGGCGAAGCCCGCGTCCGGATTCCGATCGAGCGGCGCGTCGCGGCAGGCGTAGTTCGCAATCCTGGTCCCAGAGCCGATCCGCAGGCATATCCGGACCTCGTCGCCCGAAGACTCGAGCGGTTCCAGGCGTGCCTGGGGTCGGGCGTTCACGGGGCCAGGCACGTCGGGCAGGGTAAGGCGGGACCGGCAGTCGCCACCCGTTGGTACCGTTCGCGGACTTGCCGGCCACGGTTCGACAACCGGCGGTAGGGCGTCAGCGGGACGGGTCGAGCCCACCTCCAGCGGTCTCGGTCGAACGCGTCTCGAAGCGCTTCCGCCTCCCCCACGAGCAGTACTCGACGCTCAAGCAGCGGGTACTGCACCCACGGCGCTCGCGCACGTTCAGCGAGCTGCGCGCGCTCGAGGACGTCAGCTTCGACATCGCGCCGGGCGAGTTCTTCGGCATCGTCGGGCGCAACGGGAGCGGCAAGAGCACGCTGCTGAAGTGCCTCGCGGGCATCTACGGCGTCGACAACGGCCGGGTCGACGTGCGCGGCCGGCTGTCGCCGTTCATCGAGCTCGGAGTCGGCTTCCACCCGGAGCTGTCGGCGCGCGACAACGTCGCGATCAACGCGATCATGCTCGGCCTGACGCGCAAGCAGGCGCTCGAGCGCTTCGACGAGATCATCGCCTTCGCCGAGCTCGAGGAGTTCGTCGACCTGAAGCTGAAGAACTACTCGTCGGGGATGAGCGTGCGGCTCGGCTTCGCCGTCGCGATCCAGGTCGACGCCGACGTGCTGCTCGTCGACGAGGTGCTGGCGGTCGGCGACGCCTCCTTCCAGCAGAAGTGCTTCGACGAGTTCGACCGGCTCAAGGCCGAGGGCCGGACGATCGTCTTCGTGACGCACGGCATGGATTCGGTGCGGCGGTTCTGCGACCGGGCGATGCTGCTGGAGCGCGGGAACCTGGTCGACATCGGCGATCCCGAGGAGATCGCCGCGAAGTACGCCGAGGTCAACTTCGGGACGGTCGGCGACGACGGCCCGAGCGCCGCCCCCGGCACCCCCCGGGCCCGCATCACGCGCACCTGGTGCGCCGCCGCCGGCGGGCCCGTCCCGGAGGTCGGCGACGACACGGTGACGATCGCCCAGGGCGACGACTGCGTGGCCTGCATGGAGGTCGAGCTCCACGACGCGCTCGAGGATCCGGTCTTCTCGATCAATTTCCGCAACGACGTCCGTCACACGATCTACGTCGCACGCAGCGACCGCGGCGGACCGACGGGCTCGTTCGCGGCGGGCGACCGCGCGACCGTCAGGTTCCGCTTCCCCAACTGGCTCGGCCCGAGCGTCTACACGCTGACCCCGTCGGTGGTCACTAGCGACGGCAGGAGGACGCTCGACCAGCGAGTCGATGCCGTGACGCTGCGCGTCGAGGCGCCTCGCTTCAGCGGCGGCGTCGCCGACCTGCCGACCGAGATCGAGGTCGAGCGCTCGTGAGCGCCGGCGTGCAGCCCGCCCCGGTCGCCGCCCAGTCGCGCGGTCCGTCCGCGCTCGGCGGGGACCTGCGTAGGGCGCTGAGCCTGACGTGGATGCTGGCCGTGACCGACTTCAAGCTGCGCTACTTCGGCTCGGTGCTCGGCTACCTGTGGACGCTGATGAGGCCGCTGATGCTGTTCGGCGTCCTGTACTTCGTCTTCACCCAGGTGATCCGCTTCGGCGAGGGCGTCCCGTACTACCCGGTCTACCTGCTGACGGGCATCGTCCTGTTCACCTATTTCTCCGAGACGACGACCGGCGGTGTCGGCTGCCTGATGGCGCGCGAGAACCTGCTGCGCAAGATGCACTTCCCGCGCATCGCGATCCCGATCTCGGTGTCGCTGAGCGCGCTCTTCAACCTCGGCCTGAACCTCGTCGCGGTGTTCGTGTTCGCGATGATCTCGGGGGTACCGATCCGGATGAGCTGGCTCCAGTTCCCCTTCCTGGTGCTGCTGCTCGCGTTGTTCGCGATCGGCTTCGCGATGCTGCTGTCGGTCCTCTACGTGCGTTTCCGCGACATCCAGCCGATCTGGGACGTCGTGCTGCAGATCACCTTCTACGCCTCGCCGATCCTCTACGTCGTCAGCAAGCTGCCGGCCGAGTACGTGCGCGAGATGATGGCCGCCAACCCGATCGCGACGATCCTCACCCAGATGCGCCACGCGATGCTCGACCCGGGCGCGCCGACGGCCGCCGAGGCGATCGGGTCAGAGGTGCGATTGCTGATCCCGCTCGCCACGATCGTCGCCATCTTCGCGCTCGGCCTGTGGATGTTCAAGCGCGAGGCGCCGCGAATCGCGGAGAATCTCTGAGATGACAGACGATCTCGAGACGCTCGAGCGCGAGCACGTCGAGCAGCTGGCGCGCGCCCACGCCGCGCTGGCGGCCGCCCAGGACCGCAGCTACTGGCTCGATCGCTGGGGGATCGACCTCAATGCGCAGATGCGCAAGCCGGGCGCGCGACGGCTGCGTGCGCTGCTGCGCTGGCTGCGCGAGCTGCAGCGCGGCAAACTCGCCATCCAGCGCTACGCGCAAGCCCGGCTCGGCGACCTGCGTGCATCGGCCGCCGAGGACGACATCGCGGCCGGCTCCGGGGCTGCTGGCGATGGTTCCCCGACAGCTCGCTCCTGAGGTCAGCATGCCGAGCGTCTCGGTCGTCATCCCCGTCAAGGACGGCGCGCGCTACCTCGAGCGGCTACTCGCCGCGGTACGCGAGCAGGCTGGTGACGAGGTCGAGCTGCTGGTGATCGACTCGGGATCGAGCGACGACTCCGTCGCCCTCGCCCGCGCCGGCGGGGCCACCGTCCACGAGATCTCGCCGGAGGAGTTCGGCCACGGCCGGACACGCAACCTCGCGATGGAGCTGACCTCGGGCGACATCGTCTGCTTCCTGACCCAGGACGCCGTCCCGGCGCCCGGTTGGCTGGACGCCCATGTGGGGGCGTTCGAGCTGGACCCGGAGGTCGGCGCCGCCTATGGCCCGCATCTGGCCTGGCCGGACACCAGCCCGACGCTCGCGCGCGAGCTCGAGGGGTTCTTCGCGGACATGACGCCAGACGGAGGGCCGGTGCTCCAGCGCGAGGGGGACCTGGCCTTCATGTCGAACGTCAACGCCTCTTACGCGCGGACGTGCTGGGAGCAGATCCGCTTCGAGGACATCGCCTACGCCGAGGACCAGGCGTTCGGTCAGGCAATGCTCGCGGCCGGCTGGACGAAGGTCTTCCATCCCCGCGCCGCCGTGCACCACGCCCATGATTACGGACCGGTCGAGTTCGCCCGGCGCTACTTCGACGAGTACCGCGGCCTGCGCGAGACGGTCGGGCACGTCGAGCCGGCCCGGCTACGGCCGATACTGACCGAGGTCCGCGCGGGCGTCGCCGCCGACCGCCAGTGGATGGCTGCGCACGGCTGGAGCGAGTCGCGGCGCACGGCCTGGACGATTCGCTCGTTGCTGCATCACGGCGGTCGTAAGGCGGCCGCCGTCGCGGGCACACGGACCGAGCATCTGCCCGCCGCGCTCGAGCGCCGGATGTCGCTGGAGGGGCGCGCGTCGGCGCCCTCGGCGAACGGACGCGGCGCTGCCGAAGCGGCGCCCGCCGATCCTGGGCCTGGCGGCGGGCTCGCCGAGCCACACTACGCCGATATCTTGCGCCACGCCCAGGAGGGCGCAACGCCGCTCGCGACACGATCGCCAGCGGCGGCCGACCGCGACCAGCTCCATCTGGCCTTCGTCATCCCGCCCTTCCAGCGCGGCAGTGGCGGCCACTCGACGATCTTCGGCCTGATCGCGCGCCTAGAGCGGATGGGGCATACCTGCACGATCTGGGTCCATGACGCGGCCGACGCGCATGCGGTCCCCGCGGCCGCCGTACTGCGGCGCAACATCGTCGACTGGTTCGCTCCCGTGGCGGCGCCGGTGTTCGTCGGCTTCGACCACTGGCACGGCGCCGACGTCGCGGTCGCGACCGGCTGGGACACCGCCCACCCGGTGGCGATGCTGCCGGGCTGCGGCGCGCGCGCCTATCTCGTCCAGGACCACGAGCCCGAGTTCTTCGCGACGTCGGCGGAGCGCATCTGGGCCGAGCAGACCTACGACCTCGGCCTCTACCCGATCTGCGCGAGCCGCTGGCTGCGCGACCTGCTCGCTGAGCAGCACGGCTGCGAGGGGGCCTACTTCCACCTTGGCGTCGACCACGACGTCTACCGGCCGCTGCCGGGGATCGAGCGTCGTCGCGACACAATCGTCTTCTACGCGCGGGACGCTACGGCGCGCCGGGCGGTGCCGCTCGGCGTGCTCGCGCTCGAGGAGCTATGCGCCCGGCGCCCGGCGACACGCGTGGTGGCGTTCGGACAGGCCACGCCGCTGAAGACGAGATTCGCCGCCGAGTCGCTCGGCGTCGCGATGCCGGCGCGTCTGGCCGCGGCCTACTCCGAGGCGACCGTCGGCCTCTGCCTGTCGCTGACCAACTACTCGCTGATTCCCCAGGAGATGATGGCCTGCGGACTGCCGTGCGTGGATCTCGCCGGCGGCAGCTCGGAGGCGGTGTTCGGCGCCGACGGACCGGTCGACCTGGCCAGCGCGAACCCCGTCGCCCTGGCAGAGGCGATGGAGGCGCTGCTCGACGACGAGTCGCACTGGCGGGCGAAGTCCGAAGCCGGCCTGGCCTACGTAGCCGACGCCAGCTGGGACCGTGCGGCCGAGCAGGTTGAGCTAGGGCTGCGAACCGCTTTGCGGCAGGGAGTCCTCGACGCTGGCGGCGCGCAGGGACCGCGCCAGCAGCGCCGGAACGGCAACGAGGATTAGACCAGCCAGCAGCCAGTAGGCCCAGGGGCCGATCCAGACCGGCCGGAAGAGCGAGGCCCGCTCGAAGATCTCGGAGGTCTGCGACAGGAGGGAGCTCGGGGGCCGGGTGAAGACGAGCGTCATGTCCGTCTTCTGGTCGCGCCCACCGATCTCTACCGTCGTTCCGACGTTGGCCAGCTCGGGCCCGCCGTAGATCGCCACCTTGCGCTGGCCGGCGTTGCGCACGCATACCGCCACGCGCTGGCCCGGCGCCACCGTGGAGTCGAGCGTCACCCCGAGCTGGGAGACGTCCGCATAGCCCCCGGGGACCCGTGCCGCGGCGATCTCTCGGCCGCTGTCAGGGGTCCTGATCGACACCGTCAGCGGCGAGCCCTTCCGCCTGTAGGTACCGACCTGCATCCGCACGCCATCGAAGGCCTCGGCGACGGGGACCGGCGTCTGGCACCCCTCCGCCCCCGGCCGCAGCTCCGCCGCGGGCAGCCCGGGGGCCACGCCGAGCGTGAATGCCGTGTCGCGGTCGTCGCCGACGACCACCGCGAAGGCGACGACCAGGCCGGCGACCGCGACGACGAGGAACGACCGCACGGCCCAGCTACGCATAGAACCGCGCTCCGACGATCGCCAGCGAGACGACTTGGAGGACGAACAGGAACCCGACCAGCGCCCCGACGAGCGCCTGTTGGACCTGCCCCTTGGCCAAGCTGAGCGCCGCGGCTACCGCGGCCGCCAGCAGCGGCAGCAGCGGCAGCAGGTAACGGCCCTGGTTGAAGACGGTGTTCTGGTCGGCCAGGATCCGGTACTCGGTCAGGTGGAGGCCGCCGAGCAGCGAAAGGGCGACCAGGACCAGGAAGGCGGCCTCGGCCGCATGGCGCCGCAAGCCGCTGCGCACGAGCGCCACGCCGGCGCCGACGATCGCCGCGGCCGTCAACAGGCCGACGGCCAGGTAGAGCGGGTCCGGCCAGACGATCTCGAGCCAGCCGAACTTGCCCCAGAAGCCCTCGATCCAGAAGTCCCTCGCCGGCAGCGACGGGTAGCCGGGCGGGAGTGGCATCTGCCCGGGCGCCTGAGGCAGGTAGAACTGCCACAGATACGAGAAGAGACCGGCGTGATCGAAGTCTCCGCCACCCCCTGCGCCTACCTGGTTGACCGCGGGGCGGTCGCTGAGCCGGGCGTATGCCAACCACGCCCCGACCGGCACCGCGAGCGCCAGCAGCGGTAGGGCAGAGCGCTTGACAAGCGACCCGACTCGCAGACCACCGGCAGCACGGTAGCCACCGATCGCAAGCGCCAGGAAGACGCCGGGAAGCAGCGCGTAGCCGGTCGCCTTGGCCAGGATCGCCACCGCGGCCGCCGCGCACAGCGCCGCCCCGTTGCCGACGGTCAGTCCACGGCGGATGACTCGCACGCCGAGCCAGAGGGTCGTCGCGAAGGCCGGGATCAGCATCGCGTCCGGGTTGATCGACGCGCTGACGAACACCGCCATCGGCTGCAACGCGACGACGGCGGCGCCAGCGAGCTGGAGCCCGCGACGCGGCCCCAGCAGCTCGCCGACGAACGCCCAGGTCGCCGCGGCGGCCACCAACACCAGTAGCGCGCTCCACAACCGCATCAGGTAGAGCCGGCCGAACAGGTCGGTAGCGGAAGCCGCGTGGTACGGGATCGCCTCGAACGCGTAGTAGAGAGGCGGGTTGGTACGCGCGCTGTTGCTGCCCTCGGGTCCGGCGCCGTCGCCGTCGGCGCGTGCCGCCTCTCCTTCGGCGGCCTGGAGCCGGCGCCAACGCTCGTACTCGGCCTCGCTCCACTCGGGCCGCGCGAACAGGTTGGCGGCGAGCTGGTCTGCGCCGATCGCGTCGGCGGCCTGCTCCTGCTCGGTCGAGTAGCGGCGGTCCCCCTCGGAGGCCGGCGGCTCTCCCTGCTCGGCGAGAGTCTGGGCGTAGCCGAAATGGGAATGCTCGTCCGGCGCCTGCCAGGCCGGCACGATCAAGGACCAGGCGGCCCCGACAATCGCGGCCGCGACGAGCAGGAGGAGCAGCGGGCGCAGCTGCGCTGACGCGATGCGCCGGAGTTCCATCGGGGCGGGACCCTAGCCGAGGCGGACTGTCGATAGCGTCCGCCACCATGAGCACACCGCGGCGCGCACTCATAACAGGCATCACGGGGCAGGACGGCAGCTACCTGGCCGAGTTCCTCCTCGAGAAGGGCTACGAGGTCCACGGGATGGTCCGGCGGTCCTCGACCGAGACGTTCCAACGCCTGCAGGGATGCCGAGACGACATCTCGCTGCACACAGGCGATCTGCTCGACCAGCGCTCGCTCGTTGACGTGATGCGCGAGTGCCAGCCACACGAGATCTACAACCTCGCCGCGATGTCCTTCGTGGCTGCCTCCTGGAACCAGCCCGTGCTGACGGCTGAGTTCAGCGGTGTCGGCGCGACACGGATGCTCGAGGCGATGCGCGAGGTCGCGCCCGAGGCGCGCTTCTACCAGGCGTCCTCGTCGGAGATGTTCGGCCAGGTGCTCGAGGTGCCGCAGGTCGAGACGACGCCGTTCTATCCGCGCAGCCCCTACGGAGTGGCGAAGGTCTACGGCCACTTCATCACGGTCAACTACCGCGAGAGCTACGACCTGTACGCCTGCTCGGGGATCCTCTTCAACCACGAGTCGCCACGCCGCGGGCTGGAGTTCGTGACGCGCAAGGTGACTCACGCGGCCGCGGCGATCAAGCTCGGCCTGCAGTCGGAGCTCGCGCTCGGCAACCTCGACGCGGAGCGCGACTGGGGCTACGCGAAGGACTACGTCGAGGCGATGTGGCTGATGCTGCAACAGGACGAGCCGGACGACTTCGTGATCGCGACGAACGAGACGCACAGCGTCCGCGAGCTGGTCGACATCGCCTTCGAGCAGGTGGGGCTAGACCCCGGCGACTACGTTCGGATCGACCCGAAGTACCTGCGCCCGGCCGAGGTCGAGCACCTGATCGGCAACCCGGCGAAGGCGAAGGAGAAGCTCGGCTGGGAGCCGCGCACGAGCTTCGAGGAGCTGGTGGCGCTGATGGTCGAGTCCGACCTCGAGCTGCTGGCCAGCGGCGTCCCGCAGAAGCAGGCCGGCTAGCCGGCCGAACGCCAGTAGAGCCGCCGGCCGAAATGCTGGCAGGCGATAAGGCAGACAGCGGCCGTCAGCACCAGCGGCGCGGTGGGCGGCGCCGCTCCGCCCCAGAAGATCCCGATCGCCACCGTGACGGCGACCGCGTAGGCCGTCGCAGCCACGTGCTCGCGCACGCCGGCCTCGGCCGCACGGTCTCCGTAGAGCCCGAGCGCCGCCGCGGACAGCAACAGCGCGCACACCGCGACCGGCAGGGCGACCCGGACGAACGGCGCGATCGCCGACCACTCGAAGGAGTACTTGGAGCTGAACACGGCGCGCGCCCCGTAGGCCAGGAAGAGCGCGGCGAGCACGGCCGCCGCGTCGACGAACGGCAGGTCGCGCGCGGGCGCCGCCGGGCCGAGCGACTCCCGCACGGCGCGAACGCGGCTCATCCCGGAACCGTCACCCGGCTGCTCGCGTCGGGTCCGGAGGGCTTGCCCTCGCCCGCTTGGCGGGTGTCGTCGGCGATCAGGAACAGCGGGCGGCCCTTCACCTCGTCGTACATCTGTCCCAGGTACTGGCCGATGATGCCCAGGCAGAGCAGCTGGGCGCCGCCGAGGATCAGCGCGACGACGACGACCGACGTCCAGCCCGGGACGACGGTGTCGGTGACCAGGCGCACCACGACCACGTAGGCGAGGTAGAGAGCGCCGAGCGCCGAGGCGACGAAGCCGAGCCAGCTGGCGATCCGCAGCGGTAGGGCCGAGAAGCTGACGATCGCGTTGAGCGCGAAGCGGAGCATGTGGCGGACGGTGTACTTCGACTGGCCGGCGAAGCGGGCCGGGGACTCGTAGGCGACGACGCCCTGGCGGTAGCCGACCCAGCGCGTCATCCCCCGCAGGAAGCGGTGACGCTCCGGCATCGCGATCAGCGCGTCGACGACCCGGCGCGACATGTAGCGGAAGTCGGCCGCGCCCTGGGGCAGGTCGAGCCGCGCCAGCCGGTTCAGCAAGCGGTAGAACGCCGTCGAGGCGCCCGCCTTGAACCAACCCTCCCCCTCGCGCTCGCGGCGGATCGCATAGACGACGTCATAGCCCTGCTCGGCCCGCCCCAGCAGGTCGGCGATCGCCTCCGGCGGATGTTGCAGGTCGGAGTCCATCGTCACCACCCCGTCGCCGGACGCGACCGACAGGCCCGCGCTGAGCGCCGCCTGATGGCCGAAGTTCCGCGACAGGCGCAGGGCGCGGACCTGCGCCACGTTCGACGCCGCCTCGCGCATGCGCTCCCAGGTGGCGTCGGTCGAACCGTCGTCAACCAGGATCGCCTCCCAGTCGTGCGGCAGGCCGTCGAGGACGCCGCGCAAGCGCTCGACGAGCTCGGGAAGGTTGTCCTGCTCGTTGTGTGCGGGGACGACCACGCTGAGCTTCATCGCGGCGAGTATCGCATCCGCGATAGCGTGGCGTCCGATGCGACCGGACCCGCGGGCTAGTTGCGAGTGAGGCGTCCGCGGGCGTCGACGCTCGCCGTCGCCGCAGGATTCCTGATCGCCCTGGGCTACGTGCTGTGGCTCCTGTCGCCGCGGTTCGGCATCCCGGGCCCGTCGGCGGTCGACGACTGGAACGGCGCGAGCCACGGCGTCGCCTCGCTCGACGACCTGCTGGGCCCCTTCTTCGAGAGCCCCGTGCAGCGGTTCCGCCCCGGATTCGGGCTGTTCGACTACATCCAGTGGCACACGTTGGGCGCGCCCGGCGACATGACCGGCCCGAACGTCTGGAACGCCCTGCGCATCGCGCTGCTGGTAGCCGCGATCGGCGTCGTGCCGGCGCTCGTCGCGCGCGAGAGCCGTCCCGGGCTGTCGCCGTTCGCGCTCGGCGCCCTGACGGCGATCCCACCCGCGCTGGTGGCGACCGGCACGGCGATCGCCGTAGACCTCGCACGCCTCGCCCCCCAGGAGCCACCGCTGGTCGGCGCGACGATCTGCGGCGCCGCGCTGGTGCTGCTCGGCCTGGACCGCCGAATGGCGGGGCAGCCGCTGCGCCGGGCGCTCGTCCCGGCGGCGATCGGCTGGCCGCTGTTCCTCCTCGGCGCGACCTTCAAGGAGGCGTCGATGTGCTTCCTGCTGGTGGCGCCGTTCCTCTACCTCTACCTGCTCGAGCGCTGGCGCGAGCGCGGCCTGGCGCGGAGCTTCTTCGACCCCTTCCGCAGCCGGTCGTTCCTCGTCTGCGCCGTCGCGCTGATCCTGCCGCTGCTCTGGGTGACGTTCCGCGCGGCGACGATCGGCGACGAGGGCGCCGACCTCTACCTGGCGGGAGCGCCGACCGGCGCCGGCGAGTGGGGCGACCGGCTGCGTCAGGCGTGGAACATGCAGTGGGCCAGCATGACCAGCAGCATCGGCAGCCCAATCTGGCGCGCGCTCGCCGTGGCCCTGCCGTTCCTCGCGCTCGGTGTCTTCCTGGATCGCCGACGGGCTCCCTGGCTGGCGCTCGGGCTCGGCCTCGCCGCCGCCGCGATGCTCGTCGTCCAGGGCCTGCCGGCTGTCGTCACCTCGCGCTACTTCCTCCCCACGATGGCCCTGCTCGCGATCTCGACGAGCCTGCTGCTCGCCGAGGGACGGGCCTGGATGCGCTGGGGGGCGTTGGCCGCCGCGGCGATCCTGATCGCCAGCGGAGCTAACGCCGCGCGCGACTCCGTCGAGGTCTGGGCCAGTGGCGAGAAGCAGACGTCGGCCTTCGTCGCCGAGGTCGCCGCGCTCGCGGAGGACGGCTGTCGCCTGCACTTCGCGAACATCGACATGGAGCGCGCCGAGGCGCTGCCGCGGCTGGCCGCCCTGCGGATCGACGAGATCGAGCCCCGCTGCCCGCTGCCGGGCGCCACGCTCGTCGCGACCCTGGCCGGGTCCGATCCCGGCAGCGTCGGCCCGGTCGGCCTCTGGGGAAGCTGCCGCGACGCCTGGCGCACCCAGGCGATGGAGGGGATCTGGATGATCGTCAGATGCGACCGCCTGCGCGCACGGGTCGACGGCCAGGCGACCGCGACCGCCTTGGAGCTCGTGCGCCTGATCCCCGGCGTCGGACCGCTCACGCGCAACGAGTGCCGCGAGCGCGAGTCAGACCTCAGCGTCTGCGACCGGCCCGCGCTCGAGCGCGAGCGGATGTGGCCCTAGCGCAGCGCGGCCCTGAACGTCCAGAACCGCTGCGCGGTGAAGCTGGCGCCCGCCACGAATGGCAGGGCGACCGCCTGAGCGAGGATCTTGTCCAGCCCCGCACCCTCGATCAAGAGCACCAGCAGGCAGAGGTTGAGCGCCAGGCAGCTGACCTGCACGGTCACGTACTTGACGAGAAAAGCCGTGCGATGAGCGCCTGCGCGGAACGTCCAGAGGCGGTTGAACGTGTAGCCGTTGGCGGTGGCGACGACCACAGCGCCGGTCTTGGCCAGCGGGTACCAGACGCCGAGCGAGACGAGCACCGCGTAGAGGACGAAGTCGAGCGTCACGTTCGCCACGCCGACGATCCCGTACTTGACGGCGCGGCGGACGTCTCGGTTGGCCTGCACGCGGCCCAGCCGCTCCACCACCGGCCGCGAGCCGGCCGGCGACCTGTCCTCGAGCTCAGGCATCGGCGGAGCCCAGCTTGTCGCGATCGCCGCCGAAGGCCCATAGCCGGGTGGCCGTGAACGTCACCGCGATCACCGGCGGCCAGCTGAGTACCAGCGCGAGCAGCTCGGGCACGCCGAGCACCTCCACGAACAGACTCGTGAGCCCGACCGAGAGCATCAACCCGGTCGCCTGGACCGTCGTGTAGCGGGAGAGCGAGCCGATCGAGAAGCCGCCCGCCAGGAAGGTCCAGCGGCGGTTGAGCGTGTACCCGTTCGCGAGCCCCGCGAGGTACGCCACCACGACAGCCGCGACATAGCCCACCTCAAGGGCCAGCAGGCCGGCATAGACGGCCATCGAGATGGCGGTGTTCGACACGCCGACGACGGCGTAGCGGACCACCTGGCGCGGCATGGCTAGCGTCGGCGCAGGCGCGCGAGCGCCCGCTGGACCGGCGGCGCGCGATCGATCAGCACGTGACGGGCGTAAGCGGCGGCGCGCTGCGGGAGCGGCAGGTATCCGTAGCGCGGAAAGCGGTCGAAGCGGGCGCCGACCGAGTCCGTGCCGATCTCGTCGTCGAGCTTGCGGAACCAGACGGTGCGGTAGCTGATCGGCCCCTGGTACTCCCAGGAGTCGCTGATGCGCAGGAAGCGCGACACCATCGCGACCGACGGCAGGTAGGCGTCGTCGAGCACCATGATTCCGCCGACCTTGAGGTGCTTGGCCGTATAGAACCAGTCGACCGCCGGGAACGGGAAGAGGTGCGCGCCGTCGATCAGGGCGAGGTCGAGCGGCTCCGGCTGCCACCCACCCGCCGTCAGCGCCGTGTCGGAGGACTCGGCGACGAAGGTCAGCTGGTCGGTGGAGACGCCGAGCTCGTCGCACCAGGCTCGGATGCGCACGTGCTCGTCCGGCGCCGGCGAGATCACGGTGTGCTTCGCGCCGCCCGCGGCGAAGACGACCGACGACGCTCCCGCGCCCGTCTCGATCGTCGTCATGCCCGGCTGGACCGTCTGCTCGAGCCACTCCAGCGCCGACCAGGCGAGCCCGAAGTAGTCGGCGCCCTCGCTGTGCACGCGTGGCGGAGCAGACCGGATTCGTTGGACTAGCGAGGCTTCGATCGGCGGAAGGCTACGACATGCCGCGGCCGGTCACGCCGCCGGCGTCCGGCGGACACGACTCAGGCCCCCGGCGACCTGACGGACCAGCTGCCGCTCGTGCGGCTCCAGCCAGACGGCGTAGAACAGCAGCCAGTAGGCGAGCAGGCCGCCGAGCGCGACCGCGACCACCACGACCACGGAGTCCAGCGGCAGCAGCAGCTGCGCGGCGCCGAGCGCGGCCGCCAACGCGACGGCGAGCGAGTAGGCCGGCAGGAAGGCCGCGCGGATCAGCTCGCCGCCCGACACCGGGACTAGCTCGCGCGCCAGCCGCAGCAGGAACGGAAAGGCGAAGAAGTGCGGCAGCGCGGTCCCGATCGCGACGCCCTCGAGCCCGAGCCAGGGCACCAGGGCAAGCGAGACCGCGATGTTCGCGGCGGCGACGCTCCAGGCGATCGGGACGATCTTGCTCGCCCCCTCGCCGGCGATCACGATGCCCTGGATCACGCTCGTGCAGCCGTTCACGAGCCAGTAACTCATCAGGATCGCCATCGTCAGCCCCGCGGCGCCGAACTTCGGACCCAGCCAGGCCTCCAACAGGGGAGTGGCGAGCACCATCCCGGTGACGGCCATCGGCACGACGAGCGCCAACGTGTAGCGCAGTCCGCGGGCGAGCAGCTCCTTGAGACGGCGGTCATCGCCCTCGCCGAAGTACTTCGACGCGGTCGGCAGCACGGTCACCAGGACCGCGGCGTTGAGCGAGCGCAGGACGTTGTGCGCGCGGACCGGACCCTCATAGAGACCGACCGTGGCGGCCGACTTGAAAACGCCGAGAATGACGCGGTCGAGCGCGTAGACCAGCGTGCTCGCCACCTCGGTCAGCGAGACGTACCAGGCGAAGCGCGCGAAGGCTCCAGCCTCGGCGCGCGTGACCAGCGCCGGCCTGAAGCGGAACGGCAGCCGCCGGACGTACGCCACGATCGCCGCGCCGACGCCGATCAGCAGCGGGATCGTCCCGCTGACGCAGATCAGCACGGCGAGGCTGGCGCCGGCGAAGGCCGTCCCGAGCACCAAGGCGGCGTACACGGCCATCGCCGCCATGTCGATCATCGCCGAGCGGACGAACAGCTGGCGTGCGCGCATCGCGTCGCGATAGACCGTCACCGGCCAGCCGAGCGCGACCACGGCGCCGAGCAGCACGGCGCCCAGCTGGGCCTGGCTCTCCACCTCCGGCGACAGGTCGACGACGGCCGATAGCCCGATGCCGAGCAGCGCGATCAGCAGGCCCACCGCCAAGCCGGCAAGCACGTAGATGACCACCGCGGTGGAGAACGCGGCGTCGCGGGCCTCCGATCCCTCGGCCGCGGCCATGTTGCGCACCGCCGCGCTCGCGGCCGCGTTCTGGATGACCAGCAGGTATCCCGCGATCGAGGCCAGCAGCCCGTAGACACCGAGCTCCTCGAGCGACAGCTTGCGCGCCAGCACCGTCAGTACGGCGAACATCGCCAGCAGGCCCGTGACCTGGGCGGCCTGCTGGACGAGCGAGCCGGTGGCGACCAGATGGGCCTGGCCGCCGGCTGGCGGCTCGACAGGAGGGGTCGGCGATCGCACGCGGGTACTTTCCCCGATCGCCCCGCCGAACACGGCACGAGCCCCTAGCATCCGCGCTCGTGCACGTCGCCTTCGCCCTGCTGACGCTGTTCCCCGGCCGCGTCGGAGGCGCCGAGTCGAACGTCCACGGAGTGCTCGGCCAGTTCGCGGACGGCAACGGACCCGAACGGGTGACGGTGCTCGCGAACCGTCACGTCGCGGAGAAGTACGGCGGCTACGTCCGCAACGGCGTCGACCTGCATCTGGTGCGCAGCTACCGCTCTGGCGACGGCGACCTCACGCGCCTGCTCGCGATGGCGGCGGCCGGCGCCGCCCCGTGGCTCGCTGCGCGCGACATCCCCGGCGACTTCGACGTGCTGCACCACCCGGTCACCGTGCCGATCCCGCGGTTGCGCGGGGTGCCGACCGTAACGACGGTCTTCGACCTCCAACACCACGAGCTGCCCCAGTTCTTCTCGCGTGGGGAGCGTGCCTACCGGCGCTGGGCCTACGACGGCGCCGCCCGGCGAGCCGACCTCGTGCTGACGATCAGCGAGTACTCGCGTCGCAAGCTGATCGAACTGGCCGGAATCCCGGCCGAGCGGGTCGAGGCGATCCACCTCGGCATCGACCACGAGCGCTTCAACCCGGTGCCGACGGCGGCCGACGACGCGCTGCGCGAGCGGCTCGCGCTGCCGGATCGCTACGTCGTGTATCCAGCCAACCTCTGGCCGCACAAGAACCACGACCGGCTCGTCGACGCGCTCGCAAAGGCGCCGGCGGACCTCCAGCTCGTGCTCACCGGCCAGGACTACGGCAAGCTCGGCGAGCTGGAGCGCCGCGCGAGCTCGGCGGGCGTCGGCGGCCGCGTCCGCCATCTCGGCTACCTCGAGGCGGAGGACGTGCCGGCGCTGTACCGCTCGGCGACGGCGATGGTATTCCCCAGCCTCTACGAGGGCTTCGGCTCGCCGCCGCTGGAGGCGATGGCCTGCGGCTGCCCGGTCGCCTGCTCGACGCGCGGCTCCCTGGCCGAGGTCGTCGGCGACGCGGCGCTGACCTTCGACCCCGAGTCGGTCGAGGAGATCGCCGCTGCGATCGAGCGGATCGTCACCGACGACACGCTGCGCTCCGACCTCCGCGACCGCGGGCCGGCGCACGCGGCGAAGTTCACCTGGGAGTCGGCGGCACGCCGCCACGTCGAGCTGTACGAGCGGACGGCGGCGCTCAGGCCGCGGGCTGTCGGGCGATCGCGATCAAGCTGAGCCCCCAGGGGAACCGGAAGCGATCCTCCACCGGTCGCCAGAGCCTGAGCAGCGCCTCGTAGGCGCGTAGCGAGCCGCCGTCGAGCGACGGCTCGGAGAGCCGGTTCTTGACCAGCCAGCCCGGGACGCCGAGCAGGTTGAACGAGTAGAGGTCGTCGATCTGCAGCCCGGCGCCCTCGACGACCGAGCGCACGCGCTGGCGGTCGTAGCGCCTGAAGTGGCCGTACTGGCGGTCGAGGACGCCGTAGAGCCGCTGATGCGCCGGGACGAGCAGCGCCAGCGTTCCGCCCGGGCGCAGCGCCCGCGCCATCGCGGCCACGGCCGCGGCGTCCTCCTCGACGTGCTCGAGGACGTTCTGGCAGAGGACGAGGTCGACCTCACCCGCACGCGCCGCGAGCGCCGGCGAGTCGGGCAGCAGCTCGCGCGTCATCGACACGCGGGGATCGTCGCGATAGCGGCGCTCGAGCTCGTCGGCGCACGCCGCCTCCGGCTCGATCGTCAGGACGCGCTGGGCGCCCTCCGCCAGCAGCCTGTCGGTGAACGTCCCGATGCCCGCGCCGACCTCGACGACGTCCGGGCCGACGCGATCGCGGAACTGGTCGAACATCCAGTCACAGAGCCCACGCGCCTCGGCGAGCTGCTGTAGGTCCCACAGCTCGCTGTCTGCGCTAGCGGCAGCCTCAGGCATGCGAGCGTGCTCTGTGCGGCAGCCGCAGACCGTTGTCCAGGCGGCACTCGAGCAGCTTGCGGATCACGCGCAGGCCGTCCTGGGCGGTGAGCTTCTTGCCCTCCGCGCGGCCCCTCGCCCGATAGCGGACCGGCATCTCATAGATCCGGTATCCGCCGGCCAGCAGGCGCCCGGTGATCTCGGGCTCGATGTCGAAGCCGCGTGCCTTGAGGTCAAGCGAGCGGAAGACCTCCGTCTTCATCACCTTGTGACAGGTCATGATGTCCGCCAGCCAGCTGTTGAACAGCAGGTTCGCGGCAAGTGTCACACCTTTATTGCCGACGACGTACCAAAAGCTGAACGCGGAGTGAGACTCGAACCCGCGCGCGCCGAACACCACCTCGGCCTCGCCGTCGAGCAGCGGCTGGAGCAGCTTGCCGAGGTCCGCCGGGTCGTACTCGAGGTCGGCGTCCATGATCGCCGAGTAGGTGCCTCGCGCATGCTGGAGGGCCGTCTGCACAGCCGCTCCCTTGCCCGCGTTGCGCTCGTGGGAGAAGACGCGGACGCGCGGATCGGACTCCCAGGCGGCAAGCAGCTCGGCGGTCCCGTCGGTCGAGCCGTCGTCGACCACCACCAGCTCGACCTCGTCGACGGGATACTCCGTCGCGAGGATCTGCTCGAGGGCCGAGTCGACGGTTTCGCGCTCGTTGAAGACTGGAATTAGGATCGATAGCTCAGCCACGAGCGGCACCCTACTGACCAGGGCCAGACAAGTACGTCGATGTGCCCGATCGGCTGGCCCAGGTAGCTTCCGCTCGCGATGGACCTGCTGATCCTGCTCGCGGGGACGCTTCTGTTGGCTGCCTGCGCGCTCCCGCTGACCTGGGCCCTACGTGTGCGCGGGCCGGCGGCCGGGCTTGCGGCGGCGCTGGTCGTAGCCGCGGCCGAGATCGTCCTGCTGACTATCGCGCTGTCGCTTTTCGACAGCCTTCAGCCGGGCTGGATGCTGCTCGGCGAGGGGATCGTGGCCGTCGCGGCGCTCGGGGCGTGGCACGTGGCCGGGCGGCCGCGCCCCGCACTGAGCAGTCCGCTGGGCCGCTGGCCCGAGGCGCGGGAATGGGCACGCGCGAACCCGGCGGCCGCCGGTATGGGCGCCGTCGCGGTCGCCGCCCTCGCGCTCCAGCTGATCATGGCCGTCGCCGTCGCGCCGAGCAACTGGGACTCGATGACTTACCACCTTGCTCGCGTCGGGTACTGGCTCCAGTTCGACTCCGCCCTGCATTTCGACGGCGGCACGGTTCGGCAGCTTGCGAATCCGCCGAACGGCGAGTTCCTCCAGGCCTGGACAATCGTCCTGAGCGGCGGCGACCGGTTCGCGAACACCGTCCAGTGGACAGCCCTCGTCGGGCTGGCCGCGGCCATCGCCGGGCTGGCACGAGTTCTCGGCTTCGACCGGACGGCGGCGCTGTTCGCCACCGCGCTGTTCGTCGCGATGCCCCAGCCGATCCTGCAGGCGACGTCGACCCAGAACGACCTGATCGTCTCGTTCTTCATCGTCGCCGCGCTGCTCTTCGGCCTGCGCGGCCTCCGCGACCGGTCAAATGCCGACCTCGCGCTGTGCGGCGCGGCCCTCGGGCTGGCTGTGGGCAGCAAGGGAACAGGCCTGCTCGCCCTGCCGGTCGTGGCCGGAGTGCTGGCGGTCGCCGCCTGGCGTTACTCGACGCCGATGCGTGCCGTCCTGCGCTGCGCTGTTGCGATGGCGGTCGGGATCGCGCTGCTCGGGTCGTTCAACTACGCCTTGAACCTGGACACCTACGACGCCCCCCTAGGCGGCCTGAACACACTGACGAAGCGGGACAGCCCGGTGACTGACAACGCCATAGCGGCCGTCTGGAGCTTCGCCGACTCCAGTGGGGTAGCGATGCCATGGTTGGACGTCGGCGTTCGGCGGCCCCTCAACCGGGTCCTGGGCGAGCTCCGCACCCCCGGCTTCACTGGCTACACGATCGACAGCGTCGTTCAGGAGGACACGAGCGCCTACGGCCTGCTCGGTGTCCTCGCGCTGGTTCTGTTCGCGATCGTCCTGCTCGCGCGGCGAACACCGTGGGATCGCAGGCTGATCGCCGGCGCCGCACTCGGCTATCTCGTCCTCTTCGCCGCCCTCAACGAGTACAACCCCTGGCTCGCGCGGGTGATGATGCCCGTGATTGCGATCGGAGCCCCCCTGCTCGCCCTGCTTCACGGTCGCGGCTGGACGCGAGGTACCGCGGTCGCCCTGGGGCTGCTGTGCCTGCTCCCCTGCCTCTTCGTCAACACCCAGAAGCCACTCTTCGTCGAGCCGGGCCAGGCGACGATCCTCGGACTCGACCGAATTGCCCAACAGACACGTGTCCGGCCCGAGATGGACGGTGTCCTGCGCACGCTGGCGTCGCGCGTCGCGCCCGACGCGCCGCTAGGGCTCGTCGGCGTGGAGGACAGCTGGGACTACTCGTTCTTCGGCAAGGACCTGGAGCGCCGAGTCGTCCGGCTCGATGCACGCAACGCCACACCCCAGACGATGGCGACCGAGAACCTCGCGGGCATCGTCTTCGCCAACCAGGAGAAGCCGCCGGCGGGCATGCAAGCCGAGCAGCTCGCCCCGGGTTACTGGCTCGTCGTCCGCTGACCGACTCGCGGGGCCGCCAACCCAGTGGGGCTTGACGCGGAGCGTACGTCCGTGTTCTTATGCGGGCCGATCAGCCCGCTCCGCCGAACGCCAGCCACCCTAAAGAGGACTCCCCAATGCCCAGAGCACTTCGCCGGCTTTGCACGTACGTCGCTGTCACCCTCACTCTCCTGACAGGACTCGCATGCCTGACGACGTCCGCCAGCGCGATCACGCTCATGACCGAGGATCCCGCCGTCTTCCAGGGAAAGTCGTACGGGCAGGAGATAGCAGACACCGGCTACACGATGGCAGCCTTCATGGGAGCGAGCCAGATGCGGTTCCACACCGGGTTGAACCCGGCAACTGGCCATAACGCCTACTACGCGAAGGTCGATTCATGGCTGGCCGACGTCGAGCGTCGCGGCTTCACTCCCTACCTCACCATCACCTACCAACCCGGAACGTGGGAGATGCCGGCACCCGGTACCGCCGAGACCACCTTTGCGGCGGGATTTGAGGCTTTTTGCGGCAATATCGCTCAGCGCTACAACGGACGCATCATGCGTTTCGGCGTCTGGAACGAGCCAAACAACAGCGTAGGCGGCAGAGGCAGCAACCCCGAGCACAACGGTCAGCCACGAGGCCTTGACACGTACCCACAGCTCTACAGCGAGCTGTACCGACGCTGTTACAGCGCCATAAAGGCTGTCAACAGCAACATGAAGGTGTACTACGGCGAGATCGACGCCCACAGGGTCAACCCGTGCACCTACGTCTACAATTCGCTGACCACTCCGATGCATACAGACGGTATCGCGATCCACACCTACCAGTGGACGCTGGCGCCCGAGCAGCCGCTGCCGGGGCCGACTTACACGTCATGTCAGGGAATCGGAAGGCTCCCGGATTGGAATGCGGGAAGGCAGTACTGGCACAGCAGCGGAAAACTGCGCACGCCCCAAAACGGGGTTCCCCCCATTCACATCACCGAGCACGGCTATTGCGCTAGCGATGGGGAGTGCCCTCCAGAGGCGGGCAGCCAGAACAGCAGCCTCAACGAGTCCCAGCGTGCCGACTTCACACGACGGGCGTATCTGTGGGCCGCCGCGCAGGGGGTTCAGACATTCAGCTACTACCACCTGTTCAACCAACCGTCGGAGAATAACCTCTGGGATAGCGGCATCGTCTCTCTGGGAGGCGTGCCGAGCAACACCGTCTTCAGCCTCAGGCAAGTTACGGGCTCGACCAGGACCACCGACACGGTCGGGATGTTCAGCCCCTCCAGCGCCGCTGTCTTCCTCTTGCGCAACGAGAACTCGGCCGGCCTGCTGGATCACATCTTTCCCTTCGGTGTCGGCACTGACAAGCCGGTGACTGGCGATTGGGACCACAATGGCATCGACACCGCCGCCGTGTTCCGACCTTCGACGGGCTGGTGGTATCAGCGGAACACCAACTCCGGCGGCGTGCACGACAACGCCTTCCAGTTCGGCGGCGTCGCGGGAGACATCCCAGTCGCCGGCGACTGGAACGGAGACGGCTTCGACTCGATCGGCGTGTTCCGGTCATCCAACAACTACTGGTACCTGAGAAACTCGAACTCCACCGGCCCCCAGGACTACCTGGCCGAGTTCGGGGCGCCGGGAGACATCCCAGTCGCAGGAGACTGGAATGGAGATGGCTCCGATTCCATCGGAGTATTCAGACCGTCGACGGGATGGTGGTACCTGCGCGATAACAAGGACAGCGGTCCACCCCACAACTCATTCCAGTTCGGGGGAGTGCCAGGAGACATCCCCGTCGTCGGCGATTGGAACGGAACCGGCAGGGACACCGTCGGCATCTTCCGGCCCTCCGACCACACATGGCATCTCCGCTACGCGAACTCATCCGGAGCCCCGAACGTCATATTCGACTTCGGATCGGGCGGAGACACCCCGATCTCCGGCAACTGGGACGGCTATTAGGACAACGACCCGAGAGCTAGCGAACGACGTCGGCCATCGCCTGCGCCCGGAACCACGCGATCGTCTCCCGCAGCCCCTCCTCGAGCGACGTCGACGCGGTGAAGCCGAGCAGCTTGGTGGCGCGGCTGGTGTCGAGGCAGCGGCGCGGCTGGCCGTCGGGCTTGGAGTTGTCCCAGACCAGCTTGCCCTCGAAGCCCGTGAGGCGGGCGATCAGCTCGGTCAGCTCGCGGATCGTGATCTCGCTGTGCGCGCCGATGTTGATCGGCTCGGGCTCGTCGTAGCGCTCGGTGGCCGCCAGGATCGCGTCGGCGCAGTCGTCGACGTAGAGGAACTCGCGTGACGCGCTGCCGGTGCCCCAGCAGACGACCTCGTCGCGGCCTGCGGCACGCGCCTCCTCGCACTTGCGGATCAGCGCCGGGATCACGTGGCTGGACTCGAGGTCGAAGTTGTCGCCGGGCCCGTAGAGGTTGACGGGCATCAGGTAGGCGCCGTTGAGCCCGTACTGCGCCCGGTAGGCCTGCATCATCACCAGCAGCGCCTTCTTGGCGACCCCATAGGGCGCGTTGGTCTCCTCGGGGTAGCCGTTCCAGAGCTCGTCCTCGGAGAACGGGACCGGCGTGTGCTTCGGGTACGAGCAGACGGTGCCGACCTGGACGAACTTCTCGGTCCCGCGCCGCCGCGCCTCCTCGATCAGATGGAGGCCCATCGCCATGTTGGCGAAGAAGTAGCGGCCCGGGTTGTCGCGGTTCGCGCCGATCCCGCCGACCTCCGCCGCGAGGTGGACGACCGTGTCGGGACGGGCGTCCTCGTAGGCGCGCGCGACGGCCGCGGCGTCGGTCAGGTCGTAGTCGGCGCGGCGGGGCACGAAGACCTCGGCCGCGCCGGCCGCCTCGAGCCGTTCCCGGACCTTCGAGCCGAGGAAGCCCGCGCCGCCCGTCAGCAGTATCCGCTTGTCGCTGACGCCGTTGGACACGTCCGGTGAGATTAGCGCCCGCGCCACCGGCGCAGAGCGCGCAGCGTCTTGTAGACCGCCACGATCAGCCTGCTCATCACGCGGTTGACCGCCACGGGCAGCGGATGGCCGGCGCCGTGGTCGCGCGCCGCCTCGGCGTGCTCGCGGAACTGACGCTCGAACCCAGCCATGCTCTGGGTTCCCTCGGTCATGCGAAAGCTCGACAACGTGCGCCGCAAGACCACCGGCTCGTGACGGCGACCGACGCGCAGCCAGAGGTCGTAGTCGTGCGAGATCCGGAAGCGGGGGTCGAGCGGCCCCGCCTCCTCGAGCGCCTCGCGCCGCACGAACGTCGCCGGGTCGGAGACGAAGTTCTGCGTCAGGTAGAGCGGATAGGACCAGTGCCGCAGCAGCCAGTTCTTGTAGGCGGTGACTGCGTGCCTGATCTCCTCGCCATCGCCGTCGACGATGTCGCAGTAGCCGGTCAGCCACATCGTTTCGGGCGCGGCGGCGAACGCCTCGCCTACCGCACGCAGGGCGCCAGGGTGGTAGCGGTCGTCGGCGTTCAACCAGGAGATCACGTCGCCGCTGGCCATCGCGACGCCCTTGTTGACCGCATCGACGCGGCCGTCGTCGGGTTCCGAGATGTAGCGAAGCTGCGGGGAGCGTTCGAGGATCTCGAGCGTCCCGTCAGTCGAGCCGCCGTCGACGACGACGTGCTCGATGCGCGGGTAGTCCTGGGAACGGACGCTCTCGAGCGCCTCCTCGATGGTGCCGGCCCCGTTGAGGCAGGCGGTCACGACGGTGATGGACGGAAGTTCGACCACGGAAGCGGGCAATATACGAGGCATGAGGCGCGGCAACACCAACCTGGCGGTCGTTCCCGCCTACAACGAGTCGGCGACTGTCGCGAACGTCGTGCGCGAGCTCAACGCGACCGCGCCGGATTTCGACGTCCTCGTGATCGACGACGGGTCGACCGATGCGACTGCGCAGCTGGCGCGCGCCGCCGGGGCGCGCGTGCTGCGCCTGCCCTTCAACCTCGGCATCGGCGGCGCCGTGCAGGCTGGGTTCGCCTTCGCGCTCGAGAACGGCTACGAGCGGATGGTCCAGGTCGACGGCGACGGGCAGCACGTGGGCGACGAGATCGTCGCCCTGCGTGACGTCATGGACGGCGATCCGCGACTCGACATGGTCTGCGGCTCGCGCTTCCTGACCGACAACGGCTACCTCGCTCCGATCAGCCGCCGCACCGGGATCCACATCTTCGCCTTCCTGCTGTCGCGGATCGTCGGGCAGCGGATCACCGACCCGACCTCCGGCTTCCGGCTCTACAACCGGCGCGCGATCGCACTCTTCGCCCGCGACTACCCGCACGACTACCCCGAGGTCGAGGCGGTGCTGATGGTCCACCACCACCAGCTGCGGATGCGCGAGGTACCGGTCAAGATGCTCGAGCGCGGCGGCGGCGTCTCCTCGATCCGCTCGGGCAAGTCGGCCTACTACATGGTCAAGGTGCTGCTGGCGATCTTCGTCGGGCTGGTGCGCCGACGCCCCGTCGTCGAACCGGGCGACGCCTCGCCCGTGACCGCCGGCCAGGGGATCTGATGGAGTTGCGGATCCAGATCGTCTCGATCGTCGCGGCGCTCGGCCTGTTCCTGCTCGTGTTCGAGCTGGTGCGCCGCCGGCGGCTGCTCGAGCGCTATGCGCTGCTTTGGCTCTTCAGCGCGCTCGCGCTGCTCGGACTGGCCGTCTGGCGCGACCTGCTCGAGGAGGTCGCGACGACGATCGGCATCTACTCGCCCCCGAACGCCCTCTTCCTGATCGCGTTCGGCTTCGTGCTCGTGCTGCTCCTGCACTTCTCGCTCGCGGTGTCCCGCCTCACCGATCAGACCAAGGTCCTGGCGCAAAGGGTCGCGATGCTCGAGGAGCGCCAGGACCACGACGCCGCGACCGAAGAGCGCGACGTGCTCGAGCACGCGCGCGACTAGCGCCCTCCTCGACTCGGCACGATCGATCTGGCGAGCGCGCGCTCCGCCGGATCGAGGCACAGCAGGTAGTAGGCGATCCAGTACGCCGCGAGGCCCCCGAGCGCCGTGCCCGCGACGGCGACCGCCGCCTCCGGATCGAGCGCGATCCGCACCCAGAGCAGCGCCGCCGCCAGCAGCGCGCCGAGCAGCCAGGCGGGGGCGAAGGCGCGCCGAACCAGCTCGCCGAGCGAAACCGGCACGGCATTGAGCGTGACGCGCAGCATGTACGGAAAGAGCAGCACGTAAGGGATGGCGGTGGCCAGCGCCGCCCCGTCGAGGCCGAGCGCCGGCACCAGGATCAACGCCAGGACGATCGTCGAGCCGCCGAGCATCATCGCCCAGCGCGCCAGGTCGCGCGCGGCGCCGACGGCGACGAGCATCGCGGTCGTCACGCCGAGCACGCCGTTGAGCAGCCAGTGGCTCAGCATGATCGCCATCGCCGTCCCGGCGTCGCCGAAGCGCGGACCCAGCCACGCGACGAGGATCGGCCCGGCGAGCACGCCGCCGACGACCGCGATCGGCACGATCCCGGCGAGCGCGTAGCGGCAGCCGCGCACCAGCAGCTCGCGCAACCGCCGCTCGTCGCCGTCGGCGCGGTAGCGGACCGCGGTCGGCAGGACGGTCACCGTCACCGCGCCGTTGAGCGCGCGGACGAGGTTGTGCGCACGCACCGGCCCCTCGTAGAGGCCGACGGTGGCCGGCGAGCGGACGATGCCGAGGATCACCCGCGTCGCCGCGTAGACCGCCGCGCTCGACGCCTCGGCGAGCGAGATGTAGCCGGCGAGCCCGAGGAACTCGCGCGCCGCCCCACGCGTCGCCAGTCGCGGTCGCAGCCGCCAGGGCATCGCGGTCGCGCGCGCCGCGACCAGGCAGGCGGCGCCCGCCAGCATCGGAATCGCGCTGGCGGTACCGACCAGCGCCCACAGCGGCGCGTCGGCGAGGACCAGGGCGAGGACGAGGCCGATGCTGGCAACGATGCCGACCGCCTCCGCGCCGGCGGCCAGCACGAAGCGGGACCTAGCCCGCAAAGCGTCGCGATAGACCGTCAGCGGCCAGCCGACGAGCGCGACCACGCCGGCGGCCGCGGCGCCGAGCCGTGTCTGGCGCGCCAGCTCGGGAGTCAGGTCGAGCACCGCGGCGAAGATCAGCCCGACGGCGGTCAACGCGACCGCGGCGAGCGCACCCGCCGCGACGTACATCAAGGCCGAGGTCGAGAATGCCGCCGACCCCTCGCGGTCGTCGCCCGCCGAGGCCATCGCCTTCACGGCGGCGCCGGCGGCGGCGTTCTGGACGATCAGCAAATAGCCGGCCAGCGAGTTCAGCAGGCCGTAGACGCCCAGCTCGGCCAGCGTCAGCCGTCGCGCCAGCACCGTGATCACGACGAACATCGCGACGAGGCCCGCCACCTGCGCCGCCTGCTGCGCCAGTGACCCCGTCGCCAACCGGCGCGCATCGCTCATAGGCGTATCTTCCCGCGAGTGAGCCAGACGCCTTCCAGCGGAGCGGTCTCGGAGCGCCCCGGCGTCGCGGCGGGCGTGCGGCGTCGCGACGTGCTCGGAGTGCCGATCGCGATGACCGACTACGAGGGGGCCATCGACGTGATCGACGCGCTGGTCGAGCGGCGCGAGCGCGGCTGGGTCTGCGCCGCGCCCGCGATGTCGCTGGTCACGGCGCAGGACGACCCGCTGCTGATGGCGGCGCTGCGCGGCGCGACGCTGACCGTCCCCGACGGGATGCCGGTTGTCTGGGCGGCGAACATGCTCGGCGGCGGCGAGCGGCTGCACGGCCGCGTCTACGGCCCCGACCTGATGCGCCACCACTGCGCGCACGCCGCTCGCCGCGGCCAGCGGATCTGGCTCTACGGCGGCCACGACGACCACGTGCTGGAGACACTGAAGGCCAACCTGCTGCGCGACCATCCGGGCCTGCGGATCGTCGGCGGCTGGTCGCCGCCGCACCGCGAGCCGAACGCCGACGACGACCGCGCGATCGCCGCGCGGATCAACGCCGACGAGCCCGACGTCGTCTGGGTCGGACTCGGGATGCCGAAGCAGGAGCGTTGGATGGCGCGGCTGCGGCCCCAGATCGACGCGCCGGTGCTCTGCGGCGTCGGGGCCGCGTTCGACTTCCACGCCGACCGCGTCGCGCAGGCGCCGCGCTGGATGCAGGACCGCGGCCTCGAGTGGGCCCACCGCGTCGTACAGGAGCCGCGCCGCCAGCTGCCGCGCTACCTGCGCTCCAACCCGCGCTTCGTCGCCGGCGTGGTGCGCCAGTACCTCCGGGAGCGCCGCGCGTGACCGAAGCGCTGGTCACGGGGGGCAGCGGCTTTGCGGGGCGCTACCTCGTCGGGCTGCTCGACGACGGGGTGGCGGCGCCCTCGAGGTCCGAGCTCGACCTCGGCGACGCGGCGGCGGTCCGCGCGCACGTCGCCGAGCTGCAGCCGACGACGATCTTCCACCTGGCTGCGTTCAGCTCACCCAGCACGTCGCTCGACCATCCCGACCAGGGCCTATTGACGAACCTCGCGATGACCCTGAACCTGCTCGAGGCCGTTCGTCACGAGGCGACGGCCGCGACCGTCGTGCTCGTCGGTTCCGGACAGGTCTACGGCGACGCTCCGCGGCTTCCGATCACCGAGGAGACAGCGGTCGAGCCGGGCAACCCCTACGCCGTCGGCAAGGCCGCTTCCGACATGCTCGGACACCAGTACGCGGAGACGTTCGGGCTGCGCGTCGTGCGGCTGCGACCGTTCAACCATGCCGGCCCCGGTCAGCGCGACGAGTACGTCGTGAGCTCGCTCGCGCGTCAGGTCGCCGAGGCGGAGGCGGCCGGACTGGCCGAGGTGACGCTGCGCACCGGCAACCCCGAGTCGCGGCGCGACTTCACCGACGTCCGTGACGTCGTGCGCGCATACGCGCTGGCGGCGAAGCTCGACGGGGGCGCCTTCAACGTCTGCAGCGGGCGCTCCGCCTCGGTCGCCGAGCTGGTCGAGCTGGTCGCCAAAGATGCCCGGATACCCGTCCACCACGAGGTGGATCCGGCGCGGCTGCGCGCCCACGACGCGCGCGACCTGTGCGGCAGTCACGAGCGCCTGACGGCAGCGACCGGCTGGAAGCCGGAGATCCCGCTCGACCGGATGGTTCGCGACACGCTCGACTGGTGGCGCGAGCAGCTCGAGGCGGCGGCTCGGCCGTCAGCGCTCGAAGGTCGCCCGTAGGCGTCGCAGGCGGCCGCCGATAGCCCGCAGCGGCGCCGCATAGCGCCAGGTTCGAGATTGCTCGAACGCGACGTTGGTGGCTCGCGCATGCGCGAGCTCCCGCCTGGTATCCGCGAGCCACGCGTTCGCATGCTCAGCCGCGCCCCGCTCACGCGACAGCGCAGCGCGCTGCTCCTCCATGGCGGCGTCCAGGTCAGCCAGCAGCCGCGCGGCCCCCGCGCCCGCCGAGGGAGGCGGTCCGCCGGCAATCTCGGCGAGCGCGGCCGCGAACGCCGATGTCGATCGGTCCCACGACGGCCAGGCCGTGGCCGTTTCGAGCGCGCCGTCGCCGAGCTTCGCGAGCAGGCCGCGGTCGCGCGCCAGCAGATCGAGCCAACCGGCGGTGCCGATGAGATCGTCGAAGTCGACGACCGCGCCGTTCACGCCGTGTCGGACGTACTCGTCGTGGCCGGTGACCGGCCACACCACGCACGGAACCGCGCAGTGGAAGGCCTCCAGCGGCGGGGTGAACACGCCCTCGACGCGCGACAGCTTGAGCAGCACGTCGGCCCCGCGGTAGGCGTCCGCCATGGCCGCGTGGTCCAGCGGCCCTACGACATGGTCGAAGCGCGCGCAGGTGTCCGCGTCGACCCGCTCGGGCGTGACCAGCGTCGTCACGACCGGCTCACGGGTCAGCTCGAGCGCCGCCGCGGCATCCTGGATGCCCTTGAACCAGAGGCCCGGGCTGCCCTCGACGAGCACCCTCAGCGGACCGGCGGACGGGGATCGCCCGCCGGGCGCGAAGCGCTGCTTGTCGATTCCGTTCGGGACGTGGAAGCAGGACGCGTCCGGACGCAGCTCGGCGAGCTCCTCCGCAATCCAGGCCGCCTCGGTCAGGAACGCGACCGGCAGGTCGTGGGTGGCGATTGCCCCGAAGCGCTCGACGTCGCCCGGACGGTAGGTGCGCTCCTCGAACTGCTGGACGAAGTAGGCGTGGCGGCGCGCGGGGATCGCGAACAGGTCGTAGGCGGTCCGCCACCAGGTGGCTATCGCGACGTCGTAGTCGAGCAGACGGGCCTCGTCGGTGGCGACCACGCGGACGCCCGGAGGCGCGACCGCTGCGGACGCTCCGGGCCAGAGCGCGAGCGACACGTCCCAACCGTGGTCCGCGGCGAGACCCCGGGCATGGCGTACGACGGCGCCGGCGCCGCCAGAGGGCCCCAGCTCCCCGAGGATGAAGCAGACGCTTGGCGACATTGGCAGCCGGGACAGCCTAGTCGGGGGTACCCTTCCCGCGTGCCGCACGTCGCCCTGCTCGGACCGCCAACGCTGCTCGACCGCTGCGCGCCAAGGAGCGGCGACGGCCTGGCCGTCACGCGAATCGAGGGGTCTCCGGCCGCGAGTGCCGGAGTCGATGCGCTGATCGCGTTCGAGCCGTCGCGGGACCAGTGGGAGACGCTCGACGAGATCGGGCTCGCCACGCTGATCTGGTGGCAAGACGCGGCGCCGTCCTGGGCTACCACGCGGCAACCGGCGCAGCGCCAGCCGCGGCGCACGGTCACGGGCGGCCGCGGGGCGACGCCCGGCGGCTGGCGCTCGATCCCCCTGCCGGTCGCCGACGACCTGTTCTCCGACTCCCAGCGGCTTTCGGCGGAGGGCGACTCCGCGGTCGCGGTCAACTTCGACGACGAGGGCGGCCCTGCGTCGCTGCACCAGGCACTCGTGGCGCTCGCCCGGGGCCAGCTGCTGGTGAGCGAGCCGCTGCTGCCGTCGCGCGGCTTGGAGCCAGGCATCGACTACGTGGAGGCGCGCACCCCCGACGAGGTCCGCGCGGTCGTCGAGAATGCCGCTCGTAGTCCCGGGGCCTTCGAGCGCATGCGGCTGCGCGGCCGTCGCAAGGCCGAGCTGTTCCGTTCGTCGCGCGTCGTCGCGCGACTCGTCGACGATCTGCTGCTCGAGCTCGACCTCGCCCCCGCGGCGCGCTGAGGTCGCGTCGTGACGACGGCCGCCCCGCGCGCGAGCGTCCTGATGCCCGCCTACAACGCCGAGGCCACCCTGGTCGAGGCGGTCGAGTCGGTGCTCGCCCAGACCGTCGAGGACCTCGAGCTGATCGTCGCCGACGACCTCTCGGAGATCCCGGTCGCCGAGGTGCTGGCCGACGTGCGCGATCCGCGGCTGCGGATCGTCCGCCGGCGGCGCAACGGCGGGACCGCCAAGGGACGCAACTCGGCACTCGCACTCGCGCGCGGCCTGGCGATCTGCCAGCTCGACGCCGACGACCTCTGGGAGCCGAACTTCCTCGAGCGGATGCTGCCCGAGCTGGAGCCGCCGGAGATCGGCCTCGCCTACTGCAACGTCACGATCCTCGGCCACCCCGACGGGCAGACCGACTACATCGGCGACCCGTCGATCCATCCGCGCGATCGCTTCCCCGAGCTGACCGAGGCCAACCCCGTCCCCTGCCCGACGGCCGTCATGCGCGCCGACGCGGTGGCCGCCGTCGGCGGATACGCCGGCTGGCTGCACTCGGTCGAGGAGTGGCATCTCTACATGCGCCTGGCGATCGCCGGCTGGCGGTTCGCCTACCGCGACGAGCAGCTCGCCCGCTACCGCTGGCCGACCGCCGAGCGCGGCATGAGCTTCGACACGCGTCGCATGGATCGCTGGGCGCTGATCGCGCTGGCCGACCTGGCGCTGCGCCACCCGCGCGTCCCCGGTCCGCGGCGCGAGGTGCGCCAGCGCCTGCCCCGCTATGTCTCAGGCCGGTCGTGAGCGCTCCGCCCACGGCATCCGCGCCGCGAATCCTGATCGACCCCGGCAGCCACCACCTGCTCAACCTCGGCGACGTGGCGATGCTGCAGGTCTGCGTCGACCGCCTGCGGGCCCTGTGGCCAGGCGCCGAAATGCGCGTCCTGACAGCCGCGCCCGAGCTGTTGGCTCAGCACTGCCCAGGCGTGACGCCGGTCGACGCCACCGGCCGCTATGGGCTCTTCGAGACGCGGCCGGCCGCTCGGGGACCGCGCCGGCTGGCGCGTGCCCGGCTGGCGCTCGCCGCCCGCCGCCGGCCGGCCGCCGTCGCCGCCTACGCGCATGAGTTGCTGACCGCCGACCTGCTTGCACTCAGCGGTCGCGGCGGGCTCACCGACGCCTTTCCGGACGAGTCGCGCGAGGTGCTCGACGAGCTCGAGCTGGCGCGTGCCATCGGCCTGCCGACGGCGCTGCTCGGCCAGGGAGTCGGGCCGCTCGACGACGTCGCGTTGCGAGAGCGAGCGGCGCGGGTGCTGCCCTCGGTCGGGCTCTTCACCTTGCGCGAGGGCTTACGGGGCCCGGCGATCCTCGCGTCGGCGGGTGTCCACGCGGCGAACGTCGTCGTGACCGGCGACGACGCCGTCGAGCTGGCCGGCGGCGGCGCTGGCTCGCCGAAGCCGCCGCCGCGGCTCGGAGTCAACGCGCGCGTCGCTCCCTACGCCGGCATCGACACCGAAGACATCACCGCCCTCGCCCGGATCGCGGCACGCGCCGCCGAGCGTCATGGCGCCAAGCTCCAGCCGATCGCGATCTCGGCGCACCCGGCCGAGGACGATCGCAAGGCATTTGCCGACCTCGTCGAGCCAGGCGAGCCGCCCGCCCCGACGACCCCGCGCGGCGTCGTCGACGCGATCGGCGGCTGCCGCGCGGTCGTCGTCGGCAGCTACCACGCGGCGGTCTTCGCGCTCGCTCAGGGAGTCCCGGCGGTCGGACTCGCCGCGAGCCCCTACTACGCCGACAAGCTCCACGGCCTGCGTGACCAGTTCGGCGAGGGCTGTCGCGTCATCGACCTCGGCGGGCCCGACGCGCTCGACGCGATCGAGCCGGCGCTCGACGACCTGTGGCGCCGAGCAGACGAGCTGGCGGTCGACCTACGTGCGGCGGCCGAGCGTCAGGCGATCCGCGGGCGCGACGCCTATGCCCGCCTGGAGACGCTCCTCTAGTACGCGGGCAGCGGTCCGATCTCGGGCTCCGGCGCGCGCGGGCCAGAGGCCTTGAGCGGATACGGGCGGCCCTCGAAGATCGCAGCGTAGAGGCGGGTCTGGTGGCGCGTGATTCCGTGCGGAGAATCGTCGAGCGGGAGCTCGGCGGAGAGCCGCAGCATCGCCTCGAACGACTCGCGCAACGCCGCGAAGCGCGGCTCGTCGGGGATCGCCCGGTGGGTGTCGTTGAGGCCGAGTCGCGTGACCAGCGTCGCGTAGCCGGTCTCCGCCAGCAGGTCGAGGTCGAGCGGATGCGGAAACGACTCCGACCGCTCGAGTCCGTCGGCGATCTCGAGCAGCACCGCCGTGAAGATGCACTTCGCGCACCGGCCGCAGTTGGTCGCGGTGTCCTGCTCGTAACAGACGTAGAGCCACGGCAACAGGTCCGGGCGATTGTCGACGAGCCAGCGCACCTTGCCCGGACGGTCGAGGACGACCGAGTCGTGCCCGATGGCGACGCCGTCGCTCGACCAGCGCTCGTCGAGCAACGGGTGGGAGCCGACCGGGACGAGGCCACCGTAGTCGCGACTCGACGGGATGGAGAGTCGCCCGAATCCGCCGGCGAGCGACAGGCCGATCATCGCGAGGGCCGGTCCGAAGGCGTCGTCGAAGTCGACGACATGGTCGATCAGCTCGGTGAAGTTCGTCCGTGCGACCAGCAGCGGAAGTCCGATCAGGTCGGCCGCGGCCTGCGCGGCATCGATCCGCGCCGGCGCGCTCGCCGGGCCGTAGGACGGGTCGAAGCCGTCGCAGTAGACGAGCTGTGTCAACTCGTCGCCCGGGCGACGCGGGCGGGCCGCGGCGTACATCGAGTCGACGCCGCGCGAGAAGCAGCAGGCGCGGCCGGCCGCGACCGCCGTCGGCGCCGCCGCAACCTCGCGAACTCGCACGGGCACGCGCGTGAACGTCGGGCTCCAAGCGCTGAGCATCTCCTGTACGAGCGGCAGCGACTCCAGCAGCCGACTCGACACCGGGCCGTCGATGTCGAGCGGCTCCTCGCGGCGCATCGCGAGCAGCAGCGCGATCGGCACGAACTGAGTGAGATCGGGACCCTGGACGGCATGCTCGGGCGGGACCGCTACGAGCAGTCGCGCCGACCCGCGTGCCGAGGTCACCCGCACCGACCGCTCGCCGCCCGCAACCCGCAAGTCGTCTACGCGCATGCGGCGACCCTACCCGGCGAGCCTGGCGTAGAGGGCCAGCAGGTCCGCGCTGTAGCGCTCGCGGGAGTGGCGTTCGCGCGAGCGGGCGATCAGTTCGCCCCCCTCCGTTCCACGCGCGGCCGGATCTGCCCAGAGCGTCGCGACGCGCGCGGAGAACTCCGGGACCGCTCCCACCGGCACGCAACGACCGTCGCCGAGCAGCTCCGGCAGGCCACCCATCGCCGTCGCAACCACGGGAACGCCCGCGGCCATCGCCTCGAGCGCCGAGTACGGCGAGAACTCGTGGTAGCGCGACGGCATCAGGACCATCGCCGCGCCGGCCAGCTCACGGCGGACGTCGGCGGCGGACAGCCGGCCGAGGAACACGACGTCGCCCGTCGCGCCCGCCTCCCACGCAAGCTGCTCGAGCCGCCCGCGCTCCGGCCCCTCGCCGGCGATCCGCAACGGGACGCCGGCGTCGAGGCAGGCGCGCACCGCGTCCTCTATCCCCTTCTCCGGCGAGAGCCGCGAGGCGACGAGCGCGTAGCCACCCGCGGCGGCCAGCGAGCGATCGGCGAACGAGTCGGCAGGCAGGTAGTGACGCAGCACCTCGACCCGCTCGGCGGGCAGGCCGCGCGCGACAAGCTCGTCGCGGGCCGCGTCGCTCGGCGCGACGAAGCGGTCGACCGCCCGCAGCAACAGCGGTTGGTGCAGCGCCAGCGCCGTCGCGTAGGCCGCGGCCTCCGGCAGCGAGCGCCGGCAGTTGAGCGCCAGGCCGGGCAGCGTGTTGCGGCCGCGGCAGCGCTGGCACGGCGCGCCATCGCGCTCGCCGAAGCCGGTCGCGCAGAAGATCCGCACGTTGTGCAGGTGGAGCACGACCCGCGCGCCGGCGCCGCGCGCGGCGGCGAGCCCGGCGGGGCCGATCAGCGGAACAGTGTTGTGGGCGTGGAGGACGACCGGCGTGGCATCCGTCCCGCCCGGCCTCGCGAGCTGCCGCACGGCCTCGGCCAGCTCGCCCGGGTCGGCGCCACCGCGCAGCAGTGCGCGCGCCGCGGCCCCCTTGCCAACGTCGCCCGAACGGCGCTCGAACACCGCATGCTCGACTCCCGCGGCCTCCAGCGCCCGCAGCTGCAACTCCACGGAGCGCTCCTCGCCGCCCTCGATCCGATAGCGGTTGTGGACTACGAGCACGGAAGGGACTGCGGGCACCGCGGCTAACCTACCGACGCGATGTCCGAGCCGGCCGTCTCCGTCGTGGTGCCCACCCGCAACCGAGCCGGGTATCTCGACGTTGCGCTGGCGTCGCTGCGCGCCCAGGCCGACGCCCCGCCGCACGAGCTGCTGGTGGTCGACGACGGGTCGACCGACGAGACCGTCGCTGTCGCCGCACGCCACGGCGTGAAGGTCGTCGCCGCCCGCCCGCCCGGCGGCCTCAACACCGGCCGCAACACGGGCATCGCCGCGACGCGCGCCGACCTGATCGCATTCGTCGACGACGACGTCTGGGTGCCGCCTGGTTGGCTGGCGGCGCTCGTCGCGGGCGCGGTACGGAATCCCGAGGCCGGGGCGCTCGGCGGGCCGATCCGGGGACGGCTCATCGGTCCCGCCCCCCGCGCCTGCGGTCGTGAGCAGCCGCCGATCACCACCCTCGACCTCGGGCCGGCCGACCGCGACGCCGATTTCGTATGGGGCGCGAACATGGCGGTCCGCCGCGCCGCGATCGACAGCATCGGGCCGTTCGACGAGAGCCTGCACGGCAACGGCGACGAGGAGGACTGGCAGCTGCGGCTGCATGCCACCGGCGGCCGCGTCGCCTACGTCGCCGACGCCTGGCTCGAGCACCGCCGGGTGGGCGACGACGCCCGCCTGCGTTCGCTCGCCCGCGCCGAGTACGGCCGCGGCCGAGGGGCACGGCGCAACGACAGCCGCAAGGGCACCGCCCAGCCGCTGAGCCTGGAGCTGCGCGACCTCGCCGGCGCCGGCTGGCACGCCGCTCGCCGACGCTGCCCTCAGGGCTTGATCATGGGCGCCCACGCGACCGGCCGCCTGGTCGAGGCGCTGCGCGGGCGATGAGCGACGGGCTGCCGGACCCCGCTACCTTCCTTTCGGGCGAGTCGGGCACAGTCGCCGGCAAGCGACTGACCATCACCCGCACGGCCGCCGACTGGGCGCTCCAGGCCGCAAGCGCGGCCACGCTGACCGGCCCCCGGCTCGACCGGCTCGCCGCGTGGCAGACGCCGCGGCGCGTACTCGTCCTGTCGGTCTATCGCCAAGGCTCGCTGCTGGCGCGCGCCGCACCGCGCCTGGGCTCCGACCGCCACGACGTGACTTTCGCCCTCGGCGCGACCGGCGCGCCGGATCCAGTGCTCGCTGGAGGAACCGCACTCAGCGGCCTGAGCGGCGGCAAGTTCGAGAACCTCAACCGCCTGCTGGCTACCGCCGGACCGCTGGAGGACTTCGACTGGACGATCGTCTGCGACGACGACGTCGAGCTGGCGCCGCGTTTCCTCGACCGTGCGCTGGCGCTCTGCGAGCGGTTGGAGCTCGACCTCGCCCAGCCCGCCCAGACGATGCGCAGTCACGCCGCCTGGCGCGTGACGCGTCGCCGGCCGGTGTCGCTCGCCCGCCTCACCAGCTACGTCGAGATCGGCCCAGTGACCCTCTTCTCACGGCGCGCCGCGACCGAGCTGACACCCTTTCCCGAGCTGCGCTTCGGCTGGGGCCTCGACAGCCACTGGGGAGCGCTGGCCCGCGAGCGCGGCTGGCGGTTGGGGATCCTCGATTCGCTGCCGGTCCGCCACGAGTCACAGGCGGTCGCCAGCACCTACGCCCACGCCGAGGCGATCGACGAGGCGCGCCGCTTCCTGGCCGGCCGGCCGTACCTGACCGCCACGGAGGCGCAGCGGACGCTGGAGACGATCAGGCGACTGCCGTCATGAGACGGCTGCGGATCCTCGTGGTGCCGAAGTGGTACCCATGGCCGGACCGTCCGGTCTTCGGCGCCTTCTGCCGCGAGCATGCACGCGCGCTCGCCACCCGGCACGACGTCGTCGTGCTCGCCTCGCTGGCGACGCCGCGACCCGGCTTCGCGATCTTCCGGCTCGAGGACGCCGTCGAGGAGGGCATCCGCACGTTGCGCGTCCACTACCGCCGCCCATTCCTCCGCCCCGCCGCGATGGGCTGCCAGCTGCTGGGGATGATTGCCGCCTGGCGCCGCCTGCGCGGCGAGGGCTGGCGCGCCGACGTCGTCCACGCCCACGTCTTCGAGGCCGCCCCGCCCGCGCTGCTGCTCGGCCGCCTGAGCCGCGCGCCGGTCGCGGTGACCGAGCACTACACCGGCTTCCAGCGCGGGCTGGTCAAGGGCTACGACCGGTTGCTCGCCAGGCTCTCGTTCGAGCGCGCCGACGTCGTCGCACCGGTCAGCGAGGAGCTGGCCGGACACCTGCGCGCGTTGGCGCCGCGAGCGACGTTCGAGGTGGTGCCGAACGTCGTCGACACCGCGACGTTCGCTCCGGGCGACGGAGGCGAAGCGCGCGGCGAGCGCCTGCTCAACGTCGCGGCGCTCGCCGAGAAGAAGGGCCATCGCTATCTCCTGGAGGCGCTGCGCGACCTCCCCGGCGCCACGCTCGACGTCGTCGGCGACGGCGAGCTGCGCGGCGATCTCGAGCGCATGGCAGCTACGTTCGGCCTCGACGATCGCGTTCGCTTCCTCGGCGAGCGGTCGAAGCGGGAGGTCGCCGAGCTGATGCGCGCCGCCGACCTGTTCGTCCTTCCCAGCCTCGCCGAGAACCTGCCTGTCGTCCTGATCGAGGCGCAGGCGAGCGGCCTGCCGGCGGTCGCGACGAGCGTCGGCGGCGTGCCGGAGCTGGTCGACGACGCGGCCGGCACGCTGGTCCCGCCTCGCGACCCGGCCGCGCTCGCCGAGGCGATCCGCGCGACCCTCGACCGCCGCTTCGACTCCGCCACCCTCGCCGCCCGCGCCAACGACCGTTACGGCTACGAAGCGGTCCGCGACCGCTGGACGACGATCTACACGCGGCTATTGCGGCACTGACCACACCCCGCGCCGGTCGGTCCCGCAAGGCGACTCAGGCGCGGCCCAGCAGCGCCGGCAGGACGCGCTCGGCGACGACGTCGCGCAGCGCCGCGTCCGAGTACGGCTCGAGCGCGCGCCGGGCCGCGGCGGCGTAGGCGGCGCGGGCCGCTTTTTCGAGCGCGAGACCGGCACGGAGAGCGCTGGTCAGCGCCGGCGCCGTGGCGTCGGCTGCGACCAGCTCCGGCGCGAGCCGGCGCGCGATCGGCAGCGCGACGTTCGGTCCCGGGGTCGGCACGGTGACGAGCGGCGTGCCGGCGGCGAGCGCCTCCATCTGGGCGACTCCCCAATCCTCGTAGCGTGCCGCGCTGACGTAGACCCGCGATCCCGCGACGAGCGCCGTCCAGCGCTCGCGTGGGACCGCCCCGGCGAATTCGACGCCGTGCGGCTCGGCGACCCCCTGCCGCGCGAGCCAGCGCAGCGCCTCGTCGCGCCCGATCCCGCCGACGACGAGCCGGGCGCCCTCGGGAGCCCCTTCGTCCCAAGCCGCGCAGAGCACGTCGAGTCCGCGCTTCTCGGGGTTCGCCGCATACGCGGTCGCCTCGGGCGCGTCGACTCGACCGCCGTCGCCGACGTCGACGACGCACGGGAGCACGACCACGTCCGGCCGTGCGGGGCGGGCCGACGCCAGCGCCGCCTGCCCCGCCGCCTCGCTCCACGGCAGCAGCAGGTCGGCGCGTCCCAGCACCGCCTGCTCGCGCCGGCGTTGCCAGGCGCCGCCGATCCCCGGCCGGCTCAGCGCGGCGATCGTGTCGAAGCGGACGGCGTGCGGGCGCCGCAACGGCTGCAGGAGCGCGGCCGTGATGCTCGAGTAGACGACGGCGCGAGCGTCGACGCCGTCGGCGGCCCGGCGCGAAGCCAGTGCCTGGATGACGTCGGTCAACGACATCGAACGCTGTAGGTGGGCGGCCGCCCCGAGTCGCATCGGCCGCAGCTCGCAGCTCGCGCCGGCGGCCTCGATGTGCTCGGCCAGGGCCTCGTCGCCGCGGCGCCAGCCCATCGTCGTTCCCAGCGAGACGATCGCGATGTCGACAGCCGCCACGGGCGCAGAGTATGCAGCCGGGCTATGTTCCGCCGGGCATGTCGGCCGACCCTCGCCCAGCCTGCCTCCTGACCGGCATCGTCTCGCCATACCGGCGCGAGGCGTTCCGGCTGCTCGGGGAGGCGCACGACGTCGAGGTGATCGCCCACGAGCACGCCGGCCCGCCGATCCCGGGACTGACCGTCCACCGCACGTCGGAGTTGGGCGCCGTGCGGCTCGCGGCGTCCGGCCACTACCGGGCAGTGATCGCCGGGCTGGACGGACGGATCGCACTGCCCGGCGCCTATGCCGCCGCCCGCGCACGACACATCCCGTTCGTGCTCTGGGCGACGATCTGGGCCCATCCGCGCACGCCGGCCCACGCCCTGTCGTTCCTGCCGACGCGGCACCTCTACCGGGCCGCCGACGCGGTCGCGACCTACGGCCCGCACGTCAGTCGCTACGTCGAGCGCTACCGCGGCAGCGACGCCGGCGTGGTCGTCGCGCCCCAGGCGGTCGACGTCGACCATTTCGGGGCGCCGATCTCCGACGACGCGCGATCGGCCGCCCGCGACCGCGCCGGCGGACCCGGCACGGAGCTGCTCGTCCTCTACGTCGGGCGGCTGGTGCGCGAGAAGGGGATCGAGACGCTGATCGAAGGCTGGCGAGGGGCCGAGCTGGGACCTGGCGCGCGACTGGCGCTGGCGGGTGACGGTCCGCTCGAGCGGACCGTCGAGCGAGCGCTGCCGGAGGCGCGACTGCTCGGCCGGGTGACGGCCGACGCCCTGCCCGCGCTCTATGCCGCCGCCGACGTGCTGGTGCTCCCCTCGATCCACACCGCATCGTTTCGCGAGCCGTGGGGTCTTGTCGTCAATGAGTCGATGCTGCAACGCACGCCGGTCGTCGCGTCCGACGCCGTCGGCGCCGCGGCCGGGGGGCTGGTGCGCGACGGCCGCAACGGGTTCGTGGTCCCGGCCGGCGATCCGGACGCGCTCGCGACCCGGCTGCGCGTCCTCGCCGGCGACGCTGCACTGCGCGCCGAGCTGGGAGCGGCCGCCCGTGACGACGCCTCTGCCTATACGCCTACCGCGTGGGCGGCGGGCATGGGACGGGCGTTGGCGGCTGCGGGTGTGGAACGCCGTGGCAGCGGGAACGATTGCTAGCCTCACACGCTCTGGCGAGCAGGAACGTAGTGGCGTGTCTGTGCCATACGTCCTGAATCTCCACATGCCATGAAGAGAACGATTCGACATCTGATGCTGCCCGCGGCCCTGGTCGTGCTGGCGCTCCTCGTGCCCACCCAGGTGGCCGGCGCGAGCGTGCTCGCGGTGCAGCAGGACTGCGGCGACAGCGACGTCTTCGAGCAGAAGCACTCCCGCGCGGACCTGCAGAAGGCGCTGGCGCAGATGCAGGCCGACCTCGCCGAGTACGGCACCTGCAAGCAGATGATCACCGCTGCCCTGGCCGCGATGGCGAAGACCGACGCGGCGAAGGGCTCAGGCGGCGGCGGGCCGGGAGCGGCCACAGCGGACCTCGACGGCGACGGCGTCGTCACCCCGGAGGAGAAGGCGGTCGCGGCGAAGCAGGCGAAGGAGAAGCGCAAGCAGCGCAATCAGGAGATCGCCGCGGTCAGCGACGAGCTCGTCCAGGACGACGCCGGGACGGCCACCGGCGGCGGTTCGGGCGGGACGTCTCTACCGATGATCCTCGCGATCTTGGCGCTGGTCTGCGCAGGCATCGGCGGCGGCGTCTGGTACACCGCCAAGCGCAATCCAGCCTTCGCAAACGCGCTCCGCCGTGTCTCGCCTCCCTTCGGCAACAGCTAGCTTCTTCGCCAGCGCCGCGTTAGCGGCCGCGCTGTTCGGCGTCGCGGTGGGCGCTCGCGGCGGCACCGCACTCGAGCGAACGGTCGCGGTCGAGCTGCTGATGCTCGCCGCCGGCTCCGCTCTGATCTGCGCCGCTATCGCCTTCGGCCGGCGCGGTCGCTTCGACGGCGGCGTGGCGCTCGCCGCCTTCGCGGCGCTCGCCGCGATCACCGCCATCTCCGTCGGCTGGTCGATCGCGCCCGATCTCTCCTACGTCGAGGCCGGCAGGACACTCGCCTATCTCGCGACCTTCGCCGGCGGGATCGCGCTCGCGCGGCTGGCCCCTAGCGGGGCGGCCGCCGTGGCCCGAGGCGTCGTGCTTGCCGCTGTCGCGGTCTGCGCCTACGGACTCTCGACTCGTGTATGGCCGGCATCGTTCGCGGAGCTGGCCTTCTCAGGGCGCATCGGCCAGCCGTTCGACTATTGGAACGCGCTCGCGGGCGTCGCGGCCGTTGGGATCGTTCCCGCGCTCTGGCTCGGTGCCCGGCGCGCCGGCGCGCCGCTCGGTCGCGCGCTTGCGTTCCCCGCCACCGGGCTGCTGATCGCCACGTTGCTGATCGCCCAGTCGCGTGGCGCGCTCGTCGCGGCCGCGGTCGGGTGCGCGCTCTGGCTGGTGCTGGTGCCGTTGCGCCTGCGCAGCGTCGTCGTCCTGATCGCCGCCGGGGCCGGGGCAGCCCCGGTCGTCGCCTGGGCGACGTCGAAGGATCCGTTCCGGATCGGCCTCCAACCGCTTTCGGCGCGCGAGGCGGTCGCCGGCGAGTTCGGGCTGATGCTCGTCGCGCTGGTTCTGGTGTTGCTGGCGGTAGGGGCCTTGGTCCAAGCCGTCGGCGCCCGTGCTCAACCGTCGCTGCGCGCGCGCTTCCGCGCCGGTGCGGCCGTGGCTGTAGTCGTCGCGCTGGTCCCACTCGCCCTGGTGACGTCCGTCGCCACCAGCGACCGTGGCCTATCCGGCACCGTCTCCGACCGCATCGACGAGCTGACCGACGACAGCGCCGCTCCGCCGACCGGCAGCGGCCGGCTCCAGTCGCTGGCCTCGGAGCGGTTCGCATACTGGCGCGAGGCGTTCGACGCCTTCGAGGAGCGCCCCCTCTCCGGGCTCGGCGCTGGGTCGTTCGAGCTCGCGCGACTGGCCCACCGCGATAGCGGCGGCGGAGCCCGGCGCGCTCACGGCTTCGTGCCGCAGACGCTGAGCGACATCGGCCTGCTCGGGGGGCTGACCGCCCTGCTGCTGCTAGCCGCGTGGCTCGTCGCCGCGGCGCGCGCGACGGGGCTTCGACCACGATGCTGGTGGCGGCCATTGGCCACGGCGCGCCCGCCCTGGACCGGCGAGCGCGCGGCGCTCGCGGCACTCGCTCTCGCCGCCGTCGTCTACGGCGTCCAGTCGGCAACCGACTGGACGTGGTTCGTCCCTGGCCTGACCGCGATCGCGCTCGTCGCCGCCGGGTTCGTCGCCGGCCGCGGCCCGCTGACCGGTGCCCCATCGAGCGGCGCCGAGTCCTGGGCGACGAGTCGTCGGCGCCCCACCCCCGCGCGACTCTTGGGCTGCGCGGCACTCGCGCTGCCGGCTCTCGTCTGCGGCTGGGCGTTCTGGCAGCCGGTGGCCGCCGACCGCGCGCTGGCCCGCAGCTACGACTTGACGGCCGAAGGCGAGCCTGTCGCCGCGCTGCGCGAGGCAGCCGACGCGCGCGATCTCGATCCCCGCACCGTCGAGCCGTTCTACGCCGCGGCGACAGCCCTGATCGCGATCGACCGCCCGCGCCAGGCGATCGCCAACCTGCGCCGCGCCGCGGCCGAACGTCCGCGCGACCCGGAGCCGTGGCTGCGGATCGCCGCCATCCAGCTCGACCGCCGCAACGCCCCCGCCGCGGCGTTCGCCGCCGCGGGGCAGGTACTCCGCCGCGATCCCCACTCGCGTCAGGCGATCGTGCTGTACGAGAACGCCAGACAGCTGCTCATCGAGCAGCGAGAGGCCGCGGCGGGGCCACCCGCGACCACTACCCCGTAGCCAGCGGCGGCCCGCGGCGTTATGCTCGCTCCGCCTAGCAGGGGTAACGCCGATGACGAGCGGAGCGTCACGGATGGAAAGCGGGATCGCAGCGCCAGAACGGGATGCACTGTGCCATGCGCTGACGCGCGTGGTGTCGGTCCGCGGCTGGGCCGGCACGAGCCCCGACCGCGTCGCCCGCGAGGCCGGCTTTGCGCCGCAGGAGTTCTACGACCACTTCCGCAGCCTCGAGCACTGCTTCGTCGCGGTCTACGACCGGATGCTCGCCCGCGTGACGCGCACGGCGAAGCGTGCTGTCGCGACACGCACGCTCACGCTTGGGGGAGACGCCTGGCAGGAGCAGCTCGACGCGCTCTTCAGCGGCGTGCTGATGTTCTTCTCGCTGGAGCCGGCGCTCGCGCGGACCTGCCTGGTCGAGGGGCTGCTGGCCGGACCCCTGGCGCGGGCACGCCGCGACGACGCTCTGGACGGCTTCACCAACTACGTCGAGGACCTGCGCCTGACCCATGGCGAGCCGATGCCGCCGCTCGCCGCCGAGTTGATCGTCCTCGGCACGACCGAGCTGATTCACACCCGTGTCGCACGCGGCGAAGCCGAGCAGCTGCCGGCGCTGCTGCCAGAGCTGCGTCGCCTCTGGTTCACGACGGTCGAGCAGCAGACGGGCGGGCGCGAGCCGGCCGTCGTCGCCGTCGCCTAGACCTCCTCGAGGGCATACAGATACCTGTCGGTGTCTGGCTATGCCGACTAAGCATTCCGGGTCCGAAAACCCCTAAGAGCCGCTTTTCAAGCGCTCTGTAGAGCCTGTTCTACTCGTAAGGACCGGCTATGGCCCCGGGATCAGAGAACGTTGACGTTCCTAGAAACTCGAAATTTATGGTTGCGTCGAGAGAACTGTGCGTCTATGGTGGTGACGTATGTGGGATCAGGCGAACATCAAGCTGACCGGCGGCCCCCACGGGATTCCGCGCCCCGTGGTGACGAAGATCCAGCGCGACCGACTGATGCGGGCGATGGCCAAGACGGTCGCCGAGTACGGCTACCAGGAGACCACCGTGAGGCGACTGCTCGGACGGGCCGGGCTCTCGCGCCGGACCTACTACGAGTTGTTCGAGGACAAGGAGGACTGCTTCCTCGCGGCCTATGACGAGGCCGTCGAGCACGCACTGTGCCTGACGGTCGAGGCCTATCAACAGGGAGAGAAGCCCGAGGAGAGAATCGAGCAGAGCCTGCGTGCCTTCCTCCAGTTCTGCGCCGACGAACCCGACATCGCCAGGATGTGCATCGTCGAGGTCCTGGCGGCCGGCCCCGCGGCGCGCGCCCGGCGGGCGGAGACGATGGAGCGCCTCGCCAGCCTGATGGAGGGCGCGCTCAACGAGCTGCGCGGCGACGAGCGGCTGTCGAAGCTGTCCGCGCGCGGGCTGATCGGCGGAGTACACGAGCTGATCTACACGCCGATCGACCGTGGCGAGACCGAGCACCTGCCCGATCTCGCCGAGCAGATCGTCGCGAGCCAGATCGCGCCGCTGGTCCTGATGCAGACGTAGAACTAGTGGTTCCGCTCTGCGAAGCGGAAAGCTAGACACAGAGGCGTACCATTTGGATACCCACAGGGTGTTCGGCGGCGTTAGACTGTGGGCGTGCTTCGCCCCCTCCCGAAGAATCGCCATGGCCTCTAGGAAGGGTGCCCGAGCAGAGGGCGGAGGCACGCCGCGCCGCCCAAGCCGGCGCCGTCCGGACCAGATTCCCGGCGGCCGCCACGGCCTCGCCCCCGAGCAGGTGGCCGAATCGCAGCGCAGCCGCATCCTCGCCGCGATGACCGAGGCCGTCGGGCGCGACGGCTACCAGGCGGCGCGCGTCGCTGATGTCATCGCCCACGCCGGCGTCTCGCGCAAGACCTTCTACGAGCATTTCGAGGACAAGGAGCATTGCTTCATCGCCGCCTATCAGCAGGCGCTGGCGCGGTTGCTGTCGGTGACGCTCGAGGCGTTCGAGGCCCAGGACGAATGGGTCGACCAGCTGCGCGCCGGCCTGACGGCCCTCCTCAACGCACTCGCCTACGAGCCGGGCGTCGCCCGGGTCTGCTTCGTCGAGGTGCTCGCGGCCGGCCCCCAGGCCGTCGCGACCCGCAACGACGCGATGCGCGGCTTCGCCTACGTCTACGACACCGGTCGCCTCCAGACCGACGGCGACCTACCCGGCTTCACCGGCATCAGCATGGTCGGAGGCCTCAGCGAGATCCTCTACCGCGAGATCACCGCCGGAGCCACCACCGAGCTGCCCCAGCTCATCCCCGAGCTCATGTACATGAGCGTCCTCCCCTTCGTCGGAGCCGACGCCGCCGCCCGCGAGCTCGAGCGTGGTCGCCGACGGCGTAGTGGGTCCTAGGGGCTAAGGATCGGCGGGGCCGCGGCCGGGCGGTCAGAGCCCTAGCCCCAAGAACCGCTAACGCGACTAGGAGCGGCGATGAGGGCGCGGGACGCGCTGGCGGGCGGCTAGCTCGACCTGCTTGCGGTCCGTGACGTCGATGACGGTGTTGACCGTGCCGCGGCGGGCGCCGGCGTCGTCGATCAGCGGTAGCGAGGTCATCTCCAGCCAGACGTGACGGCCGTCGGGCTGCGTCAGGCGGCGGTCGCAGCGCTCGGCGTCCATGCAGTACTCGCCGCGAACCATCTGGGGAACGTCTTCGATGAAGTCGCGCATCGGGCGGCCGACGACCTCGGAGGCCGGTAGGCCGAGCAGCTCGGTCATCGCGCTGTTGACGTAGCTGGTGTTCCCTTGGCGGTCGGCGACCCAGACGCCGACCCCGACGTGGTCCATCAGCCAGGCCGGCGGCCGTGTCCAGCCGGTGTCGTCGGAGGGCGGGCCGTCGCTTCCGGCGCCCTCGCCGCCGCCGGAACCATCGCCGTCGGAGTCGTCGCTTCGCCCGGCGCGCCATCCGCTCAGGCGGGCGCCGATGCCGGAGGCCGCCTTGACGCCGACGCGGCGCAGCACCACCTCTTCGCGCAGCGAGTACTCGGGCTCACTGGAGTCGCGCAGGGCGGCGATGACGGCGACCACGCGGCCGTCGTCGAGGACCGGAGCCAGCAGGGCGTGGGCGCGCCGCATGCCGATCCCCGTGTCGACCGCCAGCTCGCCGAGCCGTACCCGTCGCACGCGGGCCGGGGCGCCGCTGAGGGCGATCTGGCCGGGCCAGCGGGAGCCGGCGTCGAGCGTCGGCTGCCCCATGAACGCTCCGAGCGCATAGCGCACGCGGCGATCGCGGTGGAAGGTCGCAGCCGGCTCGAGGTCGCCGTTGTCCAGGACGCGCCAGACGACGCACGCGTCGCCGACCATGTCGGCGCCGGCCCGGGCCGCCCGAGCCAGGACGGCGTCCGCGGTACGGACGACGGGTGCGACGACCGCTCCGCCTGGCGCCGGCGGTGCCCCTACGGCGTGCGACAGCGGCACGGTCCCCACGGCGTGTGCCGACTCGACCAATCCACCTGCGCTCATCGGGGTTCTCCTTCCACGGCTGCCGGGTCGAAGCGGTTTGCGATCGATCCCGGAGCCAACAGTGGAGCCACCGTAAGCCTGGTGTTTTATGGCAGCAACCCCCCGGCTGGGGGGGATAGGCGCCCGTGAGACACGGTGCCGTTCACCGGAGCCGGGGACGTACCCCAGAAAGCCTCACCGTCGCAGAGAAAACTGGACTTCTGTGTCCATAAACTGTACGGTTTATAGGGATGGGTCCGGATCGGGAGAAGCTCGCAGAACACGGCGCCGGCTCCATCAGCCTCGATTCGCGGCTGCTCGAGAAGGTCGACGCGGCCTTCGGCTGCGCAGCCGAGCGGGCCGCGGAGGTGTTCCGCGCGACCGACGCGGAGGCCGACATCGGAGAGTCCTTCGAAGCGGCGCTGCGGGTGGTGCTCGATGCGGCGGCCGCCGACCCCGACCTGACACGCCTCTGCCTACTCGAGGCGCCCGGCCTCGGCGCGACGGCGCTCCAGCGCAAGGACGCCGGGTTGCAGCGGTTCGTCGATCTACTCGACCGCGAACTCGCCCGCCGGCAAGGGGGGCAGGCGCCGCCGCTGGTCTCCGAGATGGTCGTCGGCGGGATCTACGAGGTCGTCCAGCGCGCCGTGCGTGCGGGCGATACCGCCGCGCTCCCAGAGCTGGCCGACCAGCTGCGCCAGTTGTGGCTGCCGGCTCTTCGCAGCCACTGAGCGGCAAGCCGCTGCTACGCATTCTCGCGTAGGCCTTCTGGCGCAGGCCAGCCGGCGCTTGCCCGGCTATTGCTCGTTTCCTAGAGTGGTCTGACCAATCGTGGTCACATCGTTGCTCGATACCCATAAGGCTTCGCTCTCGACCACACCCTGGGGCGAAGCCTCCGAGCTGCGTCAAAGGCAGCTGCGCCCAGGGCCGGGAAACGCCCGCGCCGACGTTGCGCGCAACCAGCTCGAGCGGCTGTACGGAGCGACGGTCGCGACGGTCGCCGAGCACGGCTACGAGAGCACCCGGGTCGCCGACATCCTGCGGGTCGCGGGCGTCTCGCGCAGCGCGTTCTACCGGCACTTCGACAACAAGCTCGAGTGCTTTCTCGCAACGCTCGACGCGTTGTCCGGACTGGCGGCGGCGCCGATGGCCGCCAACTATGGGGATGACGACAGTCGCCCCTGGCACGCTCGCGTGGAGTCGGTGTTCGAAGCGCTCGCCCAGCTGCTGCTCGCCCATCCGGCGGCCGCGCGCGTCTGGCTGGTCGAGATCTACGCCGCGGGCCCCGAGGCGATCGATCGGATGGAGCGCCTCTCCGACCGGCTGGAGGTCTTCGCGATCGAAGCGATCGGCGAGACGCCCGACCACCCCGGCCTGCCCCCGGAGGCCGTCCGTGGCGTGCTCGGCGGGCTGCGCCAGATCGTGCACAGCCGGCTCCGCGACGGCCGCGAGCAGGAGCTGCCCGAGCTCGTGCCCGACCTGGCCGAGTGGGCGCTCAGCTATGGGGCGCCGCCCGCTCGGCTGCGCAAGCCGCGCAAGCCTCCGCTGCTGCCGGCGCCGACCCCCGACTCGAACGAGCAGCGTCGCAGGATCGTCGACACGGTCATCGGCCTCGTCGTGGAGCAGGGCTACCAGGAGATGACGATCACCGAAATCAGCCAGCGCGCCTCGGTCTCCCTGACGACGTTCTACAACCACTTCGACACCAAGCAGGACGCCTTCCTGGCCGCGGTCGACGAGACCGAGCGCCAGGTCGTCGAGGTCACGCTCCCGGTGTACCGCCGAGCGCCCGACTGGCGGCACGCCGTTCGCGACGTCATCCACGCCTTCTTCGCCTTCAACGCCACCAACCCGGCGATGTCCCGGCTCGGGGGGCTGCAGGTCTTCTCGGGGGGAGCCCCGGGCTTCGACCGCCACGAGGCCGCCACCACGCGCTTCGGCTCGGTGCTGCTCGTCGGCTACCGCGAGCGACCTGACGTGAGCCCGATCGTCGGCGAGGCGATCGGCGGAGCGCTCGCCGCGTTGGTCTACCAGCAGATCCGCCGGCGCGGCCCGGAGCACCTCTACGAGCTCGCCGGCGTCGCCACCTACCTCGCGTTGACGCCCTTCGTCGGCGCCGACGCGGCGGCCGAGCTGGCGAACGAGGGGTGGCAGCCGGAGCCGTAGCGGACGGCTCAGCGCGTGGCGACGGCGAACAGCGTGCCGCGCGAGCGGCGGATCGGGCCGGGGTCGAAACCGAGGTCGTCGAGCAGCCCGCGCAGCGACCGCCGGGTCAGGAAGCGCAGGTGCGGTGACATGGGCGGAAAGCGGCGCTCGAATCCGCGCGCGAGGACCTCCAGGCCGGTCAGCCGAGAGTGTGCCGGCGACGAGACCGCGAGCCGGCCGCCCGGGCGCAACACGCGCCGGGCCTCCGACAGCAGCAGCTGGACGTCGCGCACGTGCTCGATCGTCTCGACGCAGAGGACGAGGTCGAAGGCGTTGTCCGGCAGCGGCAGCGGAGCATCCGGAGCGAGCTCGACCGGGCGGGCGGACGGCAGCCGCCGAGCCGCGCGCTCGAGCGCCACGCCGGAGACGTCGGCGAGCGTCAACTCGCCGGCGTCGAGCAGCGCCGCGAGGCGGCCGTCGCCGCAACCGAGGTCGAGCGCGGCGCCGACGGGGCCGAGGCCCGCGACGAACTCCGCGAGCAGCGGCGAGGGCGGGCCGGGCTCCTCGGGCACCAGCCGCCAGAGGTCGTCGTCGTAGGCGCTGGCCACGGCGGGGACGCTAGCGGCGCGCGGCCAGCATCAGGGTGTGGCCGAAGCGCGCGGCGCGCGGGCGCTCGCCAAGGCCGTCGAGCCGCCAGAGCGTCCGCTGCAGGCCCGGCGGCAGGCGGCGCCAGCCGTAGGTCACGGCCACGACCTCCGGAGCGAGACCCGCCGCCCGCGACTCGCGCTCGAGCCGCCCGCCGGTCAGGGGGATGTCGTCGGGAGTGCCGTGGACCGCGACGCCCAGGCCGACCCGGTTGGCGAGCGCCAGTCCCGCGCCGACGGGATGCAGCGCACCCGGCTCCATCGCGACCAGCAGGCCCCCGGGCCGAAGCAGGCGAGCGGCCTCGGCGAAGGCCGGACCGAGCGGCCCCTGAAAGGCGATGTGGTGAAGCACGTAGCGGTAGAGGACGACGTCGAAGGAGCCGTCGTCCAGCTGGTCGAGCTCGCCGGCGCGGCCGGCGAAGCCCTCGTCGAGCTCGCCGCTCTTGACCAGGATGCGCGGCCACTCGTCGTCCAGCTCGACGCCCGTCATCCGCCAGTCCGGCGCCGGGAAGAGATGGCGTCCCGGGTCGCGGCCGCAGCCGACAGCGAGCACCTTCCCGCCCGCGTCGAGGTCGAGCCGGGCGCCGAGCAGCTCGCGCTCGCGCTCGCGCAACCGCCCGTAGTGGACGTTGAGCGTGGCCGGGTCGGACAGCCGATCGAGCAGGTTGTCCGGGGTGTAGTCCTCGCTCACGCCGCGAGGTCTACCACGCGCCGTGCGAGCGGAATACGGCGGGGACCGTCTTCAGCAGGATCGTGAAGTCGAGGAACACCGACCAGCGCTCGAGATAAAGGAAGTCGAGCCGCACCAGCTCGTCGAAGTCGAGCTCCGAGCGGCCGGACACCTGCCACAGGCCGGTCATGCCCGGCAGCACGAGGTAGCGCTTGCGGTGCCACTCCTCGAGCAGCTCGTAGTCGCGCTGCGGCAGCGGCCGCGGTCCGACGAGCGACATCTGGCCGCGCACGACGTTGAGCAGCTGCGGCAGCTCGTCGAGCGACCAGCGCCGCAACAGCGCGCCGACGCGCGTGACGCGCGGATCCTCGCGGATCTTGAAGATCGCGCCGCCGGCCTCGTTGCGGTGCTCGAGGTCGTCCTGGCGCTGCTCGGCGCCGTCCTCCATCGTGCGGAACTTCAAGCAGGCGAACGGCCGCCCGCCGATCCCGGGCCGGTGCGAGCGGAACAGCACGGGGCCGCGCGAGTCGAGCTTGACCGCGAGGGCGATCAGCAGCAGGAGCGGCGACAGCAGCGTGAGCAGCAGCAGCGAGCCGACGAGGTCGAACGCCCGCTTGAGCACGAAGTCGGCGCCCTCGAAGACCGGCGGCTTGAGCTCGAACAGGGGCAGCGACTGGCCCGGGACGAACTCGACCCGGTCCATCAGGATCTCCATCGTCGACGGGGCGACGCGGACGCGCTTGCCGTGCTGGTGGCAGCGATCGACGAGCTCGACGGCCTGGTCCTGCGGAAACGCCGGGTCGGCGATCAGCACCTCGTCCACGACGTCGAAGTTGCGCTCGAGGCCGTCGAGCGTGCCGAAGTCGCGCAGCCGGCCGTCGCCCTTGCGCGGGGTCAGCGACACGAAGCCGAACGGCTCGACCTCGGAGCTGTCGCGCAGCGCATGCGCGACGGCGTCGATGTGACTGCCCGAGCCGACGAGCACCGCCCGGCGCCGGTAGCCGGCGGCCCGCAGCACCGCTCCGCTGACCCGCTCGAACGTCCAGCGGAAGGCCGAGACGTAGACCAGCGCGAAGAACAGCGTGCCGTAGAAGATGTAGTACGAGGAGAACTGGTGACCCTCGATCACCGCGTAGAGCAGGACGATCAGCGTCACCTGGAACAGCCCCGAGATGACCGTCGCAAAGCCGGGCCGCTGGCCGCGATCGCGGTAGAGGCCGGAGCGCGCGAACAGCAGCAGCATCACCAGGCAGGCGAGCGGCGCGTACTCCTGCGCCTGATCGAAGGTGCCGCCGAGGATCCCCGGCGCCCTGACCGCCGCCTTGATCGCCAGCGCGGTCCAGATCGCCAGGAACATCCCGGCGACGTCGAGCGACGCGAGGGTGAGCACGCGACCGCCGCGGCGCAGCGCGTCGAAGCGCAGCACGCCCTTGAGCAGCGGCACGCTGCCGGCGCGCACGTCACGCACGGGAAGCTCGGCCGGCGCCGCCGGCGGCTCCAGCTCCCTCAGCTCTCTCGCCAGGCCATCGCCCATCAGCTGCAGCTCGCCTCCGATAGCTCTCGATCGCGCCTTGCGCACGTAAGAGCAAACAGGTCAACCAACGGAATGTAGCGAAGCAGGGGGGCGAATACCGCCTGAAACACCCCTCTACGCCCGACCAGAACAGCGAAGCGGGAGGGCGAACGAGATGCGGCGCACCGACATAGAGGGACTGATCGAGGAGCTCGGGGCGCTGATGCTGGCGACCGCTCGGCGCTGGTCGGCGAACGACCAGGACGCCGAGGACGCATTCCAGCGCGCTGTCGAGAAGGCGCTGCGCAACAGCCCGGCCGGCAGCCGCGACGAAGTCCAGGCCTGGCTGCGCACGACTGTCAAGAACGAGGCGCTCGCGATCGTCCGCCAGCGCCGCCGGATTGCCGCCGGGGGCACGGCGGAGTCGCTCGAGGGACCGCGCCTGTTCGCCCCCCACGCTCCGCCCCGCACCGACGTCCGTGCCGAGCAGCTGGAGCGGCTGCGGCTGGGCAGCCAAGCGCTGCGCCGCCTCAAGCCGCAGGAGATCCGCGCGCTCCAGCTGCGCGCCGAGGGCTACTCCTACAAGGAGATCGCGGCGATCACGTCGTGGTCGGCGACGAAGGTCAACCGCTGCATCTCGGAGGGCCGCCAGGCGTTCCAGCAGGCGCTCGACGGCATCGAGTCGGGAGCCGAGTGCGACCGTCTGGCGCTCACCGTGGCCGCCTTCGCCGTCGGCGACGCGACAGCCGACGACCGCGCCGCCGTCCGGTCCCATCTGTCGACTTGCCTCGCCTGCCGCGCCGCCCTCCGCCATCACCGAGCGGCTGCGTAGCCGTATTCTCATGGCATGGCCACGACCCCCGATCAACGCCCCTCAATCGCCCCGATCGTCGGCCCCGACGATCCCCGCCGGTTCACCGACTCCGGCATCGAGATCAAGCCCCTCTACACCGAGGACGATCTCCCGGCGGACCTGCCGCAGAAGCTCGGCAGGCCGGGCGAGTACCCCTTCACGCGCGGCGTCCACGAGCGGATGTACCGCGACCGCCAGTGGACGATGCGCCAGTACGCGGGCTACGCGAGCGCCAAGGAGACCAACGAGCGCTTCCACTACCTGATCGACCACGGCTCGACCGGCCTGTCGATGGCGTTCGACCTGCCGACCCAGCTCGGCCGCGACTCCGACGACGCGCTCTGCCTCGGCGAGGTCGGCCGCACCGGCGTCGCGATCGACACGATCGACGACATGCGGCGCGTCTTCGACGGCATCCCGCTCGACAAGGTCTCGACGTCGATGACGATCAACGCTCCGGCCGCCTGCCTGCTGCTGCTCTACGAGCTGGTCGGCGAGGAGCAGGGCGTCGAGTCGCACGTCCTGCGCGGCACGACCCAGAACGACATCCTCAAGGAGTACATCGCGCGCGGGAACTTCATCTTCCCGCCTAAGCCGGCGATGCGACTGACGACCGACCTGTTCGCCTACTGCCGCGAGAACGTGCCGAAGTGGAACACGATCTCGATCTCCGGCTACCACATGCGCGAGAAGGGCTGCTCGGCCGTCCAGGAGGTCGCCTTCACGCTCGCCGACGGGATCGCCTACGTCCAGGCGGCGATCGACGCGGGCCTCGACGTCGACGAGTTCGGGCCGCGGCTGGCGTTCTTCTTCAACGGCCACAACAACGTCTTCCAGGAGGTCGCGAAGTTCCGCGCCGCCCGGCGGATGTGGGCAAAGATCATGACCGAGCGGTTCGGCGCCAAGAACTCGAAGTCGCAGACGATCCGCTTCCACACCCAGACCGGTGGCGTGACGCTGGCGGCGCAGCAGCCGGAGAACAACATCGCGCGCGTCGCGCTGCAGGGCTTCGCGGCGGTCTGCGGCGGCACCCAGTCGCTGCACACCAACGGCTTCGACGAGGCGCTTGCGCTGCCGACCGAGAAGGCGGCGCGGATCGCGCTGCGCACCCAGCAGATCATCGCCGCCGAGTCCGGTGCGACCGACACCGTCGATCCGTTCGCCGGCTCCTTCTTCGTCGAGGCGCTGACCGACGAGATCGAGGCCGGCGCCCAGGCGCTGATCGACAAGGTCGACGAGCTTGGCGGCTCGGTCGAGTGCATCCCGTTCATCCGCGCCGAGGTCGAGGAGTCGGCCTGGGGCTACGAGGAGCGCTACCGGATCAAGCAGGACATCGTCGTCGGCGTCAACGAGTTCGTCACCGACGACGGCGACGAGGTCGAGACGCTGCGCGTCGACCCGAAGTCCGAGGACGAGCAGGTCGCGCGCCTGAAGGACTTCAAGGCGAACCGCGACCAGGAGGCTGTCGCGTCGGCGCTCGGCGAGCTGCGCTCCACCGCCCAGGGCGATGGCAACCTGATGCACCCGATCCGCGCCGCGCTCAAGGTCCACGCTTCGATCGGCGAGGTCTGCGACGTGATGCGCGAGGAGTTCGGGGAGTACTCCGAGGCTTGAACCCGGTCGCGGCGATCACCGCGCTGCCGCAACCGATCAAGGACGCTGTGCCGCCGGCGCTGATGCGCCTGCCGCTGTGGCTGCAGCGGCTGATCGTCGGCCCCCCGATTCGCCTCGACGGCCTCGAGCTGCACCCGACCTCGCAGCTCGCGGTCAAGGCCGAGGCGCTGGCGGGCGTCCCCGACCTCTCCGTCATGTCGGTCGCCGACGCACGCACGCAGATCGGGGCGCTGGCGTCGCTGCTGACGGGGCCGAAGCTGCAGCTCGCGCGCGTCGAGGACCTGACGTTCCCTGGCCCGGCCGGCGACATCCCCGCCCGCCTCTACGCCGATACGCCGGACCGGGACGCCGGCGGGCTGCTCGTCTACTACCACGGCGGCGGCCACGTGGTCGGGACGCTCGACACCCACGACAGCGCCTGCCGCTTCATCGCCAAGCACGCCGGCGTCGGGGTGCTGCTGGTCGACTACCGGCTCGCCCCCGAGCACCGCTACCCCGCGGCGGTCGACGACTCCGTGGCCGCGCTGGCCTGGGCGTCCGGGAACGCCGAGCGACTCGGCTTCGACCCGTCGCGGATCGCCGTCGGCGGCGACAGCGCCGGCGGCAACCTCGCCGCCGTCGTCGCGCTCGCCGCGAAGGCAGGCGAGGCGCCGCTGCCCGCCTTCCAGCTCCTGATCTACCCCGTCTGCGACTACGTCGAGAAGCGTCCCTCCTACGAGCTGTTCAAGGAGGGCTTCTTCCTGACCGAGGCCGAGATGGACTGGTACCGGGACCACTACATCCCGGACCGCGACGCCGCTCACGAGTGGCGCTGCTCGCCGCTGCGCGCCCCCGACCACTCCGGCCTCCCGCCCGCCTACATCCTCACCGCCGGCTTCGACCCGCTCCGCGACGAGGCCGAGGACTACGCCCGCATCCTCACCGCCGCCGGCGTCCCGACCGCCCTCCGCCGCCACGACGGGCTCCTGCACAGCTTCGTCAACCAGACCTCGCTCCACCGCGGCGCCCGCGACGCGATGCTCGAAGCCTGCGGCGCCCTCCGCCTCGGCCTCGCCCCGCGCTGAGAGGTCTGTCCCAGCCGGCAGGAGTCGTCCGGCGGCGGCCGAAACCGGTGGACGATGGCCGATCTGACAGCACAGAAGACGCTGGTCAAGTCGCCCCCGGAGCTGTGGAGTGAGCTGAGCGAGGTCGAGAGCCTCGCGAAGCACCTCGGCGAGTTGGGGGAGATCACGATCACGAAGGTCGAGCCCGAGTCCACGGTCGCCTGGGAGGGCGAGGAAGTGAGCGGAACCGTGGAGCTCGAGCAGTCCGGCTGGGGAACGAAGGTCACCTTCAGGGCGACCGTCCCCGAGCTGGGCCCGGCCGCCGTGGCGGAGCCGATCGAGGTCGTCGCCGCCGAGCCCGAGCCCGAGCCTCAGCCCGAGCCGGCCGCGATCGAGCCGCCGGCCGAGGCCCCGGGGCCGAAGCAGGGCTTCTTCGCGCGCTGGCTCTTCCGCCGCCGGCAACCGCTGCCGGAGCCGCCTGTCGAGCCAGAGCCGGAGGCCGCGGTCGAGCCGGAGCCCGTCGCCGTCGAGCCCGAGCCGCCCGTCGCACCAGACCCGGAGCCCGTCGCGACGGCCGACACCGAACGCGTCCAGCGCGTCCTCGACGGCACGCTCGAGGCGCTTGGGCAGGCGCATCACCGCCCCTTCTCGCGCGGCTAGCCGCGCGCGCGGAGGCCGCGTCGGTACGATCCCGCGCCCTATGCGCCAGACGTCGCCAGAGACCTACGAGGAGAAGCTCGCCCAGCTCGAGGAGCTGCGCGAGCAGGCCGTCCACACCAACCCGCAGGCTGAGGAGAAGCAGCACGCGCGCGGCAAGATGACCGCCCGCGAGCGGGTTGAGAAGCTGCTCGACCCGGGCAGCTTCCAGGAGCTGGACACGTTTGTCCGGCACCGCACGGCCGACTTCGACATGCAGAAGAACCGGCCCTGGGGCGACGCGGTCGTCACCGGCCACGGCACGATCGACGGCCGGCCGGTCTGCGTCTTCTCACAGGACTTCACCGTCTTCGGCGGGTCGCTCGGCGAGGTCATGTCGGAGAAGATGTGCAAGATCATGGATCTGGCCGCGAAGATCGGCTGCCCGGTGATCGGCATCAACGACTCTGGCGGCGCGCGGATCCAGGAGGGCGTCGTCTCGCTCGGCGCCTACGGCGACGTCTTCGTCCGCAACGTCCAGTGCTCCGGCGTGATCCCGCAGATCTCGCTGATCATGGGCCCGTGCGCCGGCGGCGCGGTCTACTCGCCCGCGATGACCGACTTCATCTTCATGGTGAAGGAGTCCTCGCACATGTTCATCACCGGCCCTGACGTGATCAAGACCGTCACCGGCGAGGAGGTCGAGTTCGAGGAGCTCGGCGGCGCGATGACCCACAACACGAAGTCGGGTGTCGCGCATTTCGCCTCGGAGGACGAGGAGGCGTGCCTGGAGGACGCGCGCTACCTGATGTCGTTCCTGCCGCAGAACAACCTCGAACTGCCGCCGAAGGTCGACACCGGCGACCCGCACGACCGGATGGACCCGGAGCTCGACTCGATCGTCCCGGCGAATCCGAACAAGCCCTACGACATGCGCGAGGTGATCACCCGCACCGTCGACAACGGCGAGTTCTTCGAGGTCCAGGAGCACTTCGCGAAGAACATCGTGATCGGCTACTCGCGCCTCGGCGGCCGCTCGGTCGGCGTCGTCGGCAACCAGCCGGCGCAGATGGCGGGCGTGCTCGACATCAACGCGTCGGAGAAGGCGGCCCGCTTCATCCGCACCTGCGACGCCTTCAACATCCCGATCGTCACCTTCACCGACGTCCCCGGCTTCCTGCCCGGCACCAGCCAGGAGTGGAACGGGATCATCCGCCACGGCGCGAAGCTGCTCTACGCCTACACCGAGGCGACCGTTCCGAAGCTGACCGTCGTCACGCGCAAGGCATACGGCGGCGCCTACGACGTCATGGCCTCCAAGCACATGCTGGCCGACTTCAACTTCGCCTGGCCGCAGGCCGAGGTCGCCGTGATGGGCCCCGAGGGCGCGGTCAACATCATCTACCGCCGCGACATCGCAGCCTCGCCGACACCGGACGAGCGGCGCCAGAAGCTGATGGACGACTACAAGGCCCGCTTCGCCAACCCCTACTCGGCGGCCGAGCGCGGCTACATCGACGACGTCATCGTCCCCCACGAAACCCGCCCGAAGCTGATCAAGGCGCTCGAGATGCTCGAGACCAAGCGCGTCGCGGGCCCGAAGCGCAAGCACGGCAACATCCCGCTCTAGGGGCCACCGCCGATGACCGCCAACGGCAAGCGGCACCCGCCGCGCCCCAAGCTCGAGATCAAGCAGTCCGCCGCCTCCCCCGAGGAGGCCGCCGCCATCGCCGCCGCCATCGAGCAGTTCATCCGCGAGACCGCCCCCGCCCCTTCCCAAGACTCCGGCCCCACCCTCAGCCCCTGGCTCGAGGCCGGCCTCCTCGAGGGAACCGGCCGCGAGCCCTCCGCCGGCGCCCCCTGGGGCAAGCTCGGCGACCCGCTGCTCTAGCGGCACTACGAGCGGCCGCATCCGACGTTGGCGGAACGACGCCCAACGCGCCGTGAAACCGCCATCTCGATCGCCGCCGAACCCGCGAAGTCGATTTGCTCGATCAGGATGGTGTAGTTCCAGTTCGCGGTCGCGACGGTGAAGCGATCACCGGTCCGCACGTTGCCCCAGGCCCCCACCGCCGGACAACGCATAGCGCCGACCCGGGCGATGAGTCGATGTAACACGTCCTCGCCGTCGCTGTCTGCAAAGTCCACCTCGCCGACCGCGAGCAGCAGACCGAGAGCTCGGGCGGTATCAGGACTGGCGTACCACTGGATGCGCTTGGTCCGCGTCGCCTCCTCAGTCTTTGCAGGACTCTTCTCCGCACGCTCGGTATGCCCGCCCCCGCGAGGACCGCCGTCGCTCGCCGACGTCTCTGTCTGGGGTCCGTCGTCCACCGGGGAGGGGGCACCGGCAGGGATCTCGCTACCCCCATCGAAAGGCGCGCGCATCGCAGACGCGTCCGTGGGTGCCGGCGGGTCCGACTTGGACACCTCGGCCAGTACGACCCATACGCTGAGGCCGGCCACCACCGCGAACGTAGCCAACAGCTTCCCGGCAGCCAACGGCGTCGGTCGGCCCTTCGCGAACGCCCCACCCAGGAGGTACGCGAAGAAGCCTGCCGCGATCGCCAGCAGCAGCACTTGCGCACCGCCCAGGCCGAGAACTTGAGCAGCCGTCGCGACGAGACCGAAGACGCCTACGCCGCCGAGCTTCTCGAGCAGGCGGCGGCCGCCGCCTGCGTCGCGCTCTGCGGGGCGGGCTGCCTCTGCCTCGCCGGGTGGGATCAACGAGCCCAGGAATGGCGCCAGCGACTTGTAGTCGGGCCCGTACTCGATGTGAGTCAGGTGGGCCTCCTCTTCGGGCTGTCCCTCGAAGAGCGGCCTGTCGAGCGCGCACACCAAGCGGAGGTGCCTGTGCTCGGAAGGGTCGGAGAGCCAACTACGCAGCGGCGTGAAGTTCACACTGTCCAGCGGCCCGCCAAAGCCGACCAGGACCAGAGTGTGCGTGTAGCTGATGCTCTCTACGAGGCGACGGATCGCCTCCTCCGCCTCGATGCGCGCATAAGACTCGCTGCCCATCACGACCGACCCGGGGTCCCTCCAACAACCGTATGGGTGAATGATCCCCGCCTCGTTTCCCTGGATCACGCGACGCATGCGGTCCGGCTCGCACCATGTGACGAACGGCCTGCCCGTGACCCGCTCGAGCAGATCGTCGTAGTTGAGCGTGAGAAGCGGCGCCCCGAGAGCCGCGAGCGTCCCGAGCGTCTCGCGACGGGGAAGCGGGAGCCCGCCGAAGTTGCGCCTCAGCCAGTCTGCAAACGCCGGCGAACCGGCTCCGAGATACCGGATCAGCTCGTCCTCGACGCGCCTCCGTCGCACGGGATCCCCGGAGGCGATCTCCGACAACATCGCCGCCTCCCAACCGTCGGGGACGGCGATGCCGGATCGCATGACCTCGGACACGCCACCCGTGAGAAAGCCCCGCCAGCTCACCGTCGGCCGACCGTCCGTTGCCTCGATCGACAGACCCGCTCCCACGAAGAAGACCGCCCGCCCCTCCGCTACCTGTCGCTTCAGCCGCTCCAGCGGCGCCTCCTCCATCCGATCAGCCTAAATGGCCTCACCGCGAAACGCGGGGCATACCGGGAATCACCCCGCTCCAGAGCGTAAACCTTGAAACCCGGCAGGGTTTTGCTAGTTTGGACGTATGGAGCCGACGACAACGCCGGCGCGCAAGGGCAAAGAGGGCGCGCTCAACAACCCCGAGATCATCGCGAACGTCCCGGGGCACGTGATCCCGATTTTGGAGCGCGAGTTCGACGACTTCGACAACGAGGCCGAGAAGTTCCTCGACGGTCAGACCGAGGAGACCGAGTTCATCGGCTTCCGCCTCAAGCAGGGCGTCTACGGGCAGCGTCAGGCCGACGTCCAGATGTGCCGGATCAAGCTGCCGATGGGCGGCATCACGCCCGAGCAGTGGGAGATGTTCGCCGACGTCACGGAGGAGTACGCGCCGCTGAACAAGTCGCACATCACCACGCGGCAGAACATCCAGATCCACCACATCCCGCTGCGTCAGATGGCCGAGCTGATCCGCAAGGTCTCGGCGTCCGGCCTGTCGTCGCGCGAGGGCTGCGGCAACACGGTCCGCAACGTCACCGGCGACCCCTACGCCGGCGTGTGCGAGGACGAGCTCTTCGACATCACCCCGTGGGCCGGCGCGTACGTGCGTTACTTCGTACGCCACCCCACGACGCAGCTGATGCCACGCAAGATCAAGACGGCGTTCACGGCCTCCGACGCCGACCGCGCGATCACCGGCATCCACGACATCGCCTTCATCCCGCGCATCCGCGACGGCGTCGAGGGTGTCGAGATCCGCGTCGGGGGCGGCACGTCGATCATGCCGCGCATCGCCCCGACGCTCTACGAGTTCGTCGAGCTGCAGAACGGCGACTACCTCAAGGTCTCCGAGGCCGTCTTCCGGATCTTCGACCGCCAGGACTGGCTGCGCGTCAACCGCGCCCGTGCTCGCATCAAGGTCCTGATCGACAAGATCGGCATCGACGAGTTCCGCGACCAGGTCGAGGAGGAGCTCAAGGGGGATTGGGTCGGCGAGCGCGACTTCAACCCGATCCCGCTGCTGATGACTCACGACGAGGAGACCAACGCCCCGGCGGCCGGCGGCAGCTACGCCAGCCCCAACGGCGACCTCTCCGAGTTCGAGCGGTTCAGCGCCTCCAACGTCAGGCCGCAGCGCCAGGCGGGCTTCTCGACGGTCGACGTACGGGTATACCGCGGCGACCTCACGCCCGAGCAGATGCGCGGAATCGCCGAGATCCAGCGCAAGTACTCCGGCGGCTACGCCCGCACCACCGTCGAGCAGAACTTCGTGCTGCGCTGGGTGCGCGACGAGTCTGTCTACGAGGTCTGGCAGGAGCTCTCGAAGCTCGGCCTCGGCGACCACGGCGCCGGTCAGATCATCGACACCGTCTCGTGCCCCGGCACCGACAGCTGCAAGCTCGGCATCACGAGCTCGATGGGCCTGAACGCCGCGATCAACGAGCGGATCGTCGCGATGGACATCACCGACGAGCTGACCAAGCGAATCCACATCAAGAACTCGGGCTGCCCGAACGGCTGCTCGCAGCACCACATCGCCAACATCGGCTTCTACGGCGCGTCGATAAAGGTCGGCGACAAGACGATCCCGGCCTACATCCCGCACATCGGCGGCAACTACGAGGGCGGCGAGGTCGTCTACGGCACGCGCCTGAAGTCGCGCATCCCCGCGAAGCGCGCCCCCGAGGCCGTCGAGCGCTGGATCCGCTACTACGAGGAGCAGCGCGAGGACGGCGAGGAGTTCAACGCCTTCGCCGAGCGCGTCGGCGCCGCGAGCTTCACCGAGCTGGTGAAGGACCTCTCGCTGCCGGTCGAGTTCAACGTCGAGAACATGAACTACTTCATCGACTGGCAGCGCGACCAGCTGTACGAGGTGATTCGCGGCGAGGGCGAGTGCGCGGTCTGAGATGGCGACGGTAGCTCCATCCAGCCTGCGGGCCACCCCGCACGACGTCGAGCACCCGCCCGACATCGAGGACCTGACCGCCGAGGGCGTGCTCGCCTACGCGGTCGATCGGTTCCATCCTGGGCTGAAGGTCGCCTGCTCCTTCCAGAAGGAGGCGTCGGTGATCATGCACATGCTGCTGGAGATCGAGCCGACCGCGAAGTTCTTCACCCTCGACACCGGCCTCTTCTTCCCGGAGACCTACGAGACCTGGAAGGCGCTCGAGCAGCGCTACGACATCGAGATCGAAAGCGCCCACGGCGGCATGAGCCTGGCGCGCCAGGAGGCCGTCCACGGCCCCGAGTTCTGGAAGGTCGATCCCGAGGCCTGCTGCGGCATCCGCAAGGTCAAGCCGATGCGCGAGGCGCTCGCCGGCTGCGGCGCCTGGGTGACCGGGCTGCGCCGCGACCAGTCGCCGACGCGCGCCAACGCGCCGAAGCTCGGCTGGGACAAGAAGCACGGCCTCTGGAAGATCGCTCCGCTGGCCACCTGGACCGACAAGGACGTGTGGAGCTACATCGCCGAGCACGACATCCCATACAACGATCTTCACGATCGTGGATACGCCTCGATAGGCTGCACGCCTTGCACCAAGGCGGGTTCCGGACGCGACGGCCGCTGGGCCGGTTCCGGCCGCCTCGAGTGCGGACTCCATTAGAGGACAGCGCCATGGAGCGCAACCTGCCCCCCGAGACACGGTTCCCCCTATGACTGCTGTGAGCTACGAGGTTTCCCATCTACGCGCCCTGGAGGCAGAGGCGATCCACGTCATGCGTGAGGTCGCGGCCGAGGTCGAGCGCGCGGTGTTGCTGTTCTCCGGCGGCAAGGACTCGATCGTGCTGCTGCGGCTCGCCGAGAAGGCGTTCCACCCGGCGAAGTTCCCGTTCGCGGTGATGCACGTCGACACCGGCCACAACTTCCCCGAGGTGCTCGAGTTCCGCGACCGGCGGATGGAGGAGCTCGGCGCCCGGCTGATCGTCGCCAGCGTCCAGGACGCGATCGACGCCGGCAGGGTCGTCGAGGAGACCGGGCCGCGCGCGTCGCGCAACCGCCTCCAGACGGTCGCGCTGCTCGACGCGATCACCGAGCACGACTTCAAGGCCGCGTTCGGCGGCGCCCGCCGCGACGAGGAGCGCGCCCGCGCCAAGGAGCGGATCTTCTCGTTCCGCGACGACTTCGGCGGCTGGGACCCCAAGGCCCAGCGCCCGGAGCTCTGGAACATCTACAACGCCCACATGAACCCGGGCGAGCACATGCGCGTCTTCCCACTGTCGAACTGGACCGAGCTCGACGTCTGGCAGTACATCCGCGAGGAGGAGCTGGAGATCCCGAACATCTACCTCTCCCACGAGCGCGAGGTCTTCGACCGCGACGGGATGATCTACGCGGTCTCCCCCTACGTCGAGCTGCTGCCCGGCGAGGAGCCCTACACCGCCGCGGTGCGCTACCGCACGGTCGGCGACATGAGCTGCACCGGCGCCGTCCAGTCGACCGCCGCGACGCTCGACGAGGTCGTCACCGAGATCGCCGCGACGCGGATCACCGAGCGCGGCGAGACGCGCGCGGACGACCGCGTCTCGGAGGCCGCCATGGAGGACCGCAAGCGTGAGGGCTACTTCTAAGGTGGCCGGTCCCGCGACCAACGGCAAGGTCCACTTCGACAGCCGTCCCTCCGAGCTGGTCCGTGTCGCCACGGCCGGATCGGTCGACGACGGCAAGTCGACGCTGATCGGCCGGCTGCTCTACGACTCGAAGCAGGTCCTCCAGGACCAGCTCGAGCACGTCGAACGCGTCTCGGCCGAGCGCGGCGACGGCTACGTCAACCTGGCGCTGCTGACCGACGGCCTGCGTGCCGAGCGCGAGCAGGGCATCACGATCGACGTCGCCTACCGCTACTTCCACACGCCGAAGCGCAAGTTCATCATCGCCGACACGCCGGGCCACGAGCAGTACACGCGCAACATGGTCACCGGCGCCTCGACCGCCGACCTCGCGCTGGTCCTGGTCGACGCGCGCAACGGCGTCGTCGAGCAGTCGCGCCGTCACGCGTTCATCGCGTCGCTGCTGCGCATCCCCCACCTCGTCGTCGCCGTCAACAAGATGGACCTAGTCGACTGGGACGAGGCGGTCTTCGACCGGATCGTCGCCGACTTCTCCGGCTGGGCGGCGAAGCTCGACATCACCGACATCACCTTCATCCCGATGTCGGCGCTGATGGGCGACAACGTCGTCGACCGCTCCGAGAACATGGATTGGTACGACGGGCCGTCGCTGCTCTACTACCTCGAGCACGTCCACATCGCGTCGGACCGCAACCTGATCGACTGCCGCTTCCCGGTCCAGTGGGTCATCCGGCCGATGGACGACGAGCACCACGACTACCGCGGCTACGCCGGCCAGGTCGCCTCGGGCGTGCTGGCCGTCGGCGACGAGGTCGTGATCCAGCCCTCGGGCGTCACGACGCGGATCGCCGGGATCGACACCCAGGACGGCCCGCTGCAGGAGGCCTACCCGCCGCTGTCGGTGACGGTGCGGCTCGAGGACGATGTCGACGTCTCGCGCGGCGACATGATCTGCCGCGTCAACAACAGCCCGACGCCGACCAAGGAGGTCGAGGCGACGATCTGCTGGATGTCGGAACGGCCGCTGAGCGCCTCGAACCGCTATCGGATCAAGCACACCACGCGCACCGCGCTCGCCAAGGTCGACGAGCTGCGCTACCGCTTCGACGTCAACTCCATGCACCGCGACGAGGACGCCGACGGACTGGCGCTGAACGAGATCGGCCGCGTGCGGCTGCGTCTGTCGGCGCCGTTGCTGGTCGACGAGTACCGCCGCAACCGCGCCACCGGCAGCTTCGTGCTGATCGAGGAGAGCACGAACGACACCGTCGGCGCGGGCATGATCCTCGGCGCCGACGAAGATTGACCGAGCGCAGCGAGAACGTCACGTGGCACTCGGGGGCCGTGACGCGCGCCGACCGTGAACGTGTGACCGGCGGCGAGGGGCTGACCGTCTGGCTGACCGGCCTGTCGGGTTCCGGCAAGTCGACGATCGCGGTGGCGGTCGAGGCGGCGCTGCTGGAGCGCGACCGCCACGCCTACCTGCTCGACGGCGACAACCTCCGTCACGGGCTCAACGGCAACCTCGGCTTCTCGGCCGAAAACCGCGCCGAGAACGTGCGCCGGGTCGGCGAGGTGGCGAAGCTGCTGGCCGACGCCGGGACGGTGACGCTCGTATCGCTGGTCTCGCCGTATGCGGCCGACCGGAATCGCGTGCGCGCGATGCACGACGCGGCGGGGCTGCGCTTCGTCGAGGTCTTCGTCGACACGCCGCTCGAGGAGTGCGAGCGGCGCGACCCGAAGGGTCTCTATGCGAAGGCGCGCGCCGGCGAGCTGAAGGGGATGACGGGGATCGACGATCCCTACGAGCCGCCGGCGAGTCCGGAGCTGACGCTGCGTCCCGCCGAGCAGGCGGTCGAGCAGGCGGTCGCCGCCGTGCTCGCGGTACTCGTCGCTTAGGCGACGCCGGTACCCTGTAACCCGATAATGCTCACCGTTTCGCGGGAGAATTAGGCGGTGGATCCCGCAATCGTGGCCTTCGGGCTCGGCGTCGGCGTGCTCGTCGGCATGACCGGAATCGGCGGCGGCTCGCTGATGACGCCGCTGCTGATCCTCGTCTTCGGGATAAAGCCGATCACCGCGGTCGGCACCGACCTCGCCTATGGGGCGATCACCAAGACGGTCGGCGGCTGGCGCCACCTACGCCAGGGCACCGTCGACATGAGCCTGTCGCTGTGGATGGCCGTCGGCTCGGTGCCGGCGGCGATCGGCGGCGTCTATGTGCTGGAGCTGATCGAGCGCGCCTATGGCGACGACTTCGACTCGATCCTGATCGTCGCGCTCGCCGTCACGCTGCTGTTCACCGGCACGGTGACGATGGCCCGCGCCCTGTTCCTCAAGGCGCTGCACGACAAGGAGCGCGACACGGTCGAGATGACGACCCGCAACAAGGTCTACGCCATCGTCCTCGGCGTAGCGGTGGGCTTCGTCCTCGGCGTCACCTCGGCCGGCAGCGGTGCGCTGATCGCGGTCGGCCTGATCCTGCTCTTCCGCCTCGTCCCCTCGCGCGTCGTCGGCACGGACATCTTCCACGCCGCCATCCTGCTCTGGGCCGCCGCAGCCGCCCACATCGTCGCCGGCAACGTCGACTTCGCCCTCGCCGGCAACATCCTGATCGGCTCGATCCCCGGCGTCTGGATCGGCTCCAACCTCACCCTCCGCGTCGGCAACTCCGTCCTCCGCCGCACCCTCGGCCTCGTCCTGATCGGCGCCGGCCTCGCCCTCCTCTCCAAGGCCGGCGCCGGAATCCCCTCCTGGCTGATCGCCCTCTTCCCCGCCGCCATCGCCGCGATGGTCGCGAACGTCCTGATGCGCGAGCGACGGGACCGGCTGCGGGCCGAGGCCGAAGCGGCAGCCGAGACGCCGCCGCCGGTAACCGCCGCCGACGCGCCGGCCGAGACCTAGGGCCGGGTCAGCGCAAGTGCCAGGCGATCAGCCACACGCGTGATACGGGCCGCGGACGAGCTAGTCGCGTCCGTGGCAAACAACTCGATAAACCCTTCCAAGGGAATTCGGACACGCTGCTTGCCGAGCTTGCCCCGAAGTGCGGCTCTCCGCACGACCAGGCGGCCAGGGGCAGCGGCACGTCCGGACACCTTCAGAGCCCCGGTCAAGCTACCTCCCTTGCCACGTAGGCGGCCATGCACTCGCACGCCAGGGACCGCCACCGCGCGGTCAAACGTCATACCGTTCCCCCGGCGAGGGATCGAGTAGGCACCGCCCCGTAGCGCACCCGCTTGGAACGGCGCATTGAAAGTACGGCGCGGGTGCTTGAAATCAGCCGTCGCGAGCCTGAGCTGGAAGTCCCCCATCACCGCGACTAGAAAGTCCATGAGCGTGTGCTGCACCGCGACTGCGGTCCTGCCAGCTCTGCCGGATGCGCCGCCCCCTTGGCCCACATCCCGCAGGGACATCGGCGGTGCAGGGTGCGGAAAGCTGAACCGCGGGCCTGGGTCGCAATGCCCTGGGTCGCCGCCGGCCAGGAAGCGTCGGGTTGCCCCTGCTGGGCAGTTCGTGAAGCTCCAACCCAGAACGGCGTGGCCGGCATTGCCAACCGTCACCACCTTGGCGCGCGGCATCTCCGCGACGATCGCCTGAGCATTCGCGAGCGGCGTGCGGACGTCGCGCCCGCCCGCCAACAGCAGGGTCGGTACATCTGGCAGGGCGCCGAGCGCGGGCCGCTGCCTCGCGGGCGCCGGCCAACTGCGACAGGCATCAAGGACCTCGCCCTGGAGTGCGGTACGTGCTCCGAACGGAGCGAACGCGGTGGCCGGCAGTGCCGCGACGAACGCCGTCGCCGAAGCCTGGCGCGCGGCGAATGGCGTCGACGCGGTCCAGGGCAGGAGGGAGTCCGCGCAAAGGGCGGCGAGACGGGTAGCGGCGCTCAGCTCTCGCTCCGATCTCGCTGCCATAGAGGAGGCGGCGCCGAGAACCCGGGCGCGCAGAAGGGGCGCCGCGTCGCCGCGCAGCGCGTTGTGAATCGCGCCTGGGATCTGGTCGGCTGCTCCGAAGAATGGTGTGAGATCTGTCGCGGCGACGGCATCAAGCAGGCCTTGGCCGTCGATCGTCGCTCGGTGCCTCCGTCCACGCCGGTCGGTCACCAGCCCCACCAATGGGCGGCGGTCGAGCTGTGTGGCGAGCCGCCTCGCGTCACCGCCCGCGTCGCGCGTGAAGCTCCGACATTGCCGTCTGCCGCAGAGTCTGTCGACGACCCGAGGGACCGCGGCCATGCTCGTTCGTTGAAAGACGTCGGCTCCATTGGGACCGTGGGCCGAATCGAGCACCAGCCGGTCGACCCGGCTGGGGTAACGCCGTGCGTAGGTCAGCGCGACGTGCGTGCCGTAAGCGGCGCCGAAGAGCGCGATCCGCTCCGCTCCGAGTGCCTCGCGAACGGCGTCGATGTCATCGGCCATGTCTATCGAGGAGTAGAAGTCGCGACGCGGACCGAGCTTGGCCGCACATTTGGCAATCACGGCGGCCTTCGCCTGCCCCCGCTGCAACGCCGGACAGTCGAGCGCACCGGACCCGCCGGTGCCGCGCTGGTCCATCGCGACGATGTCGCGCGAGCGGGACTCGGTCCCAAAGACATCGGCCACGGTCTCGCTATCGAAGGTCTGCGTCGTAGACCGCCCGGGCCCTCCAGCAATCACGAACAGCGGCGGGCGAGCCGATCTCTTGGCCTTCTGACGCTCGATGCGCAGCTTGATCGTGCCGGGGACCGCGCCGCTGCGATCGAGGGGAACCGTCAGGCGGGCGCAGGAGCGACCGCTGCTGGCGCGCTCGCAGAACTCGAGCGCGGCCGATGCCTCGGCGGCGCCAATAGACGACACGCCGCCGACGACAGCCAGTAGAACCCCAAAGTGAACCCTCACCGGCGGAGAGTATGGACGTGTTCTCGTCATTATGCGCCAGTCGGCTCTCGCGAGGCGGAGGCGAGCAGACATGCGGGGACGCCGGCCGGTACCCTTCCGCGCCGCATGTTCTCGAAGGTTCTGGTTGCAAATCGCGGCGAGATCGCGATCCGCGTGATGCGCGCTCTGGAGGAGCTCGGCATCGCTTCGGTCGCGGTGTACTCCGAGGCCGATCGTGACGCGCCGCATGTCCGGCGCGCCGACGAGGCGTACCTGCTTGGGCCTGGCCCGGCGGCGGAGAGCTACCTGGTCGTCGAGAAGATCCTCGAGGTCGCCAAGCAGTCAGGCGCCGAGGCGATCCACCCGGGCTACGGCTTCCTGGCGGAGAACGCGCCGTTCGCGCGCGCCTGCGACGAGGCCGGCATCGTCTTCATCGGCCCGCCGGCCGACGCGATCGACTCGATGGGCTCGAAGACCAAGGCGCGCGAGCTGATGCAGGCCGCGGGCGTTCCGATCGTTCCGGGCACAACCGATCCGGTCGAGACGGTCGACGACGCGCGCAAGATCATCGCCGACTCGATTGGCTACCCGGTCGCGATCAAGGCGGCTGGCGGTGGCGGCGGCAAGGGCTTCCGCGTCGCGCTGACCGAGGACGAGCTGCAGGACGCCTTCGAGGGCGCGGCGCGCGAGGGCGAGAAGTTCTTCTCCGACGCGACCGTCTACATCGAGCGCTACCTGCCCGACCCGCGCCACGTCGAGGTCCAGGTGCTCGCCGACTCGCACGGCAACGTCGTCCATCTCTTCGAGCGCGACTGCTCGGTCCAGCGCCGTCACCAGAAGGTGATCGAGGAGGCTCCGGCCCCAGCCGTGAACCCCGAGCTGCGCGAGCGGATCGGCAAGATCGGCACCGACGCCGCGAAGGCCGTCGGCTACCGCTCGGCCGGCACGATCGAGGGCCTGCTGCAGGACGGCGAGTACTACTTCCTCGAGATGAACACCCGCGTGCAGGTCGAGCACTGCGTGACCGAGATGGTCACCGGCGTCGACATCGTGCGCGAGCAGATCCTCGTCGCGGCCGGCAACGAGCTGTCCTTCAAGCAGGAGGACGTCGAGATCCGCGGGCACGCGATCGAGTGCCGGATCAACGCCGAGGACGCGTCGAAAAACTTCGCCCCGGCGCCAGGCCAGATCGGCAACTACCGCGAGCCGTCGGGCCCGTTCGTGCGCGTCGACTCCGGCGCCGAGACCGGTTACGCCGTGCTGCCGCTCTACGACCCGATGATCGCCAAGCTGATCGTCTGGGACGTCGACCGCGAGGCCTCCACCCGCCGCATGCTGCGCGCGCTGTCGGAGTACGAGCTCGAGGGCATCAAGACGCTGATCCCCTTCCACGAGGCGCTGCTCAAGACCGACGAGTGGGCCAACGGCGAGACCTGCCGCAACCTCATGGAGGACAAGAAGTGGCTCAAGGCGACCGCGCCTGAGCAGCCTGTGACGCGAGTCGACACCGACGAGGACGAGAAGGTCGAGCGCGACTACGCCGTCGAGGTCTCGGGCCGCAAGTTCGACGTCAAGGTGATCGGCAGCGCGTTCGGTGGGGGCGGCGTCTCCACGAACGGCGCGGGGCCCGGCCGCCAGGCGCCGAAGCGCGCGGAGCGCAAGAAGGCCGCCGGCGGTGGCCCCGACCAGATCGAGTCGCCGCTGCAGGGCAACATGTGGAAGGTCGTCGTCAAGCAGGGAGACGTCGTCGAGGAGGGTCAGCTCCTCTGCATCATCGAGGCGATGAAGATGGAGAACGAGATCACCGCCCACAAGGCGGGCACGATCGCGACGCTCTCGATCGAAGAGGGCAAGCCGATCTCCGCCGGCGACCCGATCGCCACGATCACCTCGCCTCCCGCCGAGGGTTAGTCCCGCCGCCGCGCTAGGCGGCCTTCGCACCCGTGCGATCCTGAGCGGCCGTGTCCGCGACCGTCGTCACGCCCAATCGCTTCCGCCGACTCTTGCCGTTGGTGCTCGCCACGACGGCGACGCAGGCGTCGATCGTCGTGCTGGCGCCGCTGCTCGCCGAGATCGGCGACTCGCTCGGTGCGTCGGTCAGCGCGGTCGGCGTCGCTCGCTCGGTGCTGGCGGGAACCGCGTTCGCCGGTTCGCTGGCGATCGGTCCGTTGATCGATCGGATCGGCGTGCGACCGCTGATCGTGCGCGGCGGGGCACTCGCGCTCGCCGGGGCCGCGGCGACCGCGGCCTCGCCGACTCTGGCGATCTTCTACGCCGCCCATGTCGTCACCGGCCTCGGCGTCGCCTGCCTGCTGTCGGCCGGCTTCGCGGGCGTCGCGTCCTACTTCAGCGGCCGCGAGATGGCCTGGGCGATGGGCTACGTCGTCGGAGCCCAGTCGCTGGCCTGGATCGTCGGCAACCCGATCGTCGGCACGCTCGCCCACCTCGGCTCGTGGCGGCTGTCCTACCTCGTCCCGGCGAGCGTCTGCCTGGCCGCGCTGGTGGCGGGGCTGATGCTGCGGCCGGCGGCGGTCGTGGCGACAGAGGCGAAACAGGAGTCGATCCGCGATGGCCTGCGTGCCGTGTTCAGCGACCCTTCGGCGCGCCGCTGGACGATCTCCGAGCTGGTCGCCTACACCGCCTGGTCGGCCGAGCTGACCTACGCCGCGGTCTTCTACATCCGCAACTACGACACCGGCGTCGGGACGATCGGCTTCCTGCTGGCCGGCGGCTCGGTCGCCTTCCTGCTTTCGTCGCTGAGCACGGCACGGATCACGACCCGCTTCACGCGCAAGCCGCTGCTCGTCGTCTGCGCGTTCGGGATGGGCGCGGTGCTCGTCCCGATGCTCAACTGGGCGCCGTCGGTGCTCGGGACCTTCCTGATGTTCTGCGCGATGGCGATCTTCGCCGGGATCCGCCTCGCCGGGTCGAGCGCGCTCGGCCTCGAGCAGCTGCCCGACCGGCCCGGGGCGATGATGGGCGCGCGCACCAGCGCCGCCCAGCTCGGTTACATGGTCGGCGCGGCCGGCGGCGGGCTCGTGCTGGCGCTCTGGGGCTTCGGCACGCTCGGGTTCGTCCTGTTCGCCGGGATGTCGCTCTCGGCCCTCCTGCTCGCCGGCGTCCACGACCCGTGGGGCGAACGGCAGCGCGCCGCCGCCGCCGAGCGGTTCCCCGTCGTCATCGACTAGACGAGGTCCGGAAGGGCGCGCATGTCGTCGAAGACCTCGCCGCCGGCTGCGGCGAGATCGTCGGCGGAGACGAGCCGGGCGAAGGCGAGGACGCGCATGCCGGCCGCCCGGGCGCCCTGGACGCCGGGGACCGTGTCCTCGACGACGACCGTGTCGGCCAGCTCGAATCCCATCTGGGCGGCGGCGTGGAGGAACAGGTCAGGGGCGGGCTTGCCGTGCTCGACCTCGGTTGCGCTGAACATCCGCCCCTCGAAGCGCGGCAGCAGACCGGTCAGCCCCAGCGTCAGCCGCATCCGCTCGTGCTCGCCGCTCGACGCGACGCAATTCGGCAGCTCGATCGCGTCGAGCGCCTCGACGATCCCCGGGACCGGCTGGAGGTCGCGCCGCCACGCCTCCTCGACGCCGGCGCGATAGCGGTCGCGCAAATCGTCGGGCGGCGAATGGCCGAGCTTCCCGGCGAGTATCTCCATGCAGGAGGCCCAGGAGCGGCCCATGTAGGCGGCGCGCGCCTGCTCGGCCGTAGTCGGCAGGCCGAGGTCGCTGATCACACCCGCGAGGACGACGTTCGCCGACGGCTCGCTGTCGACCAGCACTCCGTCGCAGTCGAAGATCACGTTCGCGGCCACGGCGGCACTGTAGGCGACGCCGGTAGGCTGGCCGGCTATGACGATCGACTTCGACGCGGTACGCGCGGGCCTCGAGCAGGCCATCCCGTTCAACAAGTACCTCGGCCTCGAGGTCGTCGGCGTGGCTGAGGGCAGCGGCTCGGTAAAGCTGCCGGACGATCCGAACCTGCTCAACCACGTCGGGTCGCAGCACGCAGGCGCGCTCTTCTCGGCCGCCGAGGCTGCCTCGGGTGCGGCGTTCGTCGGCGCGTTCCTCGAGCGGATGGGCGAGATCACGCCGCTCGCCAAGGCGGCGAGCATCCAGTACCGCAAGATCGCCAAGGGCCCGATCGTCGCGACCGGCACGCTCGGCGAGGACAAGGCCACGCTGCTCGACCGCCTCGACGCCGACGGCCGCGTCGAGTTCACGATCGACGTGTCGCTGAAGGACGAGAACGACGTCGAGGTGGCAACCGTCACCGTCGACTGGCACGTGCGCAAGAACGCCTGACGGCCGAATCGGGCAGATTTCGGCCGCAATGTGGCCGGAATGCGCCCGGCACGAAAGCGACCCACACGGTGGGCAGATTCCGGCCGCAATACGGCCGCGACCTGCCCAGCTTGGGGCTAGGCGATCCCGCGGATGTTCGCCGCGTGAATCTCCCGCTGGCGCTTACTGTCGCGGCCGGCGGGTAGCGCCGGCCGCTCGTCGCCGCGCTCGAGCGCGTCGAGGTAGGCGAGGTCGGCGTCGATCTGGCGCAGCGCCGCGGCGCTCGACTGCGGCGCGCCGTGGCCTGACACGACCGCCTCGGCCTGCTCGACCAGAGGCGCCAGGCGGGCGAGGGTGTTGCGGTAGTCGTCGATCGTGCCGCCCTCGGAGATCCAGGGGATCTCGACCGGGCAGAGGTAGTCGCCGCAGCAGAGGACCCCGAGCCACGGCGCCCAGATCGCCATGCCGTCGGGTGTGTGGCCCTCGGCGGTGTACAGCTGCAGCTCCTCGCCGCCGAGCTCCAAGTGCCCGGGGACGGGCAGCGCCTGGACCTGGCCGAGCGACAGCGGCTTCGCGCGCTCGACGTAGGCCTCGGCGTCGTAGTCGCGCAGGTCGCGCTGCGCCTCTCCCGGCCGCTCGCGGATCCGCCGCATCGTGCTCTCCGCGACGCCGAGCGCAAGCTCGGGAAAGGCGAGCCGGCCGAGCACGTGGTCGAAGTCGCCGTGCGTCGCCAGCAGCGCGTTCGGCTCGAAGCCGGACTGCGCCAGCACGCCGGGCAGCAGCTCGAGCTCGTCGGGGAAGTACGGCGAGTCGATCAGCATCGCCTCCTCGCCGGCGCGCAGGGCGACCGCGTTGGTCTGCCAGAACAGGCTGGTGACGACGATCGCGTCGGGATGGACCGAGATCGCGCGCACGGCCGCGGCCTCAGTCCGGTGCGCTAGACGAGGCCGAGCAGCTTCGCCGCGTCACGGAAGGTCTTGACCTCCGCGGTCGGCTTCTTCTGTCCGGACTCGAGCTCGTAGCCGTGACGATTGACCCAGATCACCGGAATCTTCGACTTCAGGCAAGGCTCGACGTCCGTCGGGTAGCCCGAGGCGATGTGGACCCAGTTCTTCTTCTGCTTGTCGATCCGCCGCGCGCACTCCTTGAAGTGGGCGGGGTCCGGCTTGTAGCTGCGGACCTGCTGGGCGGTGACGACGAGGTCCAAGTCGCTGCGGAAGTGGCGGCGGGTGGCGCCGAGCAGCTTGTCGTCGATGTTGGAGAGGATTCCCAGCTCGTACTTCTTCGCGAACCGCTCGAGCTGAGCGTTGGTCTCGCGGAACGGCATCCAGTAGGGAACGCTGTCGGGCAGGAACTGCGCGCGCGAGGACTCCAGGCCCCAGCCGAGCTCCTCGGCGACCTGGACGGCCGTGCGGCGCAGGACCTCGGCGTACAGCTCGTAGGAGCCGCTCTGAATCTTGCGCTGCACCTCGATGAAGCGCGGTACCAGCGCGTCGCGGCTGATCGTGAAGCCGTCGCGGTCGGCCTCCTTCTGGAAAGCCTCGTAGACCCCAGTCTCCCAGTCGATCAGCGTGCCGTAGCAGTCAAAGGTGATGAACTGGATGTCCTTCGGTAGCGGCACTGGCCCTCCTGAGGCTTACTTCGATTGGAAGCGGCCGGGCATTCTATGCCGACGGGGGCGCAGAGCGCTCGGCGGCCCCGGTTCGGTAGCGTGCCGCGCCGCTGATGGACCTCCTCGAGTACCAGGGCAAGCAGCTCTTCGCCAAGCACGGCGTCCCCGTCCCCGACGGGCGGCCGGCGAAGGCCGTCGACAAGGCGCTCGCCGCCGCGGACGAGCTCGGCTACCCGGTCGTCGTCAAGGCGCAGGTCCTGGTCGGCGGCCGTGGCAAGGCTGGTGGCGTCAAGCTCGCCGCCGATCGCGACGAGGTCGAGCAGCACGCGACGGCGATCCTCGGCATGGACATCAAGGGCCACACCGTCCACGAGCTCTACATCGAGGCCGCGAGCGAGATCGACGAGGAGTACTACGCCGCATTCGTCTTCGACCGCTCCGCCAAGAAGACGATGGCGATGTTCTCGAAGATGGGCGGGATGGACGTCGAGGCGGTCGCCGAGACCGACCCCGAGGCGATGCGCACGCTGCACGTCGACCCGCTGCTCGGCTTCCAGGACTTCCACGGCCGGCGGCTCGCCTTCGAGGCCGGCATCCCGGCCGACGTGATCCGCCCTGTCGGCGCGATGCTCGCCAAGCTCTACGAGACCTATGTCGGCGAGGACGCGATGCTGGTCGAGGTCAACCCGCTGCTGATCACCAAGTCCCGTGACGTCGTCGCGCTCGACGCGAAGGTGACGCTCGACGGCAACGCGATCTTCCGCCATCCCGACTCGGCGAACTACGGCGACGTCGGCGCCGCCGACCCGCAGGAGCAGATGGCGAAGGAGCGCAACCTCACCTACGTCAAGCTCGACGGCGACATCGGCATCCTCGGCAACGGCGCCGGGTTGGTGATGTCGACGCTCGACGTGGTCGCCCAGGCCGGCGGCCAGCCCGCCAACTTCCTCGACGCCGGCGGCGGCTCCAAGGCCGACGCGATCACCAGCGCGGTCGAGGTGATCCTCTCCGACCCCAAGGTCAAGGCCGTCCTGTTCAACATCTTCGGCGGCATCACCCGCTGCGACGAGGTCGCCAAGGGCCTGATCGAGGCGTTCGCGCAGATCGAGCCGACCGTGCCGTTCGTGGTCCGCCTCAACGGCACCAACGAGCAGGAGGGCCAGAAGCTGCTCGCCGAGGCCAACCTCCCGAACGTCCACACCGAGACGACGATGGACGGCGCCGCCGCCAAGGTCGTCGAGGTCGCCAAGGCGGGGGTCGCGGGCTGATGGCCGTTCTGGTCGACAAGGACACGCGCCTCTGCGTCTCCGGGATCACCGGCAGCGAGGGCACGTTCCACTCGCTCAACAACCGCGCCTACGGCACCCAGGTCGTCTCCGGCGTCACGCCCGGCAAGGGCGGTCAGGACGTCGAGGGCATCCCGGTCTTCAACACCTTCCACGACGCGGTCGCCGAGAGCGGCGCGAACACGGCGATGATCTTCGTCCCGCCACGCTTCGCCGCCGACTCGATCCTCGAGGCCGAGGACGCCGGCATCGAGCTGATCGTCGCGATCACCGAGGGCATCCCCGCCCACGACGAGCTGCGCGTCTACAACCACCTCGCGCGCAACCCGAACGTGCGGCTGGTCGGGCCGAACTGCCCGGGCATCCTGTCGCCGGGCAAGGCGAGCGTCGGCATCATCCCCGCGTCCTTCTTCAAGGAGGGCAACGTCGGCGTGGTCTCGCGCTCGGGCACGCTGACCTACCAGATCGGCTACGAGCTGGCCCAGAGCGGGTTCGGCAACAGCTCGATCGTCGGTATCGGCGGCGACCCCGTCCCCGGCTCCAGCTTCGTCGACGTCGTCGAGCTGTTCGAGGCCGACGACGAGACCGAGCTGATCGTGCTGTCCGGCGAGATCGGCGGCGACGCCGAGGAGCAGGCCGCCGAGTTCATCGCCGAGAACGTCTCGAAGCCGGTCGTCGCCTACATCGCCGGCTTCACCGCCCCGCCCGGCAAGACGATGGGCCACGCCGGAGCGATCGTCTCCGGCTCCAAGGGCACCGCCGCCGCCAAGGCAGAGGCGCTCGAGGCGAAGGGCGTCCGCGTCGGCCGCACCCCGACGGAGGTCGCCCAGATCGCCGTCAACGTGCTCCGCGGCTAACCGCCGCGACCATCTCGATATCGTGGCGAGCTCGATGAGCCCGACCGATTCCATCTCTCTCGCCAGGGGCGCGCCGTCGCTCGACATCGTCGCCGTCGACGAGCTGCGTGCGGCCGCCGACCGGGCGTTCCAGAACGATCCGGCGGGGACGTTCGCCTATGGGACGTCGGCGGGCTACATGCCGCTGGTCGAGTGGATCGCGGAGCGGCAGGGCGTCGCCAAGGAGCAGGTGATCGCGACCAACGGCTCGATGCAGGCCGACGCGTTCCTGTTCCAGCTGCTGGTCGAGCCGGGCGACACCGTCGTCGTCGAGGCGCCGACCTATGACCGCACGCTGCTGTCGCTGCGCTCGCTGGGCGCCGAGATCCTGGCGATCCCGCTGCAGGACGACGGGATCGACGTCGACGCGCTCGAGCAGGCGCTGAAGGCGGGGGCGCGGCCGAAGCTGGCGCACGTCATCCCCAACTTCCACAACCCGGCCGGCTGCACGCTGTCGCTCGAGAAGCGCCAGCGGCTCGTCGCGCTGGCCGCCGAATACGACTTCGTGCTGTTCGAGGACGACCCCTACGTCGCGCTGCGCTTCGAGGGCGAGTCGCTACCGACGATGCTGTCGCTCGACCAGAGCGACCGCGTCGTCTACGCCTCGTCGTTCTCGAAGACGGTCTGCCCGGGCATCCGGGTCGGTTACCTCGCCGGCCCCGCCGAGCTGATCGGCCGGGCGCGCAAGCTGGCGACGAGCACCTACATCTCGCCGAACATGGTCGCCCAGTCGATCGTCAACGAGTTCTGCCGCTCGGGCGCGATCGACGGCTCGATCGAGACCGTCAAGAACGCGCTGCGCGAGCGGCGCGACATCCTCTGTGCGGCGCTCGAGCGTGAGCTGCCGGGAGCCCGCTTCGTCGTTCCGACGGGCGGCTACTTCCTCTGGGTCGACCTGCCCGACGACAGCGTGAACGTCGCCGAGCTCGCCGAGCTGGCGGGCGAACGCGGCGTCGTGTTCGTCAAGGGCACCGACTTCCTGCTCGAGGGTGGCGAGAGCTCGCTGCGGATCGCCTACTCCGGTGTGCGGGCGGACCAGATCGACGAGGCCGTCGCGCGGCTCGCCGGCGCCTACCGCGACCTGGCCGGCGCCAGGACGTGAACGAGTCCGAGCGGCTCGATCTCGCGAAGCAACGCGGGATCTGGGAGCTGCTCGGCGACGCGTTCGGCCTCTACCTCCGCAACCTCCCCACAGTCTTTGCGGTCGGCCTCGCGGTCGTCCTGCCGGTCCAGCTGATCGTGTCCGGGATCGGCCTCGAGGAGCTGACGTCCGGCTACCGCGAGACCGACGACACGGCCGAGCTGCTGATCCCGATGATCGTCAGCTACCTGGTCGTGGCACCGCTGATCGCAGCGGCGGCGATCCACATGCTGCAACGGCTGGCCGATGGCGAGCGGCCCCGCCCCGGACCGTCGATCCAGGCCGGTCTCGACGTCTTCGCCCCGGTCTTCCTCGCCGTCCTGCTGGCCGGAGCCGGCATCGCGCTGGGCCTCCTGCTGCTGATCATTCCCGGCATCTACGTCGCCGTCCGCTGGTACTTCGTCGCCCAATCGGTCGTGATCGACGGCGCCCGCTCCACCGAGGCGCTGCGCGGCAGCTGGCGGCTCACCAACGGCTACTGGTTCCGCACCCTCGGCGTGATCCTGCTCGCCAACATCGCCGCCTTCCTCCCCGCCTCGATCGTCCTCCTCCCCCTCCAGGCCCTCGCCGAGTCCGCCGACCGCCAGTCCATCGCCCTGGCCGGCATGATCCTCACCGAGGCCCTCACCGCCCCCTTCGTCGCGCTCGTCTCGACGCTGCTCTTCTTCGACATCCGCGCCCGCCGCTCAGCGACTCCCGCGGACCAGACATCGCTTCCGATCTAGCCGCCGCGCGCAGCATCCACGTGCCGCTTCGCTCGGCCAGCATTTATGCTGCTAGCGGATATGCACGCCTCCGTAACGACTCAGCACACTTGTGCACCCCTTGACGCTCACGCCCTGGTGCTCGCGGGCAATGCCTGGCAGGGTCGCTGGCCATGTCCGGAGTTCGCCCGCGCAGCCCGTCGTCCGCAAGTCCGGACGTCATCAACGAGATCTTCGCCGGGTCGCCGATGATCACGCTTGCCCGCATCGTGGTTCTCGCCGTTGGCCTGCTGATCGTCGTCGCCTGCCTGTACGCAATCATCTCGATCGCCGTTCGAATGGTCCGCCGCGAGTGGCTCCAGCGTGCTGGCGGCTTCGAGCCAGAGCTGACGAAGCCATCCCACAACCTCGGCAAGATCGCGTCTGTGGCCGACGACCTCGACACGGAGTTGGCCAGCATCACGCCCGCAGCCCCACCATCAGAAGGGAGCAGCCCATGACCCCCGAAGAGCAGCGACAGATTGACCTAGCTGAGATCGAGCGCCTGCGGGAGGAGAATCGCCGCCTGATCGCTACCGAAGCCCTCCTACGCGAACGCCAGCGTGTCGCCGGCCGCCTAATCGGCCGCCTAGCCCGCGAGGCCCAAGCCGACCTGCAACGCATCGCTACGAGCCGCTAACGCCCGTGAAAGAAGTTCTAGCTCCCTAGCTTTAGGCCGACCGACACGTCTTGGAGTAGGCGAGCTAATGCCTTTTCGCGCCCCCTGCGCAAGAGCGGCCGCACCTCCACTTCACCCTGCGCCCAGTACACGTAAGCCAAACTGGTTCCGCTGAGGCTAAGAAGGTGCTCGGCAATGGCCGTCTTGGACGGGGCTTCGAGACCACGTTTCCGCGCCCACTTCTCCGCATACTTGGCCAGCCCAGTAGACGGGAGCTCCCGAACGCTGAGCGCCTTTCCATCGTACCCGCGAAACTCTCGCATCAATAGATTGAACGCTTCCGCATACGTGGCTTTGTCAACGAAGTCCTCGATCGTGACCCCCCGCACAGATCCAGCAACGAGATCAAAGATCCGATCGGACTCAACACCCGCGTCCTTCAGATGCCGCCGATACCGCTTGCCGGTATCGTCCGAATCCGTGAGATAGACGACATGCGCTGCCTCGCCCTCCAGTGATCCAAGCAGCTGCGGCGGAGTCCAGGCCAAACCACCCGCCACCTGGAACCCAAGTGGCTCGTCAGGACCTTGGCCGTTAGCCGCCCGGAGTAAGGCAGGCAGCAATAGAGCGTCGGATGGTCCCTCGGCTAGGACAGCACGACGAGCAGGGGTGAACGCCACAGCGCCCGCCCCCATCGCCATAAGCAAAGCGGTAAACCCACCGCCCGCATCCTCAGAGGACCAGAATCCGTTTTGAATGTCGCTGCGATCGTTCTCAATGGCTCGCACAACACGAATTGCGCTTCCGAGGTCTTCTGGCAAGCACCCCGCGGAGTGGGTCGTATAGATGATCTGGGTCGCGACCGTCTGCCCAGTTAAGACCCGGACGAGATCCGCCTGCGCGTTGTAATGAAGGTGAAGCTCAGCCTCGTCGATAGCGAGAATCAGGCGTCGACCCGTTACGGAATGGCGAGTCGCGAATGTCAGCAACGCTAGGAACGAGCGAAACCCATCGCTCCTGTCCTCAATCAAAGAATGGGTATCGCTAGCAACGTCGTATGGGTGCACGTTCAGCGCGCCCTGGTTGACGGACAACTCGACCGAAACTCTCGATTGCCTCCAACTTCCATGAAGGCGCTCCTCAAGTCCTCGATTACCTCGTGCCAACATCGTTGTAAGCGCTGGGTTGCCGGCCTCCGCCGCAGCCTCCTTTAGGTCCTCCCAGTCAAGACCCGCTAAGACCAAGAGATTCTCAAGAGGCGCAGGAGGGGTCTCGTAGTCGTCAAACCCGTAACTCGACCGCAATTGCCGATCGTCGTCTCTTAAGACGCGCACTTGCGGGCAGCGCCGATCCAAGATCCGCCGAGCGGTTCGGGCGGGATGCTCGCTCCCGTGCTCCTCTCCGAGCAGGAGGCATCTCTCACTCAAGCCTCTTGCATAAGCGGGCGCCTTGTCAGGCAAGGACATCAGCACCCGTGCGAGTCGATCGAGAATCTCACGCTCGCCCACACTCAGCGTGTCTTTCGGCCCGCGTAGAGCATCAAGGACCCCGCTAGCGAGGTCTCGAACGAGCTGGCCCTCTACATCCTCCTCCGGCACCTGGGACTCAACAACCCCCTCGACGGCGTCGTTGTCAAACAAGCCGGTTTGCGTATCGAGAAAGGCCCGGGTAGCTCTTGACGGCTTGGCAAGGAGCCGTTCGATATCCGCTGCCAACCGATCACGATCGGTGCGATCGCGCGACAAGCCAGGAATGAGACTAGCCGCCGCCTCGCCATCTGCCGTTCTTGTTCGATGCCATAGCCGGATGGCTTCGGCACCTGGCACGGCGCTAAGAGCGTCTCGATCCTCGTCCTCGAGCTCAAACAGCGCGCTAAGAACCTCTTGATCGTCTGGTGGCGGCTGACGGCCGCTGAAGTGCCCCACGCGAAACGGCAAGGACTCTGCAGGATCACAGAGTCGCTCCATCGCATCCAATAGGGATGTCTTGCCAGCCTCATTAGGACCTACTACCGAGACCACCCTAGGCGTCAAATCGAGTGTGCTCTGGGCCTCAAACCTCCGGTACCCATGAATTCGGAACGCGACCATACGCATAGGCGCGAAACGCTACAGCGTAGACCGGCCAAGAAACCAGACTTGACCATCCACGTGGGAAGACACGCCGTTCCGCGGGTGGCGACGGTGGCGGGATTGCGCGCGCAGGCGTAGCGAGTGGAGCGTCCGGGCGGAGCATCTGCCGTCGACCAGCGTGAGAACCCATCTCCGCCGTATCGCGCCAGGCACGGGGCGTAGCCCCAGCGGAACGAACGGAGCCGAGCACGGAAACCGACACCGGAGGCGGGCCCCGCGGCCTGGCGGTTCGTCCTTAGCCCGAAGCACCGCTCGCAGTGAGCCACGCGGACACGGCTACCGCCCCCAATGCTCCTTGGCGAGGACGAGCTGGTCCGGGAGGGCTACGCGCGGGGGTGGTGAGGGGTCGGCGGAGACGGAGACGGTTTGGGCGACGCTCTGGCTGACGGAGTAGGTGCGGCCGTCGGACTCGATGGCGACGATGTCGGCGTTGGACTCGGAGAGGGTGCCCGCTAGGCCGGGGGTGAGGCCGGACTCCATCAGGTAGTGGAGGAGGTCCTCGGCCTCGTTCTCGAAGCGGAGGACGGTGACCTTGGCGCCGACCTCGACGTCGGCGAGCGGGACGCCGGGCTGGCGGGTGTGGCTGAAGATCGGGTGGCCGTGGGGACAGGTGTCGGCGTCGCCGATCGCCTTGAGCATCCGCTCCTCGACCGTCGGCGACATCCAGTGCTCGAGCTTCTCGGCCTCCTCGTGGACCTGGTCCCAGGGGATGTCGAAGACGTCGGTCAGGAAGCGCTCGATCAGCCGGTGGCGGCGGACGATGTCCTCCGCGTGCTTGAGGCCCGACTCGGTGAACTCGATCGACTTGTCGGCGCGGCGGGTGATGTAGCCGTCGCTCTCGAGCCGGCCGATCATCTCGTGGACGGTCGGCGCGGAGACCTGCATCGCACGCGCCACGTTGGCGCCGGTCATCGGCAGTCCCGCCTCCTGGAGCCAGAAGATGATCTGGAGGTACTCCTCCTCAGCGACGGTGGCCTGCTCGTGCGACATCGATCTCCCCAGGGTCGGAACGGCTTCTCGGGGCCATGCTAATGGTCGTCTAGAGTGCCCGACGGTGAAGCTCACCCCCGGCACACGCGTCGTGATCACCGGCGCATCGCGCGGCATCGGCGCCGCCCTCGCGCGCCAGCTCGCGACCCGTGGCTGCGAGCTGGGCCTGGTAGCCCGCGGCGAGGAGGGATTGCGCAAGCTGGTCGGCAGCCTGCCCGGCGACGGCCATCGCGCGCTGGTCGCCGACGTGTCCGACCGCGACTCGATCGGCGCCGCGATCGCCGAGTTCGGCGACATCGACGTGGTCGTGGCCAACGCCGGCATAGCCCACTACGGCAAGTGGCAGGACCTCGACGAGCAGCTCGAGGACCAGATGACCAAGATCAACTGGCTCGGCACGCTCCACACGGTGCGCGCCGCACTACCGAGCATGGTCGAGCGCCACCACGGGCACGTCGTGATCGTCTCCTCCGGCGCGGCGCTGCGCACCTTTCCCGGCGCGGCCGTCTACGGCGCGACGAAGTCGGCACAGCGCGGCTTCGCCGAGGGCCTGTGGCACGACCTCGACAGGACGGGCGTCGGCGTGACGGTCGTCTATCCAGGCGAGGTCGGGACCAGCCTCCACGACCATCAGCGCGAGAAGCTGCCGACCTGGCGCCAGGGCCAGGAGGCCGACGTCGACGAGTGTGCCGCCGCGATCGTAACCGGGATCGAAGCTGACAAGCGGGGCGTCTACTTCCCGCCCCAGGTGCGGCTGCTGCAGGCCGTCCACGGCCTCTCCCCCCGTCTCGCCGACGTGATCCTGCGCCGCCTACGCGGTGCCAGCGCCGCCCCGAGGAGCCGATGACGCTCCCGCTCGTCCCGCCGATCAAGCCTCAGCTGGCGCGCACCGCGAAGGCGCTGCCGGAGGGCGACGAGTGGCGCTACGAGCCGAAGTACGACGGCTTCCGGATGCTCGCCTACCGCGACGGCGACGAGGTCTACCTGCAGAGCCGCGGCGGCAAGCCGATGAACCGCTACTTCCCGGACGTCGAGGCCCAGCTGCTGGCGATGCCCGAGGACCGTGTGGTGCTCGACGGCGAGGTCGTGATCGTCATCGACGGCATCCACGAGTTCGACCTGCTGAGCCAGCGGATCCACCCCGCCGCGTCGCGGGTCGAGAAGCTGGCCGCCGAGACGCCGGCCGTCTTTCACGCCTTCGACGTGCTCGCGATCGGCGACGAGGAGCTGCTCGAGCTGCCGTACGTGGAGCGGCGCGCGCGACTCGAGGGGCTCGAGCTCGGACCGGTCGAGCTGACGCCGATCGTCACGACCGTCGCCGACGCCGAGCAGTGGCTGGAGGGCCACTCCGAGGGCGTGATCGCCAAGCGGGCGGAGTCGCCGTACCTGCCCGGCGAGCGCAAGACGATGGTCAAGATCAAGCGCGTCCGGACCGCCGACTGCGTCGTCGCCGCGTTCCGCTTCGGCAAGGAGGAGGGCGTCGTCGGCTCGCTGATCCTCGGGATGTACGACGAGGACGGCGAGCTGCACATCGTCGGCCACACCTCCGGCTTCGGCGGCGCCAAGCAGAAGCGCGAGATGCTGTCGCTGCTCGAGCCCTACCGCACCCACGAGCGCGGCCAGGGCGAGAAGAGCCGTTGGAAGTCCGACGAGGAGCTCGCCTGGGAGGGCCTGCGTCCCGAGCTGGTCTGCGAGATCGGCTACGACCACGTGACCGGCCAACGGATCCGCCACGGCACGAAGTTCCTCCGCTGGCGCGACGACAAGGCGCCGGAAGAGTGCCTGCTCGATCAGCTCGACGCGTGACGGAGCCGACCATCGCGTGATGGGCCCAGCGCTGGTCGCGCCCGACACGTTCAAGGGGACGTTCGCGGCGACAGAGGTGGCGGCTGCTGTCGCGCGCGGGTTGCGCGCGGGTGGGATCGAGGCGGTGGAGCTGCCGGTCGCCGACGGCGGCGAGGGGACCCTGGAGGCGCTGCTGGCGGATCTCGGTGGCGAGCTGCGGACGGCGACGGTGTCGGATCCGTTGGGCCGCGCGGTGGAGGCGGAGTTCGCGCTGATCGACGGTCGCGAGGCGACAGCGGTGGTCGAGTGCGCACGGGCGAGCGGGTTGGGGCTGGTGGCGGAGAATGAGCGCGACGCGTTCGCGGCTACGACGCGCGGCACGGGCGAGCTGATCGCGGCCGCCGTGGAGTCGGGGGCGACGAAGGTGATCGTGACCGTCGGCGGATCGGCGACCACCGACGGCGGCGCGGGCGCGTTGGCGGCGCTCGACCACGCTGGCGTCAAGCCGAAGCTCGAGGTGTGGTGCGACACCCGTAATGCATGGGAGGACGCGCCGCGGATCTTCGGCCCGCAGAAGGGCGCGGATCCCGACACGGTGAAGCGGCTCGAGCAGCGGCTCGCCCGGCTTGCGCGCAAGGCGCCGAAGGATCCGCGCGGCGTGGCGATGACCGGCGCCGCCGGTGGACTGTCGGGCGGCCTGTGGGCGTGGCGAGGCGCCCAGCTCGTCCAGGGCGCGCCCGCCGTTCTGAATGCGATCGGCTTCGACGAACAGATGCGCGCCGCTGCCTTCGTCGTCACCGGCGAGGGCCGCCTCGACCGCCAGACCTTCCAGGGCAAGGCGGTCTTCGAGGTCGCGACGCGAGCGCGTCAGAGCGGCGTCGCCTGCCACGCGATCGTCGGCGGCTCGACGCTCGACCCGTTCGAGGAGCGCATCCTTGACCTGCAGACGGTGACGGAGGCGACGACGCTCGCCGAGCTGGAGGACGCGGGCCGGGAGTTGGGCGCGGCGGTGCTTGCGAGCGCCGTCTGACCTACGCCATCAGCGACTGGATCACGGCCTCGTAGAAGCCGGCGCCGTGGGAGTCCTCGGTGCGGGTGGTGTTGGGACCCGCGGGGAGGTTCGGGTCGGCGTTGGCGACCAGGAAGAGCTGGCCGACGACCGGGGCGACCTCGGAGTCCTCGTGGGAGTCGCCGACGGCGATGCAGTCGGCGGGCGCGTAGCCGCGCGCCTGCATGTGGGCGGCGACGGCGGCCGCCTTCGAGGCCGTGGCCGGGGCGAGGTGGTAGCAGCGGCGGTCGGCGTCGATCGTGCCGTTGTCGAGCAGGCGGACGCCGGCGTGGCCGTTGCCGTCGAGCAGGGCGTTGGCGGCGGCGACGTCGACCATCCCGCGGAAGAGGTGGGTGACCTCGCGGCCGCTGTCCCATGGCGTGTGGAGCTCCAGCGTGTCGGCGTAGGCGTCGAGCAGCAGCGACGGCGCGCCGGACTGGTCGACGAGCTCCCAGGGGGTCTGCCCGTCGCGCGGCTGGAAGTCGCCGCAGAGCCAGCTCTCCTCGCCGTCGACGACCAGCCCGCCGCCGATCTCGAAGCAGTAGGCGGTCGCGCCGATCAGCCGCGCCGGCTCGGCGACCTGCCCGCGTCGCCGTCCGGAGATCGGCACGACCTCCACCCCGGCCCGGTGACACGCCTCGAGCGCGCGGCCGGCGAGCAGTGTGAACTGCCCGTCGCCGTCGTGAAACAACGAAGCGCCGCGGCCGAGCAGCGTGCCGTCGAGGTCGGTGTAGACGCAACGAAGGGGCATCGGCAGGAAGGCTACGGACGCGCGGCCGCGACGTCGGCGAACGGCGGGCGGTAGACGACGGTGTCGGTCGGGCCGCCGTCTTGGAGGCGACCCTCGCGGCGGAGGCGCTCGCAGATGACCGAGAGGACTTCGTCTGCCATCGGGCGCAGGGCAGGCAGCGGCTGGTGGAAGTTGCGGCGCTCGCCGAGGTGGGACTGGACGATGGCGTCGGCGCCGACGAGTTCGCGGACGTCGAGCAGCATCGCGGTCTCGACCGCGTAGCCGGTGGCGAACGGGAGCCGCTCGAGCAGGGCGCGGGGCGCCGCGATCTCACCCGCGAGCGGCTGGCGCAGGCCCGCCAGGTCGGGGTAGAAGGCGTCGAGCAGCGGGCGGGCGGTGAGCTGGCTGACGCGGCCGCCGCCATCGGGCAGCTCGACGCCGTCGGCGGTGAACGGGCGGCGGTACTCGCCCTTGACGAACTCGACACCGCTCTCGCGCAGCAGCGGTCCGAACAGGCCGAGGACGAAGCGCGGGTCGAAGTCGCGCGTGTCCGAGTCGATGTAGGCGACGAGGTCGCCGCGGGCGGCGGCGAGCGCCCGCCACATCGCGTCGCCCTTGCCGCGCATCGGCCCGAACGCGGCGAGCGGGCCCGAGGGGTCGGCACCGGCTCCGAGGTCCGCTTCCGAGACCACCTCGGCACCCGCGGCTCGCGCCACATCGGCGCTGCCATCGGCCGAGTCGGCGTCGACTACAAGCACCTGGTCGACCAGGCCGTCGAGGGCCAGGATCCGCTCGACGATCTTGCCGACGGTGTCGGCCACCTCGCGCGCGGGAAGCACGACGGTCAGCTTCGCCCGCTTGCTTTCGAGCAGCAGGTCGAGCGGGAAATCCGCGTGGTTGAAGCCCCTGATCACGCCGTCCGTACTATGGCATCGCGTGGCCATCGCACGGACGAAGCTGCCCTGGGAGGACCTCCTTCAATCTGCGGATGGCGATCAGCTCGTCGCCCGCTCGCGGCTCGGCGCGCGCCGCGCCCGCCACCTGCCGATCCCCGACACGCTCCACCCCGAGCTGCGCGAGGCGCTCGCGGGCGCCGGCATCGAGCAGCTCTACGCCCACCAGGCCGAGACGCTCGCCTCCGCCTATGAGAGCGACACGATCGTCACCACCGGCACCGCCTCGGGCAAGTCGCTCGCGTTCAACCTGCCGGTGCTCGACACGCTCGCCAACGACCGATCGGCTCGGGCCCTCTACCTCTACCCGACCAAGGCGCTCGCCCAGGATCAGGCGCGCGCGCTGCACGCGCTGAAGCTGCGCTACCTGCGGCCCGCGATCTACGACGGCGACACGCCAAAGGAGGAGCGCACCGCGATCCGGAAGCGCTCGAACCTGATCCTCACCAACCCGGACATGCTGCACGTCGGCGTGCTGCCCAACCACCAGGCGTGGGGTGACTTCTTCGCCAACCTCGCCTGGATCGTCGTCGACGAGGCGCACACCTACCGCGGCGTGTTCGGCTCGCACGTCGCCAACGTGCTGCGGCGCCTGCGGCGGATCGCGCTCGCCTACGGCACCGAGCCGCGCTTCGTGCTGGCGAGCGCGACGATCGCCAACCCGGTCGAGCTGGCGGAGCGGCTGACCGGCTGCGACGTGCGGCTGGTCGACGACGACGGCGCCGCCCACCACGAGCGCCAGATCGCGATGTGGAACCCGCCGCTGGTCGACGAGCGGACCGGGGCGCGCGCCTCGGCGCTCGGCGAGGCGGCCGACCTGCTCGCCGACCTGGTCGAGAAGGAGGTGCGGACGATCTGCTTCCTGCGCTCGCGGCGCGGGATCGAGCTGATCCAGAAGTTCACGCGTCTGAAGCTCGAGGAGCGCGGGCGGGCTGATCTGGCTGAGCGGGTGGCACCGTACCGCGCCGGCTACACGCCCGCCCAGCGGCGCGAGATCGAGCAGCGGCTGGTCGACGGCGAGCTGCTCGCGGTGGTGTCGACCGACGCGCTCGAGCTGGGGATCGACGTCGGTGAGCTCGACGCGGCGATCGTCGTGACCTTCCCTGGGACGGTGGCGTCGCTGCGCCAGATGTGGGGCCGCGCGGGGCGGCGCGGGACCGGGCTGGCGGTCTACGTCGCCGGCTCCGACGCGCTCGACCAGTTCTTCTGCCGCCACCCCGACGAGTTCCTCGAACGCCCTGTGGAGAGCGCGATCCTCGACCACGAATCGGAGGAGATCCACCTTGCCCACCTCTGCGCCGCTGCCTATGAGCTGCCGCTGTCGCCCGGCGACGAGGAGTTCCTCGGGCCGCGCTGGAGCGCCTACGCCGACCGACTGGTCAAGCTCGGCCAGCTGCGCGAGCGCGGCGGCCGCTACCTGCCGCGCGGCGAGGGCTACCCGGCGGCGCGGATCCCGCTGCGCTCGGCATCGCCGGACTCGGTGGCGGTGATCGAGGGCGACGAGGGCGAGATCATCGGCTCGATCGAGACGGCGCGCGCGCGCTCCACCGCCCACCCCGGCGCGATCTACCTGCACTTCGGGCGCAGCTACGAGGTCGAGCTGCTCGACGTCGAGCGCCGGCAGGCAATCGTCAAGCCGTTCGTCGGCGACTTCTACACCCAGCCGAAGAAGGAGACCGACACCTACATCGAGCGGGTGCTCGCCGTGCGCGAGGTCGGGGCGGCGACGCTGTCGTTCGGGGTCGTCTCGGTCAGCGAGCAGGTGACGGCGTTCCAGCGCAAGCGGACGACCGACCACGAGGTGCTCGACCTGGTCGCGCTCGACATGCCGGAGGAGCACTTCACGACCCAGGCGCTCTGGTACGAGTTCCCGGAGCAGGCGCTGGCTGAGGACTTTCCGCTCGACGTGCTCCAGGGCTCGCTGCATGCCGCCGAGCACGCGCAGATCGCGGTGCTGCCGCTGATCGCGATGTGCGACCGCTGGGACATCGGCGGGCTGTCGACCGCCTTCCACGCCCAGACCGGCCGGCCGACGATCTTCATCTACGACGGCCACCCCGGGGGCGTGGGGATCACGCGCCAGGGATTCCGGATGTTCGAGACGCTGGTCGCCGACGCGACGCGGCTGATCTCGGAGTGCCCGTGCGAGAAGGGCTGCCCGTCGTGCGTGCAGTCGCCGAAGTGCGGGAATCTGAACGAGCCGCTGAACAAGGCGGGGGCGCTGGAGCTGCTGGGTCGGTTGGCTTAGGGCGGGCGCGCGACCGCGCGGTTGGGCGACCTGTTGCAGGCGCTCAGGGTGTTCTGCCAGCAGGCCGACGTGTTCGGTGTGAGGCGGAGCATTCTCAGCCTGGGAGTCGCGGTCCTGCTGTTGGCAGGGGCGGCTCCGGCGGTTGCCCAGGGCGAGCCGGGGGCTTCGGCCCAGGCGGCAGCGGGCGGCGCCTCGGCCCCGGAGCCCGAGGGCTCGGGCGCGAGTGGCGGCGCCAGCTACGGCACGCTGCAGCAGCTCGAGGCCGAGAAGGCCGCGAAGCAGCGGGCCGCTGCGGAGAAGCGTGCGGCGGCGCGGCGCGCCGCGGCGCGCAAGCGGGCGCGGGCTCAGGCGCGTGCACGAGCAAAGGTCCGCAAGCGGCGGGCGGCAGCCAAGCGGCGCGCCGCGAAGCGCGCTCCCAAGCCCGCGCCGGTGGTCCCCGCCCCCGCGCCGACCAGCGACCACACCTTCCCGGTCGGCGGCAACGTCTTCTCGCTCGGCGGCAAGGACAGCCGCTTCGGCGCCGGCCGCCCCGGCCACATCCACCAGGGCCAGGACGTCTCGGCCCCCTCCGGTGCGCCGATCCTGGCGCCCTGGCCGGGAACGGTCGAGGTGGTCAAGTACCAGGCCGGCGGCGCCGGCTACTACATCGTCCTCGACGGCGATCTAGAGGACCGCGACTACGTCTTCATGCACCTGCTCAAGGGCTCTACCACCGTCAAGGTCGGCGACCGCGTCGCCCGCGGCGAGCAGATCGCCCAGGTCGGCAGCACCGGCAGCTCTTCCGGCCCCCATCTCCACTTCGAGATCTGGGTCGGCGGAGGCTGGTACACCGGCGGGCAGCCGGTCGACCCGCTGCCGTTCCTGAACGCCTGGTTGAAGTAGCGCGCTAGGAACGCGATAGGCGTCGCCTGGCGGTGTCATCGGGAGCCTCGCGGGGCGGGCCCCGCCACGGCCCCCTGCTTCCTTGCCAGGCTCGCCTCTCGCGCCCCTAGTTGTCAGTGGTCACGGTGAAGCTGCCTGAGAGGCCCTCGGTGGTCGCCTCGAAGGAGCCGATCAGCTCGTTGAGCGAGCCGGTGTCGAACGAGCGCTTCTGGAGCTGCTCGAACTGCTCGCCGAGGTCGAGGTCTTGGTTCTCGAACTGCTTCAGCGCCTCCTTGGCGATCTGCTCGGCGTCCACGTTGAGCACGAGCGCGCCCTTCGCTCCGGGGACCGCCCTGGTCTTGCCGGTCGCGAGCGAGCCGGCGATCTTCGCGTTGTTCGACAGCACGAAGACATCGTCGACGACGCCGAAGACGATCTGGTCGCCGCTGGCGGTGGCGATCGCGTAGAAGTCCTCGCCGGCCTTCGGCTTGACGAAGCCGACCTTCTCGCCGCTCGCGCCCTCGGCGATGCTCGGCAGGAGCTTCTCCATCTTGGTCAGCGACTGCTTGAACGCGGCCGGGTCCTTCAGCTCGGCGCGCGCGCCGAACTTGCCGTCGAGGCCGACGGTCACCGCGAGGTCACCGTCGAGCTGGTCGATCACGTCCTTGTCGAGGTCGACGTTCAGCTCGCGCTCGATCTTCGCCTTGTCCTGCTCGAACGACGCGAAGCCGTCCGGGTCGATCGTCCCGGCGGTCGCCTGGGCGAACTCGACCAGCTGACTGGGATCGCGCAGCGCGAGGTTGATCCCACCGCGGTCGAGCACTTGCGGCGCGTCGGCGCCGGCGGCGATCGGCAGGTCTGCGTCGGTCAGGCCCTCGGGGTCGGTCGTGACGTCGATGTCGACCGCCACCTCCTTCGGCTCGAAGGTCAGCGCGATGCCAGCGGTCCGCACGGCGGCGACCCACTTCGACTCAAGCGCCTCCTTGGCGTCGGGGTCGGTCCGCAGCAACTCGCCGACGTTCAGGTAGACGCGCAGCAGTGCGTCCTGCGAGACGCCCTCGGTGCCGGCGTCGAAGTCGGACTCGGTCATGCCGTCGTCGGTGTCGCGAGTCGCGAGCGCGTCCTCGAGCTCCTGCTTGGAGCCGGCCACGACGAGCACGTCGCCGTCAATTGCGAACGGGTCGCCGGAGTCGTCCTTGTAGAGCTTGGCGCCGTCGACCTCCCCGTCCTGCTCGGCCTTCCCACCGTCGATCAGCTTGTCGAGCGCGTCGGTGTCCTCGACCTGGATCGCCCCGACAAACGCGGTGTCGTCGTCGCCCTCCGAGTCGACGAAGCTCCTCACGTCGGTCGAGCCGACGACGAACTCGTTGCCGAGCGCCTTCTTGATGTCCTCGAGGTCACCGGCGCGCTCTCCGAGCGCATCCTTGAGCTGCTTCTCGACCTCGTCGCCGAGCGCGAACCGGTCCGCGAGGCCCTCGGCCGACTTGAACTGGTCGCCATTGCTGTCCGTGTCGATCGCAACCGCGAACGGCGCATCCGCCGGCAGGTAGCGCAGCGCATTGTCGAGCGGGCTCGACCCGTCGCTACCGCCCCCACTGCCGCCACAACCGGCGATCGCGAGGAGTCCTAGAATCAGCGTGAGGAGGGAGAGCTTTCGCATGGCGGCGCAGGCTACCGAAGCCCCCAGCCGTCCTGCCGATACGATCCCCATCGCGGCGAGGTAGCTCAGTTGGTAGAGCACACGACTGAAAATCGTGGTGTCGGCGGTTCGAGTCCGCCTCTCGCCATCTCCCCGCTACCGCTTTCTAGAGCGGAATCGGGGGTGTCGCTCGGATGGTCGTTGGAGGGATCGAACGGGGCGATTTCGGCGTCAGTCCCTAATCCGTCCACATTCGATTGCTCTCGGGCCACTCGGAGGAGCCGGTCGAAGTTGGTCCCGTGGCTGCGCTCGACGCGCTGCTCAAGCTGCGCGTATACGTCCATCGTCATCTTCGAGTCGGCGTGCCCGACCTGGCCCATGACCCACTTCACGTCGAAGTTGTTGGCGAGCAGGGCGATGGATATGTAGGTCCGCCGGAGGCTGTGCGGCGTGATGTGCGGGAGCGGCGGTAGGCCGCGCGCGGTGATCCGCTCGTTGGCGAGTGCCGCCGCCTCCCCCACGATCTTCCGGACGCGCTGACGGTCGATCCGTCCTCCCCGCGTGTTGGGGGCCAGGTAGTCCTCTGGGCCGGTGGGCGCGCCAATCCGGCGCAGCCGGTCCAGGTGCTCGATCACCGGCTCGATCAGGTCGGGCGTCATCTGGACCTCGCGGATACCCGTCTCGGTCTTCGAGTCGGGAATGCGGAAGCGTGCGCCCTCTGGATCGTGCAGCCGTAGCTGGCCGATCTTGAGGTCGCACAGCTCGCTGACGCGGATGCCCGTCCGCCCAAGGACCTCGCAGATCACGCGGCGGCCGATGTAGCCGCGTCCTACGTCGGCGTGGATCTTGGTCATGTGGAAGCTGACCGTGGACTTGGTCACTCCGAGCTTGCGCGCGATCTGATGCGGCCGGTACCCGTGGGCGAGCATCCCGGCGACCATCGAAGCGGTAACGCCGAGCTTCGGCGGGACCTCGGCCTTGCCGAGCGGGTTGTCCTGCTCGGCCGCCGCGTCGAACACCGCCGCCAGCTCGTCCATCTCCAGGAAGGTGCGGCTGGGCTTCGGGACGCGGACGCGCATCCGCTTGGATCGGGCCGGGTTCGTCTGAATGTGCCCGTCCTCGATGGCGTCGTCCAGGATCGAGGCGAGCCCGCCGATCAGCTTGCGCATCGACGCCGGCCCGAGCGGCACCAGTCGCCGCCCTCGGTAGTCGCGAAGATCCGCGCCCGCCGCGATGGCCTCGCGCACCTCGCGCGCCTCGGCAAGCTTGTACGCCTTGAACGCGAGACACACGTCTCGGTCGATCTCATCCAGCGGGTAGCGCCCGAAGTACGGCAGCAAGTGGCAGCGCAGCCGCCAGCGGTAGTCCGACGCCGTGTTCTCGGAGATCGGCTTGTCGCCGTAGACGCCGTCGATCTTGGCTTGCAGCCACACCTGGGAGTACGCGGCGAACGTCGGAACGCCGGACGGCTCGTTCGGATCGGCGAGAGCTGGCGGCGGCTCGGGCCGCTTCCACATGCCGACGCGCACCAGGGCGAGGACGTTGCCCAGCTCGTTGCGTGCCCCTGTCTCATCCCAGCCGCCGCCACAGCCACATCCACAACCGGGCTGCTCATGCAACGTGATCGCTTCGCGTGCGCCGTAAGCGCGAAAGCGAAGCTGGAACGCTCGGGTGCCGTCGGCGAGCTTCCGAGCGCGTACGGAGCCGGTCGGATTGCGTGGCATTCAAACCACCCGCCGTCCGGCGCGAGTACGGTTCTTGTCGGGCATCGGGACCATCCTCCCGGTGTCTAGGCCGGGGGACGTTGCACCGTCCCTCGGCCGCTTTGATCGTGCCACGACTCTAGCCGAGGGCGTGGTCGGCGTCGAGGGGTCGGCGAGACGATCCACAAGCGTCTGGCGGTCGAAGCGAAGCCGACCGCGAGGGCCACCGAGCCGGATGCCGCCGAGCTGGTCGGCGTGCTCGTAGACCCAGTCGCGCTCGACGCCCAGCAACCGCGCCACCGTCGCCGCGTCCACGAAGCGCGGCCTATCGTTGAGCATCGCCCCGAGCCTCGCCGCTACGGACTCCGCGATGGCGTCTATGTCCTGGGCGTCGAGTCGCACGGCGGTCAGAAGTGGGCGGTCGGGTTGGAGGCGAGCCACTGCGTGCGGGTGATTGGCCGGACGCGCATGGTGGCGGCGACTCGTAGCGCGGCCTCGATGCCTGGGTCGTCGGCAGTCGGTGGCGGTGACGGGAAGACGGTCGGGATCATGCTCGCGGTCTGTGCGCGGTGGGGGTTCTTGGTGATGACGACGGCCTCGCCCACGTCTAGTTGCTTGATGGTGTCGGGGGCGACGTAGAACTCGTGGCCGCGTCGCTTTGTGCCGCGTCCGGTGGGCAGCACGTCGGGGGCGGCGGCGACGGCTTGGTCGGTCTGGAAGGTGTGTATCCAGACCTCGCGGGTGCCGGCGAGCTGTGCGACGAGCTCGGCCGACTCGGGCACGTTCTGGCGGTGGGCGATGACGGCCTCGACGTTACCGATCACTTGATCCTGGAAGGCGGGGTCGATGCGTCGCAGGTCGGCTAGCTCCTGGGTGGCGAGGACGAGCGAGAGGCCGACTGACCGGGCGCGTTGGAATAGGCCGACGATGTGGTCGGCCCCGAGTGCGCCGAACTCGTCGACGAGGACGCCGGTCGCGCGCTGGGCCGCCCGGTTGGCCTCCAAGAACCCCGCGACGGCTTGGAGGTCTTGAAAGATCGCCGCGCCGAGCAGCTTCGCCGTCTCGGGGTAGCGCGACGTGTTGAGGCTGAACACGACGACCGCCCCGGTGTTGATCGCGGTCATCAGGTCGATGTGGTTGGCCGGGTCGCCGGTTGGGGCGAGCAGGTGTCCGTGCTCGCTCTCGGCCAGGATCGCCAGCCGGTTGCGCAGTCCGGCGAGGTCGCGCTTCTCCTGGTCGGTGAGATCCGCGAGGTACTCGTCAATGCGAGCGATGGCGTGGGCGTCTGTGATCTCACGGGCGTAGACCGCCAGCCGGGCGGGTTGCAGCAGCCGCACGACGGTCGCCAGGTCGGGGGTCTCCTCGCGCGCCTCGATGGTCTGGAAGACCATGAGCAGGTAGCGCTGGTACAGGCGCTTGTAGTGCGGCTCGGTGAACTGCTCGGCGGCGATCAGCTTGTCGGCGCGCTCTGACGGCGTGCCGTAGGCGAGCGGGTTCCACTGGTCGCTGTCGCCTCCGTCGAGCGTGAAGCGGTAGAACGGCCGACCGTCCGCCAGAGCGACCGGCCGCAGGGTATCGGCGAGGTTGGCATCGCCCTTGGCGTCGATCACGATCACCCCGGCCCCGGCGCTGAGGTACGCCCCCGCCGCCGTCATCAGCGTCGTCGTCTTGCCCGCGCCCGTGGCCCCGATCAGCAGCGAGTGGCGGCCCTCGGTCAGACCTAGCGGCAGGTGAACCACGCCGCCCGAGTCACTGACGCCGGCTGCGTAAGCCTCACCGCGAAACAACTCCCCTTGCGCGAGCCGCCGCCGGTCCCGCCAGTTGCGTAGGTACGTAACCGGCCCTATCGCCGCCTTACCCCGCCGCAGTTTCCCGTGGCCCTTCTTGATCTCTCCATAGCGCCAGAACTCGCGCAGCAGACCGCCGAGGAGCGAGATCAGGATTCCTGTCCCGGCGTAGGGGATCAGCAGGCCGAGCAGCGCCGACAGCGCCATCGGGATCAGCGCGAAGGTGCCCCGCCAGTTCTTCCAGTGGAGAAAGAGCGCGAGCGCGAGCCCCCCGACGAACATCGCCGGGAAGACGTAGAAGACGATCTCGTTGTAGGTCTGGGCAAACTCGGTGTCGCCGAAGTCGGGTACCGGCTCGGGCTTGGGCGTCTTGTCGGTCATTGGTGAATCTCCTTGGTCGTGTGGAGGTCGAACAGCGACTCGGCGCGGGCGCGCGCAATGGCGCGCTCGAGGCCGGGGGTCGCGGAGGGCGCGGCGTAGTAGCGGACCCCCGCGATGTGGCGGGCGCGGACGTAGGCCGCGACGATGGAGTCGAGCCGGCCGCGTCCCTTCGCGGTCAACTCGACCTCGACCGCGAGCGGTCGGCCGTCCGCGCCATTGACGGCGAGGTCGGGGAAGTGGAGACCGCGCCGGCCGCCCCTGTCAGCGCTGCCGCGTCGGACGGCGTAGCGGGGCGACTCGGCGGCGGCGTCGAGCGAGCGCAACTCGCGCTCGGTGACGATCGCCTCGGCGCTGAACTCGCCGGCGAGGTCGATCGCCACGGCCGCGGCGAGGCGGTCGTGGTCGTAGGTGCGAATGTCGATCCCGGCCGGCGGGAGCCGCAGACCGGCCGCGTCGAGTCCAGCGCGGGTGGCCCAATAGACGCCGGGTCGGTTGTGGAAGACGCGACGGTGATCGAGAAGGCCGAGCGCGACCAGGCCGCGCAACCGCCGGTAGGCGTGGCGCTCGCTCAACGCGAACCGGCGCGCGACCTGGGCGGCCTCGGCGAAACGCAGCCGGCCAAGCCAGCCGACGACCGCGAGGTCGCGGCGGGTGACTCGGAAGCCCCGGATCGAACGATTCGCGCTCACACCCCAACAGGGCGACGAACTCGCACAGTGGACCCCTGCCCGACCGTTCAACCTCTCGCCGTCAGCACTCATCAACTGACCAAACGGCGACCCCTTAGGAGTGCCCCCCGAAGAATCAGGGCGCTTCTCCTCCGGCTGGTTTTCGGCCTTCGCATCCACTCACAGGGGTAGATGCGACCTAGCCCAATTCTTCTCCTCAACGACGCTTCAAACATCAAGAGAGCCGTCAATCCCTCCGCCACAACGCCCCGCATCTGCCCTCTCCGCTCTCTCCACCCGCCCCCACTGGCCCTACCGCCCGCCCTGGTCACCCCACATCAACCTCACACTCTCAATCACGTCACGCGCGATCCGACCCCGGCCTCCCTACCCCAACTGTCGAAGACGATGGGAGGGCGGGGTCGGATCGCGCGTGACGTGCTGCACCGCTAGCTAGAGCCAAATCCCCAACCCAACATGACCAGGGCGGGCGGTAGGGCCAGTGGTAGGTCTCAGGCGCCCTGAGCGCTCTCCTCCGTCTTCCCGATCCCTCGCAAGAGGACCGTGAGAGGCACGTCGAGCGCCCGTGCCAGTCGCACGATTGTCCAGAGGCGGGGATCACGCTGCCCCTGCTCCAAGCGGCTGATCTCGCTGGCATGGACGCCAGCGAGCCGAGCGAGCGCCACCATCGACTGGCATTGGCGTCGGCGCTCACGCGCGAGATTCGCCGCGAACACGTCCTTGGGAGGCGTCACGGCTAGCGGAGCGGCTGGCGCGGGTACTTGTGCGCCGACAGCAACGTCTTGATCCAGACGCGCGTCTCCTTCGCCGCGTCTCGAATCGCCGCGCGAGCATCGTTGACTGGCAGCCCATCCGGCATGCGTCCGTCGAGCAACGAATCGAGCGTGTCGCGCAAAGCCTCGACGGCGATCCGCGCTCCATTGTCGGCGAGGCTCTGGGCTAGCCAGATCGGCACGACGAGATCAAACGGGCGCCCCGGCTCGGTTCCCTCGGCGTAGTCGAGAGCGCGCTCGACAACGGCCATCTTCTCTCGGGTCAGGCGGTGGTCGTCCTCGCCGTACTTGTCTGGATGCAGCGCATAGATGCGCAGTGAATCCAGGTGGCCGCTCCTGTGATCTCGCAGCTCGCGCAGCACCGGCTCGCGCTGAGCCGCGCTGAATCGGACCCTCACCATCCCGAGGTTGTCCGTGCCCGTCACCTTCATGTGTCCCACGCTCCTTGATCGCTGGGTTCCGGCCGTTTGCACCCGGCCGCCTCCTCCATGATCCACAGTTTGCTGTGCCCTGTCAACAGGGTTGTGTTTAGATGGGCCAGTCGGCAGTCTTCCGATCGTGGCTCCCAGGCCCTCCGATCCGGACCCCGCCCTCGGCGCGGTCCTCCGACAAGAGCGCGAGCGTCAAGGCCGCTCGCAAGAGGGGCTAGCTCACGACGCAGGGCTGACGACCAACGCACTCGCCCGGATCGAGCTAGGCCAGTCCGATCCATCGTTCTCGACGGTCACGCGGATCGCCAAGGCACTCGGCATCACTCGGGCCGAGCTGATGAAGCGCGTCGAGCACAAGCAGTAAGCACGCACGCCCACGCGCCCATAGATGCCCCGCAGAGGCGATCGCTCGAATCGAGCCGCCCCATGCGGCAAGCTCCTAGCGCTCATGGATGGCGGCCAACCCAACTACGTGATCTCAGAGAGGGTGCGGGATCATTTCCCTGATCTTGCCGAGGCCTTCGATGGCTTCCAGGCCGAAGTCCGTGCGTGGGAAGAACGATTCGAGTTTGGACGACGACGCGCACGCGGAGCCGAGCGCCTCTATATGGCAGACGGCTCGAAAACCGCCCGCCGGCTCATCCTGTCGTACTCGACCGCGCTGGCGTCACGTAACGTCAATCTCGCCAGCGGCATGATCGCGCTACTCAACACCGGCAATGCTCATGCCGCGCCCGTCGTCGCGCGCGCCCTAAACGAGACCTGCGGTGTCTCGACCTATATGCAGCGAAACCTAGTACCGCTGCTGGTGGCGAATCGGCCCGAGCGAACTAAGGTGATGCTGTTCCGATTGGGGCTGGGGTCCGATCCGGGAACCGGCTGGGCAGACCTTCGCCCGTACCGCGTCTCGGCCTTTGTGAAGTCCCTAAGCCAAGCACTCGATGACCACGCGGGCGGCGGTGGGACAGTCATTCGCCGGATCTACTCCGGGTTGTCCGACTTCAGCCATCCGAACATGTCGGGAACCACTCTGTCGGTCAACCTTTCCGACGACGCTCAGCCCTCATGGACGCTCCAGCCCCCCGTATCGGACTACATCGTGACGGCGACAGTCGGCGGCTCCCGCCTAGCGCTGGGGGTGGCAGGAGAAGCTTGGGACACGGTGATCAGCACGGCGCAGAAACATGCCGTTGTGCTGCCAGAGGAGGACGTGTTTGGCCCGGACGACGTAGTCGGCGTTCCCGAGGCCACGCAGGATTCGTAGGGTTCCGGCGCGAGCTGCCCCCGCCCACTCGCTTCACTCGCCCGGAAGCAGTTCCAGAGCGTCACAGTGCTTCGGACGCACTACCGTGAAGTGGCGCCGATCGAGCGTGATCACAGTGGCCGTATCCAGGCGCTCCGCGAGCGCGACCACCGATGCGTCAGTACCGCCTAGGGGCAGATCCCCGTACCCATCGACCAACTCGGCGATACGGGCCCAGTCGTCGCCACGTGGCGCCTCGACCTCGATCTCGCTCAATCCACGCAGGAACGCCGCCTCGGCCCTAGGCCCTAGACGACGGCCTACGAGGTAGGTCGCCTCAGCCACAACTAACGCCGGAATGATCAACTCAAGGTCACGTCGCTGAAGTGCCTCCAGCGACGCGGCGTGATCGTCGTCATCCAGATCGGCCGCAGCGTAGAGCGGACCAGTATCAACGACTGCTACCAGCACCCCACTCCGCATCCAAGATCTCGTCCGCACGGCGGGCCGTATCGCGAGTCCCGCTCCGCCCAAGAGCAGCGAACGGAAGATCTCGGACCTGGCCAGCCCGCAAGCGCAACCGCCCGGCCAACGCCTCACGCGCGACGGCCGAGACCGAGGTCCCCTGACGCCGGGCCTCGCGATCAAGTGCCAGGGCCATATCGTCGGGCAAACTAATAGTTGTGCGCTTCATACGTTCATACTATCACGGGCGCAGACGACAGCCGAGATGCCACGCCGCTATCGCGCCATCGAGTCCAGGGTCGTGTCGCTCGGTTCATTCAGCCAGAGTCACGCGTCGCCCGGCGCCGGACCGACGCGCAGGCGGCGTGCGCGCTCACGAAATGCCTCCGCGCCCCCCTCAAGAATCCCGCAGACAGCTTCACGAACACCCTGATCCTCCAGGCCACCCGACGTATAGCGGAAGCGCGGTAACTCGCCAGCCGATCGCGGCTCGGCGTCGGCGACAATAACCTGGTCAACATCGGTATTCACAACGAGGTTGGCGTTGTGCGTAACGATGATCACCTGGCGTCGATGACGAACCTCACTGAACCTTTGAACCAGCTCCTCGTAGATCGATTTGGGATCGAGGTTCTCCTCAGGCTGATCAATAATCAGTGGCCGATCGTCGCTCCGGTCTATGGCCACGTAGAGCAGAAGTAACACGATCCCCCGTGTACCGGGTGACAGCTGCTGCACCCCAACACCGTCGTACTCGATGGCGTAGTCGACCGTTATGTGATCGGTTCCCGTCAGCCACCGTGAGACCTTGGTCGACCAGTCCCAGTAGGCCTCTGGGTTGTCCTCACGAGTCACCTTCGCGTGGTCGCGGAGCTTCTCTACATAGTTTTCGCGAAACACCCCCATTGCCGCACGCACCTCCTGCCCTGACCCGCTTCTCCAGGCGGGAGCGAGAACGTCTTCCACGGCGCGCCGAAGCGCACCGCGGCCCGTGAACGGACCACCACGACGGAGATCGAGAAGGCTTTCGCCCATCGCTACCCAGCGATCGACGTCGACGCGGCGGCGAACCGTGAACTCAAGCCCCGCCATTGCCCCGTCGTTCCCTAGGCCCTCCCGCAGCGGGAGATACAGTGCTCGCAGCCGTTCAGCCTCATCGGCAAACGTCTCGAACACTTCGGCGTAGTCGCTCAGGCGCTCGGCGAAGAGCGCGTCAACCCGCTTGGGCGCACCTTTGGCGTCATTCAACCGATGCTTGAGCGCTTGGATGGATCGACGCAGCTTCGTGATGCCATCGTCCAACTGCTGCAATTGCTGGGCGCGACGCTCGTCCAGCCCGATCACATGCTCCAGCCGTTTGGCCTCTAGGCGCAACGCGGCTAGAGGCACCTTCGAAAGATCGGCCTCGTCTGAAACATACGGCACGATCGCAGCCGGCTCTCCCGGTTTAGCGGCAACGGACGTACCGCGCGCGGCCTGAATATGAGCCGTGGTCTTAGCATGTGCCGCTTCAAGTACAGCGCCCACTTCGCCTTCAAACTTCAGCCGGAACGCTTCCCAATCATCGGCCGACAACCCAGCGTCCGCGTACTTCGACTGCAAATCGGAAGTGATACGGCTAAAGCCCGTTTCCTGGAGGTCGCTCACTGCTGCTTGAAGCGCGCGGACAGCCTTCCCACGCATCTCTAGAGCATCGACCTGCGTCTGGCGTTCTGCAACCGCGTCACGGATCGTCGCTAAGCGCTCGACCTTGGTCTTTGCATTCCCTACGACAAACCGGGCACGATTAGTCTCCGCCTCCTTGAGCTGGGCTTCCTGCTGATGGAGCGCGACCTCAAGATCGCGGGCTGCCTCCTGCTTGCGTCGCTCGGCCACGATCCGGTCGCCTGTCGCCTCAACAGAGGAGATGCGATGCTCGCGCCGCGCCCGCAGTTCACGCGTCTCGATGTCTCGCAGCTCGTCGAACGTCGTTGCACCAGACCGCTCCTCCGGCGGATGAGCCTCGAAGATGACTCGCTCGATCTCCTCGCGTAGCTCCTCCGAGACATCTCCGTCCGCGCCGCACAGACGCTCGACAAACTGCTGGGACAGATACTGGATTCGAGACGGTGCTGTCTGGTCCGGGTCTAGTGGCGAGCGCGCGACCGTTGCCCCGTCGCCCCAGTCAACAGCGACCTCCGCTTGGGCCAAAAGGCGCCCAGCTCTACCTATGAACGGAATCTCGGTCACGACATCCGCGTTGCCTCCTACCGCGATGAAATCCGCCAATGCGGTCTTACCGGATCCTCGGGGTCCGATAACAGCGACGAGACCGGGATTGAGTAGCAGCCGCCCGCTGGTCCACCACTGCGCGTTGTGGACTTCCAGCGCCGCCACAGTCTTGTTGGGCAGTGGTCCGGTCGGCGGGCCCTGGGCGACTACCGCACGCAGATCGGGCGAGATCCACGACTGCCGCAACGTCTCGAAGGTCGGGTCGCCTTTGAGCCAAGTCCGTCGCTCCTGGTCTGGAGCCCCAACCTTTTCAACGCAATGTGCATCGCTCCCGTGCAGGCAGGCCTTGCGACCGCCATGCGCGCGCTGAAGCTCGGCGACAGAGTCAGCACCCTCGCCGAGCCAATACCGTCGCTCCTTAGGCGAAGAGGTGAACACTATGTGAGACATCCGCTCGATCTCCCGGCGAACCTCCCTAAACGACGAATCGTCCTGTAGACCCGCTGTGCCGTCTTTGCTCGATGCCGCGAATGCAACCAGCATGTTTTCCTTGGCCCAAGCGCTCGCCTCAAGCACGGAACGAACCTGAGCATGAGTTACCTTGAACTGCTTCGCACCGTGCCTAAGGGCAGCCTCCCTGTCAGAGATGCTTGAATCCGAGCGTTCACCAAGGCGGACCAGATCATCCGCGTGGCAATGGTAGGTCTCACCAAGGGCGTCAAACGTGAGCTTGTTGAGAACGCGCTGGGCCTGATCGACGTGATCCCCGTCGTCCGGGCTGATCAACAGGTGAACGTTGATCGCCGCCCCATGCTTGGTCGCCGTGGCAAGCCGCATCTCGATATTTGGAAAGACCAACTGGACGCCTGGGAGCCGCCCTTCGTCCCAGTACTCGCGAACCTTGCGATAGTTGTCGAGCAGCCAGTAGTCGGTTACTCCGAGCGCCTGAATCGGAGGATCGGCGGCCTCAACCGCCGCTAAGAAGTCCTCCCACGGGTCATCGCCTCGATACCGGTCCTCGAACAGGGTTCCGGGGGTATGGATATGAGGATCCCAGCGACGCCAGATCGCGCCCCGGGGGTCTGCGGTAGATGAGCGAGCCATGTCGGGCCCCATTGTCGGGCCTTGGGCGGACGTGGCGTTACACCCGACCGGACCCGCTCCCAGTTCGCCCCCTACCTCGGCAGGCGAGAAGGCGAACGTCTCGTACTCGCGCTTGAGCTGGGCGACCGACTATGCGCCCCGTGCGCAGCGCCTCCGATCGCCACGGCAAGAAGCTTCTTTTCGGCGAAGCGCCGCTGGGGTCGAGATGCGAAATCGGCATGGCCATCGTCCCAGCAGAGTAGGCCGCCGTTTGGGGACTGGCGTGCCAGCTCAGTCCCCAAACGCACCCGAAACCCCTGGAAACCACCGGCATCAGAGCTTGTCCGGTTCGCCGCCTTCCTCCTGCGTATCCGGCCCTTCCTCCGCCGCCCCAGCCGCCTCTGAAAATCGTGGTGTCGCCGGTTCGAGTCCGGCTCTCGCCATATCGCCGCTGGAGCCCTGGGGAGCGGAATCCTGAGGCTCGAAGGAAGCCTGCCGGGAAGGCCGGAGGCGTCCGTTCCGGCGTCGCGAAGCATTCGGGCAGATGAGTTGCGCGAGCTGAGCGACTCCGTAGGTGGCGAGACGGACCCTTGCACGCCTGATCCTCGACCCGACCGTTCTCGTCGCCGCCGAGCTACGTCGTCGCGGCCGCCCACGACTAGCCCCCACGACCAGCGCGCGGTTTCGACTCGCCGGCGCGCCCGGACTTCCGAATACCCTGTCGCGCTTGGATCTGATCCGTCGCATCGAGGCCGGCCAGGGCGAGTTCCTCGTGTTCGCCCTCACCCCGCCGCGTCTCGCGACCGAGCGCGAGCAGGTGCAGGAGATCGCCAACGCGACGCTCGCGCGCCTTCTTCCGCTCGATCTGGACGGTCTGATCCTCTACGACATCGACGACGAGACCGAGCGCAACCCGGCCGAGCGCCCGTTCCCGTTCATGCCGACGCTGGACCCGGCCGACTACCTCGCCGAGCATCTGGCGGCGTGGCCGGCCCCGGTCGTCGTCTACCGCGCGGTCAGCAAGTACGCGCCCGCCGAGCTTCGTTCGTGGCTGTCGGCCCAAGACCCGACACGGGTCATGACCGTGCTGGTCGGCGCACCGTCGAGCGCCACCGCCGGTCGGACGTCGCTCGCCGACGCCCAGGCCCTGCGTCGCGACACCACCCCGGCCGTGTTGCTCGGCGGAGTCGCCATCCCCGAGCGCCACACCCGACGCCAGGACGAGCACCTACGCCTGCTCGCCAAGCAAGAGGCGGGCTGCCGATTCTTCGTGACGCAGGTCGTCTACGACATCAACGCCGCGAAGAATCTCGTCTCCGACTACCACTACGAGTGCCAAGCGCGCGGCGTGCCACCCGTGCCGTTCGTCTTCACGTTCTCGGTCTGCGGATCGATGAAGACCCTGGAGTTCCTACGCTGGCTGGGCGTCGACGTCCCACGCTGGATCGAGAACGACCTCGCCCACGCCACCGATCCGCTCGAAGCCTCCTACCAGCAGGCACTCACCACAGCCACCGAGCTGATCGCCTACTGCCGCACGCTCGGCGTTCCGCTCGGAATCAACGTCGAGAGCGTGTCGATTCGCCGAGTCGAGATCGAAGCGTCGGTGCGCCTCGCCGAGCAACTACGAGCGCACCTGCACTAGCTGCTCATACACCCAACCGGCATCAGCGTCAGTCCCCGTCTGACTGAAGGCCGCCGGCTAGCGCCGGACCTTCGGCGCCAGCACGTTGAACGCGTGGCGCGTGAGCACCGAGCGGTTGCCGGCGGCGTCGGTGGCTACGGACACCGCGCGATAGGAGCCGGGGGCCAGCTTGCGACCGGCAAGGCGGCCGGTGAAGCGGAAGCTGTTGGAACCCGTGACGCCGGCACGCTCGATCTGGCCGGGGACCTTCAGCCAGCGGACGCAGGGACTGGCGGTGCGGTTGGTTGGGCGGGGGGCGACGCATTTGCGGCCCGACTTGCGGCCTTGGGCGCGGCGCTGGATGGTGAGGCGGACGGTGGCGGGCTCGGAGAGGCGGAAGGAGATCTTGGTGCCGCCGGACTTGGAGCGGGGAGCGGCGGTGCGGAAGGCCTTGGGCTTGAAGGACAGCCCGGTGATCGTCGGCTTGGTGGTGTCCGCGGTAGTCGGTGTCGGCGTCGGTGTCGGCTCGGCCGGTGGCGCCGGCTGCGGGTAGAGGGAGTTCGCCGCGTTGACGATCAGCCTGGCGAAGTCGCCGCTCCACTCGTTGCTTCCGAGCCTGGCGTTGATGCCGACTACGCGGCCCTTGACGGCGACGAGCGGTGAGCCGCCGCTCCAGGAGGCGAGCAGGGTCGCGCCGGGAGCGGGCGTGACGTCGGAGATGCGGTACATGGCGCTGAGGGCGGTGACGCCTTGGAAGAACGGATGAGCCACGTCGTGGGCGCCGAGGGTCTGCGTTGTGGAGTTGACGGTCGCACCGGGCATCCAGGGGCGGTACTCGTCTGTGATCCAGCGGCCGGCGAGCGAGCGGTTCGGCGTGGTGATGCCGTCGAAGGCGACTGGGACCACGACGCCGCCGCCGTCGATGTAGTTGGCGAGCGTGTTGCCGAGGTTGGTGGCCGAGGCGTAGTCGGTGCTGCTGTACGCGATCACCACGTCGTAGTCCTCGAGCAGGCTCAGCAGCGGCGTGAAGACGTTGGTGTCGTACACCGCCACGTTCGACACATCCGGCTGGGCCTGCAGTGCGGCCTCGAGCTCGAATGGGTTATTGCCCCCGTCGGCCTTGACGATCAGGACGTCGTACGGGCGGTCCGCGGACGCGGCCGCCGGCAGGAAGGCGAGCGCGAGGAGCGCGCCGGCAGCCGCAAGCCAGATCTGGATACGCCGTGCTTGGAAGCGTCGTGGAGTCATCGTCATGCCAAGCTAACCGCTGAGCCGGCGGCGAATTACGCGAGAGCGTCCAGGCCGGCCGCGCAGGCCCGCCTGAACGCCACGCTCACGTCAGTCGAGATCGAACCGATCGAGGTTCATCACCTTGTCCCACGCCGCCACGAACTCGCGTACGAACTTCTCCTGCGAGTCATCGCTGGCGTAGACCTCGGCGAGTGCGCGCAGGATCGAGTTCGAGCCGAAGACGAGGTCGGCGCGGGTGCCGGTCCACTTGACCTCGCCGGTCTCGCTGTCACGGCCCTCGAACACCTCGCCGTCCCCGGACGTCGCCTTCCAGGTCGTGCCCAGGTCGAGCACGTTGACGAGGAAGTCGTTGGTCAACTTGCCCGGCCGCGTGGTGAGGACGCCGTGCTCGGACTGGCCGTGGTTGGCGCCCAGGACTCGCAGGCCGCCGACCAGGACGGTCAGCTCGGGAGCGGTGAGCGTCAGCAGCTGCGCCCGGTCGACCAGCAGCTGCTCGGTCGGCCGCCGGTGCCCCGGCCGCAGGTAGTTGCGGAACCCGTCGGCGGTCGGCTCGATCACCGCGAACGACTCGACGTCGGTCTGCTCCTGCGACGCGTCGGTGCGGCCGGGCGTGAACGGGACCTCGACGTCGAAGCCGGCGTCCTTGGCCGCCTGCTCGACCGCCGCGCAGCCGCCCAGCACGATCAGGTCGGCGAGCGACGCCCGCTTGTTGCCGGTCTGCGCCGCGTTGAAGTCCTGCTGGACCTTCTCCAGGGCCTGCAGCACCGCCGCCAGCGCGGCCGGGTCGTTGACCTCCCAGTCCTTCTGCGGCGCGAGGCGGATGCGCGCCCCGTTGGCTCCGCCGCGCTTGTCGGTGCCGCGGAACGTCGACGCCGACGCCCAGGCGGTCGAGACCAGCTGGGCGACCGAAAGGCCCGACGCGAGGACCGTGGCCTTCAGCGCCGCGACGTCGTCGGCCCCGATCAGCTCGTGGTCGACGGCCGGGACCGGGTCCTGCCAGATCTGCGGCTCGGCGGGAACCTCGGGACCGAGGTAGCGCTCGATCGGCCCCATGTCGCGGTGGGTGAGCTTGAACCACGCCTTGGCGAACGCGTCGGCGAACTGCTGCGGGTTCTCGTGGAAGCGGCGCGAGATCTGCCCGTAAGCCGGGTCCTCGCGCAGCGCCAGGTCGGTGGTGAGCATGACCACCTTGTGCGACCGCGAGGGGTCGTGCGCGTCTACGACGGTCGGCCCGTCGCCCTTCGGGATCCACTGGTGGGCGTCGGCGGGGCTCTTGGTCAGCTCCCACTCGTTCTCGAACAGCGTCTCGAAGAAGCTGTTGTCCCACGCCACCGGCGTCGGCGTCCAGGCACCCTCGAGTCCGCTGGTGATCGTGTCGCCACCCTTGCCGGTGCCGAAGCCGTTGCGCCAGCCGAGGCCCATCTCCTCGAGCGGGGCCGCCTCGGGCTCGCGGCCGACGTTGGCGGCATCGCCCGCGCCGTGGGTCTTGCCGAAGGTGTGGCCGCCGGCGATCAGCGCAACGGTCTCCTCGTCGTTCATCGCCATCCGGGCGAACGTCTCGCGGATGTCGCGCGCCGCTGCGAGCGGATCCGGGTTGCCGTTCGGGCCCTCCGGGTTCACGTAGATCAGGCCCATCTGGACGGCGCCGAGCGGCTGGGACAGATCGCGGTCGCCGCTGTAGCGCTCGTCACCGAGCCAGACGTCCTCGTTGCCCCAGTTGACCTGCTCGGGCTCCCAGACGTCCGCGCGGCCGCCGGCGAAGCCGAACGTCTCGAAGCCCATCGACTCCAGCGCGACGTTGCCGGCCAGGACCATCAGGTCGGCCCACGAGAGCTTGCGGCCGTACTTCTGCTTGACCGGCCAGAGCACCCGGCGCGCCTTGTCGAGGTTGCCGTTGTCGGGCCAGCTGTTGAGCGGGGCGAAGCGCTGCTGGCCGGAGCCGGCGCCGCCGCGGCCGTCGGTGATCCGGTAGGTGCCCGCGCTGTGCCAGGCCATGCGGATGAAGAGCGGTCCGTAGTGGCCGTAGTCCGCCGGCCAGAAGTCCTGTGAGGTCGTCATGACCCCGTCGATGTCGCGCTTGACCGCGTCGAGGTCGAGCGACTCGAACTCGGCTGCGTAGTCGAAGTCGGCGCCCATCGGGTCGCCGTCGGGCGAGTTCCCGTGAAGGACGGTCACGTCGAGCTGGTTCGGCCACCAGTCTTGGTTCGTGCGGCCATGAGCGCCGACCGGGCACTTGCGCTCGTGCTCGGGGTTGTCCTCGCCCTCGGTGATTACGGGGTTGTTGTCAGGCACGGAATTCCTTTCGGGACCAGGTGAGTCGATGGGATGGGATCAGGATTGGGCGGGGGTGCAAGCTGGGCACAGCCCCCAGTAGACGACCTCGGCCTCGTCGATCGAGTAGCCGTGGGCATCGGACGCGGTCAGGCATGGCGTGTGGCCGACGGCGCAATCCACGTCGGCGATCGAGCCACACGACCGGCAGATGACATGGTGATGGTTGTCCCCGACGCGAGACTCGTAGCGGGCCACCGAGCCGGCCGGCTCGATGCGCCGCACCAGCCCCGCGGCCGTCAGCGCGCCCAGCACGTCGTAGACCGCCTGGACCGACACGTCGCCGAGCGCCTCGCGCGCGACACCCATGATCGAGCTCGTGTCGGCGTGCGGATGCTCGTAGACAGCCGTCAGAACCGCCACCCGGGGACGCGTCGCCCGTAGGCCGGCGTCGCGCAAGAGATGCTCGACGTCGGACCGCGTTGGCGCTTCCAGGGTGGAACCGTCATCTAGAATGATTCCAGACTACCGCAGCTCGCGCTCGTAGTAGAAGTTGAGCGGGCCGTCGGGCTTTCCCTCACGGTTCGAGAAGCCGAGGCTCTCGTAGAGAGCACGGGCGGCGGTGTCGGTCTCGCCGGTGCCGAGGTCCATGTAGTCGGCGCCGTGATCGCGGGCGAAGGCGATGGAGCGCTCCATCAGCGCGCGGCCGAGACCCTGACCGCGGAGGGCGGGGACGACGTAGAGCTCGGCGAGGTAGCACTCGAGGGCGGTACTCCAGATCGACGGGCGGAAGCGGAGGACCGCGAGGCCGTCGGGACCGTCGCCGGCGAGCAGGACCGCGAAATTGTCGCTGGCCATCAGCTCGCGCATCCGTTCGGCGAGCGCCAGCGGGTCGGGCGCCGGCTCCTCGAACTCCGTATTGAAGTCGTAGAGAAGACGGGCGATCGCGCCGGCGTCGTCGGGAGTGGCGGAGCGGACGTCCGCGGGAGCGTTACTGGACATCGTCACATCGTGGCGATCCGCGCCGCGCGAAGCTAGAGTCGCGCCGCACATGAGCGAGAACGACGCGCCGCCGCGCACGCCCGAGACCATCGAGACCGCGCTCGGCCCCGTCGAGGTCGAGCGCGCCGGCGAGGGACCTCCCGTCCTGGTCGTGCACGGCACGCCGGGCGGGTCGGACCAAGGGCTCGCGATGGGCCGCTTCCTGGTCGACGCCGGCTTCGAGACGATAGCCCCCTCCCGCCCCGGCTACCTCGGCACCGCGCTCGACGACGGTCGCGCCGAGATCGACGCCCAGGCCGATCTGCACGCCGCGCTGCTTGGCGCGCTCGGCCACCAGAGCGCCGGCGTCCTCGCATGGTCGGGAGGTGGGCCGAGCGCCTTCCGCCTGGCGGTCCGCCACCCGGAGCGGGTGTCGGCGCTGGTCGTCGCGGCCGGCGTGAGCCAGCGCTTCGCGCCCGACAAGGCGAGCATCGACGAGCAGCTGATGATGGACACGCGCGCCGGCAACTGGCTGCTGCGCTTCCTCGCCTCCCACACGCCGAAGGCGACGGTGTCGAGCACGCTCGGCGCCGAGGGCGACCTCAGCCGCAAGGAGCTGCGCGAGCTGACCAGGGAAGCCGTCGGCGACGAGCGCCAGGCCGAGCTGGTGCTGGCGATGGCCCGCGCCGCCGCCGACCACGCGCACCGTGGCGCCGGAATCGACAACGACCTCGCCCGCTTCGCCGCGATCGAGTCGCTCGAGCTGGAGCGGATCGGCGTGCCGACGCTGATCGTCAGCGGCGACGGCGACGTCGACGTGGCGCCCGCGCACAGCGACCACGCGGCCGCGACGATCCCAGGCGCCGAGCACGTCGTCCTCAGCCGCGGAACCCACCTCGCGCTATGGGTGCATCCAGACGTCGCCGCCGCGCAGGCGCGAGCAATCGACCTCCTGCGCCGCTGAGCAACTAGATTGCGGCGCTATGGGGTACTCGCGCTACGTCGCGCTGGGTGACAGCACCACGGAGGGGATCGACGACCCGACGCCGGGCGGCGGGTTCGCGGGATTCGCCGATCGCCTCGCCGGGCGGCTGGCGCGCGAGAATCCCGGGCTGCTCTACGCCAACCTCGCCGTCCGCGGTCGCAAGGCGGCGCAGATCCGCGCCGAGCAGCTGCCGGCGGCGCTCGCGATGGAGCCCGACCTGGCGAGCGTGTTCGCAGGGATCAACGACATCCTGCGCCCGCGCGTCGACGTCGGCCGGGTCCTGGGCGACGTCGAGGCGATGGTCGCGGCGCTGCGCGGCGCCGGCGCGACGGTGCTGACGATGACCTACCCCGACACCAGCCGCGTGATGCCGGCGGCGCGGCCGACGCTCGGGCGCGTGTTCGCCTTCAACCGCGAGCTGCGTGCGATCGCGAAACGGCATGGGGCGGTGATGCTCGACCTCGAGCGTGAGGGGATAGTCGACGCGCGCCTCTGGGCCGACGACCGCCTGCACGCCAACGCCGCCGGCCACGCGCGGATCGCCCACGCGGCGGCTCACGCGCTCGGCGTCGAGCCGGACGAGGACCCGTGGACTCCGCTGCCGCCGGCCGAGCAGCTGCGCCGCGCCAGCGTCCTGGCGCGCGAGGCGGTCTGGGCGGGCCGCTACATGGCGCCCTGGATCGCCAGGCGTGTCCGCGGACGCTCGTCGGGCGACGGGATCGCGGCGAAGCGCCCCGAGCTGGCGCCCGTCGAGCCGAACGCCCTTTGACGACGAGGACGGCCAGGCCATCGCTGGTGGAAGAGCAGCGGCCTGTCGTCGAAGCTCAGACTCCAGCCGGCAGCTGGACCTGGGTCAGGCGGAACGAGTTCCCGGACGGGTCGCGGAAGCCGGAGTCGATGCCGTAGGGGTACTGCTCGGGCGCCTCGGTGAACTCGACGCCGCGGGCACGGAGCTCCTCGTAGGAGGCCTGGCAGTCGTCGGTGGTCAGGAAGACGGTGCCGGCGCAGCCCTTGGCCATCAGCGCCTTGACCTCCTCCACGGTGTCGGCGTTCATGACCGGCTCACCGGGAATCGCCATCAGGACGATCGAGAAGTCTGGCTGCCCGACGGGGCCGACGGTGAGCCAGCGGAAGTCGCCCAGCTCGGGAAGCGTGACGTCGACGCGGACCTCCATGCCGAGCTTCTCGGTGTAGAAGGCGAGCGCCTCGTCCTGGTCGTGCACCCACAGCTGCGAACTGGCGATCTTGAATGTCATTTGAAGCTCCTTATTCCGTCTCAGGGAGGTCATTGGCCACGCTAGTCAGCCGCCGGCCCGCTGTCTTCTCGAAACGTGCTGCGTTGCGGACGGGCGTAGAACCGCACGACGCAGGCGGGGACGCGCGCGAACTGCGACGCCGGCGGGTGGCGCGCACGGTAGGCCGTCGGCGACATGCCGTAGGTGCGCGTGAAGCTGGTCGTGAACGAGCCGATGCCCTGCAGGCCGACCGACAGGCAGACGTCGGCGACGGAGCGGTCCGTGGTGCGCAGCAGCGCCGCCGCCCGCTCTAGCCGGCGCGTCATCAGGTAGGCGTGCGGCGGCTCCCCGAACGTCCGGCTGAACTCGCGGCTGAAGTGGGCGCGCGACAGCCCGGCCGCCGCGGCCAGGTCGTCGACGTCGAGCGGCTCGAAGTAGCGCGCGTCGGCCAGGTCCTTGGCGCGCAGGAGATGTCGGGTGGGCGGGACGAACGCCATCCGGCGCCTGCCCTAGCCCCGCGTGCGGTAGAGGTGCGCGGTCAGCGGGGCGAACACGGCGGTCAGGCCGGCGGCCACGGCGAGCACGATCGCGAGGTCGGACCCGTCGACCGAGCCGGCCATCAGGCCGCGCGAGGCCGACACGAGATTCGAGATCGGATTGGCGTCGACGAACGCCTCCAGCGCGCTCGGCAGCGTGTCGGGCTGGACGAAGGTGTTGCTGAGGAAGGTCAGCGGGAAGAGCACCATGAAGCCGGTGTTCATCACCGCGCTGGGGCTGCGCATCAGCAGGCCCATCGTCGTGAAGACCCACGAGAGACCGAACGAGAACACGACGACGAGCGCCATCGCGGCGATCACACCGCCGACGCCGGCCTCCGGGCGGAAGCCGAGGATCAAGCCGACCACGATCACCACGGTCCCAGCCACCGCGTAGCGGACGCTGTCGCCGACGACCGAGCCGACGAGCGGCGCCGGGCGCCAGATCGGCAGCGAGCGGAAGCGGTCGACGACGCCCTTGGTCATGTCGGTGTTCAGCGCGACGCCGGAGTAGACGGTCGTGAACAGCACCGACATCACCAGCGTGCCGGGCAGCAGGAACTGGAGGTACTCCTGGGTCGAGCCGGCGATCGCCCCGCCGAACATGTAGGTGAACATCAGCGTGAACAGCACCGGCGTGATCGTCACGTCGATCAGCTGCTCGGGGACGTGCTTGACCTTCAGCATGCCGCGCCAGCCGAAGGTCAGGATCGAGCCGACGGCGCTCTGACGTGGTGGCCGCGGCGTGCGGGCGAGCGCGTTGCGCAGCGCCGCCTCGCTGGCCTCGGCCGGTGCCGCCGGCGCGGTGGTGGTCGTGTCGGTGGCGCTCATGCCGCCTCCCTCTCGTCGTCCTCGTCGTCGATCTCCTCGGCCTCCTCGGCCGTGTGCCCGGTCAGCGCGAGGAACACCTCGTCGAGGCTCGGCTGGCCGCGCGAGAACTCGCCGACCGTGATCCCCGCGCGTGAGAGCGCACCGACGGCCTCGGCGGCGCGCTCGGCGTCGGGGCAGCCGACCGACAGCGCCGCCGGATCGGACTCGAGCCGCACGGCGTCGCCGAACTCGGCGGCGAGCAGGCGCTCGGCCTCCGGCCGCTGCTCGGAGTCGACCAGCCGCACGTGCAGCGTCCCGGACCCGACCGACGCCTTCAGCTCGCTCGGCGTGCCCTCGGCGATCACCTTGCCGCGGTCGATCACCGCGATCCGCTCGGCGAGCTGGTCGGCCTCGTCGAGGTACTGCGTGCAGAGCAGGATCGTCGTGCCTTGGCCGGCAAGCGCGCGGATGATGTCCCAGACCTGGTTGCGCGAGCGCGGGTCGAGCCCGGTCGTCGGCTCGTCGAGGAACAGCAGCTCAGGCGTCACGACGATGCTCGCCGCGATGTCGAGCCGCCGCCGCATGCCGCCGGAGTAGTTCTTGACCAGCTTGCCCTCGGCCTCGTTCAGGCCGAAGGCGCCCAGCAGGTCGTCGGAGCGCCGCTTCGCCTCGGCGCGGCCGAGACCGAGCAGGCGCGCCACGAGGATCAGGTTCTCGCGACCGGTCAAATCCTCGTCGACCGAGGCGAGCTGACCGGTCAGGCTGACCGCGGCACGCACCTCGTCGGAGTCCGCAACCACGTCGTGCCCGCAGACCCGCGCGCTGCCGGCGTCCGGTCGCAGCAGCGTCGCCAGCATCCGGATCGTCGTCGTCTTGCCGGCGCCGTTGGGGCCGAGCACGCCGTAGACGGATCCGCGCCGCACCGCGAGGTCAACGCCATCCACCGCGCGCGTGTCGCCGAACACCTTGACCAGGCCGTTGGCGTCGATCGCCAGATCTGAGTTCATGTCTCCTAGACCGCCCTCGTCGCCGAAACTCATCGCAGCGATCGATGCTAGCCACGAGCGCGGCTCAGGCAAGCGGCGGCTGGTGCAGCCCGAACGGCGATCCTTGATCGTCGCGGCAGAGTCTGAAGCGGCCGAACTTCGCCACCGACGCCTCGTCGCCCTCGACGTCGGCCTCGTCGACCTCACCGCCGAGCTCGCGCACGCGCTCCTGGGCAGCTTCGATGTCGTCGACCGCGAAGAAGAGATACGGCGCGGCGCCGGGGTCGCCGCCATGCATTCCGCCGGGGACGTTCGGCGTGCCGATCCCGAAGCCGCCGCCACCGGAGGGACCGGACTCGAAGCTCCAGCCGAACAGCCCCTCGTAGAAAGCGCGCCCGGCCTCCGCGTCGCCGGTCCCAAGCTCGAAGAAGCTCAACTCGCCAGCCATCGCTCATCCCTTCGTCGATCGATACGTCGCTCTCGAAGACTCCCCCCACCGTAGGCGAGGAAACCTCCGGCTAGGCTCGGCCCGCTCAGCCTGCTCTTCGGCGCCGGTACGCGGCCGGCGCGCTTTGACCCGCGTCAGGCGACGGGGTCCGGGCTGAGCTGGAACGCCCGCGCGACCTGCTCGAGGGCGAAGATGCGCCGCTCCGGGTCGGCGACGTTGGTGGTGACCATCAGCTCGTCGGTGGCTGTCCGCTCGATCAGGTCGAGCAGGCCGGACTCGACGGTCGCGGGACCGCCGACGATCGCGCGGGCGAGCGTGTCCTGGACGACGTCCCACTCCTGCGGGCCGAGATTGGGCAGCAGCGCCTCGGCCTCCTCGACGGTCGGCAGCGGCGCGGGGCGCCCTTGGCGCAGGCGCAGCATCGAGATGCCGGCGGGCAGCACGAGCCGGTTCGCGTCGGCGTCGTCCTCGCCGACGACGATCGCCGCGGCGACGATCGCGCGCGGACGGTCGAGCAGCTCGGAGGGCTGGAAGTTGTCGCGGTAGAGGCGCAGCGCCGGCTCGGTGAAGTGCGGGTGGAAGTGGTGGGCGAAGACGAACGGCAGGCCGAGCGCGGCGGCGATCCGCGCACCGCCGTCGGTCGAGCCGAGCATCCAGATCTCCGGCACGGTGTGCTCGCCGCTGACCGCGCGCATCCCCGCGTGGCCGTCGCCGAGGTGGCCGCGCAGCTGGGCGAGCTGGTCGGGAAAGTCCTCCGGCGAGGTGCTGCGCAGCGCCAGCGCGGTGCGCATGTCCGTGCCGGGCGCGCGGCCGAGTCCGAGGTCGATCCGGTTCGGGTGCAGCGCCTCGAGCATCCCGAACCGCTCGGCGACCGCGAGCGGCGCGTGGTTGGGCAGCATCACGCCGCCCGAGCCGACGCGGATCCGCTCGGTGTTGGCGGCGATGTGGGCGATCAGCACCTCCGGGGCGGTCGAGGCGACGGCGGGAATGTTGTGGTGCTCGGCGACCCAGAAGCGGCGGAAGCCGAGCACGTCGGCGCGTCGGGCGACCTCGGTCACGCCGGCGAGCGCCTCGGACGCGTTCTCGCCGGAGCGGACCGGGGCCAGGTCGAGGACCGAGAAGGGAACGCTCACTATTCGTAAGTTAGCGACATCTGGCCGGCGGCGGCTCGATGATGCCCGCAATGCGGCGAGGCGACGAGCGCGGCTGGGATCCCGCCACGCGCTGGCGCGGGCTTGCCGTTGTGTGCGCGGCGATGGTGATCAGCGCGGTCGACGTCGCCCAAGGGCGCCCGATCAACGTTGAGCGAAGGATCGTTGGGGCCATGGACCCTAAGATCCTTCAGTCGGCAGCCCGATCGCGGCGAGCTACGATCAGCTCCGTGTGCGCCCAGTGCATGGCAGCCGCCGCGACAGCCGCCGCCGGAGCAACCGGAATCCGCGCCTGGCTAGCCACCCGCGGCTGGACCTGGCTGACCCCACTGCGTCTGCGGCGCGCGACGATCGGACTGCTCGTCGTCGCACTCGGCGGCGCCGCCACCCTCTCCGGCTCGGGCTAGCCGGACCCTCCACTCACCGCCGCGCGTTCGAGCAGCAGCGCGCGCTCGCGGGCGTTCTGGGTCAGCGAGGCGGCGCGCTCGAACTCCGCGCGCGCCTCGTCGTGGCGTCCGAGCTTGGCGAGCAGATCGCCGCAGACGCTCGGCAGCAGGTGGTAGCGCTCGAGCGAAGGCTCGCCGACCAGCTGATCGACGAGTTCGAGGCCGGCCGCCGGCCCGAACGCCATCGACACCGCGACAGCGCGATTCAGCTCGACGACCGGCGACGGGGAGAGTTGGGCGAGCGCGTCGTAGAGCGCCGCGATCGTCGCCCAGTCGGTGTCGTCCGCGACGCGCGCTCGCGCGTGGCAGGCGGCGATCGCGGCCTGCAGCGCATAGGGGCCGAGACCGCCGCCGAGCTGCTGGGCACGGTCGAGCTCGGCGAGCCCGCGGCGGATCAGCAGGGGATCCCAGCGCGAGCGGTCCTGGTCGAGCAGCAGGACCGGATTACCGACGGCGTCGGTGCGGGCGCGCATACGCGAAGCCTGGATCTCCATCAGTGCCAACAACCCGTGGACCTCCGGCTCGTCCGGCGCCAGCGCGGCCAGGATGCGGCCGAGCCGCAGTGCCTCGTCGGTCAGCCCGGGACGCATCCAGTCGTCGCCGGCGGTCGCGGCATAGCCCTCGTTGAAGATCAGGTAGACGACCCCGAGCACCGACGGCAGCCGTTCGGCCAACTCCTCCCCACTCGGCACCTCGAACGGCACCCGGGTCGCGCCGAGCGTCCGCTTTGCGCGCACGATCCGCTGGGCGATCGTCGGCTCGGCGGTCAGGAACGAGCGCGCGATCTCCTCCGTGGTCAGGCCGCCGAGCATTCGCAGCGTCAGCGTCACGCGGGAGTCGGTCGACAGCACCGGATGGCAGCAGGTGAAGATCAGCGCCAGCAGGTCGTCGCCGATCTCGTCGTCGAGCGCCGCGTCGAGGTCGGCGCCGTCCATCGCCAGCGCCAGACCGACGTCGTGGGCCAACTCCTCCTGCTTGCGCGCCAGCCGCTCGTTGCGCCGAAACAGGTCGATCGCGCGATGCTTGGCGGTGGCCATCAGCCAGGCGCCCGGATTGTCCGGGACGCCTGACTGGGGCCACTTCTCGAGCGCCGCCACGAGGGCGTCCTGAGCGAGGTCCTCGGCGACGCCGACGTCGCCGGTGAGTCGCGCGAGGCCGGCGATCAACCGGGGCGACTCGATCCGCCAGACCGCGTCGATCGAGCCGCCAACTGCGTCGCTGGCCATCGCCGCTAGCGCGCCTGCGTCTGCTCGGGCGGCTCCTCGGACAGCTCGGCCGCAGCCTGCACGTCCTCGGGGAAGTCCGACATCTCGAAGACCTGGCGAACCTCGACCACGTCACCCTCGCCGCCCGGGCAGCGCGACGCCCACTCGACCGCCTCGTCCTTCGACTTGACGTCGATCAGCCAGTAGCCGCCGACGATCTCCTTCGCCTCGGCGAACGGGCCGTCGGTGACCTTCTTGGTACCACCGGCGAACGAGACGCGCGCGCCCTTCGAGGGCGGCTGCAAGCCGTCGAGCGCCAGCAGCACGCCGGCATTCGTCAGCTCCTCGTTGTACTTCGTCATCTCACCGACCGCCTCGGCCGGCGGCGGTCCCCAATCGCCCGTCTCCTGCAGCTCGCCCCCCGGCAGCATCAGCATCATGAATCGCATCGCACGGCTCCTTGCGGTCGGTTGCCTTCTACCCACACGACGAACGGGCAGGCGCGAAATCGACACGGCGCGGAGATTCTCTCGCGAATCGGGAATACGGCTTGTGTGGCGCCACCGTCCTTCCCCTCCGAGCGCTTCGTCGACCGTCGCGCCGCGGGGCGGTCCCTGGCCGCGCGGCTGCTGGAGGTCGAGCTCGACGCGCCGGTCGTCGTCGCCCTGCCGCGCGGCGGCGTGCCTGTCGCCTACGAGGTAGCGCGTGCGCTCGACGCGCCGCTCGACATCGCGCTCGTCCGCAAGCTCGGGGCGCCCGGCCGGCCGGAGCTGGGCGTCGGCGCGCTCGCCGAGGACGGCACGGTCGTCGTCGACCGCGACACGATCGCAGCACTCGGCATCAGGCGCGCGGAGGTCGAGGCGATCGTCGCCCGCGAGTCGGTCGAGCTCGATCGCCGCCGAGCGCTCTACCGCGGCGACCGGCCGGCGGTGGACGTCCGCGACCGCGAGACGGTCCTCGTCGACGACGGCATCGCGACCGGCGTCACGGCGGTCGCCGCCGCCGGGATGCTCCGCGAGCGCGGCGCGACTCGGGTCGTCACAGCCGTCCCGGTCTGCCCCGCCTCCGCGGTCGGCCCCCTCCGCGAGCAGCTCGGCGAGCTCATCTGCCTGACCACCCCACCCCGCTTCGGCGGCGTCGGCGCCTGGTACGACGACTTCACCCAGACCTCCGACGACGAGGTCGTCGACCTGCTCAGGCAGCGCTAGACCTCGACCGTCTCCGCGACGCCAGCCGGGAGCCAGCGCACGCGGTCCGCGACGCCGGAGGAAGCGAACTCCCGCTCGGCGGCGGCGCGGTCCTCGCGGAAGTGCTTCCAGCCCTCGTAGTGGATCGGGAGCAGGGTCTTCAGGCCGAACTCGCTGGCGACGCGAGCGGCCTCCTTGGCGTTCATCGTGTAGCGGGCGGGGCCGGAGATCGGAAAGCGGACGCCGCCGAGGTGGATCAGGCCGGTGCCGACGTCGAAGCGCTCGCCGACCTCGGTGACGCCGCGGTAGTAGACGGTGTCGCCAGAGATCCAGAGGGCGCCGTCGCGCTGGCCCTCCCACTCGAGCACGAAGCCGATCACGTCGCCGACCAGCGGGTGGCTGAGCGGCGGACCGTGGCGGGCGGGCGTCGCGGTCACCTTGACCGCCGGGCTGCCCGGCGCCTGGAGCGTAGTCGCGGCCCACGGGTCGAGGCCGAGCGCGTTGCCGCGCAGCCGGCCGGCGCCCGAGGTCGTCGTCACCACAGTGCCCGCCGACGGCAGCAGTGCCCGCCCCGCCGGGTCGAGGTTGTCGGCGTGGTGGTCGTGGCTGAGCAGCACCGCGTCGATCCGCCCGAGCTCGCCGACCGTGAGCGCCGGGGCGTCGAGCTTCTCCGACCCCGTCCCCAGCCCGAAGCTGTACTTGCCTCCGGGCGGGTCGAAGACGGGGTCGGTCAGCAGCCGCAACCCGCCGATCTCGATCAGCGCGGTCGGGCCGCCGATGTAGGTGATCTCCATCGACCTACCTTCTCACGCGGGCACTCCCTGCTTCTCCTGCTCGTGATCCTTGCCGTCGAGACCCTGCACTAGATGGCCCTCGAGCGACACGTTCGGCAGGATCCGATCGAGCCAGCCCGGCAGCCACCAGGCCTTGTCGCCGAGCAGCGTGACGACCGCGGGCGCGATCACCAGCCGCACGACCAGCACGTCGATCAGGATCGCCAGGCCGAGGCCGAGGCCGAACATCTTGCCGATCACGTCCGGCGCGCTGACGAACGCGAGGAAGACCGCGGACATGATCAGCCCGGCGAACAGGATCACCTTGCCGATTCGCCCCATGCCGTGGACCACGCTCGCGCGCGGCGCGTCGCCCTCGTTGTAGGCCTCGTGGATCCGCGAGAGCAGGAAGACGTTGTAGTCCATGCTCAACCCGAAGAGGATCGCGAACATCATCACCGGGATGAACGAGACGATCGGGATGCCGCTGTCGACCCCGAGCAGGCTGGCGCCAATCCCCTCTTGGAAGACGGCCGTCACCACCCCGTAGGCGGCGCCGATCGACAGGAGGTTCATGACCGCCGAGGCGAGCGGAACCCAGATCGAGCGGAACGCCGCGATCAGCAGCAGCACCGACAGGCCGATCACGACCGCGATGAACAGCGGCAGCCGTGAGGCGACCTTGTCCGACAGATCCTCGAACGTCGCGGTGTTGCCGCCGACGTAGACCTTCAGCGGGGTGCCGGCGGTCGCCGCCGGGATCGTCTCGTCGCGCAGCCGCTCGAGCAGGTCGCTGGTCGCCGCGTCCTGCGGCGCCGTCGTCGGGATCGCGAAGATCGTCGCCATCTCGCCGTCGTCGCTGAGCGCGGCCGGTGCGACCGAGCTCACGCCCTGCGTCTCGCGCACCGCGGCCTCGAGCTGCTCGAGCTGGGCCTTGGCGCCGTCGTCGCCCTTCGGCGTGTCGACGGCGAGCAGGAACGGTCCGTTCGAGCCGGGCCCGAAGGCCTCGCTCTGCAGGTCGTAGGCGACCCGCTGAGTCTTCCCCGCGATCTGGTTGCCGTCGTCGGGCTGGCCGAGACGCAGCTGCGTGACCGGGAAGGCGAGGACCAGCAGCAGCGCGACCGCAGCGCCGATCGCGAGCCAGGGCCGCGCGGTGACGATCTCGCCCCAGCGCGCGAAGGAGCGCGAAGGCAGCACGTGCTCCGGCTTCTTCGGCTTCAGCCAACGCGCGAGCGCCCCGATCATGATCGGCAGGATCGTGAGCGCCGAGATGACCACCGCGCCGACGGCGAGCGCCGCGGCGATCCCGAGCTTGCCGATGAACGGGATGCCGACGACCAACAGGCCGGCGATCGCGACCATCACGATCAGACCGGCGGCGACGACCGAGGCCCCCGAGGTCGCGGCCGCCTTGGCCGACGCGTCGCGCGTGCTGTCGCCCGCGGCGACCTGCTCCCGGTAGCGGCCGATGATCAGCAGCGCGTAGTCGATGCCGGCGCCGAGGCCGAGCATCATCGCGATCACCGGCGCGAACTCCGGCATCCCGAGCGGCTTCGCGAGCGCGGCTAGCAACATCTGACCCGTCATCACGCCGATCAGCGCGCCGACGATCGTCGCGAACATCGCGGCGAGCGAACGGAACAGCAGCGTCAGCAGCACGATCGCGATCGCGACGCCGATCAGCTCGCCGACCGGCGCCTCCTGCTCGGCCGCGACGTCGACGACGATGCCGCGCATCGAGACGTCGACACCGCCGGCCTCAGCCGTGCGCGCCGCCTCCTCGAGCGCCTCGCCGTCCTCGCGCTCGATGTCGTCGGGCTCCACCTCGTAGCGGACGTCCACGGCGGCGATCCGGCCGTCGTCGGACATCGCGGCGCCCTTGGCGAAGGGGTCGCCGAACTGCTCGACGCCCGGAAGCTCGCGAACCTTGGCGACCGCCCCGTCGATCGCCGCGCGGCGCTCGGGATCCTCGAGCTTGCCGCTCTCGACGCTGAAGACGACCGTCGAGTCCGCGCCGGCGAACGCCGGGCTGTGCTCGCGGAAGAGGTCGAGCGCCTGCTGGGACTCGGTCCCGGGCACGTTGAAGTCGTCGGCGGCCTGACCGCCGGCGCCAGCCGCGGCGCCAAGCAGGACGATGACCACTACCGCAGCAAGGGCGCTGCGCTTCCAGTGGTGGGTGATCGAGCGCGCCAGGCGCGCGAGCAGAAGGGACATTCGAGTGACCTCAGCGAGTCGGGGAGGAAACGGCCGTCGCCGAAGCTAGCAAGGCGCGGCGCCGGCATGGAGAAATAGGAGGGTTATCCGGAATCCCTCGGCAGGGAAGCCGGAACGCCCGGCGTACTAGCTCTGGATGGCCGCACCAGCAGACGGCGCGGGGACGCGACGGCAGATCACCGTCAGCCAGACGGCCCGCACGGTGCTGACCGTGGCCGGGATCGTCGGCCTGATCTATGTCTGCTGGCTGCTGCGCGACGTGCTGCTGCTGGCGATCCTCGCGGTCTTCCTCGCGGTGGCACTGAGTGCGCCGGTCAACTTCCTCCAGGAGCGTGCCCGGATGCCGCGCGCGGCGGCGATCCTCGTGGTCTACGCGCTGCTCGCCGGCGGGCTGGTGCTGGTCGGGCTGCTGCTCCTGCCGCCGCTGATCCAGGAGTTCACCGCCTTCCTGCACGCCGTGCCCGGCTACGTGCGCCAGCTCCAGGACTCCGGGCTGATCGAGCGCTGGGACGAGGAGTACGGCGTCGTCGCCCAGGTCGAGAGCCAGGCGAAGCACCTGCCGTCGCTCGTCGGCGGCGCGCTGACCGAGCTCGAGACCGTCACGGTGACAGCGATCGAGCGGGTCGTCGAGCTGATCGCGATCCTGGCGATCGCCTTCCTGCTGCTGCTCGACGCGCCGCGGCTGCTCGGCTTCGTCTACCGCGAGGTCGCGCCGGACCAGGTGGCGGCACGCCGGATCGCCCGCGAGACGTCGAGCGCCGTCGGCGGCTACGTCGCCGGGGTGTTCGCGGTCGCGGCGCTCGCGGGGGTCGTCTCCTTCGTGGTGATGACCGTGCTCGGCATCCCCTACGCCGTCCCGCTCGCCGTTCAGATGGCCTTCTTCGCGATCCTGCCGCTCGTCGGCTCGTCGATCGGCGCCCTCGTGATCGGCATCGTCGCCGCCTTCCAGGGCGTCGAGATCGTGATCGTCTGGGCGGTCTTCTGGGTCCTCTACCAGCAGACCGAGACCCACGTCCTCGGCCCGCTGGTCTACCGCAGGGCGGTCGACATGAGCCCCGCCCTGGTCATCCTCTCCGTGATGGCCGGCGCCACCCTGCTCGGCGTCCTCGGCGCCCTGCTCGCCATTCCCGCCGCCGCCACCATCCAGATCCTGGTCCGCGAGTGGTGGCGCAGCCGCAAGCCCGTCGAGCCGGCGCCCGCACCTGTGGCTTTGCACTGACTCCAGGCGGGTTGCCACGGCAGTTGCGCGCGCCGGCGAGCTTGTGCTCGCGAGCCGGGGAGCAGAGAGGGATGAAGGTGTCGCTCTCAGCCGTCCTGGCGATCGTCGCCGGCCTCTCGGCAATGCCCGCGTCGGCGGCCGCCGGACCGCTCGAGGACGTCACGCAGCGCGCGGCGGAGTTGACCGCCCCGGCCGGCCAGACGGTCGATCGCGCCAGCGACGCCGTGCCCGCCGTTCGCGAGACCGTCGAGCGGTCGGCGGCCTCGGTCGAGCCGACGGTCAGAGCCGTGACGGGCGCGCGGCCGATCCGGTCGACGGTGCAAGCCGTCACTGCCTCCGTCGATCGCGCGGCGCCGCAAGGCGGACCCACGGCGGCAGCCGTCACGGAGCGGCTGAGCCCAAGCGCCCCGACCGCTTCCGCCCCGCGCCAGCCGACCGCCGGGGGACGCGAGGTGGGTGGAATCGACCGCCAGGCCAGCAGCCGATCGGGCGGGGCGCAGGACGCCCCAACCGATCAAGGCACGGCGAATGGCGCGACGGCGCTCTCGACACCCCTGACCTTCCACGCCGCCGGCGCCGAGCAGGCACGCTCGGCCGCGTCCTCGACGTCCGCCGCGGGAGATGACGGCGGCCTCGACGTCGGACAGCCGCCGTTCGGGATCGGCGGTGGCGACAGCCTGCTCGGCGGTCCGGCGGGCATCGCGCTGCTGGCGCTCGGCTTGCTGGCCGGGCTACTGATGCTCGTCCCACGCATCTCCACACGACTGCTCCACATGTCGCCGTCCCGCTGGGGGGCGGTGGCGTTCCTCGTCCCGATCGAGCGGCCCGGCTAACCGGCCGGAGCACGTCTACGCCGGTGAGCGGGGCTATCCGCGACCGGCGAGCAGTTCGATCGATTGGAAGGAGCACACCATGAGACGCAGCTGGATCGCGCTGGGTGCGAGCGTGCTCGCACTGGCGCTCAACGCAGCGCCCGCGGCCGCCCAGACGGGTGACCCCGGGCAACAGATTGGGGACTCCATCGGAGCCGCCCAGGTCGGGGCCGTCCAGGCCGACGTCCCGGTCAGGGTCCTCAGCGACGGCGAAAACGCAGCTGACGACGGCGGCTCACCGGCACCGGCGTCGCAGGACGCGACCGACTCGACGGGCGCCGCCCAGGCGGGCCCGGCGGAGGTCGACGCGCCGCTCCGGGTCCTCAGCGACGGAGACAACGGCGGTGGCGAGGCGAGCCAGCCGGCGGGCGGCGGCGGTGCGGAGCAGACCGCCAGCGACTCCAGCGGCAGCGCACAGATCGAGCCGGCCGACGTGTCGGCGCCGATCCGCGTGCTGAGCGAGGGCAACGACGGCGTGACCGCGACAACGGCCGACGCGACGCCGAGCAGCGACACGCCGACGGGCGGGGACGGCACGGCCGGCGGCACTGCACCGGCCATCGGCGGCGGTCCGGCGGACGCCACGACCCCGGAGGGCGACGGCCCGCCGACGCCCGATCCGGTCGGCGAGGTCGAGCCCGGGAACGCCGACGGTGGCACGCTCCCGGACGGCGGCGAGCTGTTGCCGATCGCGGTGGGCGACGTGGCCGGAGATGCCGCCGGCACCCTCCCGCTCACCGGACTGGCGATCGCCAGCCTGGTCCTGACCGGGATGGCGCTGATCGCCGGCGGAGGTGGCGCACTGCACTTCATGCCGAGCAGGCACTAGCGAGCAAAAACGGCCGTCGGCGACCCAGCCGCCGGCGGCCGCGCTCGATCAGGCCGCCTCGACGCCGAGCGCCGCGACCTCGCGGTTCTCGGCGAGATGGCGCAGCGCCGCCTTCTCCAGGTTGCGCACGCTCTCCGAGGAAACACCCAGACGGCGGCCCGCCTCACGCAGCGGGACCGGCTCGGCGCCGTCGATGCCGTAGCGCAGCCGCAGCACCTGGCGCTCGTTCTTGGGCAGCTCGGCGACGGCGCGCCGCAGGCTCTGCTCGGTCAGCGCGATCTCGACTTCCTCCTCGGGCGGCGGCCGGTCGGAGGGCAGCAGGTCGCCGAACTCGGTCTGGCCCTCCTCGCCGACCTGGCGCTCGAGGCTGGTGATCGTGCGCGTCACCGTGCGCACCTCCTCGATCTCGTCGACCGTCAGGTCGCTGCCCGCGGCGGTCTCCTCGTCGGTCGGCGGACGGCCCTCGCGGGCGAGGAACTGGCGTTCGAAGAGGGCGATCTTGCGCTCGCGCTGACCGATGTGGATCGGCAACCGGATCGTTCGCGCCTGGTTGCCGAGGCCGCGCTGGATCGCCTGGCGGATCCAGAACGTCGCGTAGGTGGAGAACTTGTAGCCGCGCCGCCAATCGAACTTCTCGCTCGCGCGGATCAGCCCGAGCACGCCCTCCTGGATCAGGTCGAGCAGCGGCAGCTCCTGGCCCTGGTAGCGCTTCGCGAGCGACACCACGAGGCGCAGGTTCGAGTTGACCAGCCGCTCCTTGGCGGGCAGGTCCCCCTTCTCGATCCGCTGCGCCAGCTCGACCTCCTGCTCCTTGGTCAGCAGCGGGTAGTTGCGCAGCTCGCCGAGGAACATCCCGAGCGCGTCGCTGGTCGTGGACGCAAGATCGTCGGTCTCGACGATCGCCTCAGTCGGCTCGTCTACCTCATCGAACGGCGTCCACTGATCGGCCATGGATTCACGGTACCCCTCCGCGACCCTCGGCAATCTCGACCAACCGGTCGAGGAACGCCGCCTGTGCCTTGACGATCCGGCCGCGCGCGGCCTCGACGCCGAACCACTCGGCACGGTCGAACTCGGGGAACTCGCGCAGCGTGCCGGACTTCGGCGGCCACTCCATCTCGAAGCTCGTGCTCTCGATCGCGCTGACGTCCATGTCGCCCTCGATCGCCCAGACCTCGACGATCTTGCGCCCGCCGCCCTGGCGGACCTCGCCGAGCGCCACGACGTCGCCGTCGGGCGCGGGCTGGCCGACCTCCTCCTCGAACTCGCGGCGCGCGGTGTCGAGAGCGTCCTCGCCGTCCTCGCGCTGCCCTTTGGGGATCGACCAGGCGCCGGCGTCCTTGCGCGACCAGAACGGCCCGCCCATGTGCCCCAGCATCACCTCGAGCTCGCCGTCGCCGCCGCGGCGGTAGAGCAGTAGCCCCGCGCTCCGGATCATGCCGCGACCTCGTCGACCAGCCGCTCGACCCTCACGGGCGGGAGCCTATGGCCTGCCGGTTCAGGAATCGCGCTCGTACTCGCGCAGGAACCCCTCGAACAACCGCTTGTGGCCCTCCTCGTCGGCGAGGATCGTGGTGACCATGTCCGCGGTGACGGGATCGCCGTGCTCGTCGGCGAACTCGATGATCTTGTTGTAGTGCTCGATGCCGCCGTTCTCGGCCTCGATCACCCCTTTGATCACGTGGACGATGTCCATGTTGTCGTCGGGCGGCTGGAGGAACGACTGCTCGGCCTTGAAGTCGAGCGATCCCGGCACCTTGCCGTACAGCTCCTTGATCCGCTTCCCGAACAGCTGGGAGTGCCCGAGCTCCTCCTGAATGTCCTGCTCGAGGCTGTCGATCACCTCGCGCGCCCGCACGCCGTCGGGATTGATCGAGTTCGCGGTGTAGCTCATGACCGTCTCGATCTCCATCCAGTACGCCTTGGTCAGCATCTCGATCAGCTGCTCGCGCTCCGCCTGCTTGTCATCGCTGAGGATTCCCATGCCCTCTATGTTTCTCACGGCCCGGTAGCTCAAACTTCCGGCGCGACCACCTATGGAAGGAATGCATGACCAAGCGACTGATCACTCTGATGGCGGCCCTGCTGATGCTCGGCTTCGTCGTCGCCGGCTGTGGCGATGACGAGAACTCGGGCGACAGCGGCGACACCGCCGCCCAGACGGTGACCGACACCGATGTCGTCACTGACGACGAGGTCGTGACCGATACGGAGACCGAGACGGTCACCGACGACACCGACACGGACGCCGACAACGGCGGCGCGGTCGTGCCCGAGCAGGCGATCCAGCAGTGCAAGGACAACATCGAGAAGGCGTCGCAGCTGTCCGACGACACCAAGGACTCGCTTCAGGAGATCTGCGACAAGGCCGGATCGGGCAACGCCGAGGACATCAAGGACGCGGCCGCCGAGGTCTGCAAGAAGATCGCCGGCGACAGCATCCCGGAGGGCACGCCGGGCCGCGAGCAGGCCCTCGCCGCCTGCGACAAGGCTGGCCAGTAGCCAGGCCCGTCCAGTGACTCAGGCGCGTCCGTAGACCGGTACGGCCGCGCCCGAAGTGGGCGTGAAGTCGTCCGAGCAGAGCGCCGCGATCACGCGTGCGATCTGCTCGGGCGGCACCCACTTCGACCAATCCGAGTCAGGCATCGACTCGCGGTTGGCGGGCGTGTCGATGACGCTCGGCAGGATCGCGTTGGTGCGCACGCCGTCGCAGCGGTACTCGGCGTCGAGCGAGCGGATGAATGCGAGGATCCCCGCCTTCGCCGTGATGTAGCCGGCGGCGCCGGAGAACGGCTCGAGCGCGGCGCGCGCCGACACGCAGACGAACGCGCCGCCGCCCGCGGCGGAGAGCCGCGGCATCGCGGCGCGCGCGAGGTTGAACGCTGGGAAGAGATTGAGCCGCAGCATGAACTCGAACTCGTCGAGGTCGGACTCGCCGACCTTAGGGCCCATCGCGAAGCCGCCGACGAGGTTGACCACCGCCTTCAGCCCGTCGACCGACTCGACGGCCGCCGCCGACGACGACTGGTCGAGCAGGTCGGCCTGGACGTAGCGCAGCGCCCCCAGCGTGCCGCCCTCGCCCGGCGGTGGCGCCTCCGGCTCCGCAACGTGCTCGTGGCGATCGAGGACCGTGACGTCCCAGCCGCGTCCGCGCAGCTCGGCGACGACGGCGCTGCCGAGCGCCCCGGCCCCACCGGCTACCAGTGCTGCTTCTCCCATGCAGACAAAGCTATCCCCTCGTGCGGAGGACCTTGAACGCGACGCGCCGCTCCTCGGAGCGATTGCGGAAGCGATCGAGCGCGCTGATGCTGAGCCGGTAGGCGCCGGCGGGGTGGCTGGCGCCGGGCCGCCGCTTGCGCCCGACCCCGCGCGCCCTCTCCCGCGTGGCGACGCGCAGCCGGTGGCGTCCGGCCAGGTCGCGGCGGGTGACGGAGGCGACCCGCTGCCAGATCGTGCAGCGGCGGCGCTCGAGGTTGCCGCGCTTCGGAGCGACGCAACGGCTGCCGACCTTCCGGCCCGGCAGCGCCCGCTCGGTCAGCACCCTGGTGAGCGCCCCCTCCGAGAGTCCGTAGCGCAGGTCGAGCCGTTGGCCGCGCGCGACCCGCTTGCGCTCGAGCCGCAGGCCGCGCACCAGCGGCGCCCGTGTCGTCGCCGTCAGCGGCACGACCACCGCGGCCGCATTGGCGTCGACGGACAGCAGCGCCTCGTAACGGCGCGCCCTGCGCGGCGCGTTGAACGTCACCGACAGCGTGCAAGCCTGGCCGAGCAGCAGCGTTCGCCCGATGCAGTCGCCGTCGCGAACCGTGAAGACCTTCGAGCCCTGGCGGTCGAGCCGGGTGATGCGCAGCCGGCCCCGGTTGGCGCGGAGCGTGACCGTCTGCGTGCGCAGCCCCGTCGCGGGGAGCATCCTGCCGAAGTCGACGCCTGTCGGGGTGGCGCCGAGCAGCCCGGTCTCGTCGTTGAGCAGCACCGACACCGAGCCGTTGGCGTTGGCGGTCACGACGTCGAGCTGGCCGTCGCGATTCATGTCGGCGGCGGCGACGTCGCGGATCGGATCGCCCGCCGCGACCCAGGCCGAGAACGGCGATCCGGGAGCCGGCGCCAGACCGCCGTCGCCGCTGCCGAGCAACACCGCGAAGCGGCCGCCGGCGCCGCCCGCGACCGCGTCGGTCGCGCCATCCCCGTTGAAGTCCCCGGCGGCCAGCGAGAGGGTGGCGCCCGGCAGGCCCGAGGGGTGCGCGCCGAGCGGCGGGAGGCCGCCGGTCCCGTCGCCGCGCAGCACGAGCAGCGCGGCCGCGCCGCTGTCGCTGGCCAGCAGGTCGAGCCGACCGTCACCGTCGAGTTGGGCGAGCGCAATCCGTCGCGACACGCCCGCCGCGCCCGTGGGCGTCAGGTCACCGTCGGCGAAGCTGCCGCCACCCTCGTTGAGGAGCACCGACACGCTCGCCTCGTCGCCGGCGACGACGATCTCCGGCTGGCCGTCGCCGTCGAGGTCCCCGACATCGACGTCGGCCGGCGCGTCGATCTCTGACGAGTGGTGCTCGGCGTTCTCGTCGTTCGGGCCGCCGAGCAGCACCGTCACGTCCTGGACCCCGGGCTCGCCGCCGGGGCCGGGATCGGCGTCGTCCTCGCGGACGACCACGATGTCGGGCAGGCCGTCGTCGTTGACGTTCGCGACGGAGAGCGCGGTCGCCTCACCGACGTCGACGGCCGGCTGCACCGCAAAGCCGTTGCCGGGGACAGCCAGGAAGCGGAGCAGTTGTCGCCCGTCGCCGGGGCCGGCGCCTGGCGCGATGGCCGCGTAGTCGAGCCAGCCGTCGCCGTCGAGGTCGCCTGCCGCGACTCCTTCGACCGGCCCGCTCGTTCCCACTGCGATCGGATTGCCGAGGAAGCCGGTGCCGACGCCACGTCGCAGCGTCAGGGCGCCACCGCCAGCGACGACGTCGACGGTGCCGTTGCGGTCACCGTCCGCGACCGCCAGCGCGACCACCGGCGCCGAGTAGGAGAACGGCGACCCCAGCGCAGGGACGAACCCGGCCTGCGCCGTACCGGCCCCGGCCAGCCCCACTATCAGGACCGCCAGGGCGGACATGCTCGTACTGAGAACCCGCACCAAAGACACCGTACTCATGGACACGGGAGAAGCGCGGCAGTTGCGGACCTCCGCAAATAGCGGGCTGAGTCAGGCCATCGGCCTGTCCCCAGCCCCGTCCGGCGCTCTGCCCAGCGTATCCTCAGCCGTTCATGGCGAAGGACACAGAGAAGCTCATCCGGCAGCTGTCGCTGATCTCGTTCCTGATGGCGGAGCGGCGGCCGGTGTCGGCGCTCGAGATCCGTCAGGACGTCGAGGGCTACGCGCAGATGACCAGCGACGAGGCGTTCAACCGGCGCTTCTACGCCGACCGCGCCGAGCTGGCGTCGCTCGGCATCGAGCTCGAGGTCGAGAAGTCGAGCGAGGGCTCCTACGAGGCCGAGACCTACACGCTGCCGCCGGAGAACTTCTACCTGCCGGCGATCGAGTTCTCCGACACCGAGCTCGGCGGCCTGCGGACCGCGCTGACGTTGCTCGACGGCGAGTTCGCCTACGCCGAGCCGCTGCGGCTGGCGCTGCAGCAGCTCTCTTGGGGCAAGCCGTCGCCGCTGACCGACGCCGGCCAGCAGACCGTCCGCATGGCGATGACGGCCGACTCCGGCGGCCGCGAGCTGTCGCAGCGGCTGTCGAAGATCGAGACAGCGATCTTCAGGCGCAAGACGATCGTCTTCGACTACTACACGCTCGGGCGCGACTCGGAGGAGCGGCGCAAGGTCGACCCGTACCACCTGCTCTTCCAGGGCGGCCAGTTCTACCTCGTCGGCCACTCGCACGAGCGCGACGACATTCGCGTCTTCCGGCTGTCGCGGATCCGCGGCAAGGTCGGCTACGCGTCGAAGGCCGAGCACGACTTCCAGCGCCCGGAGGAGTTCGACCCACGCGAGTACGCCAACCGCGCGGACTGGCAGCTGAGCGAGAACGAGGCCGTCGCGCGGATCTGGCTGTCGGACCGCGTCGAGTGGCTGGTCCGCCGCCACATCGGGCCGGAGGTCGGCCAGGTCGTCGAGGAGGACGTCGACGGCGGCGTGATCTTCGAGACCCCCTACGGCGACTCGCGCCAGCTGATCGCCTGGGTGCTCGGCCTCGGCGAGCGCGCGCGGATCCTCGAGCCGGCCGAGCTGGCCGAGCAGGCGCAGGAGCGCGTGCGGCTGGTCGCCGAGCGCCATACCTCGATGCCGGAGTTGGCGCCCGCGACCAAGCGCCGCCCGCAGGAGGACGTCGAGGACGAGGACAGCGGCAAGCGCGAGGCCCACATCCGTCCGGAGCGCTTCGCGCGGCTGGTCACGCTCGCCGGCATCCTGATCGACACCGCCCGCGAGAACAGCAAGCTCGAGCTGCGCGAGCTATGCGAGCGGCTGCAGATATCGGAGCAGGAGCTGCGCCAGGACATCGACGTGCTCAACGTCGTCAACTTCGGCGGCGGCTCCTACGTGCTCTACGCCGAGATCCAGGGCGACCAGATCGAGGTCGACCCCGAGCCCTACGGCGACAACTTCTCCCGCCCCGCGCGACTGCTGCCGCTCGAGGCCAAGGCGCTGGTCGCCGCGATCGACCTCGTCGGCGAGCATCTGCCGGAGGGATCGCTCGCCTCGGCGCGCGACAAGATCGTGGACGCGCTCGGCCGCGACCCGGCCGCCGACGGCCTCCAGATCACCTCGGCGAAGGGCGACGACTCCGAGATCGCGCGCGTCGTGTCGGGCGCGATCACCGGCCGCCGCCTGCTGCGGATCGAGCACTACAAGGAGGCCGAGAACGAGTTCACCGAGCGGACGATCGAGCCGTACCAGCTGCTCAACGGCGCCGAGGGCTGGTACGTCCACGCCTTCGAGCCCGCGAAGGACCACACGCGCTCGTTCCGGCTCGACCGCATCCGCTCCGCCGACGTGCTCGACGAGGCGTTCGAGCGCCGCGACGGCGTCGAGCCGGAGATGCAGAGCTGGCCGACGACCGGCGAGGTGCCGAAGTCGGCGCGTGCACGCGTCTGGGTCTCGCCCGAGCGCGCCCGCTGGGCGCGCGAGGACAAACGCGTGGTCCAGGAGCTCAAGGACGGAGCGGTCGTCGTCGAGCTCGCCTACGGCGGCAACGACTACCTGGCGCGCGAGATCCTCAAGGAGGCCGGCGACGCCGTCGTGCTGGAGCCCGAGGACGCGCGCGCGGCGGTGCGGGCGGCCGCCGATTCGCTCGCCGGGGCAGTCCAGCGCTAGCAGTGGCGTCGCGACGCGATCAGATCCGGATGACGGACGGCGAGCTGCACGCCTTCCTCGACGAGCAGCGGATCGTCCAGGTCGCGACTGTCGGCCCGAACGGCCGGCCGCACCTGGTTCCGCTCTGGTACGTCGTCGAGGGCGACGCAGCTGGTCCCGCGCCGGTGCTGCGCGGCTGGACCTACGCCGCCTCGCAGAAGGCGAAGAACCTCGAGCGCGACTCGCGCGCGACGATCTCGATCGACGACGGCGTCCAGTACCAGGACCTACGCGGCGTGATGATGGAGTGCGACGTCGAGGTCGTGCACGAGGCCGAGGCCGTCGTCCCCTACGGGATGGCGCTGTTCGAGCGCTACGGACCCGGCGGCGAGCTGGCGCCGGAGGTGCGCGAGATGGTTCTGAAACAGGCTGAGAAACGCGTCGGCCTGCGCTTCGTCCCGACCCGGGTCGTCACCTGGGACCACACCAAACTTGGGAGCAATGTCTACTGATGGAGAACCGGGAAACATGAAGGGCTTGATCCTCTCCGGCGGCAAGGGCACGCGCCTGCGGCCGATCACCCACACCAGCGCCAAGCAGCTGGTGCCGGTAGCGAACAAGCCGGTCCTCTTCTACGGCATCGAGGCGATGGCCGCCGCGGGCATCGAGGAGGTCGGGATCATCATCGCGCCGGAGACCGGCGCCGAGATCCAGGCGGTCGCGGGCGACGGCTCGCGCTTCGGCGTGCGGATCACCTACATCGAGCAGGACGAGCCGCTCGGGCTCGCCCACGCGGTGCTGACCGCCGAGCCGTTCATCGGCGACTCGCCGTTCGTGATGTACCTCGGCGACAACCTGCTGCGCAATGGCATCGTCGAGCTGACCCAGACCTTCGCCAGCGAGCAGCCCGACGCGCTGATCCTGCTGACCCCGGTTCCCGACCCCCAGCACTACGGCGTAGCGGAGCTGACCGACGGCAGCGTCTCGCGGCTGGTCGAGAAGCCGGCCAACCCGCAGAGCGACCTCGCGCTGGTCGGCGTCTACATGTTCACGCCGTCGATCTTCGAGGCGGCGCGGGCGATCGAGCCGTCGCCGCGCGGCGAGCTCGAGATCACCGACGCGATCCAGTGGCTCGTCGACGGCGGCCGCCGCGTCGACCCGCACATCGTCCACGGCTGGTGGAAGGACACCGGCCAGGTGCAGGACATGCTCGAGGCCAACCGGCTGATCCTCGACGACATCGAGGAGCGCCACGAGGGCGAGCTGGTCGACTGCCAGGTCGAGGGACGCGTCTGCATCGAGAAGGGCGCCCGGCTGGTGCGCGCGACCGTCCGCGGCCCGGCGATCATCGGCGCCCGCACCACGATCACCGACGCCTACATCGGCCCCTACACGGCGATCGGCGAAGGCGTGACGATCGCCGACGCCGAGCTCGAGCACTCGATCGTGCTGGAGGGCTCGACGATCAGCGATCTCGACTCGCGCGTCGAGGCGAGCCTGATCGGCCGCAACGTGAACATCGGGCGCGGGCCGGCCGTTCCGCGCGCCTACCGCTTCGTCGTCGGCGACAACGCCGAGATCTCGATCCTCTAGCAGCGCTCGGGCCCGAGCGCGTGGCCGGGCTGGCTCGCGCAGAGGAGTCCGTCGAGCGCCGTCTCGAGGCCGGTCACGGCCAGGTCGAGCGGCGCGTGATCGCCGGCGGCGCGGGTGCGGAGCAGGGCGCCCTCGATCGTCGAGACGGTGAGCGCGGCGAAGGCGGCCGCGTCCTGGGCGGCGATGCCCTGCTGCTCGAGCGCCGCCGCGATCGGCTCCTCCCAGGACTTGAACGCCTCGGTGGCGACGGCGGCGAGCTCGGGATCCTCGGGATGGGCGAGCGCCGCGGCGGCGACGGGACAGCCGATCAGCTCAGGATGACGGGCGGACTGGCGGCGAAAGAAGTCGGCGAACAGGCGCAGGGTCCCCTTGACGCCGTTCTTGGCCAAGGACTTCTCCAGCACCTCGCGGGTGCGGACGCCGTCGAGGGCGGCCGCCTCGGCGGCGAGCTGCGCCTTGCCGCGCGGGAAGTGATGGTAGATCGAGCCGCGCGGGGCCTTGCCGCGCTCGGCGACGTCGCGTAGCTCCATCGCCGCGTAGCCCCGCTCCGCGAGCAGGCGCCCCGCGCCGTCCAGTAGGCGGTCGCGGCCGTCGCGGGACTTGGGTTTGGCTATGTCCACGGTCATAGTGTACCCTCGCCGCAAGATGTATGACCGTGGACATAGAAGTGTCGTGCTGATCGCCTGCGCCGGAGCCTTCCTGGCCTTCCTCGACACGACGATCGTCAACATCGCCTTCCCGGACATCTCGGCGTCGTTCCCCGACGCCGACCGCGCCGCGCTGTCATGGGTGCTGGACGGCTACTTCGTCGTCATCGCGGCGCTGCTGGTGCCTGCCGGCGGGCTCGCCGACCGCTTCGGCCACAAGCGGATCTTCCTGATTGGGGTCGCCGGCTTCACAGCCGCCAGCCTGCTCTGCGCGCTTGCGCCTTCGCTCGAGACGCTGATCGGCGCCCGCCTGCTGCAGGGGATGGGCGCGGCGCTGATCGCCCCGGCGTCGCTGGCAATCGTGCTCGACAGCTTTCCGCCCGAGCGGCGGGCGGCCGGCGTCGGGCTCTGGGGCGCGGCCGCCGCGGCGGCGGCCGCCGTCGGACCGACGCTCGGCGGCGCGCTGGTCGAGCTGAGCGACTGGCGGCTGGTCTTCCTGGTCAACCTACCGCTCGGCGTGGCGATCGTCTGGTTCGGCCACAGGAAGCTGCTCGCCCGCCCGCCGCGCGACAGCCGGCTGCCCGACCTGCCGGGCGCCGCGATGCTCGCCGCCTGCCTGGCGGTCCTGACGCTCGGGATCATCGAGGGCAACGACTGGGGCTGGACCGCCCCGGCGACGCTCGCCTGCTTCGCGGCCGCGGCGCTGCTGCTCGCGGGCGTCGTCTTGCGCAGCACCCGCCACCCGCGCCCGATCGTCGAGCCCGAGCTGTTCGCCGACCGCGCGTTCCGGATCGGCAACCTCGGCACGCTGCTGTTCTCCGCCGCCTTCTTCTCGATCGTCCTCGGCAACGTCCTCTTCCTGACATCGGTCTGGGGCTACAGCGTCCTGATGGCCGGTCTCGCCACCCTGCCCGGCCCGGCGTGGTCGACCGTCACCGCCGGCCCGGCCGGAAAGCTCGCCGACCGCTGCGGCCACCGCGCCGTGATCGTTCCGGGCGCCCTCCTCTTCGCCGCCGGCGTGATGGTCCTGCGCTCCGCCGGCGCCGAGCCCGACTGGGTCGGTGTCTGGCTGCCCGGCGCCACCCTCACCGGGATCGGCATCGGCCTCGCCTTCCCGACGCTCGGCTCGGCCGCCGTCCGCGACATCCCCGACGACCGCTTCGCCACCGCCAGCGCAGTCAACGCCGCCTTCCGCCAGATCGGCGCCGTGCTCGGCACCGCCCTGCTGATCACGATCGTCGGGAACCCCGAGACCTTGGCCGACACACTGGCCACCGCCGACCGCGCCTACCTCTTCGCCGCCATCGCCGGCCTCCTATCCGGCGCCATCGCCCTCACCCTCGGCGCCTCCCGCTCCGCACCGGCGGACAACGCCGAGCACCACGCGATCCACGCCTGAGCGGTCCGGCTGCGACCTGCCTTGCCACTCACCACTGATGAATTTTGGCGTCCAGGCGATGAAAATTCGACAGTGGACGAACGCGGCTAGCGCTCGACGAGCGTGGCACGGGTGAAGCGAGCGCTCGCGCCGCGCTGGCCGCCCGCGGTGAGGGCGACGCGGGCGGTCTCCTCGACGGGGCCGCGGCGGAATGTGTGGACCGTCTGCCAGACGCGGCCGTCGTGGCTGAAGGAGAGGCGGTAGCGACGGCCCGTAGCGTCGATGCGCAGGTACGTGACGGCGCCGGCCGGCCTGCCGGCACGCTGCAGATCCTCGTAGCCGCCGTTGCGCTCCCAGACCCGCAAGCCGCCCTTGTCGATCCCGATCCCCAGCGCCTGACCGCGGATGGCGAACGGTCCCCCGCGGACGACGGCGATACCGGCCACCTCGTCGCCGCTCAACGATCCCCGATCGACCACCGTCGTCGCGCTGTAGCGGTCGCTCCCCAGCCGCCGCGCGATCGTGCCGGCGTCGAGCACCACACCGGCCTTCCGGGCCGCCGTCAGCCGCAGGCCCCCGCCGACCGACACCCGCGGCGTCGGATCGATCGGCCACTCCCACTCGGGCGCCAGGCCCGGCCCGGCGAACGCGTCGTCGAACGAGGTCGGCAGCGCCCCAGCCGCCGGTGGCAGCGGACGGCCGTCGCCGATCGCCGGCCAGCCGTCGGCGCGCCAGGTCAGGGGAGCGATGTGCAGCTGCCGGCCGCCGAGTATTCCCGTCCCGGAGCGGTAGGCGTGGAAGGCGACGTGGTCGGCGACGACCGAGACGTGGCCGGGGCAGCGCCAGCCGTTGCCGGAGCGCAGGATCGGGTTGCCGGAGTAGCGCGTCCAGGGGCCGGCGAGCGTCGGCGCACGGGCGACTCCGACGGCGTAGGCGCAGTCGCGCGAGCAGCACAGGGCGCCCGAGTAGAACATCGTCCAGCCGCCGTCGCGTTGCACGAGGAAGGGCGCCTCGACGACGTTGCGCTCCCAGCTGCCTGGCCGGTTGCGCAGCAGCTCGCGCGGCGCGCCGAGCAGCCGGCGACCGTCGGCGCGCAGGCGCTGGAGCAGGATCGGCGTCGGCTTGCGAAAGGCGTTGCCGTCCTCCTTGTAGACGAGATAGAGGTCGTCGCCGTCGACGACCGGCGTCGGGTCGATCGTCCCGCGCGGCGTGCAGCGCAGCGGCCGGCCGAGATCGCGCCACGGCCCGAGCGGCGACGTGGCAGTCGCCACGCCGAGGCAGTACCAGGGACGGGCCCGCTTGCCGCGGTCGAGCGCGGTCGCCCCGTCGGCCCGCGTGCGCCAGGCCCGCTTCGGCATCGCGCTGTAGAAGAGCGCGTAGCCGCCGCTCGGAAGCGCCGCCAGCTCGGGCGCCCAGAACGAGCTCTTGGTCCAGCCCGGCGCCCGCCGGAAGACCGACCCGCCGATCGACCACGAGCGCAGGTCCGTCGAGCGCAGGATCCGGAACGTCGGCGCCCAGCCGCCGCTGGTCGCCACCGCGTAGTAGCTCCCGTCGATCAGCGAGACGTCCGGGTCCGGCCAGTCCCCCGCCACCACCGGCGCCGGCAACGGCGGCTGCAACTGCGCCGCCAACGGCTCTACCGTCTGCGCCCCCGCGACCCCCGGCAGCCCCAGACAGGCCACCACGACCCCGGCGATCAGTCCTCGACGCACCGGGCTCACCTTAGACAGCCCCCTTCACACACGGCGAGACCCCGAGAACTAGACCGCATATATGCGTGACTGGCCATTCCCTCAATAGTGGTTATACTGCCCACTATGGCTTACGTAACAGCTCGGAAGAACGGAACCTGGGAGATCAGGGAATCGGCTTCGACACCCGACGGACCGCGTAGCCGCACGCTTGCGTCGTTCCGGACCTTGTCGGACGATGTGATCCGGCACGCCCAGGCACGTGCCACGCGGCCTCTGGGCAAGGAGGAGGTGCGCGATGCCGCTCACCGAGCCGGCGCACCGGTGGATCTGGCCGTGGCCGACCGCGCGGCTGGCGACCTGCTGCGCGAGCTGGCCGACGGACGCGAGCCGCATCCGATCCTGCGCGCCCTGTTGATCGACGCCCTTCAGGAGGGTCCACCAGCACGGCTTGGCGAGGCGCCACGACCGCGCGAGAAAAACGCGGCGACCGACATCCTCCCCTTCGAGACTCCCCACAACGCCCGTGCAAGCGCCGCGTGGTTGACCCGGACACCGGCCGAGCGCGGCGCCGCCCTCTATGACCTGCTCCTGCTTGCCGACCGGTTTCCGAATGACCGCAGGATCGGTGAGGACTTGACCTTCCCCCGCCTTGGTCACGCGGCATGACCGAGCTCACGCTCCCCGAGAAGGTCGCCGCAATCCACGAAGGCCTCGCCGAGGCGAGAATCAGCCACGCCTTCGGTGGAGCTATCGCGCTCGCGTCCTACGCCGAGCCGCGGGCGACGATCGATGTCGACGTCAACATCTTTCTCGATGCCTCGCAGCACGTGGGGGTGATCGCAGTGTTGGCCAAGCTCGGCGTCACCGGCAACGAGGATTTCGAGCAGGTCGAACGAGACGGACAGTGCCGGCTCGCCTGGGGCACCAATCCGGTAGACCTCTTCTACGCCTACCACGAGCTTCATGCCGCGATGCGAAAGGCCGCGCGCCGCGCAGAGTTCGGCGGAGAGCCGATCCCCATTCTCGCGCCGGAGCACCTACTCACCTGCAAGGTGATCTTCAACCGCCCGAAGGACTGGCTCGACATCGAGCAGATACTGGTCGGGGCGCTCGATGCCGACCGCGACGAGGTCGTGGGCTGGCTCGACCGGATCGTCGGATCCGACGATCCTCGCGCGCAGCGCTTTGCCAAGCTCAGCCGCGCTTTCGAGCGCAACTGATATCCCTCCCCCGGTGAAGGTGCTGATCACAGGGGCGGCCGGGATGCTCGGCCAGGATGTGCGGCGGGTCGCCGAGCTGTCCGGTCACGAGGCGATCGCGCTCGACCGGGCGGCGCTCGACGTGACCGACGCCGGCGCGGTGGAGGGACTGTTCGCGGAGCTGCGGCCGGACGTGGCGATCAACTGCGCGGCCTGGACGGACGTGGACGGGGCGGAGTCGGCCGAGCAGGACGCGCTGAAGCTGAACGCCGACGCGGCGCGGAATGTCGCAGCGGCGGCGGCGAGCGTCGACGCGGCCGTGGTGCTCCCGTCGACCGACTACGTCTTCGACGGGACCGCTGAGCGGCCGTATGTCGAGTCGGACCCGACCAACCCGCTGTCGGCCTACGGCCGGACGAAGCTGGTCGGCGAGATCGAGGCCGCGGCGGCGAACACGCGCAGCTTCGTCGTCCGCACCTCGTGGCTGTTCGGGGCCGGCGGGCGCAACTTCGTCGACACGATGCTCGGGCTCGCAGTGCGCCGCGAGGTGCAAGTCGTCCACGACCAGTTCGGCTCGCCGACCTACACCGCGCACCTGGCCGACGGCCTGCTGCGGCTCGCCGCCACCGAGGACTACGGCACTCACCACATGACGGCCGATGGACACTGCTCCTGGTACGAATTCGCGCGCGAGATCTTCGCGCGTGCCGGCGTGGACTGCGAGGTCACCCCGGTGACGACGGACGAGTTCCCGCGCCCCGCCCCACGTCCCGCCTACTCGGTGCTGGCAAGCGAGTGGCCGCGCCCGATCCACCTGCCCGACTGGCGCGACGGACTGCGCAGCTACCTCGCCGAACGCTAGGGTCGCTGACCATGAGACTGCTCGTCACCGGCGCCGCCGGGTTCATCGGATCGACATACGCCCGGATCGCGGCCGACGCCGGCCACGAGCTGACGATCCTCGACAAGCTGACCTACGCCGGCCGGCGCGAGAACCTCGAGGGCGTCGACCACCGCTTCGTTCAGGGCGGGATCGAGGACCCGGAGAAGGTGCGCGAGGCGATGGAGGGCGCCGACGCCGTCGTCAACTTCGCCGCCGAGTCGCACGTCGACCGCTCGATCGCCGGTCAGGACCCATTCGTCACCACGCACGTGATCGGCACGAGCGTGCTGCTCGCCGCCGCCCGCGAGCTCGGCGTCGGCCGCTACCTCCAGGTCTCGACCGACGAGGTCTACGGGTCGATCGACTCCGGCTCGTTCACCGAGAGCTCGCCGCTCAACCCGTCCTCCCCCTACAGCGCGACCAAGGCCGCCGGCGACCTGCTCGTCACCGCCCACGTCCACACCCACGGCATCGAGGCGGTGATCTGCCGCGGGTCGAACAACTACGGCCCGCGCCAGTACCCCGAGAAGCTGATCCCGCTGATGACGCTCAACGCGCTGCACGGCGACTCGCTGCCCGTCTACGGCGACGGCCGCCAGGTGCGCAACTGGCTCTACGTCGAGGACTTCGCCCGCGCGATCCACCTCGTGCTCGAGCGGGGCGCGCCCGGCGAGGCCTACAACGTCGGCGGTCCCGACGAGTGCGAGAACATCGACGTCGTCAAGCGGATCATCGCGCTGACCGGCAAGGACGAGTCGCTGATGGAGTACGTCACCGACCGCCCCGGCCACGACCGCCGCTACTCGCTCGCCTCGGACAAGGTGCGCGCGCTCGGCTGGGAGGCGCAGGTCCACTTCGCCGAGGGCCTCGACCGCACCGTCGCCTGGTACCGCGACAACACCGATTGGTGGGAGCCGATCCGCTCCGGCGAGTACCGCGAGTACTACGAGCGCCAGTATGGCCGCGCGTTGACGGGCCAGTAACGTTTCGTAAGTGAGTAACCCCGCTCCGCCCGCACTCCAGGTGCGCGGCCTGACCAAGCGCTACGACGACGGCACGCTCGCCGTCGAGGGCTTCGACCTCGAGGTCCACGACGGCGCCTTCTTCGGCCTGCTCGGCCCCAACGGCGCGGGCAAGACGACGCTGATCAGCGCGATCTGCAACCTGATCCGCGTGACCGAGGGCGAGGTGCTGATCTTCGGCGAGCCGGCGAAGTCGCTGGAGGCGCGCAGCTGGACGGGCCTCGCGGAGCAGGACATCAACCTCGACCGCTTCCTGTCGGTCAGGGAGACGCTGATCTACCACGGCGGCTACTTCGGCATGACCGGCGACGAGGCGGAGGCGCGCGCCGACGAGATGATCGAGGCCTTCGACCTGCGCGCCAAGCGCGGCGTGCGCACGCCGAAGCTCTCCGGCGGTCAGCGCCGGCGGCTGCTGCTCGCCCGCGCGCTGATGCACCGGCCGCGGCTGGTGATCCTCGACGAGCCGACCGCCGGCGTCGACTTCGAGCTGCGGCTCGAGCTGTGGCGCTACATCCGCCAGCTGCACGCCGAGGGGACGACGATCCTGCTGACCACGCACTACCTCGAGGAGGCCGAGGAGCTGTGCGAGGAGATCGCGCTGATCCGCGGCGGCCACCTGATCGCGCGCGACAGCGCCGACGGCCTGCGCGGGCACTACGGCGCCGGCACGCTCGCCGACGTCTACGTCAAGGCGATGGGGGCCGGCACGTGAACGGCAACCGCTCGATGGGCTGGCTGGCGCGCCGCGAGGTGCTGCGCGTATCGAAGCTCTGGAGCCAGACGATCCTCGCCTCGGTCGTCTCGTCGTTCCTGTTCATCCTGGTGTTCGGGCTGTCGCTCGGCGGGCGGATCAAGCAGGTCGACGGCGTCGACTACGAGATCTTCATCGTCCCCGGCCTGATCGCGATGGCGATGGTCCAGGCGGCCTACGCGAACAATGCGTCGACGATCTACCAGGGCCGCTCGGACCGCTTCATCAACGACGTGCTGTCGGCGCCGATGCACCCCTGGCAGATGACCGCCGGCTACATCGTCGGCGGCGTCTTCCGCGGCTTCGCGATCGCCGTGGCGCTGCTCGCGCTGGCGCTGCCGATCACCGGCGTCCCGGTCGAGCAGCCGCTGGTCCTGCTGCTCGCCGTCGCGCTGGCGCTGCTCGGCTTCGCCTCACTCGGGACGGTCGTCGGCATCTATGCCGAGAGCTGGGACCACACCACCTTCATCCAGAACATCGTGATCCTGCCGCTGACCTTCCTCGGCGGCGTCTTCTACTCGGTCGACATGCTCTCGTCCCCCTGGGAGGAGCTGTCCCACTTCAACCCGATCTTCTACATGCTCCAGGCGATCCGCTACGGATTCCTCGGGACGGCGGACGTGTCGATCTGGCTGTCGCTCGGAGTCACCGCCGCGCTCGCGATCCCCTGCTACCTCTGGGCCCAATGGCTGTTCACCAGCGGTCGCAAGCTGAAGGCCTGAGCGGCCTCGAGGAGCTCGAGCGGCGGGTCGTCGCCTGCCGCCGCTGCCCGCGGCTGGTCGAGTGGCGCGAGCTGGTCGCGCGCGAGAAGCGGGCGGCGTTCCGCGACGAGGAGTACTGGGGCAAGCCGGCCCCGGGCTTCGGCGATCCGGCCGCGCGGGTCTACATCCTCGGCCTGGCGCCGGCGGCCCACGGCGCCAACCGCACCGGCCGCGTCTTCACCGGCGACCGGTCTGGGGACTGGCTGTTCGCCGCGCTGCACCGGACCGGGTTCGCCAACCAGCCGACGTCGGTGCACCGAGACGACGGGCTGCGCCTGACCGGCGCGTTCATCGCCGCCGCCGTCCGCTGCGCGCCGCCGGCGAACAAGCCGCTGCCGAGCGAGCGCGACAACTGCCTGCCCTACGCGGCCGAGGAGCTGGAGCTGCTGCCCGTCCGGGTGATCGTGGCGCTCGGCGGGATCGCCTGGGACGCGGCCCTACGGCTCGCCGGCCCGGTCCGGCCGAAGCCGAAGTTCAGCCACGGGGCCGAGGCCGAGCTGCCGGACGGCCGCACGCTGCTCGGCTGCTACCACCCGAGCCAGCAGAACACCTTCACCGGCCGCCTGACCGAGGAGATGACCGACGCGGTGCTCACGCGTGCTGGAGCGCTCGCTAGCTAAGCCCGTCGGGAGTCGAGCCGCTTGAGCACGGCCTCGATACCTCTGACCGCCTCACGCGCCTGGTCCGCCGCGATATCGGCGCCCTGATGGACTGCGCTGTTGCGGAGTACTTGCCAGTACCTGAACTGTGCGCGCTCATCCGGGCTCACCAGGCCTCGCTCCGCCGCAGCGTCGATGAGCCTTCCGATGCTGGGCGGCCGCTCAGGCACCACAGGCTCGATCGCTTTGGTCAACCGCTGCTCAAGCGCACTGAACGCCATCACCAGTGCCGCATCGAAGTGACCTTGCTTCAAGAGCCGCCTCGGTTGAGCCAGCTGAGGGACGATGGACCGGCCAAGCCGGCTGGCTATCTCCTCGCGGAAGATCTCCGGATCGGCAAGCAAGTTCTCGTCACGCCCAACGACAGCCATGCCATCACCGACCTTTACCGAGCCCATCGAAGAGGGCAGCGGCTGCTGTTTGTCGACCACTGCGATCACCTGTTGAGGCTCCATGTGCGCGAGTGCCATGCGGAGCTCGAACGCGGCGTTGTACGTCGCTCCGTCGATCAGTGCCAGTGCGGCACGAGCGAGCAGCGCCCTGGTGGTCGCGAGCACGTTTCCGTCGGGTGAGACGACCTCCTCGGGAGTCACCGGGACGTAACCAGCCTCCTCAATGACCGGGAAAATCTCTCGGCGGTACCAACTCAAGAGGCTCCGAGGCACTGAGCAGAAGCACAAGCGCGAGGGCTCCTCAGCAGGCAGGACGAGCTGAGCCGCGACCTCGTCGTCTGTCGGCCTGGAGGTCCTCCCGAGATCCCGGTTATAGGCCACTTGGAGCTCCTCGAACAATTCCGTGAACGCCCTGCCATAGTCTTGGCCGGGGAGGTTCACAACGTTGACCCCCCTGCGGCGGAAGCGCTCCACCTCGGTGTCAGTGGCGTCGATCTTGAGGGCATAGGCTCGGCGTCGCAGCTTGCCGATTCGGCTTTGGATCAATGCCCAAAGGGCCCGAGTGTCGGGATCGTCGAACGAGTAGCCGATGAGTACCGGCGTCCTGGTGATGAGAAGATTCGCCGTAAATGTCGCCATCAGCGGTCTTTGTGCCAGGAAGGTGTCGAAGTCTTCCTCTGTCGCCACCATCTCGTTCGGATGGTTGAGATCTCCGTGGAGCTTGAGCAGTTGAGCCTGCCTCTCTGGCGGGCTCTGCGGTAGCTGCGCCTCGCTCAACAGAGGTCGACAAGACTGCCCGACCGCCGCATATGCCTGCTCGAGGAGGAAGTCGAAGTTGGTGGTCAGGACCAGATCGAAAGCGACATCCGCGAAGGCGAGATGAGCCGCACCCGGTTTGACGTCTCGTATGAGAAGGAGCTCACCGAGCTTCTCAATGAGACGGGATCGTCCGTACTCCTCGGCGTAGGCGGAGAGGGCATCCACCGGGTCTTGAGGCTCATAGCCGTCGAGCTGGGCGGTCAGACCGTCCGCAAGCTCTCGCCAGTCCGGCATCGGATGCCCGAGCGGGTGGTGCGCGTTCTTTGAGAAGCCTGCGCCCACGACCGGCAGCCACCGATCCCTGAGGAAATCCTCGAGAAGGGGCTTGGGCAGTAGCTCGAGCAGCGACATGGCGGCAGATATCGGTCGGCAGGGAGTAAGCGGGTGAGCCTATCTCGCGGGTCAAGTGTGCGCTTCGTCACACTCCGCAACTCCTGAGGCCTTACGGTGCTCTGAGTCCGACAGGTCGATGCCGTACGGTGTCGAAGCAGTTCAGAGCACATAGCCGAATCTCCCGCCGTCATCGGCGGGGGAGCGGGGGAACCACTTGGGTCCCTGGCCCTGGGGCGAATCGCCGGAAGTCCGGTGTAGCGCAGCTCTCTTAGCGCGAGTCCGTCAGCTAACCCCGCAGGCGCGAAAAGAGAGGACCGAAGCTCACCGATGTCCAATGCCTTGATTCGCCGCGTCGATCGCGTGGCCACCGCCGTAGCCGTAGCGCTGCTCGCAGCCGTCGCGTTCGTGGGCCTCGCCCCGGGCGCCAGCGCAGCGGTCAACACCAGCGCCACCAACGGCGGCGGCGCCGTCGCCGGCACGCCGCTGAGCAAGCTGACCGCAGCCGGGTCGAAGGCCAAGCTGACCAGCACCGGCCTGGCGATCCCGCCCGCCGGCGCGCCCGCGAAGGTTCAGGCCGCGATCCGCGCCGGCAACAAGATCGCCAGGAAGCCGTACAAGTGGGGCGGCGGCCACGCCATCCTCAACGACAGCGGCTACGACTGCTCGGGCTCTGTCAGCTACGCCCTGCGCGGCGGCAAGCTGATGACCAGCGCGATGGCATCGACCGGCTTCATGTCGTGGGGCCGCCGCGGTCCCGGCCGCTGGATCACGATCCGCGCCCACGGCGGCCACGTCTACATGGTGATCGCCGGCCTGCGCTTCGACACCAGCGCCCGCGGCATCGGCGGCTCGCGCTGGACGGCCGCGATGCGCTCCCCGCGCGGCTTCGTAGCGACGCATCCCGCCGGGCTCTAGCCGGCCCTGACTCCAAGCGGACCGCCCCTCGGGGAGCCGTTCGGAACATTGACCCCACGCCGGTGGGGCCAATCGTCCGTTCTGGTCTCGGAGGCGGCGGTCAACGCGCGGTACGCTCGAAGGTTCCATGCCTTCGGACCCGCTCGCATCGTTCACTCCCCAGGTAGCTGACTGGTTCGCGCGCTCGTTCGAGGCGCCGACCGAGGCGCAGACGCAGGCGTGGCCGGCGATTGCCGGTGGCGAGAACGTGCTGGTGTCGGCACCGACCGGCTCCGGCAAGACGCTCGCGGCGTTCCTCTGGGGCCTCGACCGGCTGGTCGCTAATCCGCTGCCCGAGGGCGAGAAGCGCACACGCCTCGTCTACGTCTCGCCACTGAAGGCGCTCTCCTACGACGTCGAGAAGAACCTGCGCGGGCCGCTGAAGGGGATCGGCGGGGACGTGACCGTCGCGATTCGCACCGGCGACACGCCGCAGAAAGAGCGCCAGGCGATGCTGCGCACGCCGCCGGACGTGCTGATCACCACGCCGGAGTCGCTCTACCTGATGCTGACCTCGCGGGCACGCGAGTTCCTGACCGGGGTCGAGTGGGCGATCGTCGACGAGATCCACGCCGTCGCCCAGACCAAGCGCGGGGCGCACCTCGCGCTGACGCTCGAGCGGCTCGACCACCTGGCGCGCGGCGGCGACCCGGGCACGCCCGGGATCCAGCGGATCGGTCTGTCGGCGACCCAGCGCCCGCTGGAGGAGGTCGGCCGCTTCCTCGTCGGGTCCGGGCGCGAGTGCAGGATCGTCGACACCGGCGTGCGCAAGCCGCTCGACCTGAAGATCCAGGTGCCGGTCGACGACATGCGCGAGCCGGGCGCGCACGACGTGACCGACCCGGCCGTCGGGGGCCAGGGCACGGCGGCAGGCGGTGGCGACCTGATCGGCGTCGGCGCCGACCCGCTCGCGGGCACAGGCTTCGGCGAGGACCCCAACGCCGCCACGCGCCGCTCGATCTGGCCGGCGATCTATCCCGAGCTGCTCGAGCTGGTCCGGTCGCACACCTCGACGATCATCTTCGTCAACGCGCGCCGGGCAGCCGAGCGGCTGGCGGTACGGCTCAACGAGCTGGCCGGCGAGGACGGCGCCCCGGCCGACATCGCGCGGGCACATCACGGCTCACTGGCGCGCGAGGAGCGGCTGATCGTCGAGGACATGCTGAAGTCGGGCAACCTGCCCTGCCTGGTCGCGACCTCGTCGCTGGAGCTGGGAATCGACATGGGCGCCGTCGATCTCGTGCTCCAGGTCGAGTCGCCGAAGTCGGTCACCGCGGGCCTGCAGCGGATCGGCCGCGCCGGCCACAACGTCGGCGATGTCTCGAAGGGCCGGATCTTCCCGAAGTTCCGCGCCGACCTGCTCGAGTGCACGGTCGTCGCTAAGCGGATGCGCGCCGCCGAGATCGAGACGACGGTGATCCCGCGCAACCCGCTCGACGTGCTCGCCCAGCAGATCGTCGCGCTGGTCGCCTCGCCGCCGATCGCCGAGGACGGCAAGGCGACGACGAGCAGCGGCGACGATGGGCCCGGCGGCGAGGAGTGGAGCGTCCCCGAGCTGCACGAGCTGGTCCGTCGCGCCTACCCCTACTCCGACCTGCCGCGCCCGCTGCTCGACCAGGTGCTCGACATGCTCGACGGCCGCTACCCGTCGGAGGAGTTCTCCGAGCTGCGCCCGCGGATCGTCTGGGACCGCGTCGCCGACACGATCCGCGCGCGCAAGGGCGCCCGCCAGCTCGCGATCACCAACGCCGGCACGATCCCCGACCGCGGCCTCTACGGCGTCCACCTGCCCGACGGTCGCCGCGTCGGCGAGCTCGACGAGGAGATGGTCTACGAGGCCCGCCCGGGACAGACGTTCCTGCTCGGCGCGTCGACCTGGCGGATCGAGGAGATCACCCGCGACCGCGTGATCGTCACGCCCGCCCCCGGCGCGCCCGGAGCGCTCCCGTTCTGGAAGGGCGACGGGATCGGCCGCCCCGCCGAGCTCGGCCGCGCGATCGGCGAGTTCTCGCGCTGGGCCGTCGACCAGGAGCCGGCCGAGCTGATCGACGCCGGCTACGACCTCGACGAGCGCGCCGCGAAGAACCTGATCGCCTACCTGCGCGAGCAGCAGGAGGCGACGCGCGTCGTGCCGTCGGACAGGACGATCGTCGTCGAGCGCTTCCGCGACGAGATCGGCGACTGGCGGCTGTGCGTCCTCTCGCCCTTTGGCGGCCGCGTCCACTCGGCGTGGGCGCTCGCGCTGTCCGCCCGTATCCGCGACGAGTTCGGGCTCGAGTCCGACGCGATCTGGTCCGACGACGGGATCATCGTCCACCTGCCCGACGCCGACGAGCCGCCGAGCGCCGACCTCGTGCTCGTCGAGCCCGACGCCGTCGAGGACCTGATCGTCGGCGAGCTTTCGGCCTCCGCCCTCTACGGCGCCCGCTTCCGCGAGAACGCCGCCCGCGCGCTGCTGCTGCCGCGCGCCTATCCCGGCAAGCGCACGCCGCTCTGGCAGCAGCGGCTGAAGGCGCAGTCGCTGCTCGAGGTCGCCAAGCGCTACGGCCAGTTCCCGATCGTGCTCGAGACCTACCGCGAGTGCCTGCGCGACGTGCTCGACCTGCCGGGTCTAGAGGAGCTGCTGCGCGGGCTGCACACGCGCGAGCTGTCGCTGGTCGAGGTCGAGACCCAGCGCGCCTCCCCGTTCGCGTCGTCGCTGCTGTTCGACTACGTCGCGACCTACATGTACGAGGGCGACGCGCCGAACGCCGAGCGGCGCGCGGCGGCGCTGTCGCTCGACCGCGACCTGCTGCGCGAGCTGCTCGGCCAGGAGGAGCTGCGCGAGCTGATCGACCCGACCGCGCTGGCGGAGGTCGAGGCCGATCTCCAGCACCTCTCGGAGCGCACCCAGGCCGCGAACTCCGACGCGCTCCACGACGTGCTGCGCGGCGTCGGCGACCTGACGGTCGCCGAGGCGCAGGCGCGCTGCCTCGGCGCGGTCTCGGCCGAACGGATGCTGCTCGACCTCGGCCGCGAGCGGCGGGCGATCGAGATGCGGATCGGCGGCGAGAAGCGCTGGATCGCCTCCGAGGACGCCGGCCTCTACCGCGACGCCTTCGGAGCGGTACCTCCGGGCGGCCTGCCCGACGCGTTCCTCGAGAGCGTCGAGGCGCCGTTCGAGCGACTGATCCGCCGCTTTGCCCGCACCCACGGTCCTTTCACCACCCGCGAGCTGCAGGACCGTTACGTCGTCGACCCGACCGCGGTGCTGAAAGCGCTCGAGGGCGGCGGCACGCTGATCCGCGGCGAGCTGCGTCCCGGCGGCAGCGAGCGCGAGTGGTGCGACCCCGAGGTGCTGCGGCGCCTGCGTCGCGCGTCGCTGGCGTCGCTGCGCAAGGAGGTCGAGCCGGCCGAGCAGCAGGCGCTCGCCCGCTTCCTGCCGGCCTGGCAGGGCGTCGACGCCTCACCCGCGTCGGGCGCGGGGCCGGACCGGCTGCGCGAGATGCTCGTCCCGCTGCAGGGGCTCGCGCTGGCTCCCGCCGTCTGGGAGAGGGACGTCCTACCGCGCCGCACTGGCGCCTACTCACCGGCCTGGCTCGACCAGCTCTGCGCCGGCGGCGAGGTCGTCTGGGTCGGCGCCGGACCGCTCGGGCGCAACACCGGCAAGGTGGCGCTCTACTTCCGCGACGACGCCCGCTGGCTCGGCCCACCCCCGTTCAAGGGCGACGCGCCGGCCGGCGCCGTGCACGACGCGATCCGAGCTCGGCTCGGCAGCGGCGCCGCCTTCTGGACGGATCTGATCGCGGACGTCCGTGTCCCAACCGGCGCCGCCTCCGAGAACGGCGGATCGACCTCCGGGAGCGACGGCCTCGCACCCGACCCCGCCGCGCTCCAAGAGGCACTCTGGGACCTCGTCTGGGCCGGCGAGGTCACCAACGACGCCTTCGCCCCGCTGCGCGCCCCGCGCCTCTCGCTCGCCAACGCCCGCCGCGAGGCATCGCGCCGCTTCGCCCGCCGGCGTCGTCCCGGCGCTCCCCAGGTCCAGGGCCGTTGGTCGCTGACAGCCAACCTCTTCCGCGACCCGCCCGCGCACGGCCCGCGCTTGCGCGCCCAGGCCGAGCTGCTGCTCGAGCGCTACGGGATCGTCACCCGCGAGACCGTCCTCGCCGAGGGCATACCCGGCGGCTTCTCCTCGCTCTACAGCGAGTTCGCCAACCTCGAGACGCTCGGCACCGCCCGCCGCGGCTACTTCGTCGAGGGCCTCGGCGGCGCACAGTTCGCGCTGCCCGCCGCGATCGAGCGGCTGCGCGGCTTGCGCACGGACGAACCCGCCGGACCGCTCGTCCTCGCCGCCACCGATCCCGCCAACCCCTTCGGGGCCACCCTCCCCTGGCCGAAGCGCGACGACAACCGCCGCGCCGCCCGCGTCGCGGGCGCCCACGTCGTCACGCTCGACGCCGAGCCCGTGCTCTACGCCGAGCGCTCCGGCAAGGGCCTGATCACCCTCGAGGACCCGTTCCAGCCCGACGGCACGCTCGCCCCCTGGCTCGCCGACGCCCTCCAAGCCCTGGCCGACCACGTCCGCCGCGGTCGCATCAAGCGCCTCGCCCTCGAGCGCTTCGACGGCGACCCCCTCGTCGGCTCCCCCTTCGAGCCCCTCCTGATCGACGCCGGATTCACCCAGGGTCCTCGCCGTCTGACGCTCAGCGCCTGAACAGGGATGGCGGGAGCGGACGCCCCAGCCTCCGGTCTCTCCGGCTCAGGTAGTTGCAGAGCGCAATTCCAGACCCGAGAGACGTCGCCGCAATGACCATCGCCTCCAACTCATTGGGGTAGCCCTTCGTCAAGACAGAGCCAACAGCGTAAATCACAAGCGCAAGTGCCAACCCCAAGTTCGCGTTCTTAACGTTCATAGCGGATCTCCTTATAGCTTATATGCAGCCGCCTACGATTACTGGATGCCCGAGGGCGACACGATTCACAACGCGGCGCTGAGGGTCGGGGGTGCGCTGGTGGGCCAGGAGATCCTGGAGATCGAGACGCTGCATCCGCGCCATCGGACGGACCGCTGGCCAGAGCGACTGAGGGGACGCGCCGTGCGGTCGGTCGACGCGCGGGGGAAACACCTATTCGTACGTTTTGAAGACGACTTGACACTGCATTCCCATCTGCGGATGGGCGGCAAGTGGGGTGTCTACGAACGCGGCCGTCGCTGGACCCGCGGCGCGCATCGCGCCTGGCTCGTCATTCGGACCGCAGCACATGACGTCGTCCAGTTCGACGGTCCGGTGCTGGAGCTGATGACCGACTCTCGCACCCGCTTCGACCAGCTGCTCGCCGGGCTCGGGCCGGACATCGTCGCCGACGAGTTCGACGAGGACGCCTACGTCGCTCGCATCCGCGAGGACGACCAGACGCGTGCAATCGGCGAGGCGCTGCTCGACCAGCGCAACGTGGCCGGCATCGGCAACATCTGGAAGTCGGAGGGCTGCTTCATGGGCCGCGTCGACCCGTGGCGGCGCGTGGCAGACCTGTCCGACGACGAGCTGCGCGCGATCGCACGCGCGATCCGCCCCGAGATCCGCGCCTCCGCCCGTCGGGGCGGCCCGACCGTCACCTACCGTCCAGGCGCGGACGGGCCCGGCGACTCTCGCGCGGCCGACCGCCGCCCAGACCGGGGCCGCCGCCCCGACGACCGCGACCGCCGCGCCGGCACCTGGGTCTACGACCGCGCCGGCCTGCCCTGCCGCGTTTGCGCCACCTCGATCCTCGCCCGCGGCCAGGGCGACGACAACCGCACTACATACTGGTGTCCGACATGCCAGGGCTGATCCGAGTTGGACACAAGGGCGCCGACCACGTCGCGCCGGGCAACACCGCCGAGAGCTTCGAAGCCGCGCTCGACCTCGGCGTCGACATGATCGAGTTCGACGTGATGCCGCTGCGCGACGGCACGCTGGTGTTGGCACACGACCCCGAGGACGCGACGACCCGCACCCCGCTGACGCTCGAGCAGGGCCTCGACCACTTCGCGGCCGAGGCCTACAACGGCGTGGAGCTCGACGTCGACCTGAAGATCCCCGGCTATGAGCGCGAGGTGGTGGAGGGTCTGCGTGAGCGCGGCCTGCTCGAGCGGTCGCTGATCTCGTCGAACTACCAGGAGAGTCTCGACCTCGTCCGCGAGCTCGACGCCGACGTCCGCCGGGGGCTGTCGGTCCCGAGGGTGCGGCGCGACCTGCGCGACCACCGTGTGCTCAGGTACCCCGCCTACGCCGCCGTTGCCTGGTGGCGGTCAGGCCTGCCCGCCAAGGCCGAGCGCGCCCTGCGCCGCGGCCGCTGCGAGGCGCTGATGTCGCACTACGTGCTCGTGACGCGCCACCTGGTCAAGCGCATCCACGCCGCCGGCGGGCAGCTCTACGTCTGGACCGTCGACGACGCCGCCCAGATCGCCCGGCTCGAGGGCCTCGGCGTCGACGCCGTGATCACCAACGACCCGCGCCTGTTCGGTTGAGCACGCCGCAGCGAAGCCTCGCCCCCTGAAATGCTCCACCGATGAATCGCCGCCGGGGGCTATGGGTTCTGGGGATCGCGACGGCGGTGCTGCTGCTCGTGCTGGCGCTGCTCGACCTCCGGATGCAGGACACCGGCGGACCGGGGATCGTCGCGTTCGAGCTGGCTGGCTCGACGGATCGGGCGACGCAGATCATGGCCGAGTGGGGGCAGGCCGGCCAGGACGCCGCTCGCCTCTCGCTCTGGGTCGACTTCCTCTACCTGATCGCCTACGGCGCCTTCCTGTCGCTCGCCATCCTCGCCGTGCGCGACGCCGCTCGCCTACGGGGCTGGGATAGCTACGCGCGCTTCGGCGCCGCCATCGCCGTGTTGCCGATCGTCGCCGCGCTGTGCGACGCGGTCGAGGACGTCGGCCTGCTGCTCGTCCTCGACGGCCACGGCGCCTCACGCGCGCCGCAGGCGGCGACGGCGTTCGCACTCCTGAAGTTTGCCGCCCTGACCGTCGCACTCGCCTACTTGCTCGCCGGACTCGTGGCGCTCGCACGCGCCCGCCTGCGTTCGACCGGCTAGAACTGAGGGGCCATCGCCCTGACCGTCGACAGCCCGAAGGTAGTTGACACGCCGCTCGTCCCCGACCCGCTGCCGCCCGGACCGACCGGCCCCGGCCCGCTCGTCTTTGCCGACTTCCTGCTGCGCCCCGGCGGCTTCCTCGAGAGCGCGAAGAAGCGCTACGGCACGCCGTTCAGCTTCAAGCTCTCACCCAAGCGCACGGTCGTCATCACCGACGACCCCGCCGTGATCAAGCAGGTCTTCACCAGCGATCCAACCAAGCTGCTGGCCGGGGTCGGCAACCAGCCACTGCGACCGTTCCTCGGCCCGCGCTCGGTGCTGACGCTCGACGATCCCGAGCACATGCGCCAGCGCAAGCTGCTGCTGCCGCCGTTCCACGGCGACCGGATGCAGCTCTACTCCGAGACGATCGCCAGCGCCGCCGATCGCGAGCTGTCGCGCTGGCCGGTCGGTGAGCCGTTCGCCGTCCAACGATCGATGCAGGCGATCACGCTCGAGGTGATCATGCGCGCCGTCTTCGGCGTCCGCGACGACCGCGCCCGACTGGCCGAGATCGCCGACCCGCTGCGGCGCCTGCTCGACTCGATGGCCGACAGCCGCCGCCTGTTCGCACTCCAGCTCGGCAACTCGAACCGCAACGGCCCCCTCAGCCCCTGGCGCCACTTCCGCAAGACGCTGCTCCACCCCGCCGACGATGCCCTCTACGAGGAGATCCGCGCCCACCGCGCCGACGCGAACGTCGCCGAGCGCGACGACATCCTGTCGCTGCTGCTCTCGGCCCGCGACGAGGACGGCGAGGGCCTGACCGACTCCGAGCTGCGCGACGAGCTGATGACGCTGCTGCTCGCCGGCCACGAGACGACCGCGACGGCGCTGTCCTGGATGCTCGAGCGATTGACCCGCCACCCCGACGTGCTCGCCCGCCTGACCGAGGAGGCTCGCGCGGGCGAGGGTGACGAGTACCTCGACGCCACGATCAAGGAGTCGCTGCGGCTGCGCCCCGTAGTGCCGGCTGTCGCCCGCTACCTGACCGAGCCGACCGAGCTCGGCGGCCGCGTCCTGCCGGCCGGCGTCCACATCACCCCCTCGATCTACCTCACCCACCGCAACCCAGCGATCTACCCCGAGCCGGAGCGATTCCGCCCCGAGCGCTTCCTCGACCGCCCCGCCGGCACCTACGAGTGGATCCCCTTCGGCGGCGGCACCCGCCGCTGCCTCGGCGCCACGTTCGCCCTGTTTGAGATGCGGATCGTGTTGGGCGAGGTGCTGCGGCGGTTCGACATGCAGACCACCAGCGCCCCGGGCGAGCGGATCGCGCGGCGTGCGATCACCTTCAGCCCAAGGCGGGGCGGGCGAGTCCGGCTCGCCCGCCCCGTAAGCGACTGACGACTACCGCCGACGCGCCGCCTGCTTGGCTGCGCGGTTCGCCGCCCGCTTGGCGTTCTTGGTCTGTTTCTTGGTGCAGGGGGTCTTCATGCGGACGTCGGTGTCGTGGCGGCGTCCGTTGTGGCCGTCCATGTCGTTCTCTGCGATGTGGCGTGAGGTGCAGAGGTTGATCTTGGCCTTCCTCGTTCTCGTGACGGCGATGATGCCTGTCTTGCCGCCCTTGATGTTGAGGTTGAACCGGCTGATCGGCGCGTCTGGCACCGCGTTGAACGTGTTGACCAGCTTGCCGCTCCTGGTGGTTGAGGACTCGCCCTTGAGGTTGATCGCGATCTCGCCGCGGAGCGCGACGATGATCATCGGCAATGTGCGGATCTCGTTGCCGGTGTCCGGGTCGCGGCGGACGTTCTTGACGAAGTAGACGTTGCCGACGAGGTCGTCGTCAAGCAACGGCGTGCTCGCCCGGGCCCTGCCGACGATCGAGCCCTTCGGGCAGCGGTTCTCGAGGTCGGGCTTGGTGCCGTCGGCGAACTCGCACAACGCCTGCGCGTTCTCCGGGTCCAACGCGAGACTCTTCGGCAACCGGACAACCGCCTTCTCGATCCCCGCCTCCCTGGTGCCTTGCTGGGTCACCTTGGCCTTGATCCCCGGATGCTTG
>Ga0190275_10000040_pt1 | contig 164026 bp, 154 predicted proteins | sample Popmic550T_FD_133745 | JGI IMG/M metagenome (GOLD analysis project Ga0190275, IMG submission 133745) | Populus adjacent soil microbial communities from riparian zone of Yellowstone River, Montana, USA - 550 T | ecosystem: Environmental > Terrestrial > Soil > Riparian zone > Trees stand... | reverse complement strand
TCCTTGGCGCGCGCGTCGCGCGTCAGGAAGCCCCGCCGCTTGAGATCCGTGCGGAGCTGGGGATCGACCTCGATGAGCGCCCGCGCGATGCCGTGGCGGAGTGCGTCGGCCTGCGCCGAGACGCCGCCGCCATGGATCTTCGCGACCACGTCCATCGACTCCTGGTAGCCGGCCGTCTCGAGCGGCTGGCGGGCGCTGTGCTGGAGCGTGGGCCGCGGAAAGTACGCCTCGAGCGAACGCCCGTTGATCGTGTACTCGCCCTTGCCGGGGCGCAGGATCACGCGCGCCACGGAGGTCTTGCGCTTGCCGGTTGCGCGATAGCGCGCCTCGGCGGCGATCTCGACCGGGGTACGCGCCACGGTCTGAGGCTGCGCCTCCTCGGGCTCCTGCTGGAAGTCGGGCGCCTCGTCGGGCGCGTACTCGACCGGCGCGGCGGGCTGCTCGGCGAGCAGCCGCTCGATGTCGGTCTCCGCGCCCTCCGCGCCCACGGCGATGTCGGGTGTCAGGTGCTCGCCGGGGATCACGTCGGCGGGCTTGTCGGTCTTGATGTCGCGCTCGCCGCGCTCGGACGCCTTGCCGCGCGGGCGGCGCTCGGCCTGGGCGGCCTCCTCGATCGCCGCGCCGTCGTCCGCCTCGCGCTCGGCGGCCACCTCCTCGGGGGTGTCCGGCTCGAGGGCCTCTGGCTGCTCGATCTGGGGCTCGGGCTCCGGTTGCTCGTTGCTCGTTGCTCGTTGCTCGGGCTCAGGCTCGGCCGCGGGGGTCTCCTCGGCTGGGCTCTCCTCGACCGGCGTTTCCTCGACCGGCGTTTCCTCGGGCGCGTTCTCCTCGACCGGCGGCGTCTCCTCGGGCTGCTCGGCGTCGTCGTCGCGGGGCTCTTCGATCAAGTCTCCACCTCCAGGGGCTGCGGCTTCTGTGCCGTGTGCGGATGGTCCGGCCCGGCGTAGACCTTCAGTTTGCGGAGCTGCTGGCGAGCGAGCCGGTTGCGCGGGAGCATCCCCTTCACCGCAAGGCGGATGACGTCCTCGGGCTTGCGCTCGAGCATCTCGCCCAGCGAGCGCGTGCGCAGCCCGCCCGGATAGCCGGAATGGCGGTAGTAGCGCTTCTTCTCGCGCTTGTCGCCGGTCACGGAGATCTTCTCCGCGTTCACCACGATCACGAAGTCACCCACGTCGCAGTGGGGCGTGTACTCGGGCTTCCGCTTGCCGCGCACGGTGTCGGCGAGCTGGGTGGCCAGGCGCCCCAGCGTCTTGCCGGTGGCGTCGACCACGAACCAGTTCCGCTCGCGCTCGGCAGGTGTTGCGACGTAGGTCTTCATTCGACAGGAAACGCGCGGCACACCTGGCCGCGCGAAGAGCGCCAATGGTGGCATAAAGCCCTGCCGCGCGCCCACCGCCAGAAACTTCCGTCCCGGACGTTTGTTCTGGCAGGAGCGCGGTGGTGACCGCCGAAACGGTCGATATACTGCCGCGCCAGTTCGTAAGCCTGCCGAATTCCCGGTGCAGTGCCGCCATAGCACCGGGGAACGGGGGATCCAATCGGGGGCCGTCAGGTCTCCGAAGGGGCGAATCAGGGTGTGACCTCAGGTCAACCGGCCCTGTAGCGCTGCTTTTCGGCGCGAGCCCGTCAGCTAACCCCGTAGGCCGCAGAAAAGGAAGGCAATAACGGGATGACGCTCGGGAAGCGATCGATTGCAGCGTGTGCGCTGGTACTGGCCGCGCCGTCCGGCCCTGCGCTCGCGGCCGAGACGAGCGACGCCGGGGGCGCCGAGGCGAGCAACGTCGGCGGTGCCGAGTTCACGCCGACCCCGGTCATCAAGCGGGTCAAGTGCATCAAGCTCTGCTCGGGCAAGACGCGCGTCCAGGCCGGCGGCACCGTCCGAATCATGGGCCGGACCCTGCGCGACGTCGACACGGTCGTGTTCCACGGCGGGACGAAGACGACGCGGGACAACGTGTCGGTCGACGCGAATTCCAAGAGCAACAAGACGCTCAAGGTGAAGGTCCCGCTCGCCGCCGACACGGGCCCGCTCACGGCCTGGGTCTCCAAGGACGTGGGCTCCGAGCCGAGCAACTCGATCGCCGTCCTCCCCCCGCCGCCCCCCGAGCGGTCCGCGCGGCTCAAGCCGTCCAACGGCCCGCGCGACCGCGGGGCGCCTCGGCTCGAGACCGGCATCTCGACGACCAAGGCCTTCTTCGGCGGCGCCAAGGTCCGTTTTTCGTACCGCATCAACGACGACGAGCCGGTCCCGGTCACGATCGAGCTGATCAACGCCACGAAGGACGTCGTCGTCCGCCGCTGGAAGCGCAGCGCCGTCGAGCCGGACACGATCCACACGATCCGCTGGAACGGCCAGGCGGGTCGCAGCATCAAGGTCGGGCAGGGGCGCTACATCTTCCGCGTGACCGCTCAGTCGAGCGAGGGGCTCACCGCCCGCAGCTCGGACAGCACCGAGGCGCGCCGTGACGCGTTCGACTTCTACGGCCACATCTTCCCGATCCGCGGGCGCCATGACTACGGCAGCTCGGGGTCGCGCTTCGGCTCGGGCCGCTCGGGCCACTCGCATCAGGGACAGGACGTGTTCGCCCGCTGCGGCACGAAGCTCGTGGCCGCGCGCTCGGGGAAGGTCAAGTTCAACCAGTACCACTCGGCCGCCGGGTACTACGTGGTGGTGGATGGCTACAAGTCGAAGTTCGACTACGTGTACATGCACCTGCAGAAGCGCTCGCCGTTCAAGGCGGGCGACCGGATCCGGACCGGGCAGATGCTCGGCAGGGTCGGCGAAACGGGCAACGCGCAGGGGTGCCACCTGCACTACGAGATGTGGAGCGCGCCCGGTTGGTATCGCGGCGGCAGCCCGCTCGACCCCTACCGCTTCCTGAAGTCCTGGGACCGCTGGTCCTAGGCGCCTGGCGCCCTAACCCGCGCTAGGTCTTCTTCTCGAGCTCGCGCTTCTTCTCGCCGCGGGCGAGCACCGGCGCCGCGGCCGCCAGCAGCGCGACCGACGTCCCGACCGCAATCAGGAAGCTGCCGAAGTCGAACTCGTCCGAGTCCGCGATGTCGAGCAGCTCGGTGGCGACGATGCCGCCCAGGATCGAGCCCGCGACGCCGAGCAGGATCGTCCAGATGATCCCGATCTTCTGCGGGCCGGGCAGGAGCAGGCGGGCGATCGCGCCGACGAAGAGGCCCCAGAAGATCCAGGAGAAGATGCCCACGCGGCGAGCTTAGCCGCGCTCCGCAACCCACTCGAGCCAGCCGGCGGGCAGCTCGTCGCGAGCCTCGGCCACCCGCACGGCCAGCGAGCGGTCGTGCAGCTTGATCTCGTTCAGCAGGCCGATGGTCACGTCGTGGCCGGGCCGCGCGACCACCTCGATCGGATCCCCCGCGCCGATGTCGCCCTCCTCGAGGATGCGGAAGTAGCAGCCCGGGCGACGCGCCGCCGCGAACCGCTTCAGGAAGCGCGGCTCCTCCATCTTCCGGCCCAGCTTGAAGCATGGAATCCGCGGCAGGCTGACCTCGAGAAGGGCCGAGCCCACGCGCCACTGCTCCCCCACGCGCGCGGTTGTCGGGTCCAGCCCCTCGACCGTCAGGTTCTCCCCGAACGTCCCCGGCGGAAGCTCGCGGCCGAGCTCCCCCTCCCACCACGCGTAGTCCTCGCGCGCGTACGCGTAGACCGCCTGGAACTCGCCGCCGTGCACGCGCCGGTCGGCCTGGTCGTCGCCGTCCACGTTCACGCCGCGCACGGCGACACGGCCCGTTACCGGGAACTTCCAGATGCCCGTCCTTACCATCCGCCCCCGCCAGGGGATCTCGCGGACCTCAGCGACGTTCACCGAGAGGAGCTGCGGCCTCACCTGATTGCGAAAACCGAGCAGATCAAGGACGCAGCCCCGAACGCGTGCGCCGCACGCGGAGGGGCGAGGACGCCGAGATGCGACGGTTTGCAGCCATCAGGGTTATTCCCACTCGATGGTCCCGGGAGGCTTCGACGTGACGTCGAGGACCACCCGGTTCACGTGCCTGATCTCGTTGATCATCCGCGAGGCGATCTTCTCGATCAGGTCGTACGGCAGGCGCGCCCAGTCGGCCGTCATCGCGTCGTCGGAGGTGACCGCGCGGATGACCACGACGTAGCCGTAGGTGCGCTCGTCTCCCTGCACGCCGACCGTGCGCAGGTCACCCGGCAGGACGCAGAACGACTGCCACAGCTCGCGGTAGAGGCCGGCCGAGCGGATCTCGTCCTGCAGGATGAAGTCGGCATCGCGAAGGATCTCGAGCCGCTCCTTCGTGACCTCGCCGCCGACGATCCGGATGCCCAGGCCGGGCCCCGGGAACGGCTGGCGCCACACGAGACGCTCCGGCAGGCCGAGCTCGAGCCCGACCTGGCGCACCTCGTCCTTGAACAGCGCCCGCAGCGGCTCGACCAGCTCGAACTGCAGGTCCTCCGGGAGCCCGCCCACGTTGTGGTGCGACTTGATCGTCGCGGCGCCGTGACCGCCGCCCGACTCGATCACGTCCGAGTAGAGCGTGCCCTGCACGAGGTAGCGGGGGTTGCCGAGCTTGGCCGCCTCCTCCTCGAACACGCGGATGAACTCCGTGCCGATGATCTTGCGCTTGGCCTCAGGCTCCGTGGTGCCGGCCAACCGTTCGAGGAAGCGCTCCTCGGCGTCCACCGCGATGAGCGGCACGTGGAAGCTGTCGCGGAACGCTGCGACCACCTGATCACCCTCGTTCTTACGCATCAGGCCGTGATCCACGAACACGCACGTGAGCTGGTCGCCCACCGCCTTGTGGACGAGCAGCGCGGCCACCGACGAGTCGACGCCGCCCGACAGCCCGCAGATCACCCGGCCGCCGCCGACCTGGGCGCGGATCCGCGCGACCTGCTCCTCGATCACGGACGCCGGGCTCCAGGTCCGGTCGCAGCCGCAGATGTCGCCGAGGAACCGCTCGAGGATCTGCGTGCCGTACGGCGTGTGCACGACCTCGGGGTGGAACTGGATGCCGTACAGCCCGCGCTCGGTGTGCTCGAACGCGGCGACCGGGGACTCGGTGGAGGACGCGAGCGCGGTCGCGCCCGGCGGCGGCTCGAAGACGGTGTCGCGGTGGGACATCCAGCAGGCCTGCTCGGAGGGGAGCTCAGCGAGCAGCCGGCCCGGCTCGTGGACCGTCAGGCGCGAGCGGCCGAACTCCCCCACCGGTGCGCCGTCCACGCGGCCCCCCAGCTCCAGCACCATCGCCTGCATGCCGTAACAGATGCCGAGCACCGGCACCCCGAGCTCGAGCAGCTCCATCCTGAGCTTCGGCGCGCCATCCGCGTACACCGACGCCGGGCCGCCGGAGAGGATCAGCCCGCGCGGGCTGCGGCGCCGGATCTCCTCGAGCGGGATCGTGTGCGGGAGCAGCTCGGAGAAGACGCCGCACTCGCGCACGCGGCGGGCGATCAGCTGCGAGTACTGGCCCCCGAAGTCGAGGACGAGGACCTCTTCGCGCGTTGTGGCAGCCTCGGGCGGAGCGGCGGTGGGGACCTCCGTCGCGGCCCCCTGGCTCACTCGCCGACGAGCGCCGGGTCGGGCTCTACCGCGATCGCGCCGACCGCGCCGCCGGCGTTGTCCGCCGCGGGCGCCGCGGCGGCCGCGGCGGTTGCGCCCATGCCGATCGCCTGGTCGCGCTGAAGCTGCTTGCCCTCGCTCTGGAGCGCCGGCGCAACCATCACCTCGGCCTTGTGGAACGCCGGGATGTCCTCGTATCCGCAGGTGGCCATCGAGGTCCGGAGGCTGCCCATCAGGTTGAACGTGCCGTCGTTCTCGTGCGCGGGCCCGAGCAGGATCTGCTCGAGCGTTCCGTTCTGGGTGGTCTTCACGCGCGCCCCGCGCGGGAGCGACGGGTGGAAGGTCGCCATCCCCCAGTGGAATCCGCGGCCGGGCGCCTCGTAGGCGCGCGCGAGCGGCGAGCCGATCATCACGGCGTCGGCGCCGCAGGCGAACGCCTTCGAAATGTCGCCGCCGTTGCGCATGCCGCCGTCGGCGATCACCTTCACGTACTCCCCGGTCTCGAGCATGTGCTGCGAGCGCGCCGCCTGGACGTCGGCGATGGCCGTGGCCTGTGGGACGCCGATGCCGAGCACGCCGCGCGTGGTGCACGCGGCGCCCGGGCCGACGCCCACGAGCACCCCGGCCGCGCCGGTGCGCATGAGATGGAGGCCGGTCGAGTAGGAGGCGCAGCCACCGACGATGACCGGCACCTCGACCTCGCGGATGAACTCCTTCAGGTTGAGCGGCGGACGGCTCTCGTCGGCCGACACGTGCTCGGCGGAGACGACCGTGCCCTGGATGACGAGGATGTCGAGGCCCGCCTCGATCACGTCCTCGTAGTACTCGCGCACGCGCTGCGGCGTGAGCGAGGCAGCCGAGACCACGCCCTGCTCCTTGATCTCGCGCACGCGCTCGACCATCAGGTCGCGGTCGAGCGGCGCCTGGTAGATCCGCTGCATCTCCGCGGTCGCGACCTCCTTGGGAAGGTCTGCGATCCGCTCGAGCTGCTCCTCAGCGTCCTCGTAGCGGGCGAAGACGCCCTCGAGGTTCAGGACGCCGAGGCCGCCGAGGCTGCCGATGATGCCCGCGGTCCTGGGCGACATGACGCCGTCCATCGCGGCGCCGAGCAGCGGGAGCTCGAAGCGATACGGGCCGAGCGTCCAGCTGATGTCGATGTCGTCGGGGTCGCGGGTCCGGCGGGACGGGACGATCGCGATGTCGTCGAAGCCGTAGGCGCGACGGCCCTTCTTTCCTCGACCGATCTCTACTTCCATGGCGGCATCCTAGGTTCGGCGGCGGACGGGAGGACTGAGCGTAGCAATGCGATCCAGCCGCTCCACGTGCGGGTTTTCCGCGTTTTGCGGGGTCTCCGGGTCGGGCCGCGCTAGGTGGCGACGACGCTCGGCAGCGGCTCAACCTCGACCTCGCCCATCAGCCGCTCGACCTCCCGCGGGTCGAGCACGCCGGCGCCGAAGTGCTGGGTGGACTGCGCGCCGCAGGCAACGCCGAAGCGGAGGCACTCCTCGGCCGGGCTGCCCGTGTAGCGCGCGGCCACGTAGCCGGCCAGGAAGGCGTCGCCGGAGCCGACCGTCGAGCGGGTCTCCCGCGGCTCGAGCGTGACCCGGTAGAGGCGCTTCTCCTCGTCGCCCACCAACGCGATGCACCCGGACGGCAGCGTCATCGCCACCTCGTCGGGCCCGAGGTCCGCGATCTCCTGAAGGCCGCGCAGGCGGTCCTCGTCATCCGAGAACTCGTGACCCACGAGCTCCTCCGCCTCGAGCTCGTTCGGGCTCACCATCGAGGGCTCGCTGCGCATCGCGAGGCGCATCGGCTCGCCCTCGGCGTCGAGGACGCTGGTCACCCCCATGGCCTTCAGCTCCGCCACCAGGTCCGCGTACAGCGAGTTCGGGACGCCCGCGGGCAGGCTGCCGGCGAACACGCACACGCCGGCCCCCTTCGCGAGATAGAGCAGCTTGTCCGTGAAGAGCTCGATCTCGGCCTCGGAGACCGCGGGGCCGCGTTCGTTGATCTCCGTCTGGACCCCGGTCGTGTCGTCGATGACCGCGGTGGAGGTCCGCGACTCGTCGCGGATCCGCACGAAGTCGTTGAGGATCGCCTCCTCGGTGAGCTGCTCGATGATGCGCGTGCCGGTGGGGCCGCCGGCCACGCCGGTCGCGATGACCGGCTGGCCGAGCGCCTTGAGCGCGCGCGCCACGTTCACGCCCTTGCCGCCCGCCATCGACGTCTGCTCGACGGCGCGGTGGCGCCTGCCGATCGTGAAGTTCGGCACGGCAAGCGTCTTGTCGACCGCGGCGTTGAGCGTGACGGTGATGATCATCCGGTTCTCCTCCTGCGCATCCCGAGCATCGCGAGCAGAACGATGCCTAGCACGGTAACGCCGGTCAAGACCGGGCCGATGCCTCCCCCGAGCTTCCGGATGAACCCCGGGTCCTCGATTTTCGCGAGTGTCACGAGCCGGACGCGGCGCACCGTCTCCCCGCCGCGGCGCACCTCGACCCATCCGACGGGCTCGCCGGCCGGGAGCGGGCCCTCGAGCTCCGTCGGCGCATCGACGCTGGTGCGAACCCGCTCACCGCGCCGCAGCACGAGCCGCACCGGCCTGGCTGCGCCCAGCTCGACCTGCTCGTCGCGGTGCTCCACGTCGACACGGGCGAGCACCCGGCCGCGCCGGAGGACCCGGGCGCGCCGGAACTGCTCGAGCCCCCAGCGCAGGAGCGCCAGCGTGTCGGCGTCGCGCGCGGACTCGCTCGGCGCACCCAGGGTCACGGTGACGACCGCTCCCCCGCCCGCCTCGCCCGAACCCACCAGCACGTACCCCGCGCCCAGGGTATGTCCCGTCTTCACCCCGCTCACGAACGGGTAGCGCGCGACCAGGCCGTTGCGGTTGTCGATCACCCGCGTCCGCGCGCCGCTCTCGAGCGTCGCGCGCGGCATGTCCACGATCCGCACGAACTCGGGGTGGCGGAAGAGCTCGCGCGTCAAGGTCGCCAGGTCGCGTGCCGTGGAGTGGTTGTTCGGATCGTCGAAGCCGATCGGATTCGCGTAGCTCGTGTCCCGGAGGCCGAGGGTGACCGCGCGCCGGTTCATCTCGCGCACGAACGCCTCGCGCGATCCGGCGACGCCGTCCGCCAGCGTGACCGCTGCGTCGTTGGCGCTCTCGAGCAGGAGCGCGACGAGCAGGTCGCGCACCGTCATGCGCTCTCCGGCCGCGAGCCCGATCTGTGACTCGACCGAGGACGCGGCGTACGGAGCGGCCGGGAACGTGTCGTCCAGATCGGCGCGCTCGAGCGTGAGCAGCGCGGTCATGAGCTTCGTCGCGCTCGCGATCGGGCGCCGCTCGGCCGCGTTCTCGGCATGCATGACGGTCCCGTCGCGCGCGTCCGCGACCAGCGCCGCCTCCCCACTCGTCGCCGGCGGAGCGCCGTGCGCGAGCGCCGGGGAGCACGCCGCGACGAGCGCGGCCGCGAGCGCCGCGAGGGACGGCCTGAGAGCGGAGGTCACTCCCTCAGTCTGATCTTCTGGCCCGACACGAGGGCCTGCGGGTCGAGCTCGGGGTTCAGCTCCTGGAGCTCTGTCACCGTCAGGCCGACGCGCTCGGCGATGGCCGCGAGGGTGTCGCCGGTCTGGACGGTGTAGAAGCGGTCGGGCACGCGCGGCTCAGTGTCGTCCGCGAGCGGATCGGGCTCCGTGGTCTGCTGCTGGGCCGCGCGGTTGCCCCCGTCGTCGGAGTCGTCCGGCGTGTCGGAGTTCGCGATCACGATGAAGAGCGCGAACGCGAACGTGACGAGCGCGATCGGCGCCAGCAGGCGCGCAGGGCTACTGCGTCGACCGTCCATCTCGCCGGGAATGGTACGGCCGCGCGGAATGCGCCAAGGCCGTCAGCAAGCGAGCGCCCAGGCAGCCTCGCGCAGTTTCTCGGCGGCCGTCGCGGCGGCCGCCGGCGCGTCGTCACCCTCGCCCGCGTTCACGATCGACCGCGACGCGGTCACGAGCCCCGCGGCCGGGTGCGGCCGGAACGCCGCAGCGAGATCCTCGACCGCGCCGCCCTGGGCACCCACACCGGGCAGCAGGAAGATCGCGCGCGGCATCAGCTCGCGCAGGCGCTCGAGGTGCTCCGGCCGGGTGGCCCCGGTGACCGCACCCACACTCGAGAGGCCGCAGTCACCGACCCGCGACTCGCCGAGCTCGGCGACAATCCGCGCGAGCGACTCGTGCACCGGCCCGTCCGGCCCACGCAGGTCCTGCACGTCCGCCGCTCCCGGGTTCGATGTGCGCACCAGGCAGAAGCAGCCGGCCCCGGCGGCGTCCGCGGCCTCGAGCAGCGGCTCGAGCGAGTCGCGCCCGAGCAGGGGGTTGGCCGTGAATGCGTCGGCCCCCAGACCGGTCACCTGCCCCCACGGGGTGTCGGTCGCGCCGACGAGCGCCTGCCCGTAGGCGTGCGCCGTCACCGGCACGTCGCCGCGCTTGCCATCCGCGAGCACGAGCAGGCCGTGCTCGTGGGCGGCGGCCACGGTGTCCTCGAGCGCTTGCAGCCCGTCCGCGCCGAGCCGCTCGAAACACGCGAGCTGCGGCTTGACCGCGACACACGCGGGGCCGGCGGCCCCGATGGCCGCGCGGCAGTGGCGCGCGACCGCCTGAGCCACACGCCGGCGCCGCTCGGGGGCGTCCGCCCCCGCAGACGGCTCGGCCCCGACCGCGACCTGCCACAGGCGGGCCGGGTCGGGGTCGAGGCCGAGAACGATCTGGCTGCGGCGCTGATCGACCAGCGCCGCAACTCGATCCGCGAAATGCGTCAGGTTGCGGTTGCCTTGATCGCCTTCTTCAGAGCCGATCCGGCGCTGAACTTCGGCACCTTGCTGGCCGCGATCTGGATCCTCTCGCCGGTCTGCGGGTTCACGCCCTGTCGAGCACCGCGGTCGGCGACGGAGAACTTGCCGAAGCCGGTGAAGTTGATCTCACCGCCGCGCTTCAGCGTCTCCTCGATCACCGTGAGGGTGGCCTCGACCGCCTTGGTCGCCTCACCCTTCGACAGGCCGGACTCGGACGCGACCTGATCAACGAATTCGGACTTCGTCACCTTCTCCTCCTTAACGGGGGTTGCGGAGAATTCGAAGCTAACAACGGTCCCGGACGACGGAACGCGGTTTTTCCGCTCTGGAAGCGGAAAATGGCGCAGGTTGCGACGTGAAACGGTCCGTGAAACGGCTAGGACCCGCCGACCGACATCTCTTCGAGCAGGAGCGGGGCGGCCTTTACGCTGCCGCCGAAGGGCACCCAGCGGGCCTCGGACCCGACGGCGCGCACCGCCTTGAGCATGGAGACGAGGTCGCTCGCGATCGTGATCTCGCGCACCGGTGAGCCGAGCTGGCCGCCCTCGATCAGGCGGCCCGTCGCCCCCACGGAGAACGTGCCGGACACCGGGTTGACGCCCGAGTGCAGGCCGGCGACGTCGGTCACGAACAGCCCGTCCCCGGCATCGCGGACGAGGGCGTCGAGGTCCTTGTCGCCGGCGTCGAGCACGAGGTTCGAGGTGCCCACGGACGGCGCCGAGCGGTAGGAGCCGCGGGTCGCGCTCCCGGTCGTCTCGCGTCCGTCCTTTCGCGCCGTGCGCGCGTCGTACAGGTAGGTCGCCAGGCGCCCGTCCTCGATGAGGGCGTTGCGGCGCGTCGGCGAGCCCTCGCCGTCGAAGGGCGCGCTCGCCAGGCCACCGGGGTCGGTCGGGTCGTCGGCCAGGCGAAGGATCGGCGCGGCGACCTCGTCGCCGAGCTTGCCGGCGAAGAGCGAACGGCCGCGCTGGACCGAGTCGGCGGAGAGCATCCCGCCGATGAAGCCCGCGAAGCTCGCCGCCACGAAGGCGTCGAGGACGACGGGGCAGCGGCGGCTCCCAGGCTGGCGCGCGCCGACGAGCGCGAGCGCCCGCTCCGCCGCCTCGGAGCCGACGGCCTCGGGGTCGAGCCCGCCGGGGTCGCGCGCCATGCCCACGCCCAGTCCGGTCATCAGGTCCGCGCCCTTGCCGGCGAAGGCGGACGAGTACGCCCAGGCCGAGCTCGACTCGTAGGCGGCGGCGAACCCGCGGCTGTTCGCGATCGCGACCCGCCCGCGGCCGTCCGCGTAGACCGTCTGCTCGACCTGCGACACGCCCTCCTGCGCCCGCGCGGCGCGGTCGACCGCGATGGCCAGCTCGACCTTTCGCTCGGTCGTCCACGAGTCGAACTCGGGCGAGTGGAGATCCCCCACCTCGCTCGCCCCGAAGCTCTCCGGCAGGCCCGCATGCTCGTCGGGGTCGCTCGCGGCGGCGCCCGCGTGGGCGCGCTCGGCAAGCGCGCGCAGCGCGGGCTCGGACAGATCTGTTCCGTACCCGTAGCCCGACCGGCCGTCCACGAACACCCGCAGGCCGATCCCCCGGCCGCCGGCGTCGGTGAGCGACTCGACCTCCTCGCGGTAGACCCGCACCTCGAGGCCCTGGCTCTCGTCGGCCCATGCCTCGGCGTCCGTCGCGCCCGCGGCCTCCGCCGCGGCGAGCGCGAGCTCGGCGGCCTGCTCCAGTGTCACCCGGTCCCCCCGACCGTCAGCGCCCGGATGCGCACGTGCGGCTGGCCAACGCCCGCCGGCACGCGCTGGCCGCCCTTGCCGCAGAACCCGGTCGCGATCTCGAGGTCGGCGGCGATCCCGTCGATCGCGGCGAGCGCCTCCGGCCCGTTGCCGATCAGCGTCGCGCCGCGCACCGGCGCGGTCACCTTCCCGTCCTCGATCAGATACCCCTCGGACACCCCGAACACGAAGTCGCCGGTGGCGGGCTCGACCTGCCCGCCGCCGAAGGAGACCGCATAGAGGCCGCGCTCGACGCCCTCGATCAGGTCCTCCGGGGTGGCCTCGCCCGGGCCGAAGTACGTGTTCGTCATGCGCGGGAGCGGCAGGTGGCGGAACGACTCGCGCCGTCCGTTGCCGGTCGAGAGCGCCCGCCCCTTCTGCGCGCGCAGCCTGTCGTACAGGTAGGAGGTCAGCCGCCCGCCCTCGATGATCGTGGTCCGCTGGGTGGGTGTGCCCTCGTCGTCGATGCCGTCGCTCCCCCACTCGCCCGGCTTGCGCCCGTCGTCGTAGGCGGTCACGAAGTCCTCGGCCAGCGTGTCGCCCACCCGGCCGGCGTAGACGCTCGCATCCTTCTGCACGGCGTCGGCCTCGAGCCCGTGGCCGATCGCCTCGTGCAGCAGGACGCCGCCGAAGCCGTTGCCGACGACGACGGGCATCTTCCCGGCGGGGGCGTCGACGGCGTCGAGCGCGGTCAGCCCCTTGCGCGCGGCCTCCTCGGCGATCGCCTCGGGCCGGTCGTCGAGCAGCTCGAACCCCGCGTGGCCGCCGCGGGTCTCGGTTCCGGTCTCGACCCGGTCGCCGCGGCGAGCCACCACCTGGACGCTGAGCCGCAGCCGGGTGCGATCGTCGCCGGCGGCGAAGCCGTTCGAGTTGAAGATGGCGACGGTTCGCCGGTTCTCGGCGTAGCCCACGGTCACCTGGGCGACGTCGTCGCCGGCGCCGCGCGCGGTCTCCTCGCACGCGCGCAGCAGCTCGACCTTGCGCTCGACCGGGACGTCCTCCGGACGCTCGCGCACCTCGTGCGCGGGCCGCGGCTGCACCCCGCTAAGGGCGATCGCGTTTCCGGGCTCGCGGTCGAGCGCCTGGGAGACCGAGTCGGCCAGCGCGAGCAGGTCCGGCTCCGCGAGGCCGTCGACGTGGCCGAAGTAGGTGGCCTCGCCCAGGACGAGGCGGATCGAGGCGCCGATCTCGTGCCCGCTCTGCGGCCGCTCCACCCGGCGGTCGTCGAGCGAGACGGCGAAGCCGCTCCGCTCCTCCGCGTAGAGCTCGGCCCAGTCGCCGCCCCTCTGTAGCGCGCGATCGAGCGCGGCCTGCGCCAGCTCCGGCGCGAGGAGGCTCACGGGCGCCCCGCGAGCTCGAGCATCGATTCCGCGATCTCGACCAGCTCGTCGCGGCCCTTCATCCCCGCGTGGAGGAGGCGTGGCTCGCCGGCGTCGTCGTAGAGCAGGACGCGCGGCTCGCGCGCCTGCTGGCGCCGCTTCGCGCCGGCGGCGAGCGTCTCGGCGATGTCGCCGACGCGCCCGAGCGGCCCCTTGCGCTGCTCCTTCACGAGCCCAGCTCCGCGAGCGTCTGGCGCATGTCGAAGAAGACCAGCGAGGAGAGCGCGAACCGTCCCGCGATGACCGCGAGCGTCCACGGCCCGCTGCGCAGCGCGTAGACGATGCCGGCGCCGGTCGAGACCTCGACCTGGTCGCCGCCGGCCTGCTCGATCAGCTCCTGCGTGCGTGCCGCGAGCGCTTCGCCGACGGCGGCGTGGGCTTCGTCCACCGCCACCAGCGCGCCGCGTTCGTCCAGCAGCACGCACGCGTGGACGTCGGGTGAAAGGCCCTCGATGAAGTCCGCCGCGCGGTCGGGAGTCAGGGTCGCGTCCGGGATGCGGCCACAATACTCACGTGTCCCTCCCGCGAATCTCGTGGCTCGTGACGGTCGGCCTGTGCCTCATCGCGGCTGTGCTGCTGCTCGTCGAGGGCTACGTGGGCTACTTCGGCGTGCTGCTCGCCGTGGGCGCCGCGGCCGCGGTCAATCTGCGGTAGCGCTCTGCTCGGGCTCCAGGTGGATGAGCACGTCGGCGTGCCTGACGCGCTTGCGGATCTCGCCCTGCAGCTCGTGCGCCAGCTCATGCGCGCGCTCGAGTGTCGTGCCCGCACGGAACTGCACGTGAAGGTCCACGTAGCGGCGTGACCCCGCGCGGCGGGCGCGCAGCTTGTGGAACCCGACAACCTCGTCCGACCCGAACTCCGCAATCGCCGTTCGCACGGCGTCGAGCTCGTCGTCGGGGAGCGCCTCGTCCACCAGGACCCGCGTCGAGCGGCTCAGGATCTGGAGCCCGGCCCACACGATCGCCACCGCCACCACGAGCGCCGTGATCGCGTCGAGCTCCTCGATCCCGGTCACCTCGACCAGCACCAGCGCGAGCAGCACGCCGGCAGACGTGAACGCGTCGGTGCGCAGATGCGCCGCATCGCCCTCGAGCGCCGGCGAGTCCGTGCGGCGCGCCTCGCGGTAGAGGTAGGTCGACACGACCGTGTTCGCCACCACCGAGAAGCCGATCACGGCGATGCCGACGCCGAGGTTCTCGACCCCGGTGTGGTCCATGAGGCGGCGGACGGACTCGTAGATGATGATCCCGGCGCCGACCAGGATCAGCATCCCTTCGATCCCGGCGGCGACGTTCTCGACCTTCTCGTGCCCGTACGGGTGCGACTCGTCGGGCGGCTCGTCGGCCTTGCGCACCGAGAAGTACGCGATCACCGACGCGAGCAGGTCGATCCCGGAGTGGATCGCCTCGGTGATCACCGCGATCGAGCCGGTGATGGCGCCTGCCGCCAGCTTCAGCGCGATGAGGATCGTGTTCGAGGCGATCGACAGCGCCGCCGCGCGCGTCTTCTTCGGCGGGGTGGGGTTGAGAACGCCCGCGGGCCCGCGGGTCATCCCCCGTCCCCCAGCCAGGCGAGAAACGCGCGCGCCGCACGGCCGCGGTGGCTGATTGCGTCCTTCTCGGCGACGCTCAGTTCCGCCATCGTGCGCCCGTCGTCACGGTCGGCCGGCACGAAGGCGGGGTCGTAGCCGAACCCGCCGTCGCCGCGCGGCTCGTGCGCGAGGACCCCTTCGCATCGCTCGGTGAAGACACGCTCGTCACCGTCCGGCCCGGCGTACGCGAGCGCGCACACGTACGCGGCGCGCCGGTCGCCCTCCGCGGGCACCTCGCGCAGGAGCTTCGCCAGGTTCTCCTCGTCGGTCGCGTTCTCCCCCGCGTAGCGGGCGGAACGGACCCCCGGCCGCTCGTCGAGCGCCGCCGCCGCGATGCCGGAGTCGTCGGCGACCGCGGGCTCGCCCGTGGCGCGGGCGGCGGCGCGCGCCTTCTCGAGCGCGTTCTCCTCGAACGTCTCGCCGGTCTCGGGCGGCAGCTCGACCTCGTCCGGCAGGGCCGAGACCTCATGCGGCTCGAGCAGCGTGCGGAACTCCCGCAGCTTGTGCTCGTTGCGCGTGGCGAGGACGAGGCGCACGGCCGCAGGCTAGCCCCGAGGCGCGGGCGCGGTCAGGCAGTCGGCGGATCCGGCAGCGCCCCGGCCACCTCGACCTGGGCGGCGCGGATCTGCTCGATCCCGCTGGCGGCGAGCGCCAGCAGCTCGTCGAGCGACGCGCGCGAGAGCGGCGTGCGCTCGGCCGTCGCCTGCACCTCGACCAGGCCGTCGTCGCCGGTCATCACGACGTTGGCGTCCACCTCGGCGGTCGAGTCCTCGGAGTAGTCGAGGTCGAGCAGCGCACGCCCCTCGACCATCCCGCACGAGACGGCGGCGATCGAACCGGTGAGCGGGAGCCTTGTCAGCTTGCCCTCCTCGATCAGCCGGTTGAGCGCGAGCCGGAGCGCGACGTAGCCGCCGCTGATCGCCGCGGTGCGCGTACCGCCGTCCGCCTCGAGGACGTCGCAGTCGACCCACACGGTCCGCTCACCGAGGGCCTTGAAGTCGATGACGCCGCGCAGCGAGCGCCCGATCAGGCGCTGGATCTCGACCGTCCGGCCGTCGGCGCGCCCCTTCGACACGTCGCGTTGCTTGCGGTCGCCCGTCGACGCGGGCAGCATCCCGTACTCGGCGGTCACCCAGCCGCGGCCGCGTCCGGCCATCCACTTCGGCACGGACTCGTCCACCGACGCCGTGCAGATGACCCGCGTGCCGCCCATCGAGATCAGCGCCGACCCGGTGGCGGTGCAGACGAATCCCGGCTCGATCGTGAGCGGGCGCAATTCGTCCGGCCGCCGGCCGTCGTTGCGGGGCGCGCTCATGCCGCGCGGGCTCCGGCGGCGGGCGCGACGTCCACGTGGCGGACCTCGCCCATCGGGAGCTGGAGGAAGCGCGTGCCGACCGCCCGGAAGCTCTCGGGGTCGGCCGAGCACAGGAAGCTGTACTCGCCGCGCCTGTCCTCGTCTCGCTCCAGGCCGCGCTGGCGAAGCGCGACCTCGACCTCGTCCGCGATCGCCTGGCCCGAGGTGACGATCTTCACGCCGCGACCGAGGCTGCGCTGGAGCATCGGCCTGATGAGCGGGTAGTGCGTGCAGCCGAGGATGACGGTGTCGACGCCGGCGTCGCGCAGCGGATCGCAGTACGACTCGACCTGAGCCACCACGCGGTCATCCACCTCGCCGCCGGCCTGGATCAGCGGCGCGAGCTCCGGGCATGCGACCGGATGGAGGTGCGCGTCGCGGTTGGCCTCGGCCAGCGCGTCCTCGTACGCGCCGCTCGTGACGGTGGCCTCGGTGGCGAGCAGGCCGACCTCGCCGTTGCGCGTGGCGCGCGCAGCCAGGCGCGACTCGGGGCCGACCACCGAGACGATCCCGACTTCGGCCCCCAACTCCGTGCGCAATCTGGGCAGCGCCGCGGCCGTGGCCGAGTTGCAGGCGACCACGAGCAGCTTGGCCCCGCGTTCCAGGAGGATGCGGGCGAGCTCGATCGCGAACGCCTCGAGCTCCTCGCGCGACCGCGCGCCATACGGAAAGCGTGCGGTGTCGCCCAGGTACACGAAGTCCTCGTGCGGAAGCGACACGAGGCACTCGTGAAGGACCGTCAGGCCGCCGACTCCCGAGTCGAAGACGGCGATCGGCAGCTCTGGGTGCGAACGCGGCACGACGCCCATGTTGCCATGGGCGCCGGGCGAGACCTCAAAATTGAACCTTGCGCACCGCCTGCTTGATCTTCGACAGGATCGCGTCGCCGAGCGCCTGGCCCTCATCGGTCTTGAAGCCGTTCATCGCGGCGACGACCCCCGCCATCACGAGCGCGACCAGCAGGATCAGGGCGACGTACTCGACCGTGCCCTGGCCGCGGGCCTCGCCCAGGCGGCGAAGGGTGCGGTGGACGGCGGCGTGGGCGTAGCCGAAAGCGCGATACATCGGGACCTCCCGGGGTTTGCTTGCACGAGCGAGCGATGGTCATCGGCCGCGCGTTACGGCTCAACGCGCGCCGACGGGTCCCGGCCCGCAAGACTGTTACGAAACCGTGTCCAACTGCCCGAACTGCACCGCGCCCCTGCTGGGGGATGAGAAGTTCTGCCTCCAGTGCGGAACGAGGCTCGTCGCCGAGCCGCCGCCGAAGCCGAGCTACACCCTGCCGGCGGTCATCGTCGCCGCCATCGCCCTGCTCGCCGTGGGCGGCGTCGTGTTCGCGCTCGAACAGGTCGAGTCGGATGCCGAGCGCGAGGCGACCAAGCCCACGGCGGTGATCAAGCGCACTCCACCAGCCACCGAGACGACCGCGGATGCGGAACCGCCGGCCGAGGTGGGAGCCTGGCCCGAGGACACCGCTGCGTACACCGTGGTCCTCACCCAGTCGCCCGACGAGGGCGCCGTGCGCGCGCGGGCCACCGCGGCCGCCTCCGACGGAGTGCCTGCCGGCGTGCTGGATTCCGACCTCTACCCCACGCTCGATCCCGGCGTGTGGGTGCTCTTCACCGGCAGTTACGACACGCAGGCAGAAGCGGCCGACGAGGCGACGCGGTATGCGGCGAGCGGCTTCCCCGACGCCCGCGCGGCCTTCGTGAGCGCGCCCGAGAGCTAGCCCGGCCGCCCGCCCAGGCACGGCCACCAGCGCGCGAGGTGCCCGACCGCGGTGTCCGTGGTGGTGTCCCGCTCGACGGTCGCGGCCGGCGTTCCGTCGGCGAGCGCGTCGATCGTCGCGGCGACCGAGCGGGCCAGCGCACCGAGCGCGTAGCCACCCTCCAGTACGACGCCGACGGGCGCGCCCAGCTCCGCGGCAAGGTCGCGCACGGAGGCGGCGAGCGCACCGTAGGAGGAGTCCTCGAGCGTGCACGACGCGAGCGGATCGTCGCGGTGCGCGTCGTAGCCCGCCGACACGAGCACGAGCCCGGGCGCGAACTCGCGCGCCACGGGGGCGAGCACGTGCTGGATGAGCGCGAGGAACGTCCGCTCGTCCGACCCTGGCGGTACCGGAAGGTTCAGCGAGTACCCCTCCCCCGGTCCGCGGCCCACGTCGTTCAGCGGTCCCGTGCCGGGATAGAGCGGCGACTGGTGGATGCTCGCGAAGAGCACGTCGTCGCGCGTGTGGAAGATGTCGTTCGTCCCGTTCCCGTGGTGCACGTCCCAGTCGAGCACCAGCACGCGCTCGACGCCCGACGCGCGCGCGTGCTGTGCGGCGACCGCCACGTTGTTGAAGAGGCAGAAGCCCATCGCGGTCGCGCGCTCGGCGTGGTGGCCGGGCGGGCGCATGCCGCTGAACCCGAACGGCGCGCGCCCGGCGAGGAGCTCGTCCACCATCGCGCACGCTCCGCCCGTTGCGTGGAGCGCGGCACGGTACGAGCCCGGGCTCAGGATCGTGTCGGCGTCGAGGTGACCGCCACCCGCCTCGGCGCCCGCCCGGATCGACTCGACGTACTCGGCGGGGTGAACCGCGGTGACCTGCTCGAGGTCCGCCTCCGGCGCCTCGCGCCGCTCGAGCCCCAGCCAGCCGCGCCGCTCGAGCTCGTCCTCGATCGCCGGGATGCGCGCCCGGTTCTCGGGATGCGACCCGGTGTCGTGCTCGAGCGAGCTCCCGTGGCGGAAGTAGAGCGGCGCGCCGATGCCGGTACGGTAATCCGCCCCTGATGGCGGAGTCGCCGACCGAGCCCATCCGAGCCGACATCGCCGTGATCGGCGCCGGCGCCGCCGGGCTGTATGCGGCGCTCGCGGCCGCGCGCGAGGGCGCCCGCGTCGTCCTCGTGTCGCGCTCGGCGCTGGCTGAGTCCGCCAGCTACTGGGCGCAGGGCGGGATCGCCGCCGCGATCGCCGCCGAGGACTCGCCCGACCGCCACCTGGCCGACACCCTGGCGGCAGGCCGCGGGACCACTCGCGCGAGCGCGGCGCGGGTCCTGTGCCGCGAGGCGCCCGCGCGGGTGCGCGATCTCGAGTCGCTCGGGGTCCGCTTCGACGCCGACCGGCACGGCGCGCTGGCGCTCGGGCTGGAGGGCGGCCACTCCGCGCGGCGCGTCGTGCACGCGGGGGGTAGCGCGACAGGCCGCCGGATCACCCGCCAGCTCTCGGCGATCGCCGCGACGGACAAGCGCATCGAGGTGCTCGAGCGCGCGACCGCCGGCGTCGTCTGGACGCTCGACGGTCGCTGCATCGGGGTGCGCGCCGACCGCGCGGGTGGCGACAGCGTCGCGGTCCTCGCGCGCGCGACCCTGATCGCCACGGGCGGGGCGGCGGCGCTGTGGGAGCGGACCACCAATCCGCGCGGAGCGATCGGCGCGGGGATGACGCTCGCGCACGCCGCGGGCGCCGCGCTCGCCGACATGGAGATGGTCCAGTTCCACCCGACCGCGCTGTCGTCAGGAGGCGAGCGCGACGGGTTCCTGATCACCGAGGCGGTCCGCGGCGAGGGTGCGCTTCTCTACGACGGTTCCGGTGAGCGGTTCGTGGACGAGCTCGCGCCCCGCGACGAGGTGGCGCTCGCCGTGCGGCGCAAGCTGGATGCCGGCGAGCGGGTCGAGCTCGACATGACGATGGTGCAGCCGGGCCGCTTCCCGAACGTCGTGAACACGCTGAACGAGGTCGGAATCGACCCGTACCGCGAGCGCGTCCCGGTCGCGCCGGCCGCCCACTACACGATGGGCGGGATCGCGACCGACGTGGACGGCGCCTCGTCGCTCGGCGGCCTCTACGCGGTCGGCGAGTGCGCGTGCAACGGCCTGCACGGCGCGAACCGGCTTGCGTCGAACTCCCTCGCCGAGTGCTTCGTGTTCGGCCGGCGGGCGGCGCTCGCCGGGCTGGCCGAGCCGGAGCCGCCCCCCGACCCGGGCGCGCCGCCCGCGGGCGGGCCGAACCCGGTGCCCCCGCGGGAGACGCGCACGGCGCTGTGGCGCCTGGCGGGAATCGAACGGTCGGCCGAGCGGCTGCGCGAGCTGGTCGACGACGCCTTCCCGCTCGCGCGGATCGTGGCGGCCTCGGCGCTCGCGCGGCAGGAGAGCCGGGGTGCGCACCAGCGCTCGGACTTCCCGGAGACGGACACCCGCTTCGACCGCATGCACGCGGTCGCGCGCGATGGCGACGACCCGCGCTTCGAGCGCTGGGACTGATGCAAGAAAGGGCTCCGTCCCTTTTGTTGCGTCCGGACCGCCGGGCCGCCGCGGGGAGCGGACGGCCCGGCGCGTCCAGCCTGTGCGAACGGAGCCTGGCGGCTAGCGGGAGCCGGCCTTCGCGCGCGTGCGCGAGGAGCTGCGGCCGTTCGAGCTGCGCGACGACGACTTCTTCGCGGTCGAGCGCTTGGCGGACCCGCCCCTGGCGCCGGCGCGGCTGCGCTTCGCGGCCGTGCTCGCCGCCTTCGCGCTGGTGCGGGCGGTCTTCGCGGCCGACTTGGCCGACTTGGCCGCCGAGCGCGCCCGGCTCTTCGTGGTGCGGCTCGACTTGCGCGAGCTGGTCGACTTGCGCGAGCGGCTGCTGCTCGTCGAGCGTGACCGGCTCGAGCTCGAGCTCCGCGAGCTGCTGCGCTTCTTGGACGACGACCGCCGCCGCGTGCTGCCGCCGTTCCGCAGCGCCGCGGGCACCTCGGCCCGCGCGGCACTCCGTGCGAGCTTCGGGATCAGCTTCTCGAGGTAGCGCGCCATGCGCTCCTCGTCGCGCCGGATCGACTTCGCGAGGTCGTGCGTCTCCTTGTCACCCACGAACTCCGCGACGGTCTCGATCGCGTAGTAGGTGGCGATCTCCTCGAACTCGTTCCAGTACTGCGACTTGGCGTTCTTCAGGAGCTTCTCCTGCTCGCCGGTGCCGCGCAGCACGTGGCCCGGGCCCTTCGCCGCGGCCATCGCGCGGTTCGCGAGGTTGACCGCGCCGCTGGCGACGTTCGACACGGCTTCCGGCCCCGGGACCGTGACCTCCTCCGCCTTCCCGCCGAGCGCCTTGATGCGGCTCTTCAGGCGGCGCGAGTGATCGCGCGTTTCCTTGAGGTGGTCCTGCAGGCGCTTGCGGTAGGCCTTGTCGGTGGTCATCGAGATGTCCGCCGTAAGGGCGGTCTCGAGTTCCTTCTCCTTCCCATACGCCTCGTTCAGGTATTGGACGAGCTTCAGGTCTCGTGCGTTCAGCTCTGTAGCCAAGGGGATTCCTCCGTATGCGTTCTATTCGGGTTCCCCTTGGCACTACCCGACTAGTGGCGCTTTATTCGTTCACACGGGCACCGGCAGGCCGACGCCGATGACCTTCAGCCGCCGCGTCAGCGCGGCGAACGACCACTCGGCCTGCTCCTGGTTCGTGTAGCCCATGAACGTGTAGTCGTCGCCCAGCTGCTTGCCCGGCGGGACGAGCACCCCGGCGGTGATCGGCAGGAGCTCGGCCAGGCGATCCTGGATCCGCTTCGCATGCCGCTCGTCGCGCGCCTTCTGCTGGAGGAACCAGGTGCCGTAGGCCACGTGGCGGTGCTCGTCGCGCGAGATCTTCGTGAAGCCCTCGACGAAGCCGGGCAGGATCCCGCGCTTCTCGAAGTAGTCGGTCATGAAGTGCTGCCCGGTCAGTGCGAGCACTCCCTCGATCAGCAGGTGGTAGGTGACCACGTAGTCGATCTTCGCGTCTACGTCCTGCGGGTCGTCGATCAGCCGCTTCCCCGCGTCCACGAGCACGCCGTCGAAGAGCTCGAGGAAGGCGTCGCTCACGTCACGCCGCGCGAGCTCGAGCCGTCCCGAGATGGACTCGTCGCCATAGCCCGGCACCTCTCGGTACCAGCGATCGAAGAACTGCATGTGCCGGGCCTCGTCGACCTGCTGCGTGGTGAGGAAGGCCTCCTCCTGCTCGTCCTCGTAGGCCATGACGAGCCCCGAGAACTGGGTGGCCACGCGCTCCTCGCCGACGAAGAAGGACGACAGCGTCCACAGACTCTCCTCGCGTTCCGCGTCGGTCAGCGTCGCCCAGTCGTCGGGATCGCGCGTTAGGTCCACCGTCTGCGAGGCCCAGTGCTGGCGCTCCCAAAGCTCGTAGAGCTGCTGCGGCGTCATCAGCTGGACGTCGCGCCCGAGCTTCCCCTCGTCCGCGACCGTGCCGGGGTCAACCTGCTGCGTGAGTTCGAGCAGCGTGGCCATGCCTCTCCTCCGCGTCGTTTCCGCTCTTAAGGCCACCTTAACAGTGACTTCTTCTCGTTCCAAAAGCTCTCGGGGATACTGCGCGTTCTGTCGTCGGGGGGAAGACGACAACAAGGCCAAGGAGGAGGGCCACCCACCGTGTATCAATTCAGTCGCTCGATCTATAGGGAGCTGGCGACGGACGTCATCGGCTCCGACCAGGTCGAGCTCAATGAGAACCGCCAGCGAGTGCTGCGCTCCTGCGAGGGCGCGATGGAACGGCTCGCCACGGACCGCTACTACTTCGCGCGGCCCGCACGCTCGCTGTTCAACGAGATCCGCGTGTTCTTCCCGATCCGCAGCCAGCTGCGTGTGCTGACGGTGGTGGAGCGTCACGTGAAGCTCGCGGTCGACTACGTCGACGAACACGCCCGCGCGGGCGTCACGTTCGACGGCAGCCCGCTGTGTTGCCACGCGACGACCCGCAAGGGCACCGCGTGCCAGCGCGTGCCGCTGCCGGGCAGCAAGTACTGCCCGTCGCACCAGCACCTCGAGGAGGACTTCGAGACCACCACGGAGATCGTCGCCGCGTAGTTCCCGGCCGCCCGCATGGCGGTCTAGCTTTGCGCCGTGGTTCTCGGCGTAGACGTCGGCGGGACGTTCACCGATGCCGTGCTCGCGTCTCCGCGCGGGCTGGTCGCGGCGAAGGCACCGACCACCCCCGACGACCAGTCCGATGGGGTCCTCGACGCGGTGCATGAAGTGCTCGCGCTCGCGGGCGCACGCACGACCGACGTCGAGCGATTCGTCCACGGCATGACAGTCGGCACGAACGCGCTGCTCGAGGGCAACGTCGCGCGCACCGCGCTGCTGGCGACGGAGGGATTCACCGACATCGAGGAACTCGGGCGCCAGGCGCGCGCCGAGCTGTATCGACTGTGTGCGGGCCACCCCCCGCCGCTCGTGCCGCCCGACCTGCGGATCGCCGTGCCCGAGCGCTGCGGCCCTGACGGGGTGCTCGAAGAGCTCGACCGTGACGAGCTGCGCCGCCGGATCGACGCCGCGCCCGGATTCGAGTCTGCCGCCGTCTGCCTGCTGTGGGCGTTTCGCCATCCCGCGCACGAGCGCGCCTGCGGTGCCGCGCTCGACTCGGAGATCCACGTCTCGCTGTCGAACGAGGTCGCCGGGGTTTTCCGCGAGCACGAGCGCTGCGCCACGACGGTGGTGGACGCCGCGCTCTCGCCGCTGCTGCGGCGATACCTGGAGCGCCTCGCGGCGCGCGCCGCCGACGCCGGCCTCCCAGAGCCGGAGATCATGCTGTCGGGCGGCGGCGTGGCGCCGGCCGCGGTGGCGGCGAAGCACGGCTCGTGGACGGTGCTGTCCGGCCCGGCGGGCGGCACGGTCGGGGCAGCCTCGGCGGGCGTCCCGGAGGCGGTGTGCCTGGACATGGGCGGGACGTCCTCCGACGTCAGCGTCGTCAGCGGGGGCCGCGCGCGGGCGAGCGGCGGGCGCGAGGTGGCCGGGCGCGCGCTCGCGATCCCGATGGTCGACGTCCACACCGTGGGGGCGGGCGGCGGCAGCATCGCGTGGCGCGACGCCGGCGGCGCGCTCAGAGTCGGGCCGCAGTCGGCGGGCGCGCAGCCGGGGCCGGCGTGTTACGGGCTCGGCGGCGAGGATCCCACGGTCACCGACGCCAACCTGCTGCTCGGCAATATGGACGCGACGGTGCCGCTGCCGGGCCGGATCGACCTCGACCACACCGCGGCCGTGCGTGCCGTCGAGCGGCTCGCGGACGAGCTCGGCCTCGACCTCGAGGAGACGGCCCGCGGCATCCTGCGCGTCGCGAACGCGGAGATGGCCGGGGCCGTGCGGGTGATGACCGTCGAACGCGGGATCGACCCGCGCGACCTGACCCTGATCGCCTTCGGCGGCGCGGGGCCGATGCACGGCGCGGCGGTGGCCGAGGAGCTCGGCATGAAGCGCGTCGTCGTGCCGCCCGCCTCCGGCGTGCTGTCGGCGGTCGGGATGGTGGTCTCCGAGCGGCGCGTCGACCTCGTCGAGAGCGTGCTCCTCACCGGCGAGTCGTTCACGCGCGCAGCCGTGACGGAGGTGATCGAGCGGCTTGCGGCAGACGCGCGCACCCAGCTGCGGACCGATGGCGGCGAGGTGCGCCCCGCCTTCGACGCCCGGTACGCCGGTCAGGCGTTCGAGCTGACGGTGCGAGGCGAGCCCGAGCCGGGCGCGATCCGCCGCGCGTTCGAAGCGGCGCACGAGGAGCGGTACGGATTCAGGGACTCCGACGCGGACATCGAGCTCGTGACCGTCCGCGTCTCGGTCGCTCAGCCGGGTTCGCCCGCGCCGCCGACGGATGACGAGGTCGAACCGAGCCTCGTCATCCCCGACGGCTGGATCGCCCGGCGCGACGCGGACAACGCCTGGATCCTGGAGCGTGACGGGTGATCGACCCGGTGACGCTCCAGGTGATGCTCGGCGCGCTCCGCTCGGTCTGCGACGAGATGGGCGCGGTCCTCGTCCGCTCCGCGCACTCGGCGAACATCAAGGAGCGCCGCGATTCCTCCACCGCGCTCTTCGACGCGGACGGCCAGATGGTCATGCAGGCCGAGCACATCCCGGTGCATCTCGGCGCGATGCCGACCGCGGTCGCGGCGGTGATCGAGGAGGAGCACCGGCCCGGCGATGTCTGGATCCTGAACGACCCCTATCGCGGCGGCACGCACCTGCCGGACATCACGCTGATCGCGCCGGTCTTCGCAGCCGGGGCGTTGGTGGGCTTCGCGGCGAACCGCGCGCACCACGCGGACGTCGGTGGCCGCGTGCCGGGCAGCATGCCCGCGGACTCGAGGACGCTCGACGAGGAGGGGGTTGTCATCCCGCCGTCGCGTCTTGACGACGATCTCCTGAGCGAGCTGGCCGAGCGGATGCGCTCGCCCGAGCAGCGCCGGGCCGACCTGCGGGCGCAACTGGCCGCGAACCGTACGGGCGCCGCTCGGCTCGAGGCGCTCGTGGAACGTCACGGTCTGAGCCTCGTGCGCGACGCGATGGCGGCGACGCTCGACTACTCCGAACGGCGCACGCGCGCGCGCATCGCCGAGATGGAGGACGGCGAGCGGACCGCGCGCGATGTGCTCGAGGCCGCCGACGGGGACATCGAGCTCCAGGTGCGGGCGACCGTGCGCGGCGACGAGCTCGAGCTCGACTTCTCGGGGAGCGCGGAGCAGCACGGCGGCAACCTGAATTGCCCACTCGCCGTGACGCTGTCGGCCTGCTACTTCGCCGTGCGCGTCCTGGCCGACCCCGATGTTCCACCGAGCGCGGGCGCTTGGCGGCCGGTCAGCGTCGTCGCGCCGGAGGGCTCGCTGCTGAACGCGCGCGCGCCGGCCGCGGTGGCCGCGGGCAACGTCGAGACGTCGTCGCGGGTGGCGGACCTCGTCCTCGCGGCGTTCGGCCGCGCGCTCGGCCAGGGGACGATGAACAACCTGACGCTCGGGAACGAGCGGTTCACCTACTACGAGACGCTCGGCGGCGGCCAGGGCGCGTGTGCGGACGCGGACGGCCCGAGTGCGGTGCACGTGGCGATGAGCAACACGCTCAACACTCCAATCGAGGCGCTCGAGCTTGAATTCCCGCTGCGCGCCGTCGAGTACGCCGTGAGGCGCGGGTCGGGAGGAGCGGGCCACCGCCGGGGCGGCGACGGCGTCGCGCGCGAACTGGAGGCGCTCGAGCCGATGGACTACTCGCTGATCACCGAGCGCCGCCGGCACGCGCCTCCGGGGGCGGAGGGCGGCGCGCCGGGGGCGCCCGGCCGCAACCTCCTGAACGGCGGCGAGCTGCCGCCGAAGGTGGCGGGTAGCCTGCGCGCGGGAGACAGGTTGCGGATCGAGACGCCGGGAGGAGGTGGACATGGAGAGACCTGAGCGGGTTGGCTTCGTCGGGCTCGGGATCATGGGCTCGCGGATGGCCGCGAACCTCTGCCGCGCGGGCTTCGAGGTTCACGCCTGGAACCGCACCCGTGCCCGCGCCGAGGAGCTCGCCGAGACGCATGGCGCGATCGTCGCCCCTACGCCGCGCGACGCCGCGGAGGCGGGCATCGTCATCACGATGGTCGTGGACTCGCCCGAGGTCGAGGCCGTCCTGTTCGGCGACGACGGCGCGGCCGCCGGCCTCGGCCAGGGCGGGCTGGCGATTGACATGTCCACGATCGCGCCCAGCGCGAGTCGCGCGGTCGCCGACCGCCTCGGCGAGCGCGGCATCGCGTTCCTCGACGCGCCGGTCACCGGGTCGAAGCCGAAGGCCGAGGACGGCACGCTCACCGTCATGGTCGGCGGCGACGCTGGCGAGTTCGAGCGCGCACGTCCGCTGTTCGAGGCGATGGGCAAGCTCGTGCTCCACGTGGGCCCTCAGGGACACGGCTCGATGGTGAAGCTGATCAACAACACGATCGCCGCCGTCAACACCGCCGCGGTCGCGGAGGGAATCGCACTCGGGCGAAGCGCGGGCCTTGACCTGGACAGGCTTGTCGACGTCGTGCGCGCAGGGTCGGGCGCCTCGGCCATGCTCGACCTAAAGGCACGCCCCATCATCGAGCGCGACTACGAGCCGCTCTTCAAGCTCGGCCACATGTTGAAGGACGTCCGCCACTGCCTGGCGGAGGCGCGGGCCGCCGGGCTCGACGCGCGCGTGGCCGCGGCGGCCGAGACGCTGTACGCCGCCGCCGAGGAGGCGGGCCGCTACGACGACGACTTCGCGGCGGTGGCGGAGGAGACGGGATGAACGCGGTGGTCCGCCCCGCCACCTCGGCCGACGTCGATGCCGTCCTGTCCGTATGGGCCGCGGCCCGCAGCACCGCCGCGCGGACGCCCGACAACCCCGAGCTGGTCGAGCACCTGCTCGAACGGGACCCCGGGGCGCTGCTCGTCGCCGAGGCGGGTGGCCAGGTCGTGGGCGCGTTGATCGCGGGCTGGGATGGCTGGCGCGGGAACGTCTATCGCCTGGCGGTCCTACCGGAGCACCGCCGGGCCGGCGTCGGGCGCGCGTTGGTCGAGGCCGGCCACGCCCGCCTGGGTGAGCTCGGCGCGCACCGGGTGACCGCGCTCGTGGGCGGCGAGGAGGGCGCCGCCCATCGGCTCTGGCGCGCGCTCGGCTACCAGCGCGACGAGTTCGTGCACCGCTTCGTCCGCAACCTCTGAGCGTCGTCGCGCCATGTGCGAAGTGACAAGTGTCACGACCGCACAATTTCCGTCCACGATTTTTCCCTGCAAAAGCGAAATTTTGGTTTGAAGGGCGGAAAAATCGGGGTTGACTACTCAGTCAATTTCCATAGAATCGCCGCCGCCGCGCCGGGTGATCCCCTAGTTCAGCCCGGTGGCGGGAGGTTCTCTTCCAAATGCCAGTCGCTTTCAAAGAATGGGCTGTGACCGTGCGCGCGCTCGCCGAGGGTGAGCAGCTGCTCACGCTCCGCAAGGGCGGGATCCGCGAGGAGAACCGGCACTTCGAGATCGAGCACGACCGGTTCTTCCTCTACCCCACGTTCGACCACCAGCGCAACGACCTGGTGAAGCCGGCGCATCAGCCCGAGCTGCCGCGCGCGCTCGAGGAGGGCGTCTGGTCGGATGGCGAGCCCTCGCCGCGCGGCTTCGCGCGCGACGGCGGAATCCCGCAGCCCGACCGCGTGCGCATCCGCGCGTGGGCCGAGGTGGCCGCCAGCTACCTGATCACCGACCCGCGGTGCGTCGACGCGCTCTCGCCGTACTACGTGTGGAACGAGGAGTACATGCGCGAGCGCCTCCTCTGGAAGCCGCGCCACCCGCTGCACGTGATCCTCCTGCGCACCTACCGCATCCCGCGTCCCGTGACCGTGAAGGTCCGCGACGAGTACGTCGGGTGCCACTCCTGGCTCGAGCTCCAGCGCGAGCTGCCGTTCGAGGGCACGCCCGTCCTCTCCGACGACGAGTTCGCCCGCGTCGAGGCCGAGATCGAGGACATCGCCACCGAGGCGGTCCCGGTCATCCCCGGCCGCCGCGACCTGGTCTACGCCTAGCCGCGCCTCAGCGCGGACGGTGGCCCTCCACCTCGACGATCTGCTGGAACGTCGGGCGGTCCTGCCAGTGGATGTCGTCCAGACCGACGGCGCCGCCGGTGGTGAACGAGATCTCGTCGCACAGGTCGTCGTCGTCGCAGGTGGCCTGCATCTCGATGTCGGCTAGCGCCTCGACCCCGTAGCGCTCCTTCGCGGCGCCGGTGGCCTCGGCCAGCGCGCCGAGCAGGATCGCCCGGCAGCGCTTCCGCTTGCCGCGGCCGCAGTAGGGCCGCGATAGCGGATCGCCCACCCGGGCGCCCACCAGGCTGCGCAGGTCGGTGTGCACCTCGGACCACCAGCCGCTCCCGAAGGCGCTGCCGTCGGCCGTGGGCGCGCCGCCGAAGCCGTGCACGTCGCGAATCGCCTCGAAGGCCGTCTCGCCCAGCACGGGCCGGAAGATGCCGCGCGCGATCAGCGGCCACCATTCGTCCATGACGGCAATCGCCGCGCCATGTTCGACGACGTTGTCGCCGTCGAGGTCACGGCGGTGTGAACCGGCGCGGACCCACGCGTCAAGCAGTGCGATCGCGGCGCGGGTCTCGGGCGTGTTGCCGCGGCCGGTGACCCGGCGCAGCCATGGGTACAGCTCCCAGCCGCGCAGGTCGGTCGTGGCGCCGAGCTCCATCGCGCGCGTCAGGCCGGCGAGGTCGAGCTTGCGCTTCCTGCGGATACCGCGTCGCATCCGGTCCTCGAGCCGCGTCACGCGCTGGATCGATCCGTAGTTCCAGTAGTCGTCGGCCGCCCGCCAGCCCGGCGCCTGCTTGTTGTTCCAGTTGACGAGGTAGCCCTGCTTCGGGTTCAGCGCGCGTGGAAGACGCTTCACTCCGACTCGCTTCGAGCTGTAGTCGGCGGCGTCGAAGCCGCGCCAGTCCCACCGGCCCGTCCCCCACGCGGGGAAGTCGGGGTGCGTCCCCTGCGCGCGCCGCGGATACCAGCCGGAGGTCTGGTACGCGATGTCGCGATCGTCGGCGTAGAACCAGTTGAACGCGAAGTTGATGTCACGCATCGTGCGCTGGAAGCCCCGCGCGCTCGTGACCTCGTTGAAGTTGAGCCGCTTGAACGCAAGCGAGGACTCGAGCTCGTGGAAGTACGTCGAGCGCGCCTCGGCGATTGCGACCGGCTCACCGTCCACGGTTGCGCGCGCCTGGATCGGGCCATGGACGCTCCGATGCACGCGGAGGTGGACGTCCTGCGGTGGCGAGAGGTCGGGCGGCGGGATGAGGTCGGTGAGCGCCTTCGACGTCTGGAACTGGCGCTCGGACACCTTGAACGGCACGCACTCGCCCTTGTAGACGTAGTGGTCGGACCCGGTGGTCGGCTCCGATCCGTCCGGCTCGCAGAGCTTCTCGACGAACTGATCGACGATGTCGGTGTTCGCCGTGGTCGCACTCCAGGCGAAGTCCTGGCCGCGGCCGAGCAGCACGTAGAGGCTTATCCCGGGGAAGGTCGCGCCGCGGGCGTGCAGCCCGTCCGGACCGTGGATCTCCATCTCCATCAGGATCTGCGGCGAGTAGTAGCCGACCTGCGGCCCCATCACGGCGATCGGCCCGCCCGACTTCGACTCGCGCCGCCCGACGAGCAGGACGTTCGACGCCTCACGCGGCTGAAGGAACGGCGCTGCGGCATCCGCCGCGCCGGCCGGCGCCTCGCCGGACACGATCGGATCGACCGCCTCGAACGAACCCTGGTCGATCATCGCGTAGGCCTTCCGGTCCGGCGCTCCGGCGTCCCGGTACGGGAACTCGCGGTGCGTCGTGACGGGCGCCTCCGGATCGTCGTAGTCGCGGAAGTCGTGGTAGGCGCGGTGACCCTTGCGGCGGCCGAAACGCTCGCGCAGCGCCTGATAGGCGAGCGATACGCGCGCCTCCTCCCCGCCGCCCTTGCCGAAGATGCCGCCGATCAGCGACGCGATCGCGACCGTGTCCGTCACCTTCCAGTCCGCGATCGTCTTTCCGAGCGCCGGGTACTCCACCGGCATCTTGCTCGGGTCGGTGCGCGCCTCGGCGATGTACGCGTTGACGCCGTCGACGAAGTCGATCAGGTCCTGCTTCATCTGCGCGCCCTCTGCGCCGGCCGCCGCCGTCGTTCGGTCGAGCATCTGCTGGAGCTCGTCCTCGTCGTAGTCGGCCACCAGCAGCTGTGCCGCGTCCATCTCGAGGTTGGCGGGGCCGGCGAGCTCGCTCAGCCTCGCCCGCGCGGTGTGGCGCAGCACGTCCATCAGGAACAGCCGATCCTGCGCGGAGACGTACCCGGCGCCGAACATCGAGTCCGAGCGGGTCGCGCCGAAGACCTTCGGCACCGACCACTCGTCGCGGTAGATCGCGACGCCGTCGCGGGGCTCCGACTCGAGCATCGCGCCGTCGACGCCGAACGCGGCGGGCTTGAAGTACTGGTCGAGGTCGGCGTTCGTAAGCGTCGGCGCGGCCCCGATCAGGCCGTTGTAGAGCGGGAGCTGGTTGACGAACGTCGCCGGGGGATCGCCGCCCGTCTGGAAGGCGGCGAACTCGGTGGCGTTGACGGTCTCTCCCTGCCCGCCCGGCAGCACGTTGCGAAAGCCGCCGAAGTCGAACGGCTCGACGGCCGTCTCCTGCGCGCCGCCGGCCGTGGGAAGCGCCAGCAGCGCTGAGGCGACGGCGACTGCTGCGTAGGTGCCCCCTCGCACGCGGCGAAAGATAGAGGCGGTGGCCTGGGTCGAGTCGCAGTCCATGTCGTTCTCAGCGCGGCACGAGACGCGCCACGCCGACGCTGCGGCAGAGCTCCTCGAGCGACTCGAGGAGTTTCGCGCCGAGCTCGAGGACGTCTTCGAGCGCACGCCGTGGGACGTGGCGGTCGTGATCCACCCCAGCCCGCTCGAGCTGGCGCTCGCGCATCCGTGGCTGCCGCTCGCGCGCATGTTCGCCGCGCCGGCAAGCCGGCGCTACTTCGCGGGCTGGTTCGCGCGCAACGAGATCCACGTGCTCGCGCCCGACGCACTGGCCGCGCGCGCCTCGCGCGTGCCGGGCTCGCGTCAGGCGCTCGCGCGCTCGCCGCACCACGAGTACGCGCATCTCGTGCTCGCCGAGAACAACCCCGCGTTGCCGCCGCCGTTCAATCCGAGGACGTTCCGCAAGTACCTGGAGCTCGCGTGGGTGTGTGAGGGCGCGGCCACGTACCTGGCCGGCCAAACCCGCCATCTACGGGCGGCGGTCGCGCGCCGGCTGCGCGAGGGGAAGCCGCCCGCATTCCCGCCGTCCGCGGCGGACGCACAGCTCCTGGGCGGGACGGTGTTCAGCCTGCTCGCGCGGGCCGCCGGCCGTCAGGCGTGCGTCGAGCTGGCGCGCGTCGAGCACCGCGAGGAGGCGCACGCCGCCATCGAGCGCGCATTCGCGCGCCCGATCGGGGAGGTCGAGGACGATTGGCGTGCGTACCTCGACTCGTTCAGCGCTAGCTGACGCTGAGCTCGCGGGTGATCCCGACCGCCGCGCGCTGGGCGCTGGCGAGCGCCTGGACCACGGCGGGCGCCGGCGTCACCAGATCGCCCGCGGCGTAGATCCCGGGGATCGAGGTCTTGCCGAAGAGGTCCTCCGTCTCGAGGAGGGGGCCATTCCGCCCCAGCTCGAGGTGGGCGAACGACGCGTCCCGCGCTGTCGGCGGGGCCGCGACGAACAGCACCTCGAGCGGCACCTCGCTGCCATCCGGCAAGACGACCGCACGCAGGACGCCTCCCACACCACGCACGGCGGTAATCGCCTCGAACACCTCGACATCGGCGGACAGGCGCCGCAGCATCGGTAACAGGCGCTCGACGTGCTCGTCGTCGCCGCCGAGCAACCCGATGCTGGCGTCGCGCACCTCCCAGCCGTGGCAGAACGGGCAGTGGATGACGGACGTGCCCCACAGGTCGGCCGCGCCTGGCAGGTCCGGGTACGCGTAGTCCATGCCGGTGGCCAGCAGGACCGCGCGGGCATCCAGGGAGGTGCCGTCATCGAGCTCCACTGTGCGATCCGCCTCGACGCGGGTCACGTCGCCTTCGATCAGCCGCACGGTCGGCAGCTCTGAGAGCTGGGCGCGGCCGCCCGCCAGAAAGTCGAGCGGCGAGACGTGGTCGGCACCAAGCAGGCCTCCGATCGCGTCGGCCGGCGCGTTGCTCGGCATGCCGGCGTCGACGACGATCACTCCGATGCGCATGCGCCCGAGCGTGAGCGCCGCCTGCAGGCCGGCGGCGCCACCGCCCACGACGATTACGTCCGCAGAGGTCAGGAGCCCGGCGCCGGGGGCGCGCCCTCGGCGTAGCGGTGGTGGATCCCGAGCGCGTTGCCGTCCGGATCTCTGAAGAACGCCTGGTGACAGACGCCCGAGTCGATCGTGTCGCCCTCGAACTCGACGCCCTTCGACTCGAGCTCGGACTTGGCCGCGTCGAAGTCCTCGACGCGGAACTCGAGCGGATGGGTGTTCGGCTTGAACTCGAGCCCGAAGGCGTCCGACTGCATGACCGCGATCGTCAGGTTGCCCGTCTCGAACTCGTAGCCCGGCATGTTCCCCCACTGCTTGCCGCGCTCGAGCCCGAGGACCTCGTCGTAGAACTTGACCGACCTGTCGACGTCAGTCGATCCGATGATGAGGAAGTCGGTTCCGGTGATCAGTGACATGCCTATAGCCCCAGTGTCTTCGCGATGATGTTCTTCTGGATCTCCGACGTGCCGCCGAAGATCGTCGTCACTACCGCGGCGCGTAGGTACTGCTCCATCGGGTACTCGGTCGCGTAGCCGTACCCGCCCATCGACTGCATCCCCTCGAGCGCGCACTTCTTCGCCAGCTCGGTGCAGACGAGCTTGGCCATCGAGGCCTCCTTCGGGAGCATCCGGGCGGGGTCCTCGTCGGTGAGCTGCGCCACGTGGCGCACCAGAAGGCGCGCCTGCGTCAGCTCGGTCGCGAGCTGCGCGAACCGGTGCTGCTGCACCTGGAAGGTGCCGATCGGCCTGCCGAACTGCTTGCGCTCCTTCACGTATGCGAGCGCGTCGTCGAAGGCCCGCTGGCCGAGGCCGAGCGCCTGCGCCGCCAGGATCACCCGCTCCTTGTTGAGGCCGGCCATGAGCTGCAGCCAGCCGTTGCCGTCCTCGCCGAGCAGGTTCTCGGCCGGCACGCGCACGTCCTCGAGGTAGATCTCGTTCGTGTCATCACCGCCGAGGGTCTCGATCGGCGTCATGGTCATGCCTTCGGCGTCCCGTGGGACGAAGATCATCGACAGGCCTTCGTGCTTGGTCGAGCCATCCTGCGTGCGGCACACGATCAGCACGTGGCTCGCGTCGCGCGCGTAGGAGATCCACATCTTCGACCCGTTCAGCACGTACTCGCCGTTGTCGCGCACCGCGCGGGTCTTCAGCGCACCGACGTCCGATCCCGCGTCGGGCTCCGACATCGCGATCGCCAGGCAGTTGCCCTCGCGCGCGACGCCGCCCAGCAGCTCCTGCTTCTGCTGCTCGGTGCCGAACGAGTTCAATGCGCCCACGACGATCAGCGTCACCCCGTACGCGCCGGCCGCCGGCGACTTGCCGTGGGAGATCTCCTCGAGGAAGAGCGAGGCGTCGAGGAACGTCCCGCCCGAGCCGCCGTGCTCGTCGTCGATCATGAGCCCCCACCACCCGAGCTCGGCCATCTTCTTCGTCGTCTCGCCGAAGGACAGGTCCTTCTCGCGCTCACAGAAGTTGCGTACGGACTCGGTGAAGTCCTTCTGCTCGTCGGCCAGCGCCAGCGGCGTCATGCGGTCTCCTTGTCCTTCCAGCGGTTGAGCTCCCTCAGGGCGATCACCATCTTGTGCACCTCGTCCGGCCCGTCGGCCAGGCGCAGCATCCGCAGGCCGCGCCACATCGCGGCGAGTGGCGTGTCGTCGGATACGCCGAGCGCGCCATGCACCTGGATCGCGCGGTCGATCACGTCCATGCACATCTGCGCAGCCTGCACCTTGATCATCGAGATCTCCTGGCGCGCGGCGCGCTTGCCGGCGGTGTCCATCTTCCACGCGGCATGCAGGACCATCAGCCGCGCCGAGTCGATCTCGATCCGCGACTTCGCGACGAAGTCCTGGACGAACTGCTTCTGGCTCAGCGTCTCGCCGAACGAGACCCGGGTGTTCGCGCGCCGGCACATCAGCTCGATCGCGCGCTCGGCCGCGCCGATCGCGCGCATGCAGTGGTGGATCCGGCCGGGCCCGAGCCTGTCCTGCGCGATCACGAACCCCGCGCCGCGCTCGCCCAGCAGGTTCCCCTCCGGCACACGGCAGTCCTCGTAGCGGATCTCGCAGTGACCCGGGCCGCCGTCATGCCCCATGACGGGGACCGGCCGGACAAGATTGAAGCCCGGGGCGTCGGTGGGAACGATGATCATCGAGGCACGCTTGTGGGGCGGGGCGTCGGGCTCCGTCACGATCATGGCGATCGCGAAGTCGGCGCCCACCGCGCCCGAGGTGAACCACTTGTGGCCGTTGATCACCCACTCGCCGTCCTTGAGCTCCGCGCGCGAATGGATGTTGGTGGGGTCGGAACCCGACGTGTCCGGCTCCGTCATCGAGAAGCACGACCGGCGGTGCCCGTTCAGGACCGGCTCGAGGAAGCGCTCCTGCTGCTCCGGCGTGCCGTGCTGGTGCAGGATCTCCATGTTCCCGGTGTCGGGTGCCGAGCAGTTGAAGACCATGGGTGACACCAGGCTCTTGCCCATGACCTCGCAGAGCATCCCGTACTCCCAGTTGGTCAGCCCGACGCCGATCTCCTCGTCCGGCATGAACAGGTTCCATAGACCCTCGGCCTTCGCCTTCTCGCGCACCGCCACGAGCTCGTCGGGGTACGCCTTGCCCGACTGCTGGGTGACCTCCGCGTCGAGCGCGTCGACCAGCTCCCGCTCACGCGGGTAGTAGTGCTCGTCCAGGAACGCGGTGACGCGGTCGAGAAGTTCGGTGACGCGGTCGGAGGGGGTGAAGTCCACGCCGCCGCAGGCTATTACAGCGTCAGCCCGTGGCGTTCGGATCCGGCGGCACCGACGTCTTCGCGGTGTCTCGCAGGAGCTTCGGCCGCTTCGCGACCGGCAGCGTGAGCTTCGTCTGGTCCTCGCCGGCGAACACCGTGACGTTCGGATCCGTCGCGAACGTCGGCACGTGGTCGTCGTCGCTCGTCATCACCTGGAGGACCAGCCGGTTGCCCTTCAGGAGTTCCTGGGCCGAGGTCCAGCACGAGGGGAACAGCGTCATCTGCTCGCCGGGCAGGACGGGCGTGATCGTGTCGAGGCCCTCACGCAGCTCCGGGTTCATCGCGCAGTTCCCGACGCGGCGCCGGTCGTCCGCGTACTCCTGGACGATGTTCACGATCACGTGCAGGCGCGGCACGGTCTGCGACATCGCGAGCTGGAGCTTCGGCAGGCCGACCACGAGCATGTTCCGCTTCAGCGGCTCGGAGACGAACTCGACGTGCGGCGCTCCCTCGCGACCGAACACGTAGCCCTCCGGGGTCCCGCTGAAGCTCTGGGAGTCGCTCTCCTCCGGTTTGGCCGTGGCGAGGGCGCCGTTCGGCTGCGCGTGGAAGGTGACCCGCTTTGTCTTGGGCGGCCAGGCGCGCGCGGTCATGACCTCGTCCTTGCCCTCGATCGCCGACGCGTCGCTCGCCTCCTTGTTCAGGAACACCTCGACTCGGGGCCCCGTCCCGATCCGGCGCTTGAGGAGCGTCTTGTCGAACCAGGCGTGCAGGGCGTAGGTCCACTCCATGCCGCGCCGATTCGGGCAGCAGCCGATGCCGTGGTCCCACTGGCCGATCCAGGCCTTGTCGGACTTCCGCCCCCGGTCGTAGAACCAGTTCATCGACTCGATGCGCGCCGCCTCGTCGTTCACGCCGTGGATCAGGAAGATGCTGCCGTCGAAGGCTGTCGCGCCCGCGCGCCAGTCGCGCTCCTCGTGGTAGTCGACGTACTGGCCGCTCGCCATCGACTGGTGCGTGAGGAGCGCGTTGTTCTCCATTCCGCAGGCGGCCTCCTGCGGGTCGTTGCCGAAGTTGTCGCCCGTGTTGCCGGTGCCGAACGCCTGCTCGAGCGCCGGGTCGGCCGCGTCCGGGACGTCGGGCGGCAGCGCGCGCGCGAAGGCGAGCCCCTGATAGCCGATCACGGGCCCGATCCATTGGAACGCCCACGGGACGCCCGCGTGGAACTGGTGGTCGTACATCGACGCGAGGCCGGCGCTCGGGACGATCGTGACGAGCCCGTCCGGGTTCTGGGCGGCCGCTACGGCCGGCGTCGATCCCACGTAGGAGTGGCCGACCATCCCGACGCGGCCGTTCGACCACGGCTGGTCGGCCGCCCACTCGATCACGGTCTTCAGGTCGGAGGCGTCGTTCTGGCCCAGGTGATCGAGGCAGCCCTGGGACTTGCCCGTGCCCCGCAGGTCCATCATCACCACCGCGTACCCGCGCGGCGCGAAGTAGCCCTTGAGCCCCTGGGGGTTGCCCTTGGCGTCGAGCGGCCGCGGCAGGATCCGGGTGCCGGTGCGGTCATACAGCGTGCCGTGGTAGGGGCTCGACTCGAGGATGACCCCGTAGCGGCCCTTCTTCTTCGGCCGCGTCACCTCGACGTAGACCTCCCGCCCGTCCGCCATCGGCAGGAACACCTTCTCCTCGGTCACCTGGTGCTTCGCCGGCGAGAGCTTCGGGCCGAGCGCGCGGTAGTGCTTGCCGGTGCGGCCGCCCGGGGCGGTCTTTCGCGGCGCGGCCTCGGCCTTGAACTTCGCGCTGGCGTCGAGCGTCGCCTGGACCCCGATCGCGTAGCTGATGCGCACCACGTACGCGCCCGCGGGCACCCGCTGCGAAAGGGCCTCCTCGGCGGTCGCGCTGGCGCTGTCCGCGAGCGATTCCAGCGAGCCGTCCGCGTTCTGCTGGAACAGCTCGAGGTCGGCGTCGATCGTCCCGTTCTGTGCCACCGGGTCGTCGGTGGCCCCGGGCGCGATGGCCACGTCGAGCACGCCGGGGCGCGGGACCACGATCACCGTGTCGTCACAGTCGTTTACGCCGGGCGCCGGGTCGCAGCCGACGATCGTCATGGTGTCCTGCGTGGCGAGGACGCCGCCGCCCGAATCAGTCCAGGTGAACGTCTGCGACTTGCCGGCGCGGGCGGTGAAGCTGTGCTCGCGTTCGGTGGCAGCCGACGCAGGCGCGGCTACGGCGAGGGCGGCGAGAAGGGCGAGGATGACGGCTGTGCGGGCGTGGCGCATCTCCCCTCACAACGCACGGGGAGCCGAAAACCTTCATTTACCACGGGGCCAGGCCCCTTGGTAAGTGAGGCTGAACTGAACAAGGGGCCTGGCCCCTTGTTCAGTCGAGCGCGCGGACCGCCTCCGTGACCTTTCGGTCGATCGACCGCATGGGATTCTCCTTCTTCACCCACGGATCGCCGTCGAAATACCGCTTGAAGATCTTCTCGGCCGTGCGGGTGGCGAGCGCCTGGGTCGTGAGCGTGGGGTTCGGACCGCCGATCGCGTTCGGGAGCGCCGAGTTGTCCGCGATGAACAGTCGCTTTACGAACCGCGCCTCGCCGCCCGGGTCCAGCACGGAGTCTCCCGCACTGCTGCCCATGCGCATCGTGGACTGGACGTGCAGGATGAGCGGCGGCCAGCCGATCCGATGGATCTCCTTGGCGCCGGCCGCCTTGAGCAGGCGGGCGGCCTTCTTCGCGAGAAACTCGCGGTTCCGGCGGGTACGGCGCGAACGCGCGCGCTGGTGGAATTCGACGCGTGCGATCGGACCATGCGCGTCGGGCGGCAGGATCGTCGAGAGGTTGACGCGGTTCTGCGCCTCGACGTCGTCGTCGGTGATCACGAGGACGTTCAGGATCCGGTCCACGTCGGCAAGCACGCGGCGCAGGTCGGGCCCGACCATCCGGCCGAGCGTCTGCGCGCCCGCTTTGGAGAGGCCCACGTCGTTGTCGTACTGCCCCGCTATGCCGGCGTCGCTGAACGTCGCCGAGAAGGCCTGGAGCGCCGGCGGCAGGCCGACGTTCTCGAGCCCGCCGCGCCCGGGGAAGTCACAGCGGGCCCCGGACCCCGGGCCCTTGCTCGAGCCCGTGTAGCGCGGGAGCACGCCGATCACCCAGTCGAAGTGATGGTCGGTGTATCCCCGCCCGACCCAGTCGTTCGGGTTCGGCAGGCCCGAGTTCAGCCAGAGGCGCGGGTTCTCGGTGCAGCCCCCGGCCATCACGATGACCTTCGCCTCCTCGCTCGTCTCCGTGCCGGTGTTGGTGTCGCGCCAGGTGACCCCGCGCGCCTCGCCGTCGGCCAGCGTGATCTGGGTGACGAACGCGTCGGTCACGAGCGTGACCGCCTTGCCGTCGGGCGCCCACTTGTCGGCGGTCAGCGCCATCGGGACGTACGAGTTGTCCGTCGACCGCTTGGCGGCCAGGTTCCGCGGCGCCTTGCGCGGCTCGTAGCAGCCCTGGAAGCAGAAGCCGCAGAAGGTGCATCCGCGCGCCTTCGGGAACACGAGCTTCTTTGGGTCGCTCGTGCGGCCGGCGTTGCCCTTCGGCTGGAGGATCGCGTTCTCCTGCGGGCGGTGGGCGTCGCGTCTGATGTCCTTGCCGCGCTGCAACGGCAGGCCCATCTTCGCCGCCGCATGAAGGTAGATCTCCTCCTTCGTCCCCATCGCCGCGGTCTGCACGGGCAAGGTGTGCTCGACCCACTCGTAGTACGGGACGAAGCTGCGGTAGCTGAACGGGAACTCGTGGTCGCGGTCGTAGGCGGCGCGGTCTTCGCCCTTGTATCCGCGGAAGACGCCGGGCGCGGCCCGCGGGTTGTTCCCGTAGTAGTGGAGCGTCGTCCCACCGACGCCGCTGACCTGCCAGAGGAAGGAGTTCTGCGGCAGCTCCCGCAGCCACGCCGGCTGCGAGCGGTCCGAGGGCCCGAACCGGAAGTACCCGTCCACCGGGTTGTTGGCGTCGTTCTCGAAATGGCGCCACTCCTTCTCGGGCTCCGCGTTGCGGCCGCCGGCCTCGAGCAGCAGCACGTCGAGGCCGCGCTCGCCGAGCTCCTTCGCGACCACCGGCCCGCCGCCGCCGGCGCCGATGACGATCACGTCACGCACGGTCGCGCCTCCGCTTCCGTTTCCGCGCGCGCTTGTGGCCCCGGTAGTAGCCGCGGAACTCGGGGTGCCCCTCCGCGGGCCCGTCGTACTTCGACAGCCGCCAGCCGACCGGGCGCTTCGTGAGCTCGCGGGTCTCCGGATCGATCACGCCCGCCTCCGACCAGGCGAGGAACCCGACGAAGGCAGGAAGGATCCCGGAGACGAACTTGAACTCGGTGTCGTTCCACAGCGGATCCGCCTCGAACAGCCTGAGCGCCTCGGCCTTCTCGTCGAAGCTCAGCCGCGCGAACGGCGAGATCGCGTCGCCCTCCCCCGAGGCTGGATCCACCTCGAGCGCGTAGCGGTTCAGCAGGAGGGCGACCGCGCCGGACGCGGGCAGCGTCGTCGTGCCGAGCTGCGGGATATTGGCCGGCACGAACGCGTCGAGGTTGCGGATGAAGACGGGAACGGTGCCGGCCTCGATCCCGCCGGGCTCGTTTGTCGGCGTGCCCTGGGCCTCCGAGTACGGATCGTCACCCGGGAGGACGAACGCGACGAGGGCGCTGAGCGTCTCGACCACTACGTCGCCGCTCTGCGCGTGCGCGTCCTCGAGCAGGCCCTTCGCCGAGAGCACGCCAGGAAGCTGGGCGACGAAGGCGGCGAGGCCTGCCATCCCGCCGCGCTCGATCAGGTCCCGCCGTGTGAGCTCCCGTCCCAGCACGCAGGACTGAGACTACCCCCCGGGGGCCGCCAACCACAAGAGGTAGACCACGACCATGGCGCCGACCACCAAGGCCAGGACGACCGCGACGGTCCGCAGCGGGCGGGCGTCGGCGGCGGCCGGGAACGGCGGCGGCGCCAGGTCCGCCTCGAGGAGCATCTCGCGCGCGGCCGTGAGCGCCGACTCGGCGACGAGCACGTCCCGCGGGCCGCCGGCCAGGTAGTCGGGAACGTCGAATCCCGCGCTCCGCCGCACCACGCTCGGGATCCCCTCCTCGAGCAGGAGATTCTGGATCAGCTCGGCCTCGGCCTGGTTGCGGCCCCCCGCCACGCGAACGAGGTCCCCGCGCGTGTACTCCGGGTCGATGCGCTCGTAGCCGGCGTAGACCAGTGGAAAGCGGCAGCGCGAGCAGAAGCGCTCGTCGAGCGAGTGCTCGACCCCGCAGCGCGGGCAGCTAAGCGACTTCGATGGGGTCTTCCTCGACACGGCCGTCGGCGATCCGCCAGGCCCGGACGTCGGGGTCGCCCGCGAGGGAGACGATGACGTACGTCCAGTGGGGGTAGTGGGCGAGGTTGATGTCCGTCTGCGAGGGCTCGGCCGGGCTGCGCGGGTGCGAGTGGTAGATGCCGACATCGGCACCCTCGTCGTCCAGCTCGTTGGCGGCCAGCAAGCTCTGCGGGTCGAGCTCGTAACCGTACGGCGAATCGCGCAGGTTGCGGGAGCGCATGACGTCCTCCACGCTCCCGTTCCGCGCCCAGAGGTAGCCGCAGCACTCGTTGGGCGCCTCCTCGCGCGCATGCGCGACCAGGGCGTCGTGCTGCTCGCGGGTCATGCGCATGGTCAGTCCCGTCGGCGCTTCGGGCCGTCCGTGTCGTCCGCCGAGAGGGCGGCGCGGAACTCGCGCATGCCGCGACCGAGCGATCGCGCCATCTCCGGCAGGCGTTGGGGCCCGAGGACGATGAGCGCGATCACGGCCAGCACCATGATCTCGAGTGGGCTGATGTTGAACACGGCCGGCTACCAGAAGGACGCCGTCTCGAGCGTCCCGTCGGCCTCGAGCTCCTCGAGGCTCTTCGTGTACACGCCCGACGACAGGTACTTCCAGCCGCCGTCGGGGAACACCGTCACGACGTTCCCGCCGTCGAGGTCGGCCGCCACGCGATGGGCGATCGCCGCGACCGCGCCGCTCGACACGCCGGCGAAGATCCCCTCCTCCTCGATCAGGCGCTTCGTCCACACGACGGCGTCGCGGTTCGAGACGAAGATCTTCCGGTCGAGCAGCGCCAGGTCGATGATCGGCGGGATGAACCCGTCGGCCAGCGACCGCAGGCCCTGGACGAGCTCGCCCTGGAGCGGCTCGGCGGCGACGATCAACGTCGCGGCGTCGGCCTCCTTCAGCCGCCGCGCGTTCCCCATCAGGGTCCCGCCCGTGCCGAGCCCGCCCACGAAGGCGGCCACGTCGCCGAGCTCCTCGAGGATCTCGACCGCGGTTCCGTCGTAGTGCGCGCGCGGGTTCGCCTCGTTGCCGTACTGGTACGGCATGTAGTAGGACGGGTCGGACCCCGCCATCTCGAGCGCCTTCGCGACCGCGCCGTTCGAGCCCTGCTCGCCGGGCGAGTACTCGATCTCGGCGCCGTACATGCGCAGGAGCTGGGTCCGCTCCTCGGTCACGTTGTCGGGCATCACGACCTTGAGCGGGTAGCCCTTGCGGCGGCAGATCATCGCCAGCGAGATCCCGGTGTTGCCGGACGTCGGCTCGAGGATCGTCTGGCCCGGCTGGATCGCGCCCCGTGCCTCGGCGTCCTCGATGAGGGCGCGCGCCACGCGATCCTTCACCGACCCGGTCGGATTCGCGCTCTCGAGCTTCGCCCAGATGCGCACGTTGGGCTTGGGCGACAGCGACTTCAGCTCGACGAGCGGCGTGTGCCCGATCGACGCGACGATGTCCGCGTACTTGCCCCCGCAGGGTCGGTTGTCGACGCCCGCGCTCATTGCGTAGGGAAAGGCTAGCCCCCGGCCATCGCCGGCAAGATCATCAGCGTGTCCGTGCCGGCCAGCGGGGTGTCGAGGCCTTCCAGGACCCGCACGTCCTCGTCGTTCTTGTAGACGTTGACGTAGCGGTTCAGCTCGCCGTTCTCGCCGAAGAGCTGGCGCTCGGTGTCGGGGTGCTGCGAGGCGAGCGAGCGCAGGGCGTCGCCGACGGTCTCGCCGTCGACGTCCACCTCCTTCTCGCCCCCGGTCGAGGCGCGCAGCACTGGTGGGATCTTCGCGGTCGGCATCGGTGGCGGCGGACCCTAGCCCGCTGCGGCGCAGAAGGCTTCGTAATCCGGGAAGACGCCCATCTCCTCGTCCGAGATGGACTCGGGGTCACGCGAGCAGATCGGGCAGTCGGGATCGCGCCGGACCTTCAGCTCGGTGAACGTCGCGCCGAGCGCCTCGTACAGGAGTAGGCGGCCGGTCAGCGGCTCGCCCGCCCCCGTCACCAGCTTGATGACCTCGACCGCCTGTAGCAGGCCCATCACGCCGGGCAGCACGCCGAGGACCCCGTTCGCGCCGCAGGACGGCGCCAGCTCGGCCGGCGGCGGGGTCGGATAGAGGCAGCGGTAGCACGGCCCCTCGTAGGGATGGAAGACGGAGAGCTGGCCGTCGAAGCCCAGGATCGAGGCCGACACGACGGGGATCCGCAGCCGGACGGTGGCGTCGTTCAGCAGGTAGCGCGTCGGGAAGTTGTCCACGCCGTCCACGATGACGTCGTAGCCCTCGATGATCTCCATGATGTTCGAGGCGTCGAGGCGCTTCTGGTACTTCACGACGTTCACGTCGCCGTTGATGCCCTTGATCGCGATCTCGGCCGAGTCGACCTTCGGCATTCCGACGCGCTCCTCCGAGTGCGCCACCTGGCGCTGCAGGTTCGACAGGTCCACCTCGTCGTCGTCGACGATGCCAAGCGTCCCGACACCGGCGGCGGCCAGGTAGAGCGCGATCGGCGAGCCGAGCCCGCCGGCGCCAAGCAGCAGCACCTTCGCGTCGAGCAGCTTCATCTGGCCCTCGAGGCCGATCTCCGGGATGAGGAGGTGGCGGGAGTAGCGCGAGCGCTGCTCCGCCGTCAGCGAGCGCGGCACCTCGACGTCGTAGCCGCGGTCCTTCCACAGCGTGATCCCGCCGTTCATCGAGGCGACGTCCTCGTAGCCGAGGAGCTCCTGGAGCGTGTGCGCGGCGAGCGCCGACCGGTTGCCCGACTGGCAGTACAGGATCACGCGCTTCGACTTGTCCGGCGCCGCCGTCTCGATCCGGGACTCGAGATGGCCGCGCGGCACGTGCTTGGCGCCCGGGAGGTGCGCCTCCTCGAACTCGTGCTGCTCGCGCACGTCCACGATCAAGGTGCCGTTCGGGCCGCCCTCCACGAGGTCGTTCACCTCGCGCGGATCGACCTCCTCGATTCGCTCCTTGATCTGTCGGATGAGCTCTGCGCCCGTGGCCATCTACCTCAAATCCCTCAAACCTGATCGCCTTTACTTCATTTAGTGTAGCGACCTACCTGGAGGCGCGGTAATACGCGATCAGGCGCTCGCGCGGCAGCGACCGCGCGGCACTCGCGAGCGCCGCGACGCGCCCCTTCCGAAGCATGACGAGCAGGAGGTGGGACCGCCTGGGCACCGCCCAGACGCGTGTCCTGCGGGTTCGGAAGAGGAACCGCTCGCCCTCCAGCCGCTGCCGCGCCTGGCGCTTCGGCGTCAGGCGCCGGACCCCGTCCGTGGCGAACCCCGGGTTGCTCGTCAACAGGAACTGGGCCTGCGCGCCGGACCGCTTCGACGGGAAACCGGCCATGTACTTGCCCCCGCCGTTGACGCAGTAGCGGAGGAAGCGGCGGCGCACGTACTTCGGCTCTCCGTTGCGCTCGATCGTCTTCCCGCGCGTCTCGCCGAGCGCGAGCCCGCCGATCCTGCGCCCCACCCCGCCCCGGGCCTGCGGGCATCCGCGCGGTCCCGGCTTCGGCTCGGGCTCGGTGCGATAGGGGGACTCCTCCTCCGCCTTCGCGACGCAGTCGGGGTCCGCCTCGATCGAACCCGGTGCGTGAACCCCGCCCCGGCCGTAGCCGAAGTACGGCTTCCACTGCTCGGGGAAGCCCGGCAGCGCGGTCGGGTCGCCGCTGCGGCCGTTGATCGTGAAGTTCTCGATGTAGGCGCCGCCCGCGGCCTTGGCCTTGTCGAAGTAGTACGAGCCGTCCCACGCGTAGGTTTGCGTCGCACCGTTCCCCTGGATGACCGACCCGACCCAGTGGTCCCGCTGGTAGTAGAAGCACTTCGACGTGGCCGCCGCGACCCGTGCCGGCTCGAGCGAGAGGAACTCGACCACGCCGAGCTCGGTCACGTTCTGGTGCCGCTTGTCGTACTCGACGCAGAAGGGGTCCGCGTCGGGGTCGGGGAAGTCCGTGCCGGTGCCCACCTGCTGGAGCACGCAGTCGAAGGGGATCGTGCCGTCGAAGGGCTCGGCCGGGGCCTGCGCAAGGGCAGGTGCTGGCACCGACACGAGCGCGGCGGCGGCCGCGAGGGCGACCAGAGCGCGCATGGCCCAAGGGTAGCCTCCGGCCGGTGAACCCGCGCCTGCTCATCGCCCTCTTCCTCGTGGGCGTGTTCGCGATTGGCGCCGCCGCCTACGCGATCGTCGAGAGCGACGACGGATCGCCCGAGGTCGCCTCCGAGGGCTTCGCCGGATCACGGATGCCCGAGGGCGTGCGCGCACCCGACTTCACGCTCACCGACGAGCGCGATGAGCCGATCGCGATGCGCGATTTTCGCGGCGAGCCCGTGATCGTCACGTTCCTCTACACGAACTGCGAGGAAACCTGTCCGCCCGCGGCCCAGCAGGTGAAAGGCGCGCTCAACGAGCTTGGCCGCGACGTCCCGGCGCTCGCAGTCGCCGTGGACCCCGCGCGCGACACGGCCGACAGCGCGCGCGCCTTCCTGTCCGAGCAACGGCTGCTCGGGCGCATGCGGTTCGTGCTCGGGAGCCGCGCCGAGCTCAGGCCGCTCTGGCGCGGGTACGCGGTCGAGCCTCAGACCGCGCGCGCAGAGCACCAGGCGCGCATCGTTTTGGTGGACGAGCGCGGTTTCCAGCGCATCGGATTCCCCGTCGAACAGGCGACCCCGGAGCGGCTGGCGCACGACATCCGCCTGCTCGAGCGCGGCGGTGTGTGAGGTGGCGCATTGACACAAGGCCGTAACGCATGGTCTGATCGCACGACTGCGTAACGCAGGGGACAACTAACGGAGGAGGGCTGAAATGGCCACAGCCGCTATCGACGAGGCACGGCTCGAGGAGTTCGTCGGCCGCGTCGTCACAGACATGAGCGCCGCCATGAGCGCGCCGCTCACCTTGCTCGGGGTAAAGCTCGGGCTCTATGAAGGAATGAAGGGGGCCGGCCCGCTCAGCTCGGCCGAGGTCGCAGAGAAGGCGGGTTGCGACGAGCGGCTCGTCCGCGAGTGGCTCGCAAACCAGGTCGCCGGCGGTTACGTCGAGTACGACGCCGAGGGCGACCGGTACGAGCTGCCCGCCGAGCACGCGATGGTGTTCGCCGAGCCGGACAGCCCCGTGTATCTGATGGGCGGGTTCGACATCATGGCGTCCGTCTGGGCAGACGAGGAGAAATTCGTCGAGGCGTTCCGCACCGGCGGGGGGATGGGCTGGCACGAGCACGACCACCGGCTCTTCCACGGAACCGAGAAGTTCTTCCGGCCCGGCTACCAGGCGCACCTGACGGCCGAGTGGATCCCGGCCCTCGACGGCGTCGAGGGCCGGCTGCAGGAGGGGATCCGTGTCGCCGACGTCGGCTGCGGCCATGGAGCGTCGACGGTGATCATGGCGCGGGAGTACCCGAACTCGGAGTTCGTCGGGTTCGACTACCACGACGAGTCGATCGCGCGCGCCCGTGAGCTGGCGGAGGCGGAGGGTCTGGGCGACCGCGTCTCGTTCGAGGTCGCGTCAGCGCAGGACTTCCCCGGGAAGTTCGACCTGGTGTGCAACTTCGACTGCCTGCACGACATGGGCGATCCGGTCGGGGCTGCCAAGCACACGGCGGAGGCGCTCAACCCGGGCGGCACGTACTTCATCGTGGAGCCGAACGGCGGCGACAACCTGACCGACAACGTCAATCCGGTGGGGCGGATGTTCTACGGCGCGTCGACGCTGATCTGCACGCCGGCGTCGCAGTCGCAGGACGTCGGCCTGGCCCTCGGCGCCCAGGCGGGCTTCGAGCGGCTGTCGGAGGTGCTGAAGGAGGGCGGTTTCGCGCAGGTCCGCAAGGCCACGGAGACGCCCTTCAACATCATCCTGGAGGCGCGCGCCTAGTCGACGACCGGAGCTCTCGCTGACTCGGCGGGCCGCACGAAGACCTGTTGCCCGGGCTCGTAGAGCTCGAGCGACGGAAGCTGGACGAGCAGCGTGCGGCCCGCCGCGTGGCGGGCGCGGTACAGCACGTCGTGGCCGCGGAACTCCCGCTCCACGACCTCCGCGTTCGGCTCGCGGCCGGACCTGAACTCGAGCTGCTCCGGCCGAACGGCCACATGGACGCTGCCGTGCGCGGCGCCGCTGGCCGGGCACACCAGGTCGAAGCTGCCGATCTCGGTGTGGACCGAGTCACCGCGCAGGACGCCCGGGATCACGTTGACCTCGCCCACGAACTGCGCCGCCCACCGCTCGGCGGGCTGCGCGTAGACCTCCTCCGGCGATCCAACCTGCACGAGCCGGCCGTCGCGCATCAGCGCGAGGCGGTCGGCGAGCGTGAGCGCCTCCTCCTGGTCGTGGGTCACGAGGATCGCGCTCGTGCCCGCGTCGCGGAGGATCAGCTCGACCTCCTTGCGGAGGTCCGCGCGCAGCGTCGCGTCGAGGCTCGAGAACGGCTCGTCGAGCAGGACGACGTCCGGCCCCGGCGCGAGCGCGCGGGCGAGCGCTACGCGCTGGCGCTCGCCTCCCGAGAGCTCGTGCGGATGGCTGTTGGCCTTGTGCTGGAGCCCGACCAGCTCGAGTGCCCGCCGTGGCCCGTCGCGGTCCGCGTGCCGGCAGCCGAAGGCGACGTTCCGCTCGACCGTCAGGTGCGGAAAGAGGGCGTAGTCCTGGAACACCATCCCGATTCGGCGCCGCTCCGGTGGGAGCCAAGTCCGCTCGTCCGCAACCAGCCGACCGCCGACGGTCACGCCTCCCGCGTCCGGGCGCTCGAAGCCGGCGATCAGGCGCAGCAGCGTGGTCTTGCCGCATCCCGACGGCCCGAGGACGGCGAAGAGCTCGCCGGGATGGACCGTCACCGTGACGCCGTCGACGGCGTGCGTCAGCCCGAAGCTCTTCGAAACACTGTCGAGCCGGACGCTCATGCGGGGAGTTAGGGTAACCTAATACCCACCGCTGGAGTCGGAGTTCAGACGGCCATCGCGAGGAGCTGCGGCGTGAGGTAGACCTCTACCACCGCGCTCAGCACGAGCACCGGCACCGCGATCGCCACGGTGACGAAGGTGGCCGCGAGCAGCTCGTGCCAGTCGTCGTTGCGGCTCGCCACCATCCACGCGGCGAGCGGCAGGAACAGCGCCACCAGCTCGGGCAGCGCGTGCACCGAGACGATCGCGAGCAGTGCAGCCGGGTTCAGGTCGAGCTGCCAGGAGAGCGTGGCTGCACCGCCGCCCAGGACGTACGCCTGGGTCACGAGCGAGAACGCCGTGGCACCGATGACGAACGCAATCGCCAGCGGGCCGGCCTTCTCGTGCACCCAGCGCGAAGCTCCCGTGCGCTGCTCGGCCGAGTAGGGAAGCGCGCTGCCTGCGATGAACCCGGCCACGCAGGCCATCGCGTGGAGCGCCAGGACCAGACCGTTGCGGTACAGCAGCCGGAAGATGTCGCCGGCCTGCGGGTCGTCGTGCAGGCCCGGGATGATGAGCGGCGTGTAGTCCGGAGTGGTGTGGGCCGCGATCAGGTAGACAGACGCGAGCAGGCCGAGCGCGATGAGGAAGCTCCAGCCGAGCCACCCGCCGACCACGGTCAGCGGATCGCGCTGCCACGTGGAAAGCGTGTGCCGGGTGTCCTTCAGCCCGCGGACGAGTACGAGGTCGTTGACGCTCATCTCGGTCCCATCGGCACGACCCCCGCAAAACCTTGAGAAAGAGAGAGGGCCCCGCCGGAGCGGGGCCCTCTCGGACACTTCAGATGGACCGCGTGCCTACGCGTCGCAGGTCTGCGAATCCTTGATCGTCTGCTTCGAGCCGTCGACGTAGTTCTCGAGGGCCGAGCTCTTCCACTTGTTGTTCTTGCACTTGCTCGGCGAGGTCGCGAATGACAGGACCACCTGCTGCTTCTCGCCGTCGATCTTGACCGTCTTCTTCTTGGTCTTCTTCTTCGTGTCGAGCGCGAACTCCGTGATCACGACGCCGCCCTGGAGCAGGCTCTTCGGCGTCTTCACGATCAGCTTCGGCGCCTTGTCGACGTTCTTCCACTGGCCCTCGAGCACGATCGGGTCGAGGCCGAGCTGGCAATCGGTGCCGGTGCTGGGTCCGGTGCCGACGCCGCACGGCTGGATCACGAACAGAATCGACTTCTTCTTGTTGAAGGCGTCGATCGTGGCGTTGATCTCCGTGCCGCCACGGCGCTTGCCGTCATTGCCGACGGCCTCTCCGCCGAGCCGGGACTTCGCGGCGCCCGAGCCGACGCGAGTCTTGTTCGGGCACTGCTCGCCACCGCCGACGTCACTCGCGTCGAACTTGCACCGGGCGAGCGCGGCTGTGTTGATCGAGCTGCCCTTCGTGAAGTTGATCGTGGTCTTGGACGGCGGGGTGAAGACGTCGTCCGATTCGTCCTCCGGCGTGCCGTTGTCATCGACCTTCGCCGGCTTGATGAGGCTGCTGCTGGTGGTGGCACGAGCCGTCTTCTCCGTGCCGAACGAGAACGTCCACTCAGTTCCGTCCTGGCCCTCATCGGCCGTGGCGAGAACAGTGAAACCGGTCGTAGCCATCGCGGCTATGACGACCGCGACGAAAAGCTTTCGCACGAGTCTTACTCCTCCTGGTTGGGATCGGTACGCGTCCCTGGGGTATCCAAGTCCGAAAGGCGGAAACCCCCGCGCACACCGGGGATGGTTGCAACTACAACGAACTGAACCCCTCCGAGGTCGAGAAGTTTCGCGGTCCGGCGCGCGTCAGCGCCCGAACTGGCGCTCCACACCGTCGAGCAGCGTCCAGTTCCCGCGCAGCGCGCCCTCGGCGACGGCCACGAGCCGATCCTCGTCAACCGCCGCCACGCGCGCCTCGATCAGCGCGCGCGACTGCGCCGCGTGCTCGTGGTCGCGGTGGGCGTGAAGCGAGAAGTACTCGGTTCCGGCACCGGGCGCGAAGCCGTAGTGGTCCACCAGCCCCTCGAGCTTCGTCTGGGCGATCGCGGGCTGGGCCGACTCGATGGCGTAGAGGACGACAAGGCCCTCGAGGGCGTCGCCCGCCGCGGTCCAGGCCGCCGCGCACTCGGCGGTCTCCTCGGCCGGCTCCCGATCCAGGTCGGCGTCGACCGCGCGCGCGAACGCGTCCCACAGGTCGACGTGCTCGGCCTCCTCGGCCGCGTGCTCCTCGAGCTGCGCCCGCACGGCGGGCTCCGCAGCGCGCGCGGCGGCGGCCGTGGCCTCGGCGAGCGCGGTCACGGCGTGCCGGTACTCGCCGGCATACCAGGACAGTTCTTCGCGCGTGAGCTCACCGCTCGTCCAGCGGGTGTAGAAGGGGTGCTCGAGGACGTTGCAGCGGCGCTGGGCGTCTGCGAGGCGGTCGAAAAGCGGCACGTGGTCTCCAATCGGTCGGCGGCCCCGGCATCCTATCCCTCGTGAGGACGCCGCCCGGGACAGATCTGAACGCACCCGAGTTCCCACCGGACCTCCGATGGCTGAACGTCGCCTTCCTGCGGATGGACAAGCAGATCGGGCGGCACGCAGTCCTGGTCGAGTTCTGGGATTTCGCGCGCGTCAACTCCCTGCGGACGCTCCCGTACCTCAGGGCCTGGCACGAGCGCTACGGCGATCGCGGCCTGCGCGTCGTCACGGTTCAGGCCCCCGGGTTCTCGTTCGGCCGCGATGCCGACGTCGCCGCGCGCGCGATCGAGACGCTCGGCATCGAGCACCCCGTCGTGCTCGACCCGAACCTCGAGCTCTGGCGCACGTACGGGAACAAGGGCTGGCCGGGCCGCTACCTCTTCGACCGGCGCGGCGTCCTGCGCTACATCCACTACGGCGAGGGTGACTACCGCGAATGCGAGGAGGCGATCCAGGAGCTCCTGCTCGAGATCGACGACGCGCTCGACCTGCCGGCGCCGCTCGATCCCATCCGGCCCGAGGACGCCCCCGGCGTGATGCTCGAGCCGCAGTCCTCGGACATCGTGCTGCCGCGCGAGCGTGACCGGCTCGAGCTGGTGCGGGACTGGAACGACGGCGAGGACTACATCGAGGCGCAGGACGCCGGCGCCGGCGCCCTCTTCGAATACACGGGCGGCGCGGCCTGGGCTGTTCTCTCGGGCTCGGTCGAGCCCGGGCTCTACGAGGTCGCGGGCGGCCGGGTCGAGGCCGAGTCCCCGGGGCTGCGTCTGCACGGCGTGCAGTTCACGCCGAAGCCGCCGCCAGCGCCTTCCTGATCTCCTTCGGGAGCATGAAGCGGACGTCCTCCTGGACGACCTCGAACTCCTCCACCTCCTGGGTCCCACGGGCGCGGAAGAACTCGACCAGCCGCTGGACGAGCTCCTCGGGGGCGCTCGCGCCCGACGTGATGCCGACCACCCGCTTGCCCTCGAGCCACTCCTCGCGCACCTGGGATTCGGTGTCGATCAGATGCGACTCGGCGCCATGGTCGCGCGCCACCTCGACCAGCCGGTTCGAGTTCGAGGAGTTTCGCGAGCCGATGACGAGCACCAGGTCGCACTCGCGCGCCATCTGGCGAACGGCCGCCTGGCGGTTCGTGGTGGCGTAACAGATGTCGTCGGTGCGCGGGCCGATGATCTGCGGGAACTTCTCCCGCAGGCGCGCGATGATCGCGAGCGTCTCGTCCACCGAGAGGGTCGTCTGGGAGATGTAGGCGATCCGGCTGGGGTCGTCCACCTCGAGCCGGTCCACGTCGGCCTCGGTCTCGATCAGCACGATGTGGTCGGGCGCCTCTCCCATCGTGCCCTCGACCTCCTCGTGGCCCGCGTGGCCGATCAGGACGATCGTGTAGCCCTCGGCGGCGAACTTCTTCGCCTCCACGTGCACCTTCGTCACGAGCGGGCAGGTCGCGTCGATCGTCTGGAGGTTGCGCCGCTCGGCGTTCGCGTGTACCGACGGCGCCACCCCGTGTGCGGAGAAGACGACCGTCTCCCCCTCCGGGACCTCGGTCTCCTGCTCCACGAAGACCGCGCCCCGCGCAGCGAGCTGCTCTACCACGTGCTTGTTGTGGACGATCTCCTTGCGGACATAGACGGGCGGGCCGTATAGCTCGAGCGCGCGCTCGACCGTCTGGACGGCCCGGTCGACGCCCGCGCAGTAGCCGCGCGGGGCCGCAAGGAAGAGCTTCTCGGGAGCGTTCGCCACGGTTCAGAGTGTAGGTAGGAGCCGCATGACGGTCTCGCCGACGCGGTCCAGGCTCTCCTCGGAGACCGCGTCGATGTCGTCGCAGGTCCGGTGCCAGCAGTCGAACTCGAAGTCGATGAGGTCGATCGCGGGGACGCCGCGCTCGAGAAACGGGATGTGGTCGTCGAGCACCGCACCCGCCGTCCCGGCGGGGAAGGTGTCCTCGGTGCCCGCGCGACCCGCGGCGGCGCGCAGCTTCGCCCACAGGCGCTTCGTCGAGTTCCCCTCGCGGGGGATTGCGAGGTCGCTGTCGCCCACGAAGTCGAGCAGCACCATCCGATCGACGCGGTCCGCGAGCCGCCGCGCGGCAACCTTGCTGCCGCGGAGACCCTTCTCCTCGAACTCGTGGTCGGCCGCACCGCGCGGGCTCTCCTCGCCGTCGAAGAACACGAACAAGAGCGTCGGCCGGATCGTCCGCGGCTGGATCTCACGTGCGAGCTGGAGGACGACCGCCGTCCCCGACGCGCCGTCGTTCGCTCCCACGAAACCGTCGATGTCCTTCGTGTCGTAATGGGCGCCGACGAGGACGACCCGATCCGGGTTCCTCCCTCGCACACGGCCGACCACGTTGCGCAGTCCGCCCGGGACCTTTTGGAACCGGCCGCCGGGCACGCGACGCTTCAGGTAGCGCCCGAGCTTCCGCGAGGCCGCCGACCCGGCCGGCCGCTCCCCGAGGCCGACCTGGTGCTCGAGCACCCGCCAGGCGCGGGCGGCGTCGAACCGGTCAGCGCTCGCCGGCGCGCCCGGCGCCGCGGTGTCGGCGGTGTCGTTGCAGGCCAGTGACAGGGCGGGCACGAGAAGCGCGATCAGAATCGGGCGCACGGGTCAATTCTTGCCGCTATGGCCAGCACCCGCGCCAACCATTACGGTCGTGGCATGCCCGACTCGGACGGACGGATCCACGTGTCCCACACGGATGACGGCGCGCGCTCGCGCGCGACCGTCTTCTTCCGGCTCATCCTGCTGATCCCCCACGCGGTCTGGCTCGCCCTCTGGGGCCTCGGCGCGCTCCTGGTCCTGCCGGTGCATTGGGTTGGAGCGCTGATCCTCGGCCGGCCGATGGAGTGGGCGCACGGGTTCTACGCCGCCTTCGTCCGCTACGCGCTGCACGTGTACGCGTACCTCTATCTCGCGGCCGACCCCTACCCGACCTTCTTCGGCGAACCGGGCTACGTGGTCGAGGCCGAAATCCCGGAGGCTGAGCCGCAGCGCCGCTGGACGATCGCGCTGCGGCTGTTCCTTACGATCCCGCCCTTCCTTCTCGCCGCCGCGCTGACCAGCGGGATCGGCGCGGGGTACGCGAGCACCGAGACGGAGACGTCCGCGTCGGTCAACTTCGGCCTGGCCGGCATTCTCGCGGTGCTGGGGTGGTTCGCGTCGCTCGCGCTCGCCCGCACGCCTCAGGGACTGCGCGACACGCAGGTCTACTGCCTCGGCTACGGGGCCCAGGTCTACGCCTACCTGTTCCTGCTGACCGAGCGGTTCCCGACGAGCGACCCGCGCGCCGTCGCGCTCGAGCCGCTGCCGCAGCACCCGATCAGGCTCCCGGACGCGGACGACGACCGGCAGCGCGACCGCCTGATCGTCCTGTTCCGCATCCTGCTCGTGATCCCCCACTTCGTCTGGCTTGCGATCTGGGGGATCGGCGCGCTCATCGTGGTGGTCTTCGGCTGGTTCGCCGTCCTGATCACGACCCGGCTGCCTGAGGGGTGGCACCGGTTCCTCGCCGGATACCTGCGGTACGGGACTCACGTCTCGTCGTTCCTGTACGTACTCGGCGCTCCCTTTCCGGGCTTCCTCGGCCGGGCCGGCACCTACCCGGTCGCCCCCGAGATCGCCCCGCCGCAACCGCAGTCGCGCTGGAAGACGGCCTTCCGCGGGTTCCTGGCAATCCCCGCGATGCTGGTGAGCAGCGCATTCTCGGCGGTGCTCTTCGTGGCGGGCGCCGGCGCCTGGTGGTGCGCGCTGGTCACGGGCCGGGTGCCGGACGGCCTGCACGGGCTGCTCGGGTGGGCCGTCCGCTACCAGGCGCAACTCTGCGGCTACATCCTGCTGCTCACGGACCATTACCCGTACACGGGGCCTGACGGGATCGGGCGGCCCGTGCCGGTCGAGGAGTCCTGGCAGCCCGGCCCGGAGACGCCGCTTCCGCGGCCCGAAGCTCCCTGACCGGGAGTAGGCTCCGCGCATGGCGACAGCGCACAGAGACCGGCTCAGCTCCGTCGACGCATCGTTCCTCCACCAGGAGGGCCGCTCCTCACACATGCACGTGGGGGCAGTGATGATCTTCGAGGGCCCGCCCCCCTCACGCGAGGACTTCCTCGCCCAGATCGACTCGCGGCTGCACCTGGTCCCGCGCTACCGCCAGAAGCTCACGTTCCCGCGCTTCGAGATGGGTCGGCCGCTCTGGGTCGACGACCCGCGGTTCAACCTCGGCTACCACGTGCGCCACACGGCGCTCCCCTCGCCGGGAAACGTCGAGCAGCTGCGCCTCCTGGCCGGGCGGATCTTCTCCCAGCGCCTCGACCGGTCGAAGCCGCTCTGGGAGGTCTGGCTGGTGCAGGGGCTCGAGGACAACCGCTTCGCGCTGATCAACAAGACCCACCACGCGCTCGTCGATGGCGTGTCGGGGGTCGACCTGGCGACCGTTCTCTTCGACGTCTCGCCGGTGCCGCGTGAGATCGAGGACACGGACGACTGGGTGCCTGCGCCGGAGCCGAGCCAGGCGGAGCTGATCGCCGAGGGCGTCAAGGGCCTTCTGAAGACGCCGACCGAGGTCGCGGGTAGCGCGCTCAAGGCCCTGCGCGATCCCACCGGGACGGCACGATCCGCCCGCGAGGCCGCGGAGGGAGTCGGGGAGATCCTGTGGGCCGGGCTCAACCCGGCGCCCGAGACGCCGCTCAACGTGTCGATCGGGCCGCACCGGCGGGTGTGGTGGGTGCGCAGCTCACTCGATGACTTCAAGTCGATCAAGAACGCGCTCGGCGGCACCGTCAACGACGTCGTGCTGACCGTCGTATCCGGCGCACTCGGGCGCTGGCTGCGGACGCGCGGCGTGCGGACCGAGGGGCTGGAGCTGCGGGCGCTCGTGCCGGTCTCGATCCGGGCCGCGGGGGCCGAGAGCGAGCTGGGCAACCAGATCGCCGCCATGCGCGGTCCGCTCCCGGTCTACGCGACCGACCCGATCGACCGGCTGGAGATCGTCAAGGAGGCCATGGGGCACCTGAAGCAGTCCAAGCAGGCGCTCGGCGCTGAGGTGATCTCGGGGCTGAACGACTTCGCGCCCCCGACGCTGCTCGCGCAGGCATCCAGGCTCAACTTCTCCACGCGGCTCTTCAACCTGATCGTCACGAACGTGCCCGGGCCGCAGTTCCCGCTCTACCTGCTGGGACGCGAGCTACAGGAGCTCGCGCCGATGGCGTTCCTGCCCGAGGACCACGCGCTCGCGGTGGCGATCATGAGCTACAACGGCTGCGTCGACTTCGGCCTGCTCGGCTGTTACGACGCGATGCCCGACCTGGACGTGTTCGCGGACTACCTCGACGACGCCCTCGCCGAGCTGATGCAGGCCGCCGGCGTCGGCAGGCCGCCCAAAAAGCCGGCCGAGCCGAAGCCCACCGCGAGCGCACCCACACCCGGCTAGCCCCCTAAGGGATCCAGACCTCCGGGCCTTCCGTGCAGCGCGCGGGCCGCGGGAATGTCTCGGCCAGCGCCTGGAGCCTGTCGAACGGGAAGTTCCTCAGCACTCCATTGGCTCCGTAGGCGACCTCGCCGTCGAATATCTCCGGATACGGGTTCGGCCCAGCCAGCGGGTCCTGTCCCCTGAGCGCGAAGTTGCCTCCGCCGTCCACCAGGATCATGCCGTGCTCCTGGGCGGCCTCGGCGACCATCCGGCCGTAGTCGCTCAGGTTGAACTGATCGAGGTTCAGGTCGGCCGGCAGTCGGAAGCGGATGCCCTCGGGCAGCGGGTCCCCCGGCCCCCAATTCGCTCCGCCGTCCGTGCGCTGCGCCGGCCACCTGCAGAAGCCGGTGTCAACGTTCGGCATCGAGAACGAAACGGCGTGATCGATCTCCCCTGCCTTCAGCTCCTCGATCGTCTGGAGGCCGGCCATCATCGGGATGCTCGTGGCGGTAGCGCCGTAGCCCGCTCCGGGCCCTGACGGCGGGTCGGTGTAGTGCCCCGGATTCTGGGACACGTTCTTGATCCGGCCGCCGAATACCGCCTGAGGCCGGCCCTGGAGGTCGTAGTTGAAGTAGAAGAACTCCCACATCGTGTCGGTCTCGGGCTGGTAAACGACGAGATGCTTGTCGAACCCGGCCCCCTCGTTCATGTCGGACGACGCGGCACCACTCGGAAGCGGTACGTGAGCCCACTGATCGTCCTCGAGCGAGTCGATCGCCGCCTGGTTCGGGGTGTGCATGTGAAACCTGTTGACCCGTACCGGAACGGTCGCCTGCTGACGGGGCACGACGTAGAGCGGCGAGCTCCAGTTCGTCGTGTTGACGTACCGCGCGTTGCCGCTTCCAGGCGCCCCGTCGAGGTACCGCAGCAACCGTTCGACGTATGTCGCGCTGTTCGCGTCGATCAGCGTGTTGGCCGGCAGCTCGGCGTTGAAGTAGCTGTCGGGCGCGAACATCGACGGCATGTCCTTCAGCGAGACCTTGTCCACGAACAGGTCGCGGCTGCAGCCCGGGTTGAGCAGCGTCGGCGCCTGGTTGAAATCGTTCGTCATGTGGACGTGGAGCGTGTGCGTCCCGGGCGCGACCTCCACGAATCCCTCGTAGAGCACGTAGTTGCCGACCGCGCTGATGTTCGACGACCAGATCTGGTTCGCGGCGGCCGTCCCGTCGAGCTTGACGGACACATGCGGCTGCGGTGGGTTGCCGCATTGGTTCCCGCGCAGTGCCAACAGGACGCGCTTGAAGTGCGTGCCCGACGTGAAGGTCCACGACGCGCGGTCGTTGTTGAGCAGCTTCAGCGCCTGCCCGCCCGACGCGTTCGCGTCCTGGACGACCGTCATGTGTTGCGAGGAGCGCGTGAGCTGCTCGCCCTCGATCGATATCTCGGCCGCCATGGCCGCGGTCGACGAACACGCGAACGCGATCACGCCGACCACCACACCCTGCACTGCCCGCATCTTGCCCCCCTCGAGCTGGACCCCCCTAGCGGGCGGGGACGATATCGCTACGAGCGCCCAGGCGCCAGAGGGGTCTTGCGGCCGGCGCGGACCTCTGAGAGAGTCGGCGCCGACTCTCGGACTCGGAGGTACTCCCATGCGCAGGCTTCGGCAGCGGCTCTCGTACTCGAACGTGATCGCGACGATCGCGCTCTTCGCGGCCCTCGGCGGCGGCGCGTACGCCGCGGTGCAGCTGTCGAAGGACAGCGTCGGCGCGAAGCAGATCCGCAAGAACGCCGTTCGCGCGGCCGAGATCAAGAAGAACGCGGTGCGCGGACCGGATGTCCGGAACGGATCGCTCGACGGCGAGGACTTCGGGCCCGGCGAACTACCGGCCGGGGCAACCGGCCCTCAGGGACCTCCCGGGCCCACCGCGTCGGCATCGTTCTCCGCGACGCCGGACATCGTGCTGGGCGCCTCCGCAGAGGTCGGGAGCACCCAGATCACCACCGACTTCGACGGCCGGATCATGGCCAACGCCAGCGTGATGGCCGCGCCCGACGGCAGTAGCAACGACCAGCTTCGCTGCTCGCTCTCGCTGGGCGGCAACTCAAGCGGCGCCTTCGACCAGGTCCTGCCCGACACAGGGGTCGGCGCCGACCGCGGGACCCTTGCGCTGAGTCACGGCGCAGAGCTGCCGGCCGGCACGCGGGAGGTGCGCGTCACGTGTGACAGCGTGGCCGGTCAGATGACGGTCGAACGCGTGTCGATCATCGCGTGGGCGGTCGCGGAATGATCGCTCAGTAGCCGAGCGCGAACTTCGCGTCTTCGCTCATCATGTCCGGCGTCCAGGGCGGCGAGAACGTCATGTGCGGGTGCACGTCGTTGACGCCCTCCAGCTCGCCCACGTACTCCTTCATCTGCTCGGAGACCTGCGGGCCGATCGGGCATCCGGGCGACGTGAGCGTGAAGGTCACGTGGACGGCGCCCTGCTCCTCGACCTCGACCTCGTAGACGAGTCCGAGCTCGACGAAGTCGAGCCCCAGCTCCGGGTCGATCACGTTCGAGAGTGCGTCGTAGACGTCGTCCTGAGTCGGCACGGAGCCAATGGTAGCCAGCGGGTAGCCTGGGCCGGATGCCGCTTCTGGCGCTCCTGGTCATCTTCATCGTCGTCCCGCTCCTCGAGCTGTACGTGATCTTCCGCGTGGGCGAGGAGATCGGCTACCCGCTCACGATCCTGATCCTCGCGGTGGACTCGATCGTGGGTTCGCTCCTGCTCAAGTCGCAGGGGACAGCCGTCTGGCGGCGCTTCAGCGAGACGCTCGCGGCGGGCCGGGTCCCGCATCGGGAGGTGCTGGACGGCGTGATGGTGATCTTCGGCGGCGCCTTCCTGATCACGCCGGGCTTCGTGACGGATGTGATCGGGCTGCTCCTGCTGATACCTCCCACGCGCGTACTCATGCGCCGGCTGGTGGTGCGCGCGCTGGGCGGGCGCTTCGTGATCGGAGTGGCGACCGCCGGGACCCGCAGGCGTAACCAAGGGCCCAGGCCCCGTGGTTACGACGTCGAGGGAACGGCGACCGAGGCGGACGACAACCGGCTCGAGCCGCGCAGGCCGCGGCTGCCGCAGTGAGCGCGCCCGCCGATACGCCCGTCGCGCTCTCGTTCTTCGATCCGGCGGCAGGGGTGAGCGGCACCGTCCGCGCCGGGCTGACGCTCGTCTTCCAGGGCCGCGAGGCGCGCGCCGAAGCGGTGGCGGCGGAGATCGAGCGTTCGGGCGATAGCTGGCGCGCGCGGGCGGGTGACGTGGAGCTCGAGCTCTCGCCGGTTGTCGCCACCGCCGAGTTGGGCGGAGTCTCGGTCACGGTCTGCTCGGCGGAGGGACGCATCGGCGAGCGGAAGCTCTCCGGTCTCGGTACGGCCGCCGAGACGCGCCGGCCGCCCGAGTGGCGCGAGCTCGACCTGGTTCGCGCCATCTCCGCCGTGTTCGATCCCGAGCTGGCGGTGCTGGCGATCGCACGCCGGCCCCGGGGGACCGAGAACCATGGCGCCGAGGTGGTGACCGCGGCGCTTCTGGAGGCCGGCGAGCTCCGCATGCCCGAGGACGCGCGCATCTCAACCGTCTACGACGACGGCGGTCGGCAGCACAGCTCGGGGCTCGAGTTGTGGCTTCCGGGCGAGGACTACCCCCGGCGACTGTTCGGGACCGTGCAGGCGGGCACGTCGCTCGAGCTCGAGGGCCTCGCCGTCCACGCCGCAGCGTTCACCTGGCGGATGGAGGGCCGTGCGGGTGCGGGCCTGTACGAGCTGACGGTCCGCCAGGACGAGGAAGCGCCCGCGGCCGCATGACGGTGCCCCCGATCCGGATCGTCATCTCGGATTTCGGCGGCGTGCTCACGTCGCCGCTCTTCGAGTCGTTCGCCGCGTGGCAGCGCCAGTCCGGACTCTCCTTCGAGCGGCTGGGCCAGGCGATGGCGGACGCCGCGGAGCACAACGGCCTCCACCCGCTGTACGAGCTCGAGAAGGGCACCCTCACCGAGGCGGAGTTCCTCCGGATGCTCGAGGCCGAGCTGGGTCCCGGCGTGAGCCTGAGCGGGATGCGCGACGTGTACTTCGAGCACCTCCACCCGAACCGGCCGATGATCGAGTGCATGCGCGACCTACGCCGGTCCGGCATGCGGATGGCGCTCCTCACGAACAACGTGCGCGAGTGGGAGCCGCAGTGGCGCGCGAAGCTGCCCGAGATCGACGAGATCTTCGAGGTGGTGGTGGATTCCGCGTTCGTGGGAATGCGCAAGCCCGACCGCGAGATCTACGAGCTGACGCTCGAGCGGCTGGGCGGCGTCGAGCCGGCCGAGTGCCTCTTCGTCGACGACGTCGACGTCAACTGCGAGGCGGCGGCGTCGCTCGGGATGCACGCGATCCACTTCGTGGAGGCGGAGCAGGCGATCCGGGAAGTCCGCGCCGCAATCGACGAAACGCCCACATAAATCGAGACGCGGCCCGTCACGCTCTTTGAGATGCGTTCCCACTGGACCGGGGTCCTGCGGGCTCGCGGTGGGCCCTTCATCTCGTGACCCACTCTTGGATGCGCTCGGTGCCGCGTCTCTGGAATCGATCTAAGCCCAGGTCTGCGGAGCCGTCAAGCCCCGTGTGGACGACGTTCCCGCAATCTGCGGAAATCTGTGGTCAGCGCCGGGCCAGCTCGCGCTTGGCGATCTTCCGGTAGCGCCGCATCTTCGCGAAGTTGAGGCGGGAGCGGGCGAGCATCGAACCCGGCGGAAGCTCGAAGCCGCCGACCAGTCGGTGCGGCACGAGCACCCACTCGTCGCCGCGCTCGATGAGATCGCCGCGCACCTGGAAGTTCCGCTGCCATTCGAAGTTCGGTCCGTGATCGTGGACCGTCAGGCACGCGCGACCGGGGTGGACGGGCACGCCGACCGCCCCTGCGCCGAAGCGGACCTCCCGCTCCGCTGCGTTCACCTCGATCGGGACGCGGACCGAGAAGGGGAATCCATCCGGCGCGACGATCGAGAGCACTCCGGTCGGGTAGCGATCACCCAGCTCGTCCATGCGACCGTCCCAAGTGGGCGCCCCGCCCTCGGGCGGGTCGAGCGCGACGGTCGGCTCCTCGGCATGGGCGGAGCGGACCTCCTCCATGTGCGAGTCGAGCAGCTCCGGCTCGGCGCTCACGTCGCCGTTCGGCCAAACGTATACGCGCTCGGGCCGGACGTGCACGTAGATGCGCGTGTAGTACCAGGAGAACATCCCGCGCATGAACTTCGGCGGCTGCATGTCCTTGGTCGCCGGCAGCTTCTCGCCCGATTCCTGCCAGTACCGCTTCCGATTCGCGTCCAGGTCGCGGTCGTCGAAGTCGGCGATGCCCTGCACGAGCACCATCGGCGGATCGTCGAGCCCGCTCCCGGTCGGATCCGAGAAGAGCAACGCGACCTTCGGGTTCGCCTTGGCGTCGTAGGCCTTCTTCGGGTAGCCGAGCCCGGTCGTGACATCGATGCAGCCTTCGTCGCGGTGGTGGTAGGGGGTCACCGGCCACGTGATCGGCTGCCCGCGCTTGTCGACCGTCGTGTATTCCGTGGTGATGAAGCGGTCGAACACCTCACACACGGGTTTCGGAAGCGAAGCCGTCATGCGCGCGATTCAACCACCCGCGCGGCACGCGCGCCACAGACCGATGCCGGCTTGGCGCGCGGCGCGGGCCGCCCGCCGGAACGTTTCGGCGAAATCGACGTTCGGCGGGATCGTCAGCGGCTCGGCGTAGCCCCGCTCGACCATCAGGCGGTTGAGCATCCGTCCGTCCTCGAGCCAGACGTAGGCGAGGAGGCGCCCGTAGCGGTCGCGCTCCTCGACGCCCACGCGGTAGCGCACGCGGTCCCCCGGCTTCAGGAGCCGGCTGGCGAACACCGACGCCTCGCGCCCGAAGCACTCCGCCTCGCCGAAGACCTCCGGCGTGTCGATGCCGATCAGCCGAACCGGGCCGAGCGAGTGCAGCCGGAGCGTGTCGCCGTCGGTGACGCGCTCGACCCGGGCATGACGCGCGTCGCGTGCGTTCGGCTCAGTCGCGTCGCCGCAGCCGGCGGCGACCGCCGCGACGAGCGCGAGCGCGACTAGTTCTCGGACCCGAGGCGGTCCCAGCAGTAGAGCTCGAGGGCTTCTGCGGCCAGTTCCATCGCGCGGTCCTCGGAGAGCCACGGCAGCACCGTGTCGAGCGCCTGCTCCTCGGAGATCCCGTGCGCGAACGCCTCGTCGCCGCGGAAGCCGGCGGCGATCTTGAGCGCCTCCCGGCGGTGTTCACCCAGGCCGTGGAAGGCGCCGAGGAGGAACTCCTTGTTCGCGATCGGCGTGCCGACCTCGAGCGACGCGTGCCACGCGGCGAGCATCGAGAGGTCGTCGTCGTCGAGGTCGTCGACCGCCTTCGAGTAGTGGACGACCAGCTCGTCGTCCGGGATCTCGTCGACCCACGCCGCGACCACCTCGGTGAGGAGCTGTCTGCGCGCCTCCCGCCCGACCGACTCGGCGACGACGCGAATGGCTTCCTGGGGCTCGATGAAGCACAGGGGCATGGCGCGAAGGTAGGGCGAGTGCCAGACGGAACGACGGGTGCGCTGCAGGACTAGGGCTGCGGCGGCGCGGCAGCTTCGAGCCGGGCGATCAGGTCATCCAGGCGGAGTTCCTCCAGGCCCTTTCCGACCGCCTCCAGCTCGCCGGCGGCGTAGTCGATCAGCGTCTTGCCCTCGCGGCACAGGTCGAGCGTCTCGCGCAGCCCCGCCTGGCCCGTGTCGAGCCGGGCGATGATCTGCTCGAGCCGCTCGACGGCGGCCTCGTAGCTCTGGGGCTCGCTCATTCCTCCACCTTCGCACGGACGTCGGCATCGGACATCCGGGCGGTGAACGAGCCCGCCTCGCGAACAGCGGCGGCGCTGCCGAGCGGCTCGCCCCCCTCGTCGAGCAGCAGGGCGTATCCGCGTTCGAGCGTCCGTTCGGGATCGTGTGAGTGGAGCGCCGCCGTGTGCTTCGCGAGCACGGCGGCCCGGCGCTCGGCCAGCACCGTGGCGGCCCGGTCGAGCCCCGCCGCCCGGGCGATCAGCCGAACCTCCTCCCCAGCCATGGACGCGAGTGCCGCATCCCGCTTGCGAGCCAGGACCACAGCGGCCACCCGTTCCTGCCAGTCGAGCCGAGTGAGGACGTTGCGCCGGCCCGTCGCCCGAATCTCGCGCGCCATCTGGTGAAGCCCGCGCCGGTGGCGGTTCAGGTGCTCGCGCGGCGCGCGCGAGAGCGACCCCAGCTCGCGCGCCCTGCGCACGACGGCCGCGCGGCCGCACGAATCGAGCCGGCGCGCGGCCTGGCGCAGGCGCTCGCCCTGCGCCGCGCAGTCCACGGCGACGGCGGCCTCAGCAGCGTGCGTGGGCGTCGAGCAGCAGACGGCGGACACGTCGTCGATCAGGGTCCGGTCCACGTCGTGCCCCACCGCGCTGATGACCGGCACCGGGAGCAGCGCGACCGTGCGGCAGAGTGCCTCGTCGCAGAACGCCCACAGGTCGGCGATCGAGCCGCCCCCGCGGGTGACCACGATCACATCGACGGCCTGGGTCGCGGCCAGGTCGGCGATCGCGGTCCTGATCGCCGGCGCGGCCCGCTTGTCCTGCACCGGCGCGTAGCCCCACACGATGCGCCCGCGCCACGACCGCCGCTCGAGACCGGCGAGGAAGTCGCGTCGCGCGGCGCTGCCCTCGGCTGTCACCACGCCGATCGAGCGCGGGAGCGTCGGGAGCCGCAGCCGCTTCTGCGGCTCGAACAGCCCCTCGGCCGCGAGCTCCCGCCGCAGCCGGTCGAGCTTGACGAGCAGGTCGCCCTGGCCTGCGAGCCGGAGGTCGACCACGCGGAAGGAGAGGCTCGGCGACGCGTTCGCCCCGCCCGTGTAGTAGTCGGGCCCGCCGGCGGCGACGACCTGCACGCCGTCGGTCAGGTCCTCGGCGCGGATGGCGCTCCGGTCGAACTCGTTTCGCCACATCGCACAGCGCATCGCGCCCTCGGCGTCGCGCAGCTCGAAGTACACGTTCGCGCCGCTCCCGCCGGTGCGGGCGTTCACCACCTCGCCGACGATGCACACGCGGCTCATCTGTCGCAGCCGGTCGCGGAACTCGCGCGCGTAGCGCCCGACACCGAACGGTCCCGGGAAGCCCTCGATTCCGGCCGCCTCGACCCCGGGGATCGGCTCCTGCTGCGGCTCGGCGCTCACGTCGCGAGCGTAGCGGCGGCTCAGGCTGCGACGGCGCGTTCGACCGCGGTGCGCAGGACGATCCGCGTGTCGGTGCCGGTCACACCGGCGCGCTCCTTGAGCGTCCGGATCGTCAGGTCGAGCTCGGCCGGGTCGCGGCACACCACGCGCAGCTCGTAGTCGAACCGCCCGGTCACGTGCATGGCCTCGACCACGGTCGGAAGCTCCTCGAACACCGCCTCGCACTGGGCCGCCCGCGTGCCCGCCGCCAACTGGACCTCGATCAGAGCCACCAGGCGCTGCCCACCGGCGGTCGGATCGATCACGGTGGTGAACCCGCGAATCACGCCGCGTTTCTGTAGGCGATCGACCCGGGCCGCCGCAGCATTCGCACTCAGGCCGACCTTTCGCCCCAGGTCACTGAAGCTCATTCGGGCATTTGCGCGGAGTTGGCTGAGAATCTCGCGGTCAGTTGGGTCCATTACAGCGTTTTCCTCGGAGTTGCTGCCAGATGACTTGATGATACCGAAGCGGTCAACGTACCTCTCTTCCTATGAAGAGATTCGCAGCCCTCCCGTTCGCCCTCCTCGCGCTCGCTCCGACCGCCCCGCTCGCGGCTCCCGCGGGCTCGACGCTCCTCGTCAGCCGGCCCTCGGCCACTCCCCTGCTCGCGCCCGGCGTCTCGAACTCGAGCTACGCGCGCCAGTCGCCGGGGCAGGCCGGTGACGGCGAGGGCGGCGAGGGAGTCTCTGGCGACGGCGCGTCCGTCGTGTTCACCTCGGACGCGGACCACCTCTCGACCGCCGACGACAACCGCTTCACGAACTGCTTCATCCGCACCGGCACGACGACGGAGCTCGTGAACGTCGCGGACGGGGCAGCCGGCGCCGCGGGCAACGCACACTGCGCGAACCCGGCCATCAGCGACGACGGCACGCGCGTTGCCTTCATCACCCGGGCCTCGAACCTCGACCCATCGGTCACGGACACCAACGCCTTCTTCGACGTCTACGTGCGCGACCTCGACGACGAGACCACGACCCTGGTCAGCCGCGCGACCGGGGGCACCCTGGCCCTCGGGTCGAACGACGGGCCGTCGATCTCCGAAAACGGCACGAAGATCGCCTTCTCCAGCTCGATCGCCGGCCTCGACAAGAACATGGCGGACGGCCCCAACGCGGATGTGTTCGTGTACGACACGGGCACCGACACGACGACGCTGGTCAGCCGAAGCTCGGCGGCGGTGTCGGATGGCCACTCCGGGGACCCGTCGATATCGGCGGACGGGACCCTCGTCGCGTTCGAGTCCACCGCCGCGAACCTGCACCCGGCCGATACGAACGCCACCCTCGACGTGCACCTGCGCGGCATCGACACGGACACGAACGAGCTCGTCAGCCGCGCGACCGGCGCCGGGACCGTCGGCGATGCCGCTTCCGGGGACCCCGCGATCAGCGCGGACGGGACCCACGTGGCCTACGACAGCGCCGCCACGAACCTCGTCGCGGGCGATACGAACGGAGTCGAGGACGTGTTCGTGCGCACGGACGTGCAGGCGGCCGCCGCGTCGCAGACGACCGTGCGGGCTTCGGTGAAGGACGACGGCTCCCAGGGCGGCAACGGCCACCGCTCCCGCGACGCCGCGATCTCCGGGGACGGAAGCCTCGTGGTGTACGAGACCTGGGTGGCCGACGCGTCGATCGGCGACCCGTTGAGCGAGCAGGACATCCACGTCCGCGATCTCGGCGGCAGCACGAGCGTGGCGAGCGCGACGACCGGCACCCCCGGCACCGCGGCGAACTCGGGCAGCAACCAGACGAACGCGCCGTCGATCTCCGCCGACGGCACGCGCGTCATCTTCGAGAGCGACTTCGACGCCGCCAGCCCGGACGACGACGACCGGTGGCTGCAGGTGTTCGCCCGCGCGCTCGACACCGACACGACGACCCTGGTCTCTCGGCCGTCGGGCACCGGCCCCCAGCCCAGCGACGGGATGGACACGAGCCTCCAGGGCTTCACCCGCACCTCCCACCGTGTGCTCAGCCGGGACGGCCGCTACGTGGCCTTCCTCTCGGACGCCGAGCTCGGGCACGGCACCGCCCTGATCCACGCGTACAGGCACGACCTCGTCACCGACACGACGACTCTCGTGAGCCGTGCGAGCGGCGGCGCGCCGGCCAACAACCACACCTACCAGGTGGCGATCTCGGCGGACGGGAGCAAGGTCGCGTTCCTCTCCGACGGGAACAACCTCGCGGACGGCGCGAACAACACGATCCACGTGTTCTGGCGAGATCTCGGGACGGGCACGACCAAGCTCGTCGACCGCCGCAGTGGCGCGAGCGGGACCGTGGCGAACAGCTCGGCGCAGCACCTCACGATGAGCGCGGACGGGACGCGGGTCGCCTGGCTGACGGGCGCCTCCAACCTGCACCCGGACGGCCCGGCCGTCGACACGAACACCTTCAACGACATCTACGTCCGGGATGTCGTCTCGGACATGACCCTCTACGGGAGCGCAACGGAGGGCGGCCTGCTGGCGAACGCGGCCAGCAGCTTCCCGGCGCTGGACGGCGACGGATCGACGCTCGCCTTCGGCAGCGCCGCCACGAACCTCGTCGTGGGCGACTCGAACACGGTCGAGGACGTCTTCGTGCGCGACCTCTCGACGGGGACCGTCGCGCTGGCGAGCCGCGCGGACGGCGAGGGCGGCAACCTCGGCGACGGGATCTCGCGCGACCCGAGCCTCAGCGAGGACGGCACGAAGGTGGCGTTCTGGACCGACGCGGACAACTTCGCCGGCGCCGCGGACACGTTCGGGACCGACGTCTACCGGCGCGACCTGACGAACGCCTCGACGACGCTCGTCAGCCGCACCGACGGCACCGGCGGGACCGACCAGAACTCGTCGAACGCCTCGGGGGCGGCCATCAGCGGCGACGGGAACAGGATCGTCTTCCATACGGGCACCGCCATCAGCGGCGAGAACGACCTGAACGGCGCGACGAACGACGTCTACGTGCGCGACGTGAACGCGGCCGAGACGACACTCGTGAGCGTCGCGGACGGCGGATTCGGCGCGTCGCTGCCCGAGTTCTCCGAGCGTCCGTCGATCAGCCTGGACGGCAACTGCGTGGCGTTCGTCTCTCAGGCGCAGGGCCTGACAGCCGACTATCCCGGCTCCGACTTTCAGCAGGTCTACCTGCGCGTCCTGTCCGGCGAGTGCCCGGACGCGACCGCGCCGAACACACAGGTGGACGACGGCCCGACGGGCACGATCGGCTTCGACGAAGCCGAGTTCGAGTTCTCCTCGCCCGACCCGGACGCCGCGTTCGAGTGCAAGCTGGACGACGCAGCGTTCGCTCCGTGCACGTCGCCGCACATGCAGTCGGGGATCGACGACGGCGCGCACACGTTCCACGTCCGCGCGGTGGACCTCTCGGGCAACCTGGACGGGACGCCGGCGACGCGCGCGTTCACGGTGGACACGACGCTCCCCGACACGACGATCGATTCCGCCCCGCCGGCCGTGACCAATGACGCCACGCCGACGCTCGCCTTCTCGGCAAACGAAGCCGGCCAGGGCTTCGAGTGCCGCGTCGACGAGGGCGCCTTCGCAACCTGCGCCAGCCCGCAAACGCTGAACACGCTCGCCGACGGGACTCATACGTTCCAGGTACGCGCCGTGGACGGGGTCGGCAACCGGGATGCGACCCCGGCGGTCGCGGACTTCACGGTGGACACCGGCGCGCCCGAGACGACGATCACGTCCGGGCCGAACGGCGCGGTCACCGACGCGACCCCGACGTTCGCGTTCGAAGCCGGCGAGGCGGGCGCGGCGTTCCAGTGCCGGCTCGACGACGGAGCGTTCGCGGCCTGCTCGTCGCCGTTCACCGCGACCGCCCTCCCGGACGGCCCGCATACCTTCAGCGTGCGCGCGACCGACGCGGCCGGGAACCAGGAAGCGACGGCGGCCGCGCGCGAGTTCGTGATCGACACCGCCGGGCCCGTCATCTCCATCGAGCTTCGCGGCCGAAAGCCCCGCCGGGTCGCCCGGCGCGGCCTGCGCGGCACGGTGGAGTGTTCCGAGGCCTGCACAGGCAAGCTCAAGCTGCGGATCCGGGGCGTGCGGCCGCGGCCGGCGGGAAGCGCCGAGATCGACCTGGGCGCGGCCGGACAGGCCAGGGTCCGGATCGAGCTGAAGAAGAAGGCCGCGCGCAGGCTCCGCAGGCGCGAGCGGGCACAGGTCTCCGTGAGGGGCGCCTTCCAGGACGCGCTGGGGAACGCGCGCCGGGCGAGCGCTAAGAGGGAGCTGCGACGGTAGCGGTGGTCGCGGCCTCGTCCCACGAGCAGAGGCTCGGCCGGCCCGCGCAGTGCGCGCACAGGTGGAGGTGCGGCTCGCCGGTCGGCTCGAAGCGCCCGTCGATCACGCCTGCGGCGAGCCCGAGCAGCTCCTCCTCGAGCGCGGCCGCGTCAGCCGCGGCCCACTCCCGCGCGACCGGCGCCTCGGGCCGCTCGAGGAAGCAGTAGGCGACCTCGACGGCCGACGCTCCGCCGCGCAGCGCGGCGAGCGCGTAGATCAGCCGCTGGATCGAGTACTGCGCCTCGCAGAGCGCCTCGGCGTCGGTGCCCTCGAGGGAGTCGGTCTTGTAGTCCACGATCAGCACGCGGCCGGGCTCTTCGGCGTACACGTCGAGGAACCCGTTGACGAGCAGGCTTCGCCCCTGCGCGCCGGGCGGCTCGAGGTCGTAGGCGAAACCAAGCTCCTTGCGGACCCGGTCCGCACCGGCGAGCCGTTCGAAGAGCGGGGTCCCGATGAACCCGCGCACGAAGCGCGCGACGTCCGCCACGGCCGGCGCGGCGGGCTCGGCCCCGTACGACTCGAGCCGCGCCGCGATCTCGGCGTCGGCGGGCACCTCCGGATGCGCGAAGTCGAGCCGTTCGAGCAGCTCGTGCACGACGGTGCCGCGCAGCAGCGGCGAGAGCTCGTCCGAGCCGGGCGGTTCGGGCTGCCCGTCGTCGCCTGCACCGCGCTCCAGCTCGCGCATCCCGAGGACGCGCTCGAGGTAGAAGCGGTAGCCGCACGCCCGGTAGCGCGCGAGGCCCGAGTAGGAAAGCCGGCCGACCGGAAGCGCGGGCGCGGCCTCGAAGCGCGCGAAGTCCTGGAGGGGCGCGACCGGCACCGGGCGGTCCTCGCCCACGAGCGCGCCGCCGTAGCGCGCTTCGCGGTCTAGCAACTCGTCCACGTTCGCCGGCGTGCAGACGGTGCCGACGGCGCCGCGCGGGTCGCCCGCGTCGAGGCCGGGCGCAACGCCCCGCCAGACCCAGCTCATCGGCACCCCGAGCAGGGAGGGCGCGGGCCACTTCTCGACATCCGTCGCGCCCGAGAGGACGAGCATCTCGCGCGCGCGCGTCATCGCGACGTAGAAGACCCGCCGTTCCTCCTCGTCCTGCTGGCGGTCCTGCTCCGTCTCGATCTCCTCGAGGGCGAGGCCCTTCGCCGACCCACCCGCGAGCGAGGCGATCTTCAGGCCGACACGCCCGTCCTCGGTCACGCGAAGCGCGTCGTCGTCGCTGCGGCCCGAGCGGCCGAGGTCGGCGACGCAGACCACGGGGAACTCGAGCCCCTTCGCCGCGTGGATCGTCAAGAGGCGGACGGCCTGGAGGTCCTCGGCCTCGAGCGGCGCCTCGCCCTCGCGGGCCGCCAACAGGTCCTGCTCGGCGAGGTGGTCGATGAACGCGCGCAGGTCGCCGCCCGCCTCGGCCTCGAAGACGCGCGCGATCCGCATCAGCTTTCGCACGTTCGCCATCCGGCGCCTGCCGTCCGCCAGGGTGAGGACCCGCCGGTCGTAGCCCGAGTCTGTGATGACCCGGTCGAGCAGCCGCTCGAGCGGCACGGTGGCCGCCAGGGTCCGGTGCCCGTCCACGCGCGCGACGAGATCGGGCACGCGCTCGCGATCCGCCGCAGGGAGCAAGTCGAGCAGCCCGTCGGAGCCATCCGCCGCGGTGAGCGCCCACCACGGGTCGCGCCGCAGCTGCTTCGCCCGCAGTCCGACGAGGCCGATCGCGTCCAGGGACAGGCCGCCGAGCGGGGAGCCGAGCATCGAATAGAGCGCCTCCTCGTCGAGCGGGTTCGCGAGCACGGACAGGTACGCGCGCAGGTCCGCGACCTGCTGTTGCGTCCAGAAGTTCCGTCCGCCGACCACGTATGTGTCGATCCCGCGCTCGCGCAGCGCGCGCTCGTAGAGCGGCATCTCCTTGGCCGCGCGCAGGAGGACGACGATGTCGCGCGCCGGCCGGCCCTCCACGCTGATCATGCGGTGGACGCGGTCGGCGAGCAGGCGCATCTCGGCCGCCCGCCAGGCGGCGGCGCTCGCAAGGCTTGCGCCGAACGGCTCGTCGCCCATGTCCTTCCACCGGCTCACCACCTGGTCCACGACGATCAGCTCGACCGCGGTCGCGTCGGCGTGCGGCGTCGATCCATTCAGGTCGAGCTGCAGCTGGTCCTCGGGCGGCGGGACCTCCTCCCCCGGCTCGAGCGGCTGGAAGTCGGTTCCCCAGTGCGGGCCGAAGGTCGCATTCAGCGTCGTGAGGATCTCGGCGCGGCTGCGGAAGTTCGTCCGCAGCGGACGAACGCGATCCTCGCGCGCTGCCGCGTCACGGAACTCGCGGAACACGCCCACGTCGGCGTGCCGGAAGCCGTAGATCGACTGGAACTCGTCGCCGACGGTGAAGAGCCGCCCGCCCCTGCCGGTCAGCAGGTCCAGCAGCCGGATCTGCAGCCGGTTCGTGTCCTGGAACTCGTCCACGAGGACGTGCTCGAACTGGCGCTCGTAGCGCTCGCGCAGCGCCGGGTTGTCCTCGAGCACTCGACATGCGATCAGCTCGAGGTCCTCGAAGTCGAGCGCCGAGATGCGCTCCTTCGCCGCCGCATAGGTGCTCGTGTACGCGGCGAGCAGCTCGCGCAGCAGCACGTAGTCGCGGTAGCCGCGCTGGGCGGCGCAGGCCGCGATCCACGCCTGGAGTGCATCACCCGCGGCCGTCATCCGCGGCCCCAGCAGCGCCCGCGTCCGCCCCGGCTTGACGACGAACCCGGCGAATGCCGCCGGGTCCCCGACCTCGCCGTCGGGCACCGCCGCCAGGGCGTCGCCGCAGCGCTCGAGCTTCGCGATCGCATCGTCCACGCGGGAGACGCCGGCGTGCTCCCCCAATTCGACCAGCGCGTTCGCCAGCGCGGCCTCGAGCCCGCCCCGCTCCTCGCCCAGGCCGGGCTCGTCGATCTCCGGCAGCGCCGGCGCGGCCTCGCCGGCGCTGCGGCGCTTCGCGTGCACCGTGGTGACCATCCGTCGGAGGCGGTCCGGCGTGTGCGCCGCCGCGAGGTCGAGCCGTGCCGGCTCCCCGGGATCGAGGAACCCCTCGAGTGCCCGGTCGAACGAGTCGATCGCGAGGCGCGCAGCCTGTGTCTCGTCCAGCACCTCGTACTCGGGGTCGATGCCCGCCAGCAGCGCGTGCCGGCGCAGGAGCTTCGAGCAGAACCCGTGGATCGTGGACACCCAGGCGCCCTCCGCCTTGCGCGCGTGCCCGCGTTCGCCGAGCTCGAGGAACCGCCGCCGGAGGCGCGCCTTCAGCTCGGCGGCCGCCTTCTCGGTGAAGGTGATCGCGAGGATCCGGTCCACCGCCACGCCGTCGTCGACAACCGCGCGCACGAACCGCTCGACGAGGACGCGGGTTTTCCCGCTGCCCGCGTTCGCGTGGACGAACAGACCCGTGTCCCGCTGCTCGACGGCGGCGCGCTGCTCGGGTGTCAGCTCGACGCTCATTCCTCGTACCGGCAGATCGCGGGATAGGAGCAGCCGCCGTTCCAGGCGCACGTGCCCGGGCAGGGCCGGACGTCGCCTGAGCGCATCCGCTCGAGCACCTCGCGCACCGCCTGGCGCGCGTCATCGAGGACGGCGTCGAACCCCTCGCGGTCGCGCCAGTCGGTCCGCGTCCAGCCCTCGCCGAGCTCGTCGCGCGCATCCTCGAGCAGCAGACCCCGCGCGCCGGCGTCGCTGCCGGCAAGCGCCTCGTACACGCCGCCCGCTAGCTCGAGGTCGGGCCGCAGCTCCTGAAGGGCGAGCATGTACACGGCGACCTGCAGGCGGTGCTCGTCCCTCCAGCGGCTCGCACCGTGGTCGGCGCGCGAGCGCCCCGTCTTGTAGTCGCGCACGAGCGCGCGGCCGTCGGCCGTGTCGACGCGATCGATGCGGCCGATCAGCTCGAGCCCCTCGATGCCGATCGAGATCGGTTTCTCGTCGTCCTCGCCGAACGCGAGCTCGAGGGCGTCGGGCTCGAACCGGCTCGCGCTCTCGGCCTCGCGCCGCAGGAATCGCAGCAGGTCGAACTCGAGCTTCCGGACCGCGGCGCGCACACGCGTCCGGTCCGGCGAGATCGGGAAGTCGGCCTGGAGGTCGCGCAGCGCGGCGAGCAGGAACCGCTCCGCTTCGGACAGGTTGGCGGGCGTGACGGCCCGCTCGCCGCAGTGTTCGCGGAGGTCGGAATACACGCGCTGGAGGACCTCGTGGGCGAATGAGCCGCGCACGAGCTGCTCGGCCTCGGGCTCGAGCGCCTCGGGCCGCAGACGACGATCGATCAGCCACTTGACGGGGCAGTCGGCGAACGTCTCGATCGCCCCCGCCGACAGGCGGTGCTCCTCGACGAGCCGGCGCACCAGCTCCTCGCTGGCGAGCCGCTCCGGGACACGCGGGGGGACGCGCGGCCCCGCCGCGGCCGCCGCGCGCTCCCACTCCTGGCGCGTGGGGGCGTCGCCGAGGTCCCACACGACGTCGGAGAGCCCCCGCGTCGCGTGCGGGCGCTCCGGCAGGTCGATCAGCTCGGCGATGTCCTCCAGGAAGAACGACGGCTGCTCGGGCCCGCCCTCCTCGTCGCTCGTCCGCGCCGACAGGACGAGCAGTCGCTCGGCACGCGAGGCACACACGTAGAACAGGTACCGCTCGCGGTCGAGCTGCTCCTCGCGCACCGGTAAATCGAGCCCGGCCACACTGGCGATCTCGCGCCGGTCGTCGTCCGAGAGGAACGGATCGGTCCGCGCCGGCTGGGGGAACTCGCCCTCCTGCAGCCCGAGCAGGTACAGCACCTCGAACCGCCGCGCGCGCACCTCGAGCGGACCCGTCACCTGGACGCGGTCCGGCTGCGGTGGGTCACCGAGCACGACGTCCAAGTCGTGCAGCGCGTCGTGAAGATCCTGCCCCGTCGGCGCAGACCCGCCGAGCGCGCGCATCTGCCCGATCGCGTCGCGCGCCGTCGCGAACGTGCGCGGCAGGTCCACCTCGTCGCGGGCGAATACGTGCGCGCGCCGCAGATACGGGCGCGAGAACAGCCACTCGATGCGCCGGGCGAGCTCGCCGAGGAGTCGCTGCGGGTCGCCCGCGGCCCCGCGCAGCGAGTCGATCTCGGACAGCGGCATGCGCCCGTTCCGCGACTCCCACACCTCGCGCGCCTCGTCCGCTTCACGAACGCCCTCCCGGCGCGCGTCCGCCTCGAGCCGGTCCGCCAGGCCGGGGACGTCCAGCCGGCCCGGTGCGCGCAGGTAGGTCAGCAGGTCCTCCGTCGTGCCGCCCAGGCCCGGCACCGCGCAGCGGAGCAGCGCCAGCACGCCGCGCCCCAGGGCGGTGTGCCCGAGCTTCACCTTGCGATCGAGCGAGAATGGGATCCCGTAGGCGGAGAAGACCTGGTCCACGAGCGACGCGTAGCGCTCCGGGTTGCGGAAGACGACCGCGATGTCGCCCGCGCCGGTGCCGCCGGCAAGTTGCTCCAGCACGGACGCGGCCGCCAGCTCCACCTCCGCCCGCGCGCCGCCCGCGGAGTGGATCCGCACCGCGGCACCGGCGTCCACACGTTCCCCCGACGCGTCGAAGAGGCCGCGCTCCAGGTGGTGCAGCGCGGCGCGCGCGGACGGCGCGTAGTGGTCGGGGACACCCGCGAGCTCGACGTGGTCGTCGGCGGCCGCCTCGAGCCGGGCGAACTGGTCGGCGAGCGCGTCGAACGCGTGGCGGCCGCGCTCGTACGGGAATGACAGCGTGACGTCCACGTGTTCGGCGAGCGCCTCGATGCCCGCCAGCTCGACGTCCGTGAAGTCGTCGAACCCGTACACGAACACCGGCGTCCGGCCCCAGGAAGCCGGTCGCTCGCGGAACGCGGCGAGCGCCCGCCACGCAAACAGCTCTCGGTCCACGAGCCCGGCGCGCTCGAGCGCCGCCCGGTACTCGGTGCAGATGGCTGCGATCTCACGCGCGTAGGCGCGCCGCTGGCCGGTGCCCGCCCACCGGCTGAGCGCCGCGCCGAGCTCGTCCGGCTCAACCCCGGCCCGCCCCACCTCCGCGACGAACCGCGCGGCCGCGCGGGTGAAGCCGGGCCGGGCCGCCGAGGCCGCCAGCACGCGCAGCTCCGCAGCCCCGACGGCCTCCCCCACGAGCAGCTCGCGCTGGAAGCGCGTCGCGATGCGCGCCGAATAGCCGACCCGCCTGGCCATCAGATCCCACAGCCAGCCGAACCGCACGACGCGCACGCCGAAGACCGCGCCGTTGGCCGCCATCTCGCGCTGGGCATGCTCGACGTCCCGGTACTCGGGGACGACCAGCACCGGCTCCTCGTCGAGCCGATCGCGGTAGCCGCCCAGGACGACGCCCGCCTTCGCCGAGTTGGCCGGTCCCGTTACGAGCTTCAGGGGCATCCGGCCAATGTAGATCTGGCCTACGACATCACAGCGCGCCCGCGCGGCGGGCGGCCGCCAGGGCCTGGGCGAAGCGCGGCGCCGGCAGCATCGGCGGCGCGTCCTGGAGCTCCCAGCCGGCGCCGGGGCGGAGGATCCAGCGGGCGACCCGCACCGCTCCGTCCTCGAGCGCCTCAACGCGCAGCTCCTCCTGGAGATCAGCCGTGCGGCCTGGGCTGGCACCCCACGCGGCGGCCTCTCCGGCGGGAGCTTCGGCCACCGCGGCCTCGAGCCTGCCGAGCTCGCGCTCGGGCAGCACCGCGCGCTCCCGTGCCTGCGCGATCAGCGCGCGCACGTCAGCCACGGGCAGCACCGGCGCGCGGCCTTGGAGGGCGCCGCCCGCCCACTCCGCGAGGCGGACACCCCCGGGGACTTTCTCCAGCCGGACCTCGACCTGCGCTCCGTCGCGTTCGTACGGGCCTGCGCTCGCGTAGGGGCCGCGGAAGGCCGCACGCTCCCTAGCGCGCGGCTTCGCGGTCTTGGGCTTCCGCGCGGCGCGCGAGCCCGACGACCGGCCGGCCCCCGACTCGAGGAGCGTGCCCTTCGAGCAGATCGAGCAGTCGGCCGTGAAGCGGTTGTGGCGGCAGAAGAGATCGCTCACGAGGGCAGTTCAGGTTAGAGCGCGGCGGAGCCGAGCGGGCTGGGATGATCGCGGTCGTGCGCACCGCCGTGATCTCGGACCTGCACCTGGGGACGCTGCCCGGCAACGACCTGCTGAGCGCCCCGGCAATGCGCGAGCGGCTGTTCGCAGCGCTGGCCGACGTGGATCGCCTGGTCGTGCTCGGCGACCTGGCCGAGCTGCGCGAGGCGCCGGTCGGCCAGGCGCTGGCAGCGGTGTACGACTTCGCCGACCACCTGAACGAGGAGTTCGCCGGGCGCCAGGTCGTCCTCGCCGCAGGCAACCACGACCACCAGCTCGTGGCGGCGTGGCTCGAGAGCCGGCGGCTGCGGCCGAAGCCGCTCGCGCTGCCGGTGGACTCCTGCGTGAAGGCGCCGCGCACGGGGCCGCTCGGGACGATCGTCCGCCGCATGCCCGACTGCGAGGTCATGCTCGCCTACCCCGGCCTGCGGCTGCGCGAGGACGTGTACGCGATGCACGGCCACTACCTCGACCTGCACATGACCGTGCCGACGCTCGAGACGATCGCCGTCTCGATGCTCGCGCGGTTCGAAGGCCACGACCCCGAGGAGCTGAGCACACCCGACGAATACGAGGCGGTCCTCGCGCCGATCTACGCGCTCGTGTACTCCACGGTGCAGGGCCGCCCGGTCGCTGCGCGACCCCTCGCGAGCGGCGCCTCGGTCCGGATGTGGGGCCGCATGCACCCTGAGGACCCGGACCTGGCCGCCCGGGCCCGCGCGGTCGCCCTCCGGCGCGGGCTCATCCCGGCCGCGACGGCGTTGCTGAACGCCGCCGGGCTGGGGCCGTTCGAGGGCGAGATGACAGGAGCGGCGCTCCGCCGCGCCGGCATCGCGGGCGCGTGCCGGGTGATCGAGCGCCTCGGGATCGACACGCCATGGGTCGTCTACGGCCACACGCACCGCGCCGGACCGCTCGAGGGCGAGGGCGAGTGGCGCGCGCCGACCGGCTCGCGCCTGATCAACTGCGGCCACTGGACGTGGCAGCCGCAGCTCGCGTCCGGCAGCGAGGGCAAGGGCCCCTATTGGCCCGGCGGGATGGTGCGGCTGGACGACGACGGTCCGCCGCGGCTCGTGCGGGTGCTCGCGGACGTGCCGGAGTCGGAGATGCCGCAGCCGCGCGGCTAAGCGCGCTCGGGCTCGAGCTTCGCCGCGGAGCCGTTCGCGTCGTCGCCGGCGGCGAGCGCCTCGGCCTCCTCGGCGGCCTTCTTGACGTCCGGCGCGGCCTCACCCGAGTCGTCCTCAGCCGGCGGCGCAGCGCGCGGCTGTGACGCCCACTCTTCGTCGAACTCGACTCGCCATGCGCCGCTGCCGTCGTCGCGCGTCCACGGCTCGACCTTGAGCTTGGCGCGGAAGCTGCGGCCCGAGCGGCCGCGGAAGCCGGTGATCTGCTTCTCGGTGCGCCCGACCGGCGGGTCGTCGCCACGCTCGATCGACGCCTTCAGGTTGGCCATCAGCTCCTTGACGACCGACGCCTGGAGGTTCTTACCCGCCTTCTTCTTCCAGATGACGAAGCCGCAGCCCGGGTCCTCCTTCGACCAGCACGAGTAGCCCTTGCGGTTCTCGATCACGTCGCGGCCGCAGACCGGACAGGGCCCGAGGTTGGCCCGCTCGATCTTCACGCCCTTCAGCTTGTCGAGCTCCTGCACGGTGGACTCGGTGAACTTGGCGATGTCGCTCATGAAGGAGGGCCGGCTCTCCTCGCCGTCGGCGATCAGCTCGAGCCGTTTCTCCCACTCGCCCGTGAGCTGCGGCGAGGTGAGCGGGTGCTCGCCGAGCAGGCCGATCACCTGGACGCCCTTCTCGGTCGCGTGCAACGCGCGGCCGTCGCGCTCGATGTAGCCGACCGCGAGCAGGCGCTCGATGATCGCCGCGCGGGTGGCCGGCGTTCCGATCCCGGAGTCCTTCATCGCCTCGCGCACCTCGGCGTCCTCGATGTCCTTGCCCGCCGTCTCCATCGCGGCGAGGAGCGACGCCTCGGTGTAGCGCCGCGGCGGCTGAGTTTCCTTGCGTAGCGACTCGACCGCACGCGTGTCCACGGTCTCACCCTGCTCGAGCTTCGGCAGCGCCTGGTCGCCGCCAGAGTCGTCGTCGGCCGCGCGGTCGTCCGCCGCCTCCTCGCCGTAGACGGACTTCCAGCCCGCCTCGAGCAGGCGGCGGCCGCTCGTACGGAACACGTGCTCCTCGACGGTCGTCTCGACCCGGGTCCGCTCGTACACGGCCTCCGGATGGAAGATCGCCAGGAAGCGCTTCGCGACCAGGTCGTAGATCTTGCGCTCGTCGTCGCCCATCTTCGAGAGGTTGTGCTCGGAGCGCGTGGGGATGATCGCGTGGTGGTCCGTGACCTTCTTGTCGTTGACCACGCGGCCCAGCGGCAGCTCCTTCAACGAGGTGACGTACGCCGCGCCCTTTGCATACTGGGGGTTCTTCCCCACGAGCTCCGCGGTCGGCCGGATCTCGGCGACGAGGTCGCCCGACAGCCAGCGCGAGTTCGTGCGCGGATAGGTGAGCGCCTTGTGCTGGTCGTAGAGCTTCTGCGCGGCGCCGAGCGTGCGACGCGCGGAGAAGCCGTGCAGCGTGTTCGCGTGGCGCTGGAGGGAAGTCAGGTCGTAGAGGAGCTGGGAGCGCTCGCGCTCCTCTTTCGTCTCCAGCTTCGTGATCTCGCCCTGCTTGCCGCGGCACGCCTCGACGATCTGGGCGGCCAGTTCCTCCTCGATCCGCTTGCCGCCCATGTAGCGGGCCTCGTAGCGGCGCTCGCCGGTCGCCTCGAAGTCGGCCTCGACCAGCCAGTACGGCTCCGGCTTGAAGTTGCGGATCTCGATCTCGCGGCGCGCGACGAGCGCGAGCGTGGGCGTCTGAACGCGGCCCAGCGAGACGGCGCCGTCGAATGCGGCTCGTAGCCGGATCGACGCGGCGCGGGTGGCGTTCATGCCGACGATCCAGTCGGCCTCGGAGCGTGAGCGCGCGGCCGCCTCGAGCGGCTGCATCTCGTCGCCGTCGCGCAGACGCTCGAACGCCTCCTCAATCGCCTTGCGCGTCATCGACGAGAGCCACAGCCGCTTCACGGGCTTCTTCACCTTCGCCGTCTCATAGACGTACGCGAAGATCAGCTCGCCCTCGCGGCCGGCGTCACAGGCGTTCACGATCGTGTCGATCTCGTCCGAGCGCATCAGGCGGTGGATCACCTGGAGCTGCTTCTTCGACTTGTCGTCGTTCGGGACGAGCTTGAACTTCTTCGGGACGATCGGCAGGTCGGCGTAGCGCCACTTCTTCAGCTTCTCGTCGTACTCCTCCGGTTGGGCGAGGCCGACCAGGTGGCCGATCGCCCACGTGATGACGTAGCTGTCGCCGTTGATGTGGGTCTTGTCGCTGCTGCCGGTGAACGAATCGGGCAACGCGCCGGCGATGTCGCGGCCGACGGACGGCTTCTCGGCGATTACAAGCGTCTTGCCCATGGGTCGCAGTCACGATAGACGGCTGGTCAGAGCGCTTGAGCGCCACAGGCGGTTTTCGTACATGCGTCCGCCCACCGCAAAAAGACCGAACTTCCGCGGCATTCCCGCCGTTACAGGTTCAACTAAAGCCCAAGGAGGGGTTGTGAAGAACTCGCACACGAAGACGTTTGCTCTGCTCGCCGCGCTGGCCCTTCTGGTCCCGGCGGGAGCGATCGCCAAACGTTCGGACGACAAGCCGAAGAAGGCGAAGGAGCAGAAGGTCAAGGTCGTGACGGCCAACATCCGCGGCGTGGTGGTCGCGAACGACGGCACCACGCTGAAGGTCTCGGTCGAGAAGGCCAGCGGCCAGGCCAAGGCGTGCAAGGACCGAGCGCTCTCATTCGACGTGTCAGAGGCTCGCGTCCACACCGCGGACAACGACGCGGACGGCGACATGGATGCCGCCGACGTGCTCGTGGGCCACGAGGTGAAGGTGCGCGGCAAGGTCACGGTCTCGAAGGGCCGCAAGACCACCTGCAGCGTCGCCGACGACGCGGTCACGAAGGCGAAGGCCGTCCACGATCGGACGACTCCCGAGCCGGAGGACACCGAGGGCTCGGAGGACGAGCCGGTTTCCTAAGCAGGGGGGCGCAAGTTTCCCGGGTCCTCCTTCGTCTTAAGTGGTGACGGAGGAGGACCGCTTGGCCCACGGATGCACGCGACTGATCGTCGCCGCGATGGCAATCGCACTCGCGGCCGTTCCGGCCGCGCCCGCCTCTGCCGGCACATTCCACGTCTACGGGCTCGGCCTCAACAGCGCCGGTTGCCCAAACGGCTGGAAGCCGCACACCTTCGCGGCCGACCGTTTTCGCCAGGCCGACTTCTGCTCACGGTGGGAGATCCAGTCGCTCCGCGACGGACCGCTCCGTGAGGGCGACGCCGCCGGCGCCAGCATGTTCACCGACGCGGGCGCCCGCTTCACCGGCTTCTCGATGCGGTCCCACGGCACCGCGCGCAACGGGACGATGTGGGAGATCGCGATGTGCCCCACCCCGTACGTGGGGTGCTCACGGCACTGGCCGCACACCGGAACGTGGCACGACGCCGAGCTGGCGCTGGGCAGCCTCGCGCCCGGTGGCGCGCCCATATACGCGCGTCATCTGTGGGCGGGCGTCACCTGCATCCAGGACAAGTGCGCCGACTCGGTGAGCGCGGGGCGCGCGGTCCAGGTGACTCAGCGCGAGTCGCACGCGGTCGTCGAGGACTACACGGCGCCGGGCGCGCCGAGCGTCACCGGCGTCTCCACCGGATGGAACTCGGGCGTGAAGCGGCTCAACTACTCCGCGTCGGATGCCGGCAGCGGCGTCGAGTCGGTGCAGCTCACGATCGACGGCTCGCTCAACCGGACCACGCGGCACGGGTGCGCGCGGCTGCCGGCGGGCGGCTACTCCCACCCGGTGCCGTGCGCCACGGCGACCGGCGGGCTGTTCACCCTGAACGAGCCCGGGCAGCTGGCGGATGGGAAGCACTCGCTGACCGTCACCTCGCGCGACGCCGGCGGGCTGGCGACGTCGCGGTCGCAGGTCTTCCACGTGGACAACAACGCGCCCGGGCACCCGGTGGGGCTCGAGGTTGTCGGTGGCGATGGGTGGCGGGGGGTCAATGAGTTCGCGGTGCGGTGGGTGAATCCGGAGCAGGGGCCGGGGTCGGCGATCGCGGCGGCCTACTACCGGATCGGGTCTCCGCCTACGTCCGCGACCGATGGGACGCGGGTTAGCGGGGTAGGACTGACACAGATCTCACAGCTCGAGGTTCCGCGCGATGGCGAGTGGCCGGTTTACGTGTGGCTTCGCGACGAGGCCGGCAATGCCCGACCGGACAAGGCGCTCGCCACCCAGCTCCGCCTCGACAGCACCGCCCCCTCCCTCGCCTTTCTCATTGACAAGGACGCGCACAACCCGGCCGAGGTGCGCGTGCGCACGTCCGACCGGCACAGCGGCGTCAAGTCCGGGCGCATCGAGATCCGCCGGCGCGGGATCGCCGACTGGATCGCGCTCGACACGCGCCGCGAGGGCACCGACCTGGTCGCCACGATTCCCGACGACCGGCTCGAGCGCGGCGCGTACGAGCTGCGCGCGACCGCGACGGACGCGGTCGGCAACGTCGGCGAGACCATGCACCGCACCGACGGGCGGCCGATGGTCGTCGACCTTCCGCTTCGGCTTGACACGACGCTGACCGCCAACCTCGCCCGGAGAGCGGGCGGCGCGGTCGGGGGCGCGCCCAGGGTGCGCGTCGCCTACCGCGCGCGGCCGTGGCTGCGCGGCGTTCTGCGCGCCGACGGTGTCCGGCTTCCGGACACGCGGATCATCGTGCTCACGCGCCGCCTCGCGGGCGGGAACTGGCAGCAGCTCACCGAGCTCCTCACCGACGGCAACGGCGGGTACGCGGTTCGCTTGCCGGCCGGCGCCTCGCGCGAAATTAGGGTTCGCTTCCCGGGCAACCGTTCGCTGCGGCCCGTCGACGACGTCGCCCAGGTCCTCGTACGCGGTCGGGCGTCGCTCAGGCTGCGGCCGCGGCGCCTCCACCGCGGCGAGACGATCACCTTCCGCGGCCGCGTGCGCCACCTCGACGCCGCGATTCCGGCCGCCGGCAAGCTCATCCAGATCCAGTACCTGGACGGGCGCCGCTGGCGGCCTGCCGTCAAGCTCGGGCGCACGGACGGGCGCGGGCGGTTCGCCATCCGCTACCGCTTCCGCCGGATCAGCCGGCCGACCCGGATCTACTTCCGGATCCTGGTGCCGGCCGAGGGCGCCTGGCCCTACGCGACCGGCGCCTCGAAGATCCGGATCGCGCGCGTCAGACCCTGATCGCCGCGACCATGGCGCCGCTGGCTCCGTATATAGGTGCTGGGGGCGGAGGGGTCAGCAGCGGCGGGTGCCGGTGACCGCGGTGGAGGGCGTCCCGTTGAAGTTGCCGAAGCTGTCGCGCACGCCGCGGCGCGGGACCAGCGCCGTCTCGCCGCGACACAGGCGGCCACGCATCACCCAGCGGTCGCCGCGCCGGACGCCGCGGACTCCGCGGACGCCGTCCACCTTCTTGCCGCGGCCCCGCACCTGGAAGCGCACTCGCTTCGCATCGCCCGTGTCGAGCCACGGCCGCCACGTGCAGTGGAAGCAGTACCACTCGAGCTGCGAGACGTCGTTCGGCGCGCGCGGATCGCGGAAGACCGTACGCTCGTTGTCGATGAACCGCGCCGGCGACTCGTAGGTGTCGGGATAGTCGATCGGTCCGATCTCCGCCTGGAGCGGCAGGATCGGCGGGTCGGCCTCCTCGTTGCCCTCGACCTCGATCACCCGGCGCGGCCCCACTGAGGCCGACACCTTCCCGCGCCGGGACAGCCGGACGTCATCAGCCGTGATCCCGCTCCACGGCCGCACGCGGAACGTGTCGGACTTGAGCCGGTACGGCACGCGCTCGCCGCCCTTGCGGCTGGCGCCGAAGATCACGAAGCGGTACTCGCCGACGGGCGTCGCGCGCGTACCCCACACGCCAGGGTCGAACGGCGCCGCGAACGCCTCGAAGTGCGCCGTCCATGTCCACTCGTGCGAGCCCTCGGCGTAGCTCTGCACGCCGGGGCCGTCCGGGAACCGAAGCGTCACCGGCACCTCGCCCGAGCCGTCGGCGAACGGCCGCCAGCGCTTCCCCACGCGCCGATCGACGCGCACGCGCGGCCCGTCCGTGTAGTTCGAGCCGCCCACCCATCTGAAGAAGGTCGCGCCGAAGCGCTCCACGTCCTTCGGCGGGTCGACCTGGTGCGGGTCGCCTCCGTCGTCGGGAAGCTGCTCCTCATAGGCACGGACGGCGGCGGCGCCGACCGTCCCGATCGCGCGCGCCTTCTGGTCGTTGATCGCCAGGTCCGGCGCCACCTTCTCCTGCCCCGGGTCGTCCGGCACCGGCGGTCCCCCGTTCAGGAAGCCGCCCATCTCCATCAGGTGGGTCGCCATGTAGTCGCTCGAATGCGGGCCCCACGCGGTCAGCGCCTTCCGGTAATGGTCGCCGCGCTGGTACTCGCGATACGACGCGATGTAGCCGTTGTAGTCGTTCGCCATCCCGACCGCGACGGTGAGCTTGTACCCCTGCTCGGGCGGCAGCTCCGTGTGCGTGTAGTTGCCCTTGATGAGCTTCGGGTCGACCGGCTCCGACTCCGCGTAGGGCAGGTACGCGAGCGTGTTCCACCCCGCGGCGTCGTTCAGGACCTGAGCGCGCATCCGCTGTACGAACTCGTCGCTGATCGGGTCGAGGTTCTTCTCGTCGCCGTAGAACGAGCGCGTGCGCGGGTCCGGGCAGATCCAGGTCGTGTCCGGCTGCTGGGCGCACTCCTTCGACCAGTCGTAGCCGAGGTGGATGTCGTCCTCCACGCGGTTCGTGCGCGTCTTGATGTTGAGGCTCTGGTCCTTCCACTGCTCGCACGAGCAGAACGTCAGCAGGATGTTGCCGATCCGCAGGGCCTGCAGATGCACCGAGGCGTCCTCCTGGACCGCCCCGTAGGAGGGGGCCGAGTAGTTCTCCGGCACCGGGATGCCCGCGGCCTGGAAGTCGTCCGTCGAGAGACCGGGGTCGATCGGGTTGGTGGCGGGCGTCGGCGGCTCGGGCAGGCCGGCCAGGTCGGCCAGCGCGTGCGGGCCCTGGAAAGCGCCGACGCAATCCGGTAGGCCAACGACCGGCACCCGGGGGTCGCCGTTGACGCCCGCGTCGGTCCGGCACGACGAGACGCCCGGATACGGATGCGAGACCGGCCCCGGGAACCACTTGTCGACCGAGGCGACCTCGCCGGTGCGGGTGAAGCGCACGAACCGGTCCGGGTTCTCCGGGGTCCGCCGGGCGATGTCACGCCACGTGTCGTAGATCGCCTGCGAGAGCAGGTAGCCCGCGTAGTCCGCCTGGGCGTACTCGCGGTGGGTGAACTCGAGGCGCTCGTGGATCGAGTGGAACGTGCTGCGCTCCGGCTCGGCCGTCCCTACGTCGCCCTGCGTCCAGACCGTCACGCCCTTCGTCAGGCGGTCCACCATCCGCTCGGTCGGCCCGATGTAGTCGGCCGAGATCAGGTCGTTCCCGTCCAGGAACTCAGGATGCCCGCCCCAGTTGACGATCGTCGCGATCGGCTCCGGCCTGCCCTCGCCGGAGACGTCGTCGAAGCGCAGGACGGTCAGGTCGGTGTCGATGTCGGATACCGGGTAGCCGGCCGGCGTCCCGTCCTCGGCCACCGCGCCGCCGAACGAGTGGCGGTGCGTCTTGTCGAACTGCGACACCGAGGCGCCCACGCGCGCGGGACGGAGGTCGGCGACGGCGCGCTCGACCGCGCGTCTCATCATCGTCGCGTAGTACTCGAAGAAGCGCACGTCGTAGACGTCCTGGAACGCCCACACGCCCCACGCCGTCGAGGAGTACATCGGCGACGAATGGTTGTGCGTCACCGCCATCGTCAGGTTCTCGCGGCCGATTCCGAGCTCCGGCTTCGCCTCGAGCATGTGCGCCGTGCGCCGCCAGATCAGATCTTGCGGGATGTAGAAGTCGTTCTTGACGATCGCGTGCCGTGCGCCGTCCGGGCCCTCGACGACGACCGCGCGCACCGAGAGCCGCGACTGGATCCCGTACGAGCTCGCGCGGCGGGTCGAATGGAAGCCGGGATCGGTCTCGGGGCCGGCGTCGTGGACCGAGACGAACGAGCCGTCAGAGGCGTACTGGCCGGCGGACGCGCCGACGTGCCAGCTCGCGCCGATCGAGGCCGCGCCGGCGCGGATCACGCCGGTCCCCTGGGCCGCGGCGGACGCGGGCAGCGCGAGCGCAAGCGCCGCCATCGTGACGCCGGCAAGACGCGCGATTGAAGTCCTGCCTCCCAACCTCCTGCGCAGTATGGAGCGAAAAGCTGCGCATTGCCTCAGACGGTCGTCCACGTTCGCCCGCCCCGCCTTTCACTTCGGCCGCAGTCCGCCGTTGTACGGACTGGGACCCCCCATGCGCAAACCCGAGCCAATCATCTACGTCGGCCGTCTCGAAGACGGCGCGCCTGCCGTCTACGCAGTCGGGGGGACAGCCGAGCGGCTGCTTCCCGCGGGAGCGCGGATCGACTGGGGCGCCGGCGACATCGACGCCGCCACCGAGCTGGCCCGGGCGCTGATACTGCACGCCGCGGGGCAGGACCCGTCGACGGAGGTCGCCCGCCGGTTCGCCGAGCAGGTTCTGAGCCGGATGCCGCGCGACGGCTTCGCCCTCCAGTGCGACACCGTGAACGCTTGGCTGCGGCGCGTCGTGACGGTCTGAGCCGCTAGCCCGACCCGCGCGGCTGGAACGGCACGACCGAGCTGCTCGGCACCGCGGTGAAGCTCTCCGCCAGCCGGTGGCGGAGGACCTCGGCTCGGCGCCGGAGCCCCCCGTAGTGAAAGCAGAGCTCCAGCTCGTCGTCGCGCGTCAGCGCGCGTATGCGCTGAAGCTGAGGCGCCCGGGCGATCAGGTCCTTCGTGATCGGCACCCAGACGTGCGTCCGGCTCGCGATCGAGTAGTGAACCGGGATCGCGGTCAGGGGCCCTTCGCTCGACCCGAGACGGGCGAGGATCCAGTGGACCTCCCGCTCTTCGGGGTCGAAGTAGACGTCCGCTATCTGGCCGACGCGTGATCCGTACACGTCGTCCACGCGTGCCTCGATCCAGCCTCGTGCTTCCTCGAGGGAGTGCACAGCAACCTCCCGTAGTTGCCCCTGTTTGCCCCTGGTCTGCCCCTGCTCCCGCCGAAGGCGGTCTTGCCCGCACCTCCCATCGGGCAAACGGATTGTACCGGCGCCGAGGGGTGCCGTGGGTCAGCGGCGCGGGGCCTCGGCCCCGCCGTCCGGCCCGGTCTTCGGCGGCTTTTCGCGGCTCCGGTTCGGGCAGCCGCGGAGCGACGCCCCCTTCCAGGGCAGCCGGACGATCCTCTCCCCCTCGTTGTTGCGCTCGTTGGATTCGTAGATCCCGTTGCGCGGGTCGGCGATGTGAACGTAGGCGAAGCAGCCCCGCAGGCCGGTCACGTAGAGGAACTGCTCGTGGTAGGTGGCGGGGTAGACGTCCGACCACCCGACGGAGGTGCCGAGCGTCACTCGCTGCTTCCCGAGGTCCTGGTTGCACGCGGGGTAGTGGAACTTCTTCGGCGAGCGCCGCAGGTGCCCGTTGCGCCGCTCGAGATCGCGGAGGCAGTACGACACCTTGGGCCCGACGCGCACGCGCTTCGTCCGGACGCCGCGGTCGTTCAGCCGCCAGAGCTCGAACTTGGCCGCGTGGAGGAACTTCCAGTAGCGGTACTGACCCGGAATCGCCTTGAACAGGAGGCGTGCACGCGTGTCGAGCCACTTCCGCTTGCCGTTCGTGCGGTACACGACCTGGCGCGCGTCCATCGTGTATTTGCTCGCGCGCCGCCCGCGAAGCTCGGCGGGGCCCCTGCCCACGCTGTTGATCGAGTTGGCGGCGTGGAGCCGGGCCCGGCCCCTGCTCGTGCGCGAGACGAACATCTCGGCGGGCGGGCTCATCTTCAAGTCCGGGCAGAGGAGTCGCTTCGCGCGCTCGCGGTCGAGACACGGGTTCGAGTCGCGCTCGCGGGCGGCCGGCTGGCCTTCGCGGGCGGCCGACGAGCCGCCCGCGAATTGGGTCGCCAACGCGAGTCCGACGAGCAGAACGGGACCGATCCGGGTGGGAGAGAGCACGACCCGGTTCTTAGCGGACGCACGGCCCGGTGTCGACCGGGCCCTGCGCGCGACCGAGCGCTTCGCGGACGATCGAGTCGGGAACGCCGAAGCCGTCGGCGGCGCCACCCGACTCGGACGACGCGAACACCGTGGTCACGACCTGCCCGTCGCCGTCGACCATGGGACCACCGGAGTTCCCGTGGCGGACGAGCCCCCGGAGCGTCGTGATCCGCCGGCGGACCGGGCCGCGGCCGTAGGCGTCCTGCGTGCTCGCCGTCGTCGTGAGGCCGAGTCGGCCCGGCTGGACGTCGTAGGGGCCGTTCTCGGGGAACCCGAGGATCGCGGCCGACGTGCCGGCCTTTGCTCCCTCGTCCATCGCGAGCGCGGGAGCGCCGGCGATCCCCGACGAGCGCAGCACCGCGACGTCGTTCGTGACGTCGAAGAACACGACGTCGGCATCGTGGCGAGCGCCCTCGCCGCGGATTTGGACAGTCGTGTCGTCCTGCCCGGCGACGACGTGGGCGTTCGTCACCACCACCCCGTCCCCGGCCACCCAGCCGGAGCCCTGTACACCCAGCCCGCAGGCTGTCCCCAGCACGCGCGCCACGCTCGCGGCGGCCGACTGCACCTCCGGGTCGCGGGCGATCGCAGCCGTCGGCGGCCGCACCCGAGGCGCCGGCCCGCTGATCTGGGGTAGCGGGTCGAAGCGCGCGAGCGCGTTCAGGATCGGCCCGGAGGGCGGCAGTACCGAGTTGAGCCGGCGCAGGATCTCGGACCGCTGCACCTCCTCGCGGAGCTCACGCGCCCCTGGGGTCTGCAGCGCCACGGCACCCGCGACCCACGCCAGGCCGAGCGCGAGGCACGCCAGCAGGACCGACCCGCCCGCGCCGTCGAGGGCGCCGAGGCGGCTCCCGAAGCGCCGGCGAAGGTGGAAGCCGAGCACCTCGAGGCCCGAGGCCAGCACGCCGCCGATGACGGCGGCGCATACCAGCGAGAAGACCGGGGCATACGGCGACTTCGAGCCCTCCTCGAGCAGGAGCGGCGCGACGCGCGCGCCGAGGACCGCTCCCACGGCAAAACCGGCCAGCGAGAGCGCCCCGACGATCAGCCCCTGGGCGTAGCCCCACAGCGCCATCGCGAGCGTGAAGCCGACAATGATCCAGTCGATGGCTGTCACGGCCGGGGGCAGGGTACCCCGCTCGTGTGGCCAAACTAGAAGGAGCTATGACCCCCGACACATGGGCCAGGCGCCGCGGCGCGGTGCTCGCCGCCCTCGCCGCCCTCGCTTTCGTCGTGGGCCTGCTGGCGGGGGCCTTCCACGAGTCGGCGGCCAAAAGCGCCGCGCGCGACTTCGCGCAGGCGTGGGAGGACGGCGATTACGGCGGCATGTGGCGCCAGCTCACCGCGGAGGCGCAGGGGCGGGTCGCACCGCAGGAGCTCGAGGTCGCCTATCGGGACGCGATGGCGACCGCGACGGCAACAGGCGTCGAGACAGGCGACGTCGAGGAGAGCGGGGACACCGTCTCGGTGGACGTCGCCCTCGAGACGCGCGTCTTCGGAACGGTGGAGGGCACCCTCGAGCTGCCGATGGAAGCGGACCGCGTCGACTGGGCGGAGCACCTGACGTTCCCCGGCCTCGACCCCGGCGAGTCGCTCGAGCGCACCACCCGGGCACCGCGGCGCGCCAAGATCCTGGCGCGGGACGGGAGCACGATCGCCGAAGGGCCCGCGTCCGCGCGCACCTCCCCCCTGGGCCTCGGGGGCACCGAGATCGTCGGGACCGTCGCGGCGCCCGCCACGGAGGAGGAGCGCGACGCGTTGCACGCGCGCGGCTTCGAGCAGGACACGCCCGTCGGCATCTCGGGACTGGAGCGGATCCTCGAAGATCAGGTGGCGGGAAAGCCGGGCGGGCGGCTCGTCGCCGGCGGCCGGATCCTCGCGACCGCCGAGCCGCGCCGCGCCGCGCCGGTCAAGACGACGATCGACGTCGGCGTCCAGCAGGCAGTTACGACCGCCCTCGCGGGCCGCTTCGGGGGCATCGCCGCCCTCGACGCGCGCACGGCCGAGGTCCGCGGCCTGGCCGGGATCGCTTTCTCCGCCGCGCAGCCGCCTGGCTCGACGTTCAAGATCATCACCGCCACGGCGGCGCTCGAGCGCGAGCTGGTCAAGCCGCGGACAGAGTTCCCGATCGAGACGTACGCGACGATCGACGGCGTGCAGCTCGAGAACGCGAACGGCGAGGCGTGCGGGGGCGACTTCGTGGAGACCTTCGCCCACTCGTGCAACTCCGTGTTCGCGCCGCTCGGGGTCCGGATCGGCGCGAGGGAGCTGGTGGAGACCGCCGAGCGATACGGGTTCAACGCCGACCCGGTCCTCCCCGGGGCGGCACCCAGCACCCTGCCCGCCGCCGAGGAGATCGCGTCGGACCTCGAGCTCGGGGCCACCGCGATCGGGCAGGGGCGCGTGCTGGCCACGCCGCTGCTGCTCGCCTCCATGTCCCAGACGATCGCGTCAGGTGGCGTGCTGCGGACTCCCACCGTCGTGCGCGGCGCGACCCGGCCGGCACCCGTCCGCGTGACCTCGCGCCGGGTCGCCGGGCGCATCGAGCGGATGATGGTCGCCGTCGTGAACTACGGCACGGGGACCGCGGCATCGCTCGCCCCGATCGGAGTGGCCGGAAAGACGGGCACCGCCGAGCTCGAGGACACGACCGACGAGGAGGACATCGAGCAGACGCCCGGGACCGATACGGACGCATGGTTCACCGCCTACGCGCCGGTGAACAAGCCGGAGCTCGCGGTCGCCGTCCTCCTGGTGAGGAACGGGGCGGGCGGGGAGACGGCGGCGCCGGCGGCGCGCCTCGTGTTGGACGCCGCGCTCGACTAGAGGTCGAGGGTTGAACAAGGGGCCACGCCCCTTGTTCAGAGGTCCAGCTCGACGAGGCCCTCCTGGCCCTCGCCGTGGATCTCGAGCTCGAGCGGGCGATTCTCGCCGGCCTCGAGCGGGAACTCGAACGGGATCATCGCCCCCGCCGTCGGGCCCTGCTGGGCCAGGCTCCCCTTGGTCGGGATGCACTGCCCGGGCTCGAGCTCGGTCGCGTGGTAGTGGAAGACGTTCTCGTCGTCGGTCTCGAGCGGCTCGTACTCGTTGCCCTGCGTGTCCACCACGACAAAGTCGTCCGTCGCGAAGTAATTCGCGTCCTCGAGGTCGTCGTCCTCGTCGCTGCGGTTGCACGCCTGGATGAACACGCCGTACAGCGCGAACCCCGGCTCCGCCTCCGGCCCCTGCCAGTAGCCGCGGTCGTCCGCGAGCGCGGGGTTGAGCTGGCGGGTCATGTAGACGGTGTACTCGATGTCGCCGACCTTCACCGCGAGGCCCTCCCGCAGCGCGGCGCCCTCCTCCTCCTCGGGCTCGAGGAAGCAGCCCGACAGGGACGCCGCGAAAGCGGCGCAGGCGAGTGCGAGCAGTAGCTGACGGAGGCCCATCGGGCGCGGCAGTCTATCCCTTGGCCCTGAGCCGTTCCCTGCTGGGATGCGCCCCGAAACGAGGCAGCGTCATGGGCTCGAGACCGGCGATCGTCGCGCGGGCGAGCGGCTCGTCCCGTGTCTCCTCGAACACCTTCCTGAGCCGGCCGAGCGCGATCTTGTTCTGACCCTTGATCCAGCGGCGACCGCCGAGCGACTCCTTGAACGCGTCCCAGCGCGAGCCGGGCTCACTCCAGAACGTGAGCTCGACCCGGGTCGCGTTGCCGTCGGGCGCCAGTTCCCACATGGTCCAGAACTTGTTACGGAGGAAGCGGCCCGACTTGCCTTCCTCGACGATCCGGCGGGGGCGCTCGAAGGCGACGAACTGGACCTCGGCCCACTGCTTCGGGCCCGGGTTCTCGAGCCGGAAGCGAGCCGCGGCCCCCGCCCCGTCCGAACGTGTCCGAGCAAGCCGGAAGTCCGTAGTGAAGTGGTCGATGAAGGCAACGTGGTTTGCCAGGTCGCCCAGGTAGTCGAACACGGCCTCGCGCGGCGCGGAGATGACTGTCTCGACTCTTACCGGCCTCACGGGGGCGCGATTCTATGGCTCGCGCCGCGTCAGGCAGCGCGCGGCGCGACCGTGACGTGGCGCTCGCTCGTGTACACGCGCTCGGCGACCGCCTGCTCGCGCTCGGCCAGGCGCACCTTCGCGAGGCACAGCGAGCAGACGACTCGCTCGGACGGCAGCCGATGAACGAACTCGCCCGGCACCGGCACACGGCGGCATGAGGCGCAGTGGACGCAGCTGCTTCGCATCGAGCCGATGCTCTTTTTCAGGATTCCGAGTTCGAGGTCGGACATAGATGATTTTTTCGACCCGCGAGGGGGTACTCCTTTGATGACAGTGGCCGCTATTTGCGGCAGAAGCTTTTGGCGGGTTTTGCGACACTCGTTATGATCCGCACATTCGAGGAGGAGTAAGCATGGACGCCTTCACCGCCGGGACCCTGGCCGGCGCGGGCTCATTCCACTGCGAGCGGTGCGGCTACGCGATTGCGCTGCACGAGCGCGACGCCGTGCCGTCCTGCCCCCGCTGTGACAGCGACCGGTTTGCCCGGTCGTCGATGTTCGCGACCCACGTCGATGCCACCGACACCTGGGACTCGCAGGACACGGAGCACCCGGAATGGCTTGACGCCGCGCGCGAATCGCTCGTCACCCGCGGCGACTACCTGGCCTTCGACGACGGCGACCGCGTCAACGTGGTGCCGCTCCAGGAGGGCTGGACGCGGCTCGGGCGCAGCCTCGCCGCCCACGTGCGCTTCGACGACCCGACCGTCTCGCGCCGGCACGCGCTGATCCACCGTGAGGGCGACGCGATCCGGGTGCTCGACGACCGCTCGCTCAACGGCGTGTGGGTGAACGGCGAGCGGGTGGACTGGCGCGAGCTCGAGGATGACGACGAAATGACCATCGGCCGCTTCCGCCTGTACCTGCTGCGGGTCGGCCGGTCCGCGCGCACTCGCCCGGCCACGACCACCCACTAGACCGCCTCGAAGGGTCGCTTATAGTCGGCCGCGAATGGCGCTGACTATCGCCGTGCTGTCTCAGAAGGGCGGCACCGGCAAGACCACGACCGTCCGGACGCTGGCCGACGTGTTCCGCCGCGCGGGTCTCGCGGTCCTCTGCGTGGATCTCGACCCGCAGGGGAACCTGTCCGACTACTTCGACGTCCCTGCGGACGCGGACCCCACGATCGCGGACGTCCTGGGCGGGCGCCGCAAGGCCACCGAGGCGGTGTACGACGGCGTCCTCGCCGCCAACCTCGGCCTGGCCGAGGCCGAGCTCGTCCTCAGCGGCAAGATGGGCCGCGAGCTGACGTTGAAGCGCGCGCTCAAGGAGGTCAAGCGCAGCCACGACCTCGTCCTGATCGACTGCCAGCCGGCCCTCGGCCTCCTGACGGTCAACGGGCTCGTGGCAGCCGACCATGCGCTGATCTCGACCGAGGCGCAGTACTTCTCGCTCCAGGGGGTCGAGCAGGCGCTCGAGGTGATCGAGCTCGCGAAGGACAACCTGCATCCCGACCTCGACTGGCTCGGGGTCGTCCTGAACATCGCCGACCTGCGCACCGTCCACTCCCGCGAGGCGCTCGTCCAGCTCCGCGAGCGCTTCGGCGAGAAGGTCTTCTCGACCGCGATCCGCCAGTCGATCCGCTACGCGGAGTCCGCCGAGCGCGGCATCTCGATCCTCGATCACGAGCCGCGCCTGGGGGCCGATTACCTCGCGCTCGGCGAGGAGGTGCTCGAGCGGGTGGGATTCGCCGATGAGGCGCGGCGGGTTGCGGAGATGCGTGAGAATGAGCCGGTCCCCGTCAAGGAGGTCACGTCGCCGTGAGCGATCTGCTGTTTCGTCCGGTAACCGAGCTGGCGCAGCTCGTCCGCTCCGGCGAGGTGAGCTCGCGCGAGCTCGTGGAGGCTTCGCTCCAGCGCATCGAGGAGCTGGACGGCGAGCTGAACGCGTTCACCTTCACCGACGCCGACGGCGCACTCGCGGCGGCCGACGCGATCGCGAGCGGCGACGAGCGCCCGTTCGCCGGCGTCCCGATCGCGATCAAGGATCTGGGCATGGCCGTGGCCGGCTGGCCGCTGACGAACTGCTCCGACCTCTACGCCGACTTCACCCCCGACTACGACGGCTTCGTCGTGCGTCGCCTGCGCGAGGCGGGCTTCGTGCTCGTCGGGCGCACGGCCTCGCCCGAGTTCGGCATCGTGCCGGTCACCGAGCCGCGCCGCTTCGGACCGACGCGCAACCCATGGGACACCGGCCGGACCCCAGGCGGCTCCTCCGGCGGCTCGGGCGCCGCCGTGGCGGGGGGCATGGTCCCGGTCGCGCACGCGAGCGACGGCGGCGGCTCGATCCGCATCCCCGCCTCGTGTTGCGGGCTCGTCGGGCTGAAGGCGAGCCGCGGCCGGATCTCCCGGGGGCCGGAGTTCGGCGATTCCTTCCTGGCCACCGACGGCACGCTCTGCCGGACGGTCGCCGACGCCGCCGCGACGCTCGACGTGCTCGCGGGCTACGAGCCCGGCGACGCGACCTGGGCGCCCCCGCCGGCGGCGCCGTTCGCCGAGGCGGTCAGCCGCGACCCGGGCAAGCTGCGGGTGGGGCTGATGACGGCGCCGCCGATGGGGGCGGACCCGCACCCGGAGGCCATCCGGGGCGCCGAGGAGGGCGCTGCACTTCTCGAGTCGCTCGGCCACACGATCGTCCCGATCGAGCGCGAGTGGCCGACCGACGAGATCGTCGAGACGTTCGTCGACCTCTGGGCGGGCATGGTCTCCGTGGGCGTCGCCTACGCATCCGTCCTGGGCTACGAGCTGACGCAGGACAAGGTCGAGCCGCTCTCGTGGGACCTCTTCCAGAAGGGCGTCCAGCTACCGAGCACGAAGTACCTGGGCTCGCTGACCCGGCTGCAGCAGATCTCGCGTGAGCTGATCGGCATGTGGTCGGACATCGACGTCCTGCTGACGCCGGGGCTGGGCCAGCGCCCCGTCCCGATCGGCACGATCGATCCCCAGAAGGAGGACGACCCGTTCACCGCGCTGATCCCGGACGCGTCCGACTTCACGCCCTACACGGCGATCTGGAACGTCACCGGCCAGCCGGCGATCTCGCTGCCGCTCCTCCACGGGGACGACGGGCTGCCCACGTCGATCCAGCTCGTGGGGCCCCCGATCGGCGAGGAGCTACTGCTCTCGCTGTCGGCCCAAATCGAGGCGGAGCGGCCCTGGGCGGACCGCCGACCCGCGCTCGTGGCCGAGCCGGCCTAGGCGCAAACGGCGAACTGGACGAATGTTCCATCCCCATGAGGAGATGGGGGGCCGATAGTGGTTTCGATGAGGAATGACAAGCCCAGGGTCAGCTGCACGGAGTGCGGATTCGAGTGGTTTGGCCCGACGGCCGCCCACGCTCTGCGGATGGTTGGGATCTGCACCCACTGCCGCGGCGAGCTGCGCTTCCACGACGTTGACGCCCTCCCCGAGCCAGGGCTCGAGCCGTCGGCCGACGTGCCGGCCCATCTCGTGCTCGGCGCCCCCCGTATCTAGCCCACCTAGAGCTCCCTGACGTCCGCGCCCTGCGGCGTGAATTGCACGCGGCGGACGTCGCACTCGGGGGCGGCCTTGCGCACCGCCTGCACGAGCTCGCCGGTCTGCTGCCAGTGGACCCAGAAGAGCACGGTCGGGCCAGCACCCGAGATCGACGCGCCGACGGCGCCGAGCTCGACGGCGCGGCGCACCAGCTCCATGGCGCGCGGGTAGAGCTGCTCGCGGTGAGGCTGGTGCAGGCGGTCCGCCAGGCCGCGCCCGATGAGGTCCAGGTCGTTCCGCTGGAGCCCGAGCACGAGCAGCGCGGTATGGCCCACGTTGTGAACCGCGTCGGCCATGGGGACCTCCGCCGGCAGCGCGGCGCGAGCCTCGGCGGTGGCGACCGGGTCGGGCGGGATCGCGATCACGCCCTCGATCCCCGGTGGCGGCTCGAAGCGGTCGGCCGCCTCGCCGGTGCACACCACGAAGCCGCCGCGCAGCGCGGCGGCCACGTTGTCGGGGTGGCCCTCGAGCTCGCGCGCAACCTGGAAGATCGGTGCATCCAGCTCGTACAGGTGGTCGGCGGCCACGAGCCCGGCGACGATCGCCGCGGCGCTCGACCCGAGCCCGGCCGAGACCGGGATCTCCGAGCGGATGTGGAACGTCAGCCCGTCGGCCGAGTGCAGCTCCTCGAAGGCGCGCACGCAGAGGTTGGAGCGGTCGGTCGGCACGCCGGGCACCTCGCTATGGACGAAGAACTCGCCGGTCTCCTCCACCTCGAGCTCGAGGTTCAGCGAGAGCGCGGCCGCGAGCGTGTCGTAGCCGGGACCGAGGTTCGCGCTCGACGCCGGGACGCGCACCAGCCGGTGGCGGCGCATCAGGCGAGGACCGCCGCTTCGACCTCCGCCAGGTCAGGCGCACAGGTCACGACGGACGCGGCACGGCTCATCGCGGTCGTCGGGTCCTTCAGCCCGTGCCCGGTCAGGACGCAGACGACCGTCCCCTCGGCACCGTGCTTCAGCAGGCCGGCCACGGACGCCGCCGAGGCGGGCTCGCAGAAGACCCCCTCGCGACGGCCCAGCAACTCGTAGGCCGCGAGGATCTCGTCATCGGTCACCGCGCGGACCGCGCCGCGCGACGCCGTGAACGCGTTCATCGCGTCCTCCCAGCGGGCGGGGTTGCCGATCCGGATCGCGGACGCCACCGTCTCCGGGTTGGCGACCGGCTTTCCCTCGACGAGAGGCGCCGCCCCGGCCGCCTGATAGCCGTGGAGCACGGGCGCGGCGCCGTACTCCTCGAACCCCTTCCAGTACGCGGTCACGTTGCCGGCGTTCCCAACCGGGATGCAGAGCGTGTCGGGCGGCTCGCCGAGCTGGTCGCAGACCTCGAAGGCCGCGGTCTTCTGCCCCTCGATGCGAAAGTCGTTGAGGGAGTTGACCAGCGCGATCGGGTTGCGCTCGACGATCTGCCGGGTCAGGGCGAGCGCCTCGTCGAAGTTTCCACGGAGCGCGATCACCCGCGCGCCGTGCATGAGCGCCTGGGCCAGCTTGCCTGCCGCGATCTTGCCCTCGGGCACGATCACCGCGCCGCGCAGCCCGGCACGCGCCGCGTACGCGGCCGCGCTCGCCGCCGTGTTGCCGGTCGACGCGCACATCACCGCCTCGGCACCCTCCGCCACCGCTGCCGACACCGCCACGGTCATGCCGCGGTCCTTGAACGACCCGGTGGGGTTGAGGCCCTCGTACTTCAGCCAGACGTCGCAGCCCGTCATCTCGGACAGGACAGGAGCCCGGAGCAGCGGCGTGTCCCCTTCCTCCAGGGTCACCCGCGGCTCGACCGGGAGCCGGTCGGCGTAGCGCCAGAGGCTCAGTCGAACACTTCCTCGATCACGCGGATGATGCGCGGCTCGGAGCGCATGAAGTCGAGGCCGCCGATCAGCTCGACCGCCGCAAGGAACTTCGACTCGAGCACGGGGTGCATGACCATCACGAGCCGCGCGTTGTCGCCCAGGCCCCGCTGCACCACCGACTTGACCGACACGCCCTGCAGGCCCAGGAGCTCCGCGACCTGCGCGAGCACGCCGGGCCGGTCCTCGACCTCCAGGTGGAGGTAGAAGGCCGACTCGACGTCGGTCACCAGCTCGACGTCCTCTGCCGGCGCCGGCAGCGAGGGCGGCGGGATCATCGCCGAGATGACGTCGCCCAGTACGGCGCTGGCGGTCTGACTGCCGCCCGCCCCGGGTCCCGACAGCGTGATCTCGGTGATCGCGGGCGACTCGATCGTGACGGCGTTGAACGCTCCGTTCACCGACGCGAGCGGGTGCTCGCCGTAGAGGAACGCCGGGTAGACGCGGACCGAGATGCCGCCGTTCACCCGCTCGGCGCTCCCGACCAGCTTGAGCGACAGACCGAGCTCCTTCGCGTACTCGATGTCGTCCACCGTGATGTGCTCGATGCCCTGGTGCGGGACCTGGTCGAGCGTCACCGGCGCGTTGAACGCGAGCCGCGCGATGATCGCCATCTTCGCCGCCGCGTCGGTGCCGTTTACGTCCTCCGACGGGTCGGCCTCGGCGTAGCCGAGCTCCTGCGCCTGCGCCAACGCGGCCGCGTAGGTCTCCCCCGTCCGCGTCATCTCGCTGAGGATGAAGTTCGTGGTGCCGTTCACGATCCCGTGGACGCGCTCCACATGCGCGGCCGCAAGGGTCTCGTTGATCACGCGGATGACCGGCACGACACCGCCGACCGACGCCTCGAAGCGGAGCTGCGCGCCGCCCTCGCGCGCGGCGGCGTAGACCTCCTCGCCGTATTGCGAGAGCACCTGCTTGTTCGCGGTGACGACGTGCTTGCCCGCCGAGAGCGCGCGCAGGATGTAATCGCGCGCGGGCTCGGTGCCCCCCATGACCTCGACGATCAGGTCGCTGCGCTCGAGGATGTCGTCGAAGTCGCCCCGGCTGCGCGTGAGGATCCCGGCCAGCTCGGGCCGCAGGCCGGTCGCCGCCTCGATCGCGTCCGCCCGCCCGTCGAGCAGCTCGTGGAATGCCCCGCCGACCGTTCCGTGGCCGAGGAGGCCGACCCTAAATGACGTCACGTGCAGTCAGGTCCTCGAAGGTCTCGCGCCGGACGACGACGCGTGCGTCGCCCTCCTTGCAGAAGATCACCGGCGGTCGGCGGAGCGAGTTGTAGTTGTTCGCCATCGCGTGACCGTAGGCGCCGGTGGCCGGGATGACGAGCACGTCGCCCGGCTTCGGGTCGTCCAGCAGCACGTCGCGGACCAAGATGTCGCTCGACTCGCAGTGCATTCCGGCGACGGTGCAGACGCCCTCGCCGCCGAAGCGGTCGGCGATCTCGGCCTCGTAGCGCGCGCCGTAGAGCATCGGGCGCAGGTTGTCCGACATGCCGCCATCCACGGCTACGTAGGTCCGAATCCCCGGGATCTCCTTCACGGTCCCAACCGTGTAGATCGTCACGCCGGCGTTCCCCACGAGCGCGCGCCCCGGCTCACACAGCACCGTCACGTCCTTGGGCGCGCGGCGCAGCAGCGCGTCCGCGAAATCGTCGATCGACGGCGGGTCGTCCTCGGCGGTGTACGCGATCCCCAGCCCGCCACCCAGGTTCAGGCGTGGCCAGTCGCCGAGCTCCGACAGCATCTCGGCGAGCTTCTCGAACGGCTCCAGCTCGAAGATCTGCGAGCCGATGTGCGCGTGGAGCCCGCACAGCTCCAGCTCCCCGAGCCCATCGAGCGCGCGCGGCACGTCGTCGATCGCGAAGCCGAACTTCGAGTCCACCTGACCCGTCTGGATGTACGAGTGCGTGGACGGCTTGATGCCGGGCGTCACGCGCAGCATCACGCGCTGGCGGGGCGCGAGGCGGCGCAGCCGCTCGATTTCGTGGAACGAGTCGAGGACGATCGTGCCGACGCCGCACTCGACCGCGTACTCGAGCTCCTCCCCGGTCTTGTTGTTGCCGTGCATGTAGATGCGCGCCGGGTCGAAGCCGCCCGCCAGCGCCAGGTGCAGCTCGCCGGCGCTGGCCACGTCGCAGGAGAGCCCCTCCTCGGCGAAGAGCCGGTATGCGGCAGTGCACGGGAACGCCTTGCTCGCGTAGATGATCTCGAAGTGGTCGGTGCGCGAGCCGAAGGCCTCCCGGAACGAACGCGCGCGAGCGCGCATGTCCTCCTCCGCGTACACGTACGCGGGGGTGCCGAACTCGCGCGCGAGCTCGATCACGTCGCAGCCTCCCACCTCGAGCCTGCCGGCCTCGTTCAGCCGGGAGCCGAGCGGATAGACCTGGGATAGCGTGGTCGCCGCCATGGGCCCGATTATCCACGAGGCACCCGACCCGCCCCGTCTCGGGATGCACAACGGCCTCGCCTACGCGCTGTTCGAACCGTCCGGGGACCCGGCCGCGGGGGTGGTCATCCTGCACGGCGCCGGGTCGGCGAAGGAGAACCACTTCGACTTCGGCCGCGCGGCGCGAGCGCACGGCCTGGCTGCGCTCGCGTTCGACGCGCGCGGGCACGGCCGCTCCGAGGGAGTCTTCGGGCCGACCGCGATCGAGGACGCGGTCTCGATGTGCGAGCTGCTCGCGGAGACGGCGCCCGCGGTCGCCCTGCGCGGCTCGAGCATGGGCGGGTTCCTCGCCATCCACGCGGCCGCCGGCTGGGGCGAGGCCGTCGCGCTCGTCGCGCTCTGCCCGGCGCCCGAGGACCTGCTCCTGCGCGGCCTGCGCGCGGACCGGTTCGATTTCGACGTCGACCGCGCCGCCACCGAACCGTGGCTCGAGGCGATCGACATCTACGAGGCCGTCGGCCGGCTGGGACCGAAGACCGCGCTCCTGCTCATGCACGCCGAGGGCGACGAGCAGATCCCCTACACGGTTTCGCAGGAGTTGCACGCCGCGGCGAGGGAACCAAAGCGCCTGCTCGTCCTACCCGGTGGGCACCACCGCTCGCTCCAGCACGACGGCGAGCTCCAGGGCGAGTCGCTTCGGTTCATCGTGCGCGCGGCCGCGGCCACGCGGGGCGCAGACGGCTAGCGGCCGAGCTTCAGCTCGACGCCGCCGACTTTGACGTCGGGGAGTCCGCGCACGATCTCGGACAGGTTCTCGCCGGTCTCGCTGACGGCCTCACCCAGGTTCGGCGTGACGTTGCTGAGGCCGTTGCCCAGGTTGTTCGTGATCTGCTCGGTCGCGTCCGCCAGATGGTTGGTGCTGCGGCGGCTGTCGAGCGCCTGGCCAACCGGGTCGGGCGCGGTCGGCGTGGACGGAGCCGCCGGCGTGCCGCCCGAGCCGTTGTTGGTTGCGGTTGGCCCGTTCAGGTCGTCGCTGCCGCCGGTGTCGCCACCCGTCGGCGCGCCCGGAGTGAAGCTGGCGTCGCCATTGCCGCCGGTCGGAACGGGCGTGCCGTCATCGGTTGTGAGCCCGTCCGGATCGTCGCCGGGGCCGCCGATCGTCGCGACCGCGGCCGCGGCGGGCGCGGCGTCGAGTGCGACCTGCTCGGGACCGGCGACCGCGAAGGCCGGCTCGTCCTCGTCCACCATGACGCTGTCCACGGCGTCGCGGATGCTCGCGCCGGGCCACGCGTCGAAGGCGAACAGCGTGCCCACAACGAGCAGAAGCGAGGCGGAGAAGGCGAGCAGAAGTCCCGTCGTCCCCAAACTGGTGATGTAAGCCCTCGTGGCTCTCATGGCAAGAATCCCCTACCGACTGCCATCGGCACAGCGACCGAAGACTTTAGCCCCCTTGTGCGGATTGTGCCATATGGAACCGATTGCGCAGTAGCCACGCCGTCCCGGCGGCCGCGAGCGCCACGCTCACGACCTGCGCAAACGTCAACCCGAGCACGACCTCGTCGTTTCGGCGAATGAACTCGACCAGCAGGCGCTCGACGCCCGCGATCACCAGGTACACGGCGAACACCATCCCGGGTGCGAACCGGCCGCGCAGGTGCCAGAGGAACAGCGCCGCGAGGCCCATCGCGAGCGATTCGTAGATCGGGGTCGGATGCACCTCGACATCAGTGGCGACCGTTCCGTCGGGATAGGCCATGGCCCAGGGAAGGTCCGACTCCATGCCGTAGTCGCCGTCGCCGGAGAGCTGGCAGCCGACGCGCCCGACCGCGTAGCCGAGCGCCAGCGGCACCGCGGCGACATCGAGCAGCTGAAGGCCGAGGAAGCCGCGTCGCCAGGCCCAGATCATGACGCCCGCCGCGCCGCCGATCAGACCGCCGAACCACACGAGCCCCGAGCCCGAGAACAGGTTGCCGAGGAGGTCGTCCGAGACGTCGTCCCAGTTCTGGATCAGGTAGTCGACCCGCGACCCGATGACCCCGCCCACGAGCCCCGCGAAGATCATCTCGTAGGCCCAGTCGGTCGGCTTGCCGAGTTCGCGGAAGTGCCGCGCGAGGACGGCCCCGGCGAGGATGAAGCCGGCCGCGAAGCAGAGCCCGAACGTCTGGAGCTCGAGCGGCCCTATCTGGATCTCGGGCTGCAAGAAGCGGGCAGGCTACTGCGGCGCTAGAGGTAACCCATGGGATCCACCGGGGATCCGTTGATGCGCGTCTCGAAGTGCAGGTGGTCGCCGAAGCAGTGTCCGGTGCACCCGACCGAGCCGATCACCTGGCCCTGCGAGACCGAGGAGCCCGACGAGACGGCGTAGCTCGAGAGGTGCGCGTAGCACGTGGAGAGCGAGCCGGTGTGCTGGATGCACACGTAGTTGCCGTAACCACCCGTCCAGGCGGCCAGCACGACCTGGCCGCTGTCGGCGGCGCGGATGCCGGTGCCCGCCGGCACCGCGATGTCGAGCCCGGCGTGCAACCGGCCCCAACGCATGCCGAAGCCGGACACGACCGGTCCGCTCACCGGCCAGATGAGCTGCCCCGAACCACGCTGGATCGGGCCGGGGCCACTGAAGGCGGTCTCCTGGGAGGACTGAAGCGCGGCGGTAACGCGCGCCTGCTCGGCTTCGAGCTCGCGCAGGTCGCCCTCGAGCTGCACGCGGCTGTCGTGCACCTGGCTGAGGACGGACTGCCGGTCGCTGCGCACGGAAGCAAGCTCGTTGCGCGAATCGACCAGCTGAAGCTTCGACGAGGCCAGCTCGTTGCGCTGGGCGAGGATCTCGTTGGCGGCGGCCTCGACGCGCGCCTCGAGGTCGGCCAGCTCCTCGGCCTGGCGCTTCGCCTCCTCCTTGAGCACCCGGACACGCTCGATGATCCGCTGATCCTGCTCCGACACGCGCTCGAGGAACTCCGTGCGCTCGAGCAGGTCGGCGAAGCCGTCGGCCTGAAGAACGACGGTCAGGGCGTCGGGCTCGTCCGCCTTGTAGAGCTCGACGAGCCGCACGGCGAGCGCGTCCTCGGCGACGCCGAGCTCCTCACGTAGGCGCTCCAACCGGTCGCGTGCCTGCTCGAGCTTCCCACGCACCACGAGCAGCTCGGCGCGCTTCTCGTCGAGGGTGGCCTGGACCCGGTCCTGCTTGCGCTGAAGGGCGGTGATGTCGCCCTCGAGCGAGTCGATCTTGACGTTGTAGCTCGCGATCGTCTGCGAGAGGACGTGCTCGCGGTAGCGCTTGTCCTCGACGAGCTCGCGCGTCTGATCGATCCGCTCTGAGAGCGGTGCGGAAAGCCCGGGCATCGGCAGCACGACGTAGGCCGCGAGGCCCAGGGTTATGGCAACCCCGAAATGTCTCTTCATATTGGTCTGTCCCCGGTGCCTACGGAGTTAGCTGACGGGCTCGCGCTCTCTGACGCTAGGCCGTGCTCATGACGGCCATTCGCCCCTGGGTCAGCGACCCTGTGGTTCCCCCGTTCACCCCCCTCTGGGGTGATTCGGCGAGTGGGACGGGCGGCACAGTAGCAGGAATTCGTCTGGGCGGACGCGGCTTTTCCTGCGATTTGCACGGCTTCTTGCAAAAACCCGCGGATGTCTAGAATCCGCTCCATGGCCGCCCCCCGCGCAGTCTTCAAGCGTGACACGGGCCTTCAGGCCCGGATGCTGACCACGATGTTCCTGATGGGGCTGCTGTACGCGGCCTTCGCCTTCGTGCTCTTCTCGCTGGGCGCCGGCGCCGGGGTGATGGTCGTTTTCCTGTCCGTCCTGCTGCTCGCGCAGCTCTTCCTCTCGGACAAGATCGCGATGGCCTCGATGGGTGCCAAGGAGGTCACGCCGGAGCAGGCGCCCGGCCTCCACGCGATGATCGAGAAGCTCTGCATCCAGGCGGACCTGCCGAAGCCGCGCATCGCCGTCGCCGACACTCCGGTGCCGAACGCGTTCGCGATGGGCCGCTCGAAGAAGAGCGCCGTCGTGTGCGCGACCACGGGGATCATGAACACGCTCACCCCCACCGAGCTCGAGGGGGTCATGGCGCATGAGCTCGCGCACGTGAAGAACCGCGACGTGCTCATCATGACCATGGCCAGCTTCTTCGCCTCGCTCGCATCGATGATCGCCCAGTTCGCGTTCTTCTTCGGAAGCTCGGACGACGACACCCCCGCCGGGCTCGTCATCTTCCTCGCGTCGATGCTCGTCTACGTGATCTCGTTCTTCCTGATGCTCGCGCTCTCGCGCTACCGCGAGTTCACCGCAGACCGCGGCGCCGCGCTGATCACGGGCCGCCCGAGCGCGCTCGCCTCGGCCCTCCAACGGATCTCGACCGCGATGGAGAACACGCCGCAGCGCGACCTGCGCGCGGCCGAGGGCATGAACGCCTTCTTCATCGTGCCCGCGAGCGTCAAGGGATCGATCAAGACGATCTTCATGACGCATCCGCCGATGGAGAAGCGGATCGAGCGCCTGATGGAGTACGAGCGCCAGCTCCAGCTGAACGCCTAGCGGCTTGGGCTTCTTCGACGCGCTTCTCGGGGGCAAGCGGAAGCTGAGCGGGCCCGCGCCCGACCGGCTGTTCGCGATGTCGACCGCGTACGTCCAGTTGGAGACCGGCCTCGGCATCACCTCGCGTGGCTCCGCCGGGCTTGTCTTCCAGCCGCTCGGCACCGCCGACTTCGAGGCACTGATGAAGGAGACGGAGGAGCTGTTGTCCTCGGCCGCCTCGGAGACCGGTACGACGACGGAGACGAAGGTCGACGAGTACGGCTACCGCTGGGCGATCCTGCGCGATCCCGACTTCGAGGACATCGTCGTCGCAGTCAACACCGTCTCATCGCAGCTCGAGACGGGCGGCTACGGGGACCGCCTGCTGTGCGCGGTCTTCGCGTTCGAGGAGAAGGGCAAGCCGATCTACTGGATCTACAACTACAAGCGCGGCTCGTTCTATCCGTTCGTCCCGACCGGCAAGCAGGCGCGCGACTCGGAGCGCGAGATCAGGCTGAAGGCGCAGATGACGGACGAGCTGCCGCTCGAGCAGGAGATCGGCCGCGACCTCCCGCTCTGGGACATCCCGATCTGACTGGGCCCCGCGGCTAAGACTGGCGCGGGTGACCTACGGGGCTTAGTGTGGACTGATGCCAGTTCGCCTCGCCCGGCGCGTGGCCAGCGCAATTGTCCCCATCGCGCTGATTGTCGGACCGGGCCCTGTCGCCACCGCGGCTGCAAGCGCGCCGGACGGGACGTACTCGTACGAGAACACCAACAGCTCCGGAGTAAGCGGCAAGAGCACGGTCACGATCGGCGGCCAGGGCACCACGATCAGCATCCGCGAGACATTCTTCGCCTTGGACCCCGACCCCACGGATTACGAGTGCGACACGACCAGTATCAACTTCGGGACGCAGCAGCTCAAGGAGTTAGGTGGCGGCATGCTCGAGTGGTCGAGCGCCACAAAGCGGTCGTCGGTGCCCCCGATTCAGAAGCACGGTGCGAACGGCGGTACGGCATACACCACGGGGTCACTCAACCCGAACACTGGCCAAATCTCCCTCACGAACCACGTCGAGACGAAAAACGCCAGTGGCGGGGAGGGTTGCTACGAAACCCACAATTTCGCCGGCAAGCTCGAACCTTGGCCGCAGCTCGATGTGTCGCTGAGGTCAGGTGACCTGCCTGGTGAGAACGACCTCTTCTTCGTGAGGTTGGAGGTTGAGAACAGGAGCGCTACGCCGATCACCGACATCGTCCCGACGGGCCCGGCCGGCTTGGTCGCGGTGCCGGGGGTTTTCGCTGAGGAGGACCGGGGCGAGGTCGCTCTCTATCTCGATACGGGCGAGAGCTTCCCGGCGACGTTGGAGGCTGGGGCGAGCTTCGTTCGGACGTTCGTCTTTTTGAGCATGGTTCCGGGGAAGGTTCTGCTGCAGGCGGAGGTAACTGGGAAGAACGGGGGTGGGGAGGCGGTCCGGGACGCGGAGTACGCGGAGGTCGGGATCGCACCGTCGGAGGGCGAGGGGGCGAACGTGTTTGAGCAGATGGGCGCGATCGAGGCGTACGCGACTCGGTCTTTCAACACGTTGATCGACGCGAGCCGCAAGTGGGCGCGGAAGCGGTTGAAGCGGATGCAGGGGCTTAGCGAGAGCGTGCGTAAGCGGTGGTTGGGCTCGGCGAAGGGCGCGCCGAAGATCCGGTTGCTCGATCGGGCGATGGCGCGTATGCACGGGATGTCGCCCGAGGAGTTCGCGACGGCGGTCCCGCGCGGTGAGGTGGTCAGGAAGGGCGGGGAGCGCAAGATCGAAGCGGCTGAGCGGGCGGTTCGCAACGCCGGCTCGGGCAAGCAGGAGACGAAGGCCCGGCGGCACCTGAAGGAGGTCCGGAGCATCCAGACCCTGAGCACGACAGAGTCGATGGCGCTCTACAACAAGGCGCGTATAGAGACCGACAACAACGAGGCCTACAAGATCTATGAGGACTTCGGGGAGAAGCCGGCGAAGGGGTTGTGGCAGGCGGGTGGGGGGACGTTGCGCTACCTGCTGCAGTTCGGCAGCTACGAGGGCCGGATGCAGATCGAGGCGGACATGGTCGCCATGGCCGAGGCGAACGACCAGTCGTTTGCTGAGAGCTGGTGGGCGTGGGACAACCCGGGTGAGGCGTACACGCTCGCGACCGGCCAGTTCGAGGAGAACATCGAGCAGATGACCGTCCGCCGCGCCAACCGGGAGAGGATCCACCGCGACCTGTACGCGACCGATCCGGAGAAGGCGATTTTCCTCAAGGCCCAAAATGATTCGTGGTATGCGGCCCAGGTGGCGCGGGGGTTCATCGAGGCCTTTGCGCCGGCGCCGGGCGCGAAGCTGCTCGACAAGCCGATCAGTTGGGGCGGCAAGGCGGCGACCTCGAAGGCGAGCCGGGCATCGGTGATGGCCGCGGAGGCGTCGAAGAGCGGCAACGCCGCAGCCGGCGGGCGGATCATGCACGGCGCGGAGGACCTCGGCGAGGGCGTCATACACGCCGATGACTTCACCTTCCCGAGCGCCGACCCCGACGAGCTCATCCGGCTTGATCAGCTGGGAAAGAAGGGCGGCGCGGGGATGCGCGACCAGCGGATCGCCGAGCAGATCAACCGCGAGGTCACCGACCAGCTGCGCAAAGAGTTCCCGCAAGCCGACGTCGAGTTCAACATGAGCTACAAACGGAAGAAGGACTACGACCCAATCGGATCGCTGGCCAAGCCGCAGGCTTTCAGCGAGAAGATCCTCGATCCCCGCTCGATCCAGGTGCTCGGCGCGCCGGCAGAGGGTATGGGGAAGCAGGTCCTGTTCCGACCTGATCATCCGAGCAAGGTCCCCGGCTGGAAGCAGCTGCCGGCGATCGAGAAACAGGCCGATCTGGAGCTCTATGACCACCATCTCGATCAGTGGACCAACTTCCACAAGCGCAACCCCGCCGGGAAGACCGCCGATTGGAAGAAAGCGATCGGGAGAAGGCACAAGATCGAGTTCGGGGACGGCCACACGGTCGAGCTCGATCTCGAGCTTCATAAGCTCGGCGACGACGCGTTCGAGGTTCAGGCCAAGTACATGGCGATCGACGGCACACTGATCCACAACGGCAAGCCGCGCTCGATCGGCAGCGACTGGGACCCGCTCGTCGGGGTGAACATCAAGAACGGCGGCAAGAAACTCGAAGGGGAAATCGAGCGCCGAGCCCTCCAGATCTGGAATCAAAAGGCCGTCAAGGCACAGAAGGAACTCGGGTTCCGCAGCGGCGGGCACGGCGCCACCATGCACGGCGATGACGTCACCCCCGAGCAATGGGCCAAGTTCGCCAAACTCGCCGGCGTCCACCTCAGTCCCGAGGAACAACCCATCTTCGAAGCGCTCGTCGTCAAACGCGCCGGGCTCCCCGCCGGCACCAAGATCTTCCCAGCCACACTCGCCGCCAACGAACACCTCGTCCGCACAACCCTCTCCGACACCTACGTCGGCCCACTCGGCCAAATCTTCGACTAGCGACTCCCTAGGTCCCGGGCGCGAACACGCGACCCACGTACGACGGCGGTGGCTGGTACCCGCCATCCCACCAGATCCGGTAGTCGTGCTTGCCGCGGTCCTTGAACTCGCTCAGGTCCGCGTTGAAATTCACCGCACGCGCCTGCCCGTCCGGCCCCGCCTGCGCTAGACAGCACTCGCCGCCGTTCGTGAGGTAGTCCTCTTTCTCCTTGAACCAGAACTTGCCGTCCTTGGTCCAAGTCGCCGATTCGGGGTGAAGCGCCCCCAGGGGCCCCTCGCGGATCTCCTTCAGCAGCGCGACGTGCTCGAGGTCAGACAGCGCCCGCCCGTCGGCCGCGGTGATCGCGATCAGGTCGACGTCGCCCGTAACCGAGCCCCAGATACCCGGATCGCCGCTGTTCGGCTTCTTGATCTCGACGGCGAACTCGCCTGGCCGGCCGGTGGGCTGGAGCCTGAAACCGTGCGTCGAGACTTCGTCTGCCTGGACGTGCGGGTCGACGCCGTTCTCCTGCCACGGCCACTTCCCCTTGACCTCCCCGTCGGCGTTCCACTTGAACATGTCCTTGCGCTCCTGGCTCTTCGCCTCCTTGACGCGCGCCCGCCACCGGTTCACGACCTCCTTGTAGGCGGCGGTGCCCTCCTTGACGTTGTTGGCCTCGAGCTTGGCCGCGACGTCACGGAAGTCGGGCGGCTTGCGGATGATCAGGCGGCCAACGTCGTCTTGGTGGTAGCCCAGGTACTGGACATCGGCCCAGTTCACGTTCTTCAGCTTGATCCAGAAGGGCTTGAGGACGGCCCCTCTCTGAATCCATTTGAGCGACTCCTCGAGCCGCGACCGGAGCACAACCGACACCCTGTTGCGCTTGGTGAAGTCCAGCAGCCACTTCGCCTCGCCCTCGCCGAGCCCGTACAGCTTCTGCAGATGCCGGATCGTGTAGACCATGCCCGGCGTCACGATCGACCGCAGGGCGGCGGCGGCCTGGAGCGCCGGAACGACGGCGCGCTGCGTGAGAGGGGCCAGGGCCTCCGCAGCGCGGGAGAATGTCGCGGCCTTCGCGGTCTGCCACGCCTCTCGCACGCGGGTGGACCGCGCGAGGACACCGGGCGCCAGCGCCGACGCGACGTCCACGAACCGCTCCATGCTCTCGGTTCCGAACGCCTGCGCCGCGCCCTTCCAGTCACCGGCTTCCCACTCGTTCGCCATGCGGGTGTACTTGGCCGAAACCGCCGCGTCGATCTGCTCGTAGAGCTTGTCGAGCGGGATGTCGCCCAGCAGGTACGGCGCGTGCTCGAACGCCGTCGCCGTCCTGTTCAGAACGTCGTTGATGTACTGCCTCTTCAGGACCGGGTCGATCGAGACGCGGGCCCAGAGCTCGACCTGCTGGTCCATGTACGAGAACGCCCAGTTGGGTACCTCGAACAGCGTAGTGCCCGCCAGGATCGGCAGGTCCCAGAGGATGCCTCGCGCCGTGCCCCACGTGACGTTCCATAGCCCGATGACGGCGCCCTTCGCGACGTACGCGCTGGCGACCCAGCCGTTGTAGGTCTCAGTCGCCGGCGCGCTGTCGTCCACGCTCAACTCGAAGCGCTCCGAGTCCTCGGCCATCAGGATCTTGTTGCGCGGCACGCGCGTGAGCTCGTTCCCCCTGCCCACGATCGCCGCCTTCGGCTTCGCGAACTCGGCAACCGAGCGCGTCCCCTCCTTCTGCTTGCCCTTGCGATCACGCTCGCGCTCCCCCTCGCGCTCCTCCTCCCACGCGTCGCTGGCTGCGGTCCGCACGACGACCTCGTACTTGCGCTTCGCCCGCGGCGGCAGCTCGAGGTAGCGCGAAGGCCTCACCTCGTCGATCGCCCCCTGCGGCGTGAAGCTGCGAACGCCGAGGCCTGGAAGCTGCATGTGCCCGTCGCTCGCGTTGCGCGAGAGGTCGGCATAGATGGGGTGGACGAGGAGCTTCTTCGTGTACGAGCGGTTCTCGAGCCGGACCTTGATCACCCATGGCGTGCCCGCCTTAAGAAGCTTCCGGTTGTTTTGGCTGCGCACCGTCGCCCCGACGTCGGCCGCGAAGTAGAGGAGTGGCGTCGAGCCCTCGACCTTCGTCTTCCCCACGCCCCTTACCGGCAGGCCCTTGATGGGATCCGCGATCACGAGCGCCTCGACCTCGTACTCGCCGTCGCCGCGCAGCACCAGGCCGTAGGTCTCCGTCTTCGACTCGCCCTTCTTCAGCGTGCCCAGGCTACGGTCCTTCGCGGGCGGCGCGAACTTCTGCTTGAGCGCCTTCTCCTGCGCCTCGGGCTCGCCCGGGAGGCTGATGGCGACCCGCTTCGGGAGCGTGACGTCGTGCACCCTGACCGGATTCGGGTTCTTGACCGTCACCGTCAGCTTCACGGGAACCGGCTCGGGGCCCTTCTTGGTCTGCTTCACCTCGATCTTCGACGGGTTCGCCTTGAGCGTGACCTCCAGCCCCGGCCTGACCTCGACCGTCTTCGTGGCCGAGGCCTGTTGCCCGAAGTTGTCGGTGACGGTCAGTCTGGCCTCGTACCTGCCGGGCTCCTCATAGGTGTGCTCGACCTTTTCCCCGGTTTCGGTCTCCGTGTCACCGAAACTCCACGCGTAGGAAGCGAGCCGTGCCCCGTCGCCGGGCTCGGAGGCCGAGCCGTCGAACTTGACCTTGTACGGCTTTGCCGGGTCGAACGCGAACGAGAACGCCACCGTCGGCGGCTCGACCTGCGCGACGGTGTAGTTGTCGCCGGATGCTTTCCCCGGGGGGCCCGCGGCACCGGCATTGCCGTCGCGGCCGGGCAAACCGGGGGGCGGGGCGTCGAACCCGGCGTTGCCGGCGGCCCCGCCCTTCCCGGCGATGCCTCCCTGGCCACCGTCGCCGGGCAGTGCCGTATTCGCCGAGAGCGCGACGCCCGCCGTCTTGTCGACGGCGACGGGGGTCTTCGAGTAGATGGCCCCGCCGTAGCCGTTGCCGCCGCTCGCCCCAGAGGCGCCGCTGCCGCCGTCGCCGCCGTTGGACGCGACGCCATCCTTGCCCTCGGCGCCATCCAGGCTGTAACAGCCCAACCCGCAGTCCCCTCTCCCACCTGGCGCCCCGACGGGCGCCCCGCCGCCCTCGCCGCCATCGGCACCGCCGCCGCCGTGCCCTCCGTCACCGCCCTGAGCAAGGTTCGCGGTGAATGCGCCACCCTTGATCGTCAGCTGACCTGCGTTGTAGATCGCGCCGCCCATGCCGTCGCCGCCCCGGCTGGCGCCGCCCCCGTTACCGCCCGAGCCACCGGGGGCGCCGCTGCCGGCGTCCCCGCCGTCCCCCCCGCGGCCGCCGTAGCCGTCGTTTGAGCCACTCGCGCCCCCTCTGCCGCCGCCACCACCGCGGCCGCCCGGTGCGCCTGCGCCACCGCCACCGCCGCCGGCGCCGTCCTGACCGGCGGCACGGTTGTTCTCGAAGATCGTGTCGGTGAGAAGCAGCGTGCCGGCGTTGTAGATCGCCCCGCCGAACGCGTCTCCGCCCACGCCCGGGCCCCTGGCGCCGTCTCCGCCGTTGCCGCCCGACCCGCCGCTGCCGCCCGACCCGCCGTTCCCGCCGCGCTCCCCGGCAGGCGAGTCCTCGCCGACCTCCCCCTGCGCTCCGGTTGCCCCTGCGGCGCCGGCGCCCCCGTACCCGGCGCCGCTGTTGTCGACCCCGGAGACGCGGCAACCGGTGAAGGTGCTGTCGCGGATCTCCACGCGCGCGCCTGCCGCGATGTACATGCACCCACCGCGCCTGACGACCCCCGGCGTGTAGGTCCCCTCCGTGGCGTCACCCCCGTTGCCGCCGGGCGGAGTGCCGGCGGCCCCGTTCGAGCCGCCTTCGCTCCCGAAGACGAGACCGCCGGGCTGCTCGAACGTCAGCCCCTTCAGCTTCAACGTGCCGGCCGCGACTTGGAAAATGCGCCCCGGGCGGAAGGAAAGCCAGCGTCCCCCGATGATCTGGACCTCGTACGGCAGCCCGCTGGCGTCGATCGAGACGTCCTTGCGGACCACGATGTCGGGCTCGTCGTCCTCGAAGTAGATCCGCACCGGCTCGCCCTGGATGTAGGGGTTGCACCTCCACACCCAGTTGCCGCCGGCCGCCACCGCGGCGCGCAGACCCTGGGTCGTCTGGCAGTCGGTGATCTCCGAAGGAAAATATTGGGCGGGGCCCGCGACCGGCCGGGAGCTGGGGTCGCCCCCGGCGGCGCCGGCCACTGCCGCCGTCACGGCAATGGCACACACTGCGACGGGGAGCGCGAGCCACCGCCGAGCGCGGCCAGAGGTGCTGCTCAGCGGGTGGCGGGAGGCCGGCATGGGCAAGTTGGCGAGCTCTTCGACAGTACACCGAATGCGCCAACTTCGCCACGGGCCCGCGCCCGCTGTGCACATCCCTATCTGAGAGGCCCGGTGAAGACTCCGCCCTTGGGCACCGGCATGGGCGGCGCCTGGTAGCCGCCGTCCCACCAGAGCCGGTACTGGGCCTTGGCGGCCAGTGCCTCGATCGTCTTCGGGAAGAAGCTCAGGGCGGGGTTGAACTTGACCGCGCGGATCAGGCCGTCGGCCGCCACCTGGGCCAGGCAGCACTCGCCGTCGTTGTTCAGGTAGTTCTCCTTGGCCTTGAACCAGAACTTGCCGTCCTTGATCCAGGTGGCCGACTCCGGGTGCAGGGCGCCCATGGGCCCTTCGCGGATCGCCTTCAGGAGCGCCACGTGCTCCGCGTCGGTCAGAGCGCTGCCGTCGGCCGCGGTGAGCGCGATCAGGTCGACGTCTCCTGTGACCGACCCCCACTCCCCGTAATTGCCGTCGGACAGCTGCGGCCTGATCTCGATCGCGAACTCGCCGGGCCTACCGGTGCGCTTCAGCCGGAACCCGGCGGGGAACTCCTCGTCCACTTGCACCGTCGGGTCGACGCCGTTCTCCTGCCAGGGCCACTTGCCCTTGACCTCGCCCTTGCGGTTGTACTCGAACATCTGGTCGATCTCGCCCTTGTAGTACTCCTTGTCGCGCTGCTTCCAGCGGATGTGAACGCCCTCCCACTCGGCCGAGTTCGGCTTCACGTTGTTCGCCTTCAGCTTCTTCACGACGTCTTCCCACGACGGAGGGCGACGGACGATCAGGCGGCCGATGTCGCCGGGCGCGGGCGGCCCGCCGAAGTAGCCGAGGTACTCGGCGTCGACGCGGTTCACGTTCTTCAGCTTCAGCCAGTAGGGCTTGAGGTAACCGCCGTTGTCGAGCCAGTGCAGCGATTGCTCCAGGCGGGAGCGGAAGACCATCGAGATCTTGCGGCCCAGCTTCGTGCGGTAGTTCTTGACGAAGTCACGCGCCCACTCGGCCTCGCGGGGCGCCAGGCCGTAGAGCTTCGTCATGTGCTTGTTCGAGTAGATCAGCCCCGGCAGGACGGTCCCCCGCAGGGCGTTGATCGCGGCGCGGAATCCGGTTATCTCGCGGATCGTCCCGTTCAGCGCCGAGAAGGCACGGGCGTGGAGCGCGGTGCGCGTGGCCTCCCACTTCGCCGCCACGCGCGGCATCCGCGCCAGGACCGCGGGGGCGACTCCCGTGGCCACGTCCACGAACCGCTCTGTCCCTTCCGTCCCGAACGCCGTGGCCGCGCCGCGCCAGTCGCCGTCGAACCACTCGCGGTTCATCTTCGTGTAGTGCTCGGCGACGGCGCGGTCGACTGCACGGATTGCCTCGCCGAGCTGCACCACGCCGTTCACTCCGACGAAGGGGTTCATGTATGACGTCTCGGCGAACATGCGAAGCGTCTTCAGCGCGACCTCCCTCATGAACTGCTCGCGCAGCACCGGATCGCCCTCCACCTCGCCCCAGAGCTCGACCTGGCGGTTCATGTAGGCCAGGGCCGCGGGGGGGATCGAGAGGATCGTCTGGACGCCCGCCACCGGCAGGTCCCAGAGCAGCCCTCGAACCGTGCCGAACGTGATGTTCCAGAGCCCGATCACGACGCCCTTCGCCACGTACATCGTGGCCTCGTACTCGTTGAACTCCGGACGAGGCGGCCTGCTGTCGTCCACGTGGACGACGATCTTGTCCGAGTCCTCGCCGAGGAGGACCTTCTTCGGGGGAACGCGTGTGATCAGCGCCCCTCCGCGCTCGACCATGCTCACCTTCGGTTTCTCGAACCTGACCTCGGACCGAGTGCCGCCCCCGTTGCCCCCCTCGTCGGCGGTCCGCCAGGAGTCGCTGGACGTCGTGCGCACCAGGATGTCGAACTCGCGCTTCACCCGTGGCCCGAACTCCAGGTACTCGGACGGGCGGACCTCGTTCAGGTTGCCCTTCGGCTTGAAGTCCACGGGCCGGCCGGGCGGCTGGAGGATGCCCCCGGCTGCGTTGCCCCGGAGGTTCGGATAGATCGGATGGACGACGATCTTCTTGGTGTAGGAGCGGTTGGCCAGCTCCAGGTGGATCAGGTAGTTCGTCCCGGCCTTGATGAAGCGGCGGTTCTCCGGGCTGCGCACACGCGCACCGAGCTCCGCCTTCATGAACAGCAGCGGCGTCGTTCCCTCGACCGTGTCCTTGCCGATGCCGCGGACGGTCTTGCCGTCCGGGTCCGCGCCGGTCACGAGGGCTTCGACCTCGTACTTGCCGTCGCCGCGCAGCACGAGCTCGTAGGTGCGTGACTCCGAATCGCCCTTCTTGATGGCTCCCAGGTTGAGGTCGGGCACGTTCTTCCCGTCGACCTTCTTCGTGGGCGGGCGCTTCTGCTTCAGAGCCTTCTTCGTGGCCTCGGGCTCATCGCGGAGCGAGATGTCGACCTTCTTCGGAAGCTTGACCTTCGTGATGGTCACCGGGTTCGGGTTCTTGACCGTGACCTTGAGGGCGACCTTCTCCGGCTTCGGGCCCTTGGGCTTCTGCTCGACCTCGATCTTCGCGGGCTTCGCCTTGACCGTGACATCGAGGACCGCCCGCACCTCGACGGTCTTCGTGATCGAGGCCTCCTGGCCGAAGCTGTCCCGCACCGTGAGTTTGACCTCGTAGCGGCCGGGCTTCGCGTACTTGTGCCTGGGCCGGGCGCCCGTATCGGACTCGCCGTTCCCGAACCGCCATGTCCAGAGGGCGATCTTCCCCGTCGGATCCGCCTTCGACGCGCGCCCGTCGAAGATCACCTCGAACGGCTTCTCGGGGTCCGGGGCGAAGGAGAAGGCGGCCGTGGGCGGGTCGACCGCCTTCAGGCCGACGTTGGGGCTGCCCGAAGTGCCGGGAGCGCCCGCGCCGCCCGGGTTCCCGTTTCCGGCCGAGCCGACCCCTGCCGCCCCCGCGGCGCCGGCCGCACCGGGTTCGACGGTATTGCCCGTGAAGGTGACGGCCGCGGCGCCGCCGGTGGCCACCTGCCCCTCCGAGAAGATCGCACCGCCGAATCCGTCGCCGCCCTTGGCGCCGCTGCCGCCGCTGCCGCCGGCGCCGCCGGGGCCGTACTCGCCCGGCTCACCCTCTTGGCCCTGTACGCCGCAACCACCGGGCGCGAAGCAGCCGGGCGCGCCGCCCTGTCCGCCGCTGGGCGCGATGACGTCTGGGCCGCCGTGGCCGCCGGAGGCGCCGTTTCCTCCGTGGCCGCCGGCGGCGAGGTTGGAGTCGAACCCGGCCCCGTGGATCGTCAGCTGTCCGGCGTTGTAGATGGCGCCGCCCCGCCCGTCGCCGCCCGGCCTGCCATGGCCACCGTTGGCCCCCGACCCGGAGGGCGCGCTGTCGCCCGAGTCGCCGCCGTCGCCGCCCTCGCCGCAGGTGCCGTTGAAGTTGCACGTTTCCTGGTCTTTCAGGTCGGCCGGACCGCCGTTGCCACCGTTGCCGGCGAAGCCGCCAACGCCGCCCTGCCCGCCCGGCCCGCCTCCGCCGCCGGCACCTCCCTCACCGCCATTGGCCCAGTTGCCCGAGAAGGTCACGTTGGTCAGGAGCAGCGTGCCCGCGTTGAAGATCGCCCCGCCCCGGGCGTCTCCGCCGGGGGACCCGTTGCCGCCAGCCCCGCCGTCGCCGCCCGGGCTGGCGTTGCCGCCATCGGTTCCGTCCCCACCGTCGTCGTTGAAGCCGACCCCGTCGTCTCCGCGCTCGCCGCTGGTGCCGTTCTCCCCGCGGGCGCCCGCCCCGCCGCCACCGCCGTAGCCGCCGAAGAAGCCGTTCAGCCGGCAGCCGGAGATCGCGGTGTCCTGGATGGCCAGATAGCCGCCGAGTGCGACGTAGAAGCAGCCCCCATCCCGCACCGCCGGCTTCGCCTGCGGGGCAGAGATCGCGCTGCCGCCGTTGCCGCCGGGCACGATCCCGGGGGCTCCCTCGGTGCCTTCGGCGCCGAACTCCACTCCGCCCAAGCCCTGGATGAAGAGGCCCTTCAGGGTCAGCGACCCGCCCTCCTCGATCTTGAACATGCGCGGCGAGAGGAACGGGTCGTCGAAGTTGCGGGGCGACCGGGCGATGATGACGTCGTAGCCCAGATTGCGCGCGTCGAGCGAGACCGGCTTGTCGATGACGATCTGGTTCTCGACGCCGGCGAAGTTGATGAACTTCTTGTAATGCGCGACTCCGTCGTCCTCGTTGTCAACCGCCCCGGAGCACTTGAAGACGTAGTCGCCACCCACCGCAACCGCGTTGCGGATGCCGGTCGTCGTGCAGTTCGTCAGCTCGGCGGGCGCCTGGGCGTGCGCGGACGCGGCGCTCAGGCTGAGCGCCAGCGCGAGCATCACTGAGCGGGAGAACAGGCACATGCGGGCCCAGCGCGCGTTTGGGCGCGCTGATACCAGCCTACGCCACGTCGTCGAGATCCGCCAGCGGTTCGGTCAGTCCGGGATCAGGCCTTCGCCCGTGAACTCGCCCGCGGCCTCCTCGAAGGAGACGTCGCGGGGCGGCAGGATCACGTCGGACTCGATCAGCTCGTCGTCCGGGAGGACCTGGCCGTCGCTCTCGACCAGCGAGAGCATCTCAGAGAAGAGCGAATGGAACTTCTCCTCATTGCCCTCGTCGACCGCGGCGACCGCGGAGTTGTCCAATTCATTCAGCCGGTCGGCGTCCTCGTCGGGCAGGCGGAACTGGCCCTCGCCGGAGATGCGGACGATCACTGAGCCTCCTCCTTCTCGCCCTGCTCGAGGGCCGGCGACTCGGACCCGGCGCCGAGCTCGGCCTTCATCTTCGCGAGCTCGTCGTCCACCTGCGCGCCCTGCGAGAGCTGGGAGAGCTCCCGGTCGATCTCACTGGAGCCGGAGCCGAGCTGCGTGATGTCCTCGAACACGCCGGCCTCCTCCAGCTCACCGACCGCGTTCGCGCGCGCCTTCATGTCCTCTGTCTTCTCCTCGGCGCGCTGCATCGCCAGGCCGAGGTCGGCCATCTCCTCGCCCACGCCGGAGGCCGCCTCGGAGATCATCACCTGAGCCTCGGCGGCGGAGTACTGCGCCTTGATGACCTCCTTCTTCGTCCGGAAGGCCTCGATCTTCGCGCGCAGCCGCTTCTCGTTCTCGATCAGCTGTTCCTGCTGCTGCTCGAGCTGGGTGACCTGCGTGTCGAGGCCCTGAAGCTCGGACTGGATCGCCGTTTTGCGCTCGAGCGCCATCCGGGCCAGGTCTTCGCGGTTCTGGGAGAGCGCCTGGCGCGCCTGCGTGTCGAGCTTGACGACCTGCTCCTCGAGCTTCTTCGACTGCATCTGGATGCGCTTCTTCGCGGTCACCACGTCCGCGATGCCCTTCTTCACCTGCTGGAGGTGCTCCTGCTGCTTGCGGTAGCCGTAGTCCAGCGTCTCCGAGGGATCCTCGGCGCGGTCCAGCATCTTCGAGATCTTGGCCTTGATCGTTGTCGACATCCGGCCGGCCAGCCCTGGCATGGCGAGCCTCCTCAGGTTCGGGATAGGGCGCTCGTAGACTAGCCGCCCCGCATGGAAGCCAAACCGCCCTCCGCCTCGCAGTCCGTCCTGACCCGGTGGATGGGCATCCAGGACGCGAACACCGCCGGCAACGTGCACGGCGGGACGATCATGAAGATGGTCGACGAAGTCGCAGGCGTCGCGGCCGTGAGGCACTCGGGCAGCCGTGTCGTCACGGCGGCGATGGACCGCATGACTTTCAACGAGCCCGTCTACGTCGGCCAGCTGGTGACCGTCAAGGCCATGGTCAACGCGACCTGGCGGACCTCGATGGAGGTCGGGGTGAGGGTGGAGTCGGAGAACGTGCGGACGGGCGAGGTGACGCACACCTCCACGGCTTATCTGACGATGGTCTCCCTCACCGACGAGGGCGCGCCGCAGCCCGTGCCGGCGATCGAGCCGACATCCGAGGATGAGCGTCGCCGCCAGCGCGAGGCTCAGCTTCGCCGTGACAACCGGCTGCGCGAGCGCGAGGAGATCACGCGCGGGCGGGACGCGAGCTAGCCGCCTCCGCCGCCTCGTCCGCGTCGCGCGCCGACGCCCAGAAGAACAGGCAGAGGGCGAACACCATCACCAGGAAGTCGAGTCCCAGCATCATCGCCCCGGCGAGCTGCTGGTCGGCGAGCGCCGTCATCCCGTGCTCCGGCGCCGACTCCGCGTACGTGTCGTACGCCGGCGAGCGCATGATCACGAACGCCATGCCGAGGAACATCCCGGCCAGCCGCGCGCCGATCAGGTGGCCGATCTTCCACAGCTCGCCGTGGAGGCGCCGGCGCTTCGGGTCGATCGGCGCCCACCAGACCAGCACGCTGCCGAGCACGAAGGACCAGTGCTGGAGCACGTGCACGAGGTCGTTGCCGAGCGCGGCCTCGAACATGAAGCCGATGTGCCAGCCGTAGAGCAGCACGACGAAGACCGGGATCGCGACGAGCGGCCGCCGGATCGTGCGAAAGACGCGCCGGAGACGGTGCCGCCGCGCGACGGTCACGAGCGCGGGACGCGGCAGCAGGAAAGCGTAGACCGGCGACCGCAATCCGACGAGCAGGAGAGGAGCGGCCAGGTCGGCGATGAGCAGGTGCTGCGCCATGTGCGCGGACAAGAGCTCCTCGCTCAGCCCGTCGATCGGGGAGAGCAGGCCGGTCGCGGCGAGCGCGATCCCGCCGTGCCAGGCCACCTGCTGCCAGAACGGCACCTCGTATCCGCGCGCGCCGAGCACGCGCACGGCGCGGAGGTACAGGACCTCCGCTATCAGCAGCCAGATGAGCGCGCCGGCGTCCACCGGCAGCCCAGGCTACGCCGTCGCTACGGCCTCGGCGGCGTCCCCGATGGGGTTGTCGGCCGTGCCGCCCGGCGCCTGCGAGAGCACCTCGGCCGCCTCCTTCATCTTGTCCAGGTAGGCCTGCCGCTGCATGCGCGATACGACGAGCCGCTGAACCTGGGCCGTGCCCTCGAAGATCTGGTAGATCTTGGCGTCGCGGAACCACTTCTCGAGCGGGCACTCGGTGGACTGCGCATACGGCCCGACGAGGTCCATCAGCGTGGTCGTGGCCCACATGGTCACGTCGCCCGCCTTCAGCTTCGACATCGAGCCCTGGCCGCCGGTCATCGGCACGCCGTTGCGGCCCATCCACGCGGCCCGCCAGACCAGGAGGCGCGCGGCCTCGATCTCGGTCGCGACATCGGCCATCACCTGCTGGACCCGCTGCTCCTCGAGCGCCGGCTGGCCCTCGACCGTCTGATCCTCGAGGTACTCGAGCGTCCACTCGTACGCGGCCTGCGCGATCCCGAGCGCCGACGCTCCCACGAGCGGGCGCGTGATCTCGAACGTCGCGAGCGCGCCTGAGGCGCGCCCCGTGGACTGTCCCGAACGCGCGCGCTCGAGCTTCTTCTCCAGCTTCTCCATGCCGCCGAGCAGGTAGTCGACCGGGATGCGGCAGTCCTCGAGGACGACTTCCGCCGTCTGCGACGCGCGAATGCCGATCTTGTCCTCCTTCTTGCCCTGCGAGAGGCCGGGCACGTCCTTGGGAACGACGAACGACGCCTGGCCGCGATGGCCGAGTTCCGGGTCGACCGTGGCGACGACCACGGTGACGTCGGCGATCCCGCCGTTCGAGATGAAGACCTTGGTGCCGTTCAGCACCCACTCGTCGCCGTCCAGCTTCGCGGTGGTGCGGAGCGACTTCACGTCGGAGCCGGCGCCGGCCTCCGTCACGGCGTATGCGCCCATCTTGATCTCGTCACCGGTGCCGTAGCACTCGGGCACCCACCGGCCGATCTGCTCCGGCGTTCCCGACGACGCGATGCCCGCCGCGGCCAGCGAGGAAGCCGAAACTGCGAGCGCGATGCCGGCGCAGCCCCAGTGCAGCTCCTCGGCGTAGATCACGCCGAACAGCCCGTCCGGGTCGCTCGCGACCTTCTGGATGTACTCCAGGCCATGGAGGTTCCACTTGCGGGCCTCCTTGATGACGTCCCACGGCACCGACTGCTCGCGGTCGTACTTGGCGGCGACCGGCCGGATCACCTCTTCGGAAAACTTGCGGCAGTGCTGCTGAAACTCGAGCTGCTCGTCGGTGAGACGGAAGTCCACTTGGAAACCCCTTGACGTTGACTGACCAGTCAATCGTACCGAAGGCGGGCGTTTACCAAGGGGCCTGGCCCCCTGGTAAGCCGGGCGCTAATGTCAGCCGCGTGGCTCGTCTCCCGGCGCTCCTGCTCGCATGTTGCGCACTTCTCGCCGGTTGCTCGGTGGGAGACGACGACGACCCGGACTCGCCTCGGATCGGGGTGCGAGCGGACGACGAGGAGGCCGCCCAGGACCTCGGCTTCCCCGTTACCGCGACGAAGAACACGACCCGGGTGGCCGGTGCGGATGCGATCGCCGACCTCGCCGGCGTGGCCAGCGCGGTCTGGCCGGCCACGAGCGACACGACGCGTCCGCAGGTGGTCGTCCTCGTCGACAAGGACAACTGGCAGGGAGGCGTGGCGGCGTCGGTGTTCGCCGGGAACACGCTCGCGGCGCCGGTCCTCCTCTCGGACGACGACGACCTCCCTCCCGTCTCCGCCGACACGCTGGCCCGCCTGAACCCGGCCGGGTCGGAGCTCGCGGAGGACGCGCAGGTCATCCGCATCGGCTCGCGTCCGCCCGAGCCGGAGGGGCGACGCACGACCACGATCGACGCCCCCGACGTTTACGAGCTGGCCTCCGAGATCGACCGCTTCCACGCGGTCGCATCGGGCGAGCCCTCCGACGACGTGATCATCGCGAGCGGCGAGCGCGCCGAGTACGCGATGCCGGCCGCCGCCATGGCTGCACGCTCCGAGGACGCGGTCCTGTTCGCTACGCAGGATGAGCTGCCCGCGCCCACAGCCGACGCGCTCCGCCGGCACGAGAAGCCGGACGTGTTCATCCTGGGGCCGGACTCGGTGATCGGCACCGAGGTGGAGCGCGACCTGCGCCCGCTCGCCCGCCGCATCCAGCGAATCGAGGGGGCGACCCCGGTCCAGAACGCGATCGAGTTCGCGCGCTTCCAGTCGGGCAGCTTCGGCTGGGGCGCCGAGGTTCCGGGCCAGAACTTCACGATCGCATCGACCGCGCGCCCACTCGACGCGGTGGGCGCGGCGTCGCTCGGCACGAACGGGATCTTCGCGCCGCTGCTCCTCACCGACGACGCGGAGACCCTGCCGCGCTCACTAGAGAGCTACCTGCTCGACGTGCAGCCGGGCTTCGAGACGGATCCGCGCCTCAGCGTCTTCAACCACGTCTGGATCCTGGGCGACGAGGATGTGATCTCCGTCGAACAGCAGGGCCGGCTCGACGAGATCACCGCGCTCATCCCGGTCCAGATCGACGAGCCGTAGCGGCCCGGCTGGATACGCTCCCGGCCGTGAGCGAGTTCGAGCGCAGCGAGCGCATGGCGCGCGAGCCGACCGTCGAGGACGTGCGGCAGCTGATGGGCGCCTCCGCGCCGCACTTCGCGCTCCAGATCCGCAACCGGATCCGCAACCTCGTGGGCGTCCTACCGGAGGACCACCCGGCGCGAATCGAGGGCGAGCGCGAGATGGCGCGGCTCGAGCGGCTGGCCGTCGAGGGCGAACACCGCGGCGCGTCCGTGCCCGGTGAGCGCGAGCTGCCGAGCATCCGCCGCGCCTGACGTGAGCGGGGTCGACCGGGCGCGCGCCCTCCTCACCGACGAGCTTCGAGCCGCCGAGCTGCCGAGCCCGGACGGCTACGTCGACCTGCTCCCGCCGGAGGGTCTCCCCTCGACCGGGATCACGCAGAACCTGATGCTCAGCCGGGCCGTGCCGGAGATCTACGAGCGCTGGTGGCGCCCGGCGCTCGGCCGCGTCGCGAAGGGCGTCTTCGGACCCGGCATGGCCGAGGAGCGACGGATCGCCCGCCTCCTGCTCGGCCTCGTGCCCGGCGACGGCGTGCTCGATATCGCCTGTGGCACCGGGAACTTCACGCGGAACTTCGCCCACGCCGTGGGCCCGACCGGGGTCGTCGTGGGCTTGGACGCCTCACCCACGATGCTGCGCCGCGCCGTCCAGGACACCGGCGGGATCGAGCACGTCGCCTACGTGCGCGGCGATGCCCAGGACCTTCCGTTCCGCGACCAGAGCTTCGACGCCGTCTGCTGCTTCGCCGCCCTCCACCTGTTCGCGGACCCGATGCGCGCGCTCGACTCCGTCGTGCGGATCCTCACGCCGGGCGGGCGCGTGGCGATCTTCACCTCGTGCCGCGGCCGCTCGGCGCCCATGCGCACCTGGGAGTCGGTCATGCAGCGCCAGAGCGGGATGCGGATGTTCGAGCGCGACGAGATCACGGACGCGCTCGCCGAGCGCGGCTTCGAGGGGATCGAGCAGCGCGTGGCCGGGGTGACGCAGTTCGTGGGCGGCCGGCTGGCCGGCTAGCGATCCGGCCGGGACGGCCTCAGGCGGTTGCGGCCGCCGTGCGCGCCATCGCGAGGTCCGCAACGCGGTCCCGGTGCTGGCGCGCCGTGCCGAAGAGGTGCCCGTCCGTCTTCGCGCGCTTCAGGAAGAAGTGGAGGTCGTGCTCCCAGGTGAACCCGATCCCGCCGTGGACCTGTAGCGCCGATGCGCTCACCCTCCAGCCGGCGTCCGACGCATAGGCCTTCGCAGCCGACGCCGCGAGGGACAGCTCCTCGGGCTCCGCATCGGCCGCATAGGCAGCGAAGTAGGTGAGCGCCCGCGCCGACTCGACCTCCATCAGCATCTGCGCGCAGCGGTGCGAGACCGCCTGGTAGGCACCGATCGGCCGCTCGAACTGCTTGCGCTCCTTCGCGTAGTCGACCGCCATCTCCATCGTCCGCTGCGCCAGCCCGGTCAGCTCGGCGGACAACGCGGTCGCGATCCGGTCGAGGCCCGCCTGCACATCACCCTCGAGCGGTTCGCCTCCCTCGGCCGAGACGCTCGCGAACCTCCGCGTCGAGTCGATCGTGTCGACCTTCTGAACGTCGGCCGCGGACCGCTCGACCACGCTCGCCCGGTCGCAGTCGAACAGCACGATCAGCGCGGCGTCCTCTGCGTCCGAGACGAGCGGCGCGCTGCCGTTCTTGATCTCGCCGACCGTCCCAGGCTGCTCGCCGCTCGCGATCCCGGGGAGCCACTTGCGCTTCTGATCCTCGCTGCCGGCGTGCTGGATCAGCAGGCCGGCTGCCGCGTTCGAGAAGAACGGTGACGGCGCGAGCGCGTACCCCATCTCCTCCATCAGGATCGCGAGCTCGACCACGCCGAGGCCCTGGCCCTCGAACTCCTCGTCGATGAAGATGCCGGCCCAGCCGAGCTCGCGCATCTCGTCCCAGATCGCCGAGTCGTACTCGCCGCCTTCGGCCAGCTCGCGCAGCTTGTCGGCCTTGAACCGCGCGGCCAGGAACTCCTTCGCGGTGCTCTTGATCGTGCGCTGGTCGTCGGTGAAGTCGAAGTTCATGTCCTCACCGGAGCTTTGGCATGCCGAGAACCCGCTCGGCGATGATGTTGCGGAGGATCTCGGTGGTGCCGCCCTCGATCGAGTTCGCGCGGGCGCGCAGGAAGCGGTAGGTCCAGGCCTCGTCGATGATCGGGGCCTCGTGGCCGCGGATCTCCATCGCGGCCTCCGTGAGGGACTGGTTGATGTCGGACCACGCCCACTTGCCGAGCGAGCCCTCGGGCCCGGGCTGGCCCGTCTTCATGATCCCCGTGAGGCCGCGGTAGGCGTTGATCCGCAGGGCCTCGACCTCCATGTGGAGCTGCGCGATCCGCTGGCGGGTGACGGGATCCTCGTCCAGGCCGTTCTCGCGCGCCACCTCGATCAGGTCGTTCAGGTCCCGCCGCACCTGCGCCATGGCGCCGAAGGCCAGGCCCGAGCGCTCGTTCATCAGCGTGGTGATGGCCACCATCCAGCCGTTGCCAACGCCCCCGATGACGTTCTCGTCGGGGATCCGCGCCTCCTCCAGGAAGAGCTCGTTGAACTCGGCCTGTCCGGTGATCTGGCGGAGCGGGCGAACCTGCACCGCGTCCTGCTCCATGTCCATCAGGAAGTAGGTGAGGCCCTTGTGCTTGGGCACGTCGGGGTCGGTGCGCGCGACGAGCATGCACCACTTCGAGTGGTGCGCGAAGGTCGTCCACACCTTCTGGCCGGTCACGACCCAGTCGCCGTTGTCCTTGACGGCCTTGGTCTTGAGCGACGCCAGGTCCGAGCCGGAGTCGGGCTCCGAGAACCCCTGGCACCAGATCTCCTCACCGGAGAGGATCGGCTGGATGAAGCGCTCCTTCTGCTCCTCCGTCCCGTGCCCGATGACGGTGGGCCCCCCCATGGCGAGGCCGAGCACGTTCGCCGGCGACGGCGCGCGCGCCCGCACCATCTCGGCGCTGTAGATCGCCTGCTCGATCAGCGAGGCGCCGCGGCCGCCGTACTCCTTCGGCCATGAGACGCCGGCCCAGCCGGCCTCGTGCAGCTTCGTCTGCCACTCGCGGCGAAAAGCGAAGGCCTCTTCCTCGTCGCCCTTCGGCTCCTCGCCGGGGTGGTGGGTCTCGAGCCACGTGCGCAGCTCGTCCCGGAAGGCCTCCTCGTCGGGTGAGAGCGTGAGATCCATCAGTAGGACTTGGGCAGCCCGAGCGAGTGCTCGGCCACGTAGTTGAGGATCATCTCACGCGACACCGGGGCGGTGCGCGCGATCCGCACGCCCCACCAGAGCTGGGCCACGCCGTACTCGAGGGCGAAGCCGTTTCCGCCGTGCGTCTGGATCGCCTGGTCGACGCACTTGATCCCGGCTTCCGCTGCGGCGTACTTCGCCATGTTCGCCGCCTCGCCGGCGCCCTTCGCGCCGGCGTCGTACAGCGCCGCGGCCTTCTGCGCCATGAGGCGCGCCAGCTCCAGCTCGATCTTCGCCTCGGCCAGCGGGTGGGCCACGCCCTGGTGCGTCCCGATCGGGGCCGACCAGACCGTTCGCTCACGCGCGTACTGCGCCGCCTTGTCGAGTGCGTATCGGCCTAGCCCGAGCGCCAGCGAGGCGCCCATGATCCGCTCGGGGTTGAGCCCGTCGAAGATGGCACCGAGACCGCCGTTGTAGCCGCCGATCAGCCGGTCCTCCTCCAGCTCGACCTTGTCGAAGAAGAGCGTCCACTGCTTGTCCGCGCCCTGGTTGACCATCGGGATCTCCTGGCGAGTGAACCCGGGCGCATCCACGTCCACGATGCAGAACGACGGCAGGCCGAGCTGCCCGTCGTCCAGCCGGCCGCGCGCCACGACCGCCACGTACTCGGCGTCCTCGACGCCCGAGATGAAGACCTTCTGCCCGCTCAGCAGGAACTTCCCGTTCTCGCGCGTCAGGGTCGTCGAGATGTTGTGCGAGTTCGTGCCCGCGTCGGGTTCGGTGATTGCGAATGCGACCTTCGTCGTCCCGGCCGCGATCGGGCGGACGAAGCGTTCCCGCTGCTCCTCGGTCCCGTGCCTGGCGATGATCGACCCGACGATCGCCGGGGATACGACGATCAGGAGGAGCGGCGTCCCGTTCGCCGCCAATTCCTCGCCCACCGCGAACAGGCCGCTCATCCCGAGGCCCCCTCCGCCCAGCTCCTCCGGCAGGTTGACGCCCAGGTAGCCGCGGCTCGCGAGCGCGTCCCAGAGTTCCGTCGGGGGCTCGCCCGCCATCGCCTGCTCACGGATGTACTCGGGCCCGAAGCTCGAGGCGATGCCGCGAACGGCCTCGCGCAGCATCTGCTCCTCGTGGCTCGGCTGAAGGTCGAGCGTTACCGGAGCAGGAAGGGTCGCCATCGCGGGCCGGGACTTTACATCGGCAGGAGCACCGGCCCCTCTGCTGGACGCGCGTACAGATAGCCCTGGCCGTACCGGCAGCCGAGCGCCATCAGCTTGTGCGCGTCCTCTGGCACCTCGATCCCCTCGGCGAGCACGCTCAGCTCCAGCGTGTCCGCCAGCGCCATCACGGTCGCGACCACGCGCTGCTTGCGTGTCTCGCGCGCGACACCGTCCACGAGCGAACGGTCGATCTTCAGGATGTCCACCGGAAAGCGCTCGAGGTAGCCGAGCGAGGCGTACCCCACGCCGAAGTCGTCGATGGCGATCGCGACGCCCAGCGACTTCAGCCGCTTCAGCACGCTGCCCGCCCGCGCCCCGTGCGAGACGACGGCGCCCTCGGTGACCTCGAGGCAGAGCCGGCTCGGATCGATCCCAGTCTCCGCGAGGGCGGCGGCCGTGGCATCGACGACGTCGCCGCGCGCGAGCTGCCGCGGCGACAGGTTGACGGCGAGCTGCACGTCGGGCGCGAGGGCCTCCGTGTCTCGCCAGGCCGCGAACTCCCGGCACGCCTCCGCGAGGACCCACCGACCGAGGCCGTGGATCATCCCCGTGTCCTCCGCCACGCGGATGAACTCGGCTGCCGCGATCGTCCCGCGCTCCGGGTGCTCCCAGCGCGCGAGCGCCTCGAGCCCCGTCATCCGGCCCGTCGCCAGCTCCACCTGCGGCTGGTAGGCGATCCGGAGCTGTTCCTCCTCGAGCGCCGTCCGAAGCTCACTCTCTATCTCCCGCCGCCGAGCGGTCCGCGCCCGAAGCGAATGCCCGAACACCTCGTAGCACGCCCCTCCGCGCTCCTTCGCGCGGTACATCGCCATGTCGGCCTCGTGGATGAGCACGTCGGGGTCGGCGTCGCGGTCGAAGGTGAACGTGACGCCGATGCTGCACGTCAGCGTGACCTCGCGCCCCGCGATGTCGAACGGCTCGCCGACGATCTGGGTCAGGCGCTGCGCCACCTCGACCGCGTCGTGGCGGTGGTCGAGCGTCGCCGACAGCGCCGTGAACTCGTCGCCGCCGAATCGCGAGACGCTGTCGCCGGCCCGCATCGCCTGCTGCAGGCGGTCGGCCACCTCCACGAGCAACCGATCGCCCGCGGCGTGGCCCATGCTGTCGTTGGCGAGCTTGAACCCGTCGAGATCGATGAACAGGACGCCGACGCCCGTTGTCGTGCGACCGATCCCCGCGAGTGCCTGGCTGCACCGGTCGCGAAAGAGCGTCCGGTTCGGCAGCGCCGTGAGCGGGTCGTGGAGCGCCTGGTGCGCGAGCTGCGCCCGCTTTCGCTCCATCGCGTACAGCACCGAGCGCCGTAGCGGCTCCGGCTCGATGTCTCCCTTGTACAGGTAGTCCTGCACACCGGCCTTCATGGCGTCGAGCGCCAGGCTGCCGTTCTCCATCCCGGTCAGGACGACGATCGGCGAGTCGGGCGCGAGTGATTGAAGCGCCTCGACCGCCTCCAGCCGGTCCGTCCCGGGCAACAGGAGGTCGAGCAGGATGCAGCCGTAGCCGACGCCGTGCTGGATGTTCGCGACCGCGTCACCGAGAGTGGTCACGCGGTCGGCGGCGAACTCGCTCCCGAGCATGTGCTCGATCAGCTCGCCATAGCGTTGATTGTCCTCGACAACGAGGACGCGGACTGGATCCGTTCCTGGGCTCATTTCTCCTCCGTGAGTCCGAGTTCCCAGATATGTGCACAGCACGGCCGTCGCTCGACGGATGTACTAGTGCGAACATCACAACGTGCGAGCGGGTCTATTTCTTGCGTACTGGCCGTGGTTCTCTTTCGAGGAGCAGCTGGAGCTCGCCCGGCAGGCGGATGAGATGGGTCTCGACTCGGTCTGGGTCTCCGAGGCGTGGGGCCAGGACGCGGCGTCCGTACTGGGCCGCCTGAGCGCCGTCACCGAGCGCGTCGCGCTCGGCTCGGGCCTGTTCCAGATCCCCGGCCGCAGCCCGGCGATGACGGCCATGACCGCCGCAACCCTCGACGTCATGTCAGGCGGGCGCTTCCGGCTCGGGCTCGGGGTCTCGGGGCCACAGGTCAGCGATGGCTGGCACGGCGTGGATTTCTCGCGCCCCGTCGCACGCACGCGCGAGTACGTGGAGATCGTGCGCGCCGCGCTCGCCCGCGAAGCGCCGCTCGAGTACGAGGGGCGCGAGTTTCGCCTGCCGATCGCCGACGGCACGGGGCTCGGCAAGCCGCTGAAGCTCCTCGCCAAGCCGGTCCAGCGGCCGATCCCGATCTACCTCGGCGCGGTGGGGCCCCGCGCGGTCGAGCAGACCGCCGAGATCGCCGACGGCTGGCTGCCGTTCGGGTTCGACCCCGCGCGCGCCGACGAGCTGCTCGCCCCCATCCGCGCCTCCGGCCGCGCGATCGACGTGGCGCCGGTAGTGATGGTCTGCGTCGACGACGACCGCGCACGGGCACGCGACCTCGCCCGGCCGTGGCTCACGATCTACATGGGCGGGATGGGCGCGAAGGGGAAGAACTTCTACGTCGAGGCGGCCGAGCGAGCCGGGTTCGGCGACTCTGCCCGCGAGGTGCAGCGCCTCTTCATGGAGGGCGACCGGGCCGGCGCGGCTGCGGCGCTCAGCGACGAGCTGATCGAGTCGAATGCGATCTGCACGGACATGGCCGGGTTGCCGGACCGGATCGCCGAGTTCGAACAGGCCGGCGTGAACACATTGCTCGCCATGCCGTTCGGCGACCGGCCCGCGATCGTGCGGACGCTCGCCGAGGCGCGCGCCTAGCGGCGCCCGCGCTTCCGCTTCTTCGGCTTCGGCTTCGGCTTAATCTTGGCCCGGTCCGCCGGCCCGATCACGCCCTCGCGCGTGACGCCGTGGACGTTCACGCGGGCGCTGTCGATCCCCGGGAAGTTGCGGATGCGCACGCGCGTGCGGCGCGACGGGATCGTGAGCTGGCGGCCATCGCGGAGGACGGCGCGGACGATGTAGCTGTGCGCTCGCGCCGCACGGCGCCAGCGCACCACCAGCCGGTTGCCGCGCCGGTTCAGCCGGACCCGCTTCGGACGGGCCGGGCGGATCAGGCCGGGCGCCTTGTAGGTGGCCACCGCGAGGCGGTCGCGCGGAAGGCCGTTCTGGTCGACCAGCGCGAGGATGCGGCGCTTGCCGCGGGCGCCGTTCGCCGGAGTGAACTTGATCGAGCCGGCGCGGCCCTTGGCGCGGCCGATCGGCTCGTACGCCCCCCGGCCCTCCTCCACGAAACGGACGACCTGGCCCGGGATCTGCCGGACGGTGTAGTCGAGCGTCCGCTTCAAACCGCGCCCGCGCACCTTTGCCTTGACGCGCGGCGCAGGGATCCCGTCCGCCGTCCGCAGTGCCGTGATGGGCACCGAGCCGTCCTGCGGCGTGACCGTCCACGTGCCCTTCTGCGGCGCGCGCAGCACCGCGATCGTCGTGTCGTCGGCCGGGTCGGCCACCAGCAGGCCGACCTCCGTGTTGACGGGCTGGCTCTGATCCGCCGGGGTGGCGATTGTCTGCCCGTCCGGCCCCGTGATCGTGACGCGCGGCGGTGCGCCCTGGCCGATGACCTCGACCCCCGCGAGCGGCATGCCGCCGTCCAGGCGGAAGGTGCGCGAGCCGTCCTGGGCGACGCGCGCCGACGAGACCGCCTTGTACCCGCTCAGGTCGCAGCCGGCGAACGCGTCGAGCCCGTCGTCCCACTCGTAGACGACCGTGATGGCCGGATCGCCGCCGAGCGCCTCGCCGATCGCGCCGGTGTCGACCGCCAGGCAGATCGCCGCAGCCTTGCTCGACACGATCCAGTCATTCGACGCGCAGATGCCCAGCCCGCAGCCGTCCGCCTCGCCGAACAGGTCGAACTGCTTCGTCTGGAGGTCGGCGCCACCGCCGGCCGCGCCCTTGATGCCGAGCACGCTCGGGTTGCCGATCTCGAACGCGCCGCCGAAGGTGGCCTTGCCGGTCGTCTCGTAGCGGAAGAACGCCGAGCCGACGCCCAGCCCGACCACCTTGCCGGTTCCCTTCAAATCGAAGATGCCCGGCGCCGGCGAGTCCGGGAACGTGTAGCTCACGAGCCCGTTCAGCTCGAGCACCCGCGTCCCGAACAGCTGCCCGAGTCCTGTCAGTCCGAGAAAGCCGCTCAGCTTCGTGGGGTCGGTCTCGATCGCGAACCCGATCTGGCGCAGGAAGACGCTCGTCGCGACCGGGATCCCGGGCGACGGCGGGGTGACGGTGTAGATCCCCTTCGCGTAGTCGAACTCGCCGTCCAGCAGCTGCCATTCGGCATCGATCTCGCCCTTCAGGACCGGCAGCGCGAGCTTCGCCCTGCCGAAGAGCTTGTTCGGGTCGCCGACGTACTCGATCAGCAGGTCCTCGATCGTGGCTATACCGATCCCGATGTTCTTCGCCTGGATGACGAGGTCCGCGAGCTTCAGGCCCGTCTCGACGTGCGCCTCGAGCGTGATGTCACCGGTGATGTCACCCAGGCCGCCCAACCCGCCGAACGGCTCGGGCAGCTCCAGGTGCACCGGCACGGCCACGCCGCCGTTCTTCGTGAGCGTCGGGCTGGTCTTGCCCGATACCGGCAGGCCGAGCAGCTCGATGCCGAAGCTCGCCGTGTCGAACGAGGCCGGGTTGCCCGCCAGGTCCGTGATGGGCCCAACGGCCTGCGGGAGCCGCCATTCGAGCTCCTTGCGGTCGAGCACGATGTTCCCGACCTTCGCGAGCACCTTGCCCTCGGTCCTCAGCGTGCGCGCCTCCTTGTCGATCACCACGGTCGCCTTCGCCGCGGGAGCTGCGGAGCTGCCGAGGGCGCCGGAGGTCTCCAGGTCGATGCCGTTCACGCGCACGTCGCCCTTGCTCCGGTAGCGCTGGGTGCCGGCCTGCTTCTTGAGGCATCCCTCGCGCGCCGCGATGCGCGCGCTCCCGACCTTCAGCTCCAGCACGCACGCGTTGTCCTGCGGAAGGTCCTTCACCGGGCCGGTCGGCCCGAACTGGACCGCCTTGACGGGCCCTTGCCCGTTCTCGTCCCAGACGGCGAAGCCGCCACCGTCGCGCGCCGTGGCGTGGCCGAGGTTGTACAGGCCCCCGTCGTCGTCGTCCGCGAGCACCTCCGCCTTGGCCCACGTCTGCCCGTCCCGCGACATGCGATGGCGCAGTTCGTCGGGCCCGTTCTCCTGCCAGAGGAAGTGAAGGTTCCCGCCACGGTCCTGGAAGAAGTCGGCGAAGATCGGATCGCCGCGCGGAGTGACCGGGCTCGAGGCGCCGAACGCCATCCCGCCCCACCGCGCCATCCGGAACTGCCGGGGGAAGTCTTCGGTCTTGTAGGTCATGAAGACTCCGCGTGGCCCGTCCACCGCCTCGGTCTCGTCGCCCGGGCCGTACTCCTGGAGCGGACCCCAGGATCCGAGGTCGTTGTAGTTACCCGCGCCGCTCCAACGTCGGAAGTAGACGGTGTCGAGGTCCGTCATGACCGTCACCGGCGTGAGCGGGTCGGGAAAAGCCACGTCGCCGTACGCGAACGGGTTGTTGACGCCTGCACCCGCGTCGCCCACGTTCGCGCTCTCGCCCGTGTAGTCATCGAGCGGTGCCGCCTGGAAGAAGGTCCCGCCGGTGACGATGCTCGAGATCACCGAGACCGAGAACTCACCGGGCCCCAGCTCGGCGTCGCCGGACGGTGCCACCGTGCCGATCTTCCGCGGGGCGCCCCAGGAAAGCCCCCCGTCGAGCGACTCGACCACCCAGAGGAGGTCGAGCGACGGCGTCCCGCCGCAACAGCGCTGCGTGATGATCAGGACCCGGCCGTCCCCGGGCAACAGCACGCGCGGGCCCTCGAAGTCGTCTTCCGGAATCGCGATCGTCGCCGGCTTGGTGCACGCGGTGCCGTTGCGCGGCACCTGGCAGTAACGCAGGAGGTCGTCGCCCGGGTTCTCGCTCGAGACGAACGGCCGCTCCTCGTTCCATGCGAAGTGGCCGACGCCGTTCTCGTCCACAGCCACGTGCGGGTCGGCCGCGACGTCGCGGGCATCGAGCGCGAACGGCTTTCCTGCCGCGTGCGCGGCAGCAGGAGCGAACAGGGCCACCAGTAGCCCGATGAGAGCGGCGAGCCTCAAGGCGCGCCGAGTGTTCCACGACGTAGGATCAGACGCAATGGCCGCGCACGAGGAACTGGGCGCCCTCAGCTCGAAGGAGCTGCACGACCGCGCCATCGACCACGCCGTCAGGCACGTCGACATCAAGTTCTTCTGGCGGCTCCTCGAGGCGATTCCCGCCGCGGAGAGCGCGATAGGACGCGATGACGAGGCGGCCCAGGACGTGATGACGCTCCGAGGGCGGCTGAACGACCTCGTCCATTCGGGCGAGGGCGAGCTGGCCGACGCCCTGCGCCCGCTCTACCTCGAGTACCTCTCCGAGCGCAGCTAGTCCGCGTCGTCGACGTGGATCTCGGGACCGATCGACTCGGCGCCCGGGTCCGCGGACTCGGCGACCACCTCGACCTCGGCTTCGACGTGGCCCGTCAGGTCGTCGTCGTCGAGCGCGGCTTCTTCGACGGGGTCGCGGTCGCGTGAGAGCGCCTCGTCTACCGCGACCGCCACTTCGGGACTTTCGTTGCTCGTTGCTCGTTGCTCGTTGCTCGGCTGATCGTGCTCGTTGCTCGGCTGTTGGTCACCGCCGAAGGGCAGCAGGCCGCGCGCCATGCCCGCCGTGCGGCGCACGACGGCCACCGGCAGGGCGATCCCTGCCCGGATGAGCTGCTCGGGGCCGGGCATCAGATCGCTGTGGTGCGGTTCTCCGCGTCCGACTCCTCGACCCGGCCGACGTGGCCCGGGTCGTGGGGCGTCAGCTGGGAGCTCGCATTAACGCCCTCGTCGGGCGCCGGCGACTTGACCGCGCGGCGGCCGAGGAAGATCGCGCCGAGCACGACGAACGCGATCGCCAGCACCACGATCACGCCTGTGAGTGGATCGAATCCCATGGGATCGGCCTACCCGACCCCACGGGATCCGAAAACGCCTTCGTCAGCTCAGACGCGCTGGATGAGCGTCCCCGTGCCCAGGCCGCCGCCGCAGCACATGGTCACGAAGCCGATCTCCTTGTCGGAGCGCTCCATCTCATGCAGGAGCGTCGTGATCAGGCGGGCACCGGTCGAGCCGAGCGGGTGGCCGAGCGCCATCGCGCCGCCGTTCACGTTCACCCGGTCCATGTCCGGGTTGTGGACACGGCGCCAGGCCGCGACGACCGGCGCGAACGCCTCGTTGATCTCGAACAGGTCGATGTCGTCGATCGTCATCCCGTTCCGCTCGAGGATCTTCTTCGTGGCCGGGATCGGCCCCTCGAGCATCTTCACCGGGTCGCAGCCGACGGTCGTCTGGTCCACGATCCGCGCGCGCGGGGTAAGGCCGAGCTCCGCGGCCTTCTCGGGCGTCGTCAGCAGGACGGCGGCCGCACCGTCGGAGATCTGCGACGAGTTGCCGGCGGTGATGACGCCGTCCTCCTTGAAGACGGTCTTCAGCTGGCTCAGCACCTCGAGGCTCGTGTCCGGCCGGATGCCCTGGTCGGTGACGTACGTGTCGCCGTTCACCTGCATGGGGATCATCTCGCGCTCGAAGCGGCCCTCCTCGGTCGCCTGGTGGGCGAGCTGGTGGGAGCGCACCGCGAGCTCGTCGAGCTCCGGCCGCGGGATCTCGTACTCCTCGGCGATCAGCTCGGCGCCGATGCCCTGGCCCTTGATCGGGTAGCGCTCAAGCAGCTCGGGCGTGAACGCGAACCCGAAGTCCTCCTGGGTCTTCATGCTCGCGGCGAACGGGAGCTTGCCCATGTGCTCGACGCCCCCGCCGATCACGACGTCGTGGACGCCGGCGGCCACCTGCGTCGCGGCGAGGTTGACCGCCTGCTGGGCGGAGCCGCACTGGAGGTCGATCGTCGTGGCCGAGGTCTCGATCGGCAGGCCTGCCTGGAGCCAGGCGTTGCGCCCGACGTGCAGGCCCTGCGGGCCGAACTGCATGACGCAGCCGGCGATCACGTTCTCGACCTGGCCGGCGTCGACGCCCGTGCGCTCGATGACCGCGTTGTAGGCGGCACCCAGGAGCTCGTTCGGATGAGTGTCCTTGTAGTAGCCCTTCTCGAGGTGCCCGCGGCCCACCGGCGTGCGGGCCGCCTCGACGATCACGACCTCGCGTCCGGCCTGACGGCCATTGCCATTCATCGCCATTTCGTGTCCCTCCGGCGGCAGTGTGTGGTGGCGGTCGCGGGCATATGCTCCGCGCCCCTATGACCGAAAGGATAGGCATCGTCGGCAGCGGGGCGATCGCCACCGGCATCGCGCGGGCCGCCGCGGAGCACGGTGACGTGGTGCTCTGGGCGCGCTCCGAAGCGTCCGCAGAGCGCGCCAGGGACGCCGTGGAGGCCGAGGTCTACACCGACCTCGACGCTCTCTCGGACCGGTCGCTCGTGATCGAGGCGGTGGTCGAGGACCAGGCGGAGAAGGCGGCCCTCTACGCCCGCCTGCGTCTCGCGGACGATGCCCTCCTCGCCTCCACGACCTCGTCGCTATCGGTCGCCGAGCTGGGCCGCGCGAGCGGCCGTCCTGACCGCTTCGGCGGCCTCCACTTCTTCAACCCCGTGCACCGCATGGAGTTGGTCGAGCTGGCCTTCCCGCCGGAGGCCACCGACGACACGCGCGGACGGCTGCGGGCGTTCTGCGAGCACCTCGACAAGACGCCGATCGAGGTAGCGGACGTGCCGGGGTTCGTCGTCAACCGGCTGCTCTTCCCATACCTGTTCAGCGCCGTCGCGCTGGTGGAGGACGGCATGCCGCCGGAGGCCGTGGACACGTGCATGAAGCTCGGCGCCGGCCATCCGATGGGACCGCTCGCGCTGCTCGATTTCGTGGGCATCGACGTCGCGATCGCGATCGGCGAGTCGATTGGCGCGGAGGTCCCAGGCCGCCTGCGGGAGCTCGCCGCGGCCGGCCGATTCGGCAAGAAGTCAGGCGCCGGCTTCTACGAGTACTGATTGCACAGGGGGCCAGGCCCCGTGTGCAACTACGCCGCTCTCTTACGCGGCGGCGCCGCCCCTGAGGGGCGGGCACTCCGCGCGGCGCGCTTCGCGCTGGCCGTGCGCTTCCCGGAGCTCGGGTGTGGCACGCGCATCCCTGCGGCCAGGTCCCAGACAACGTCGGCCTCGTCGCAGCCCTGCGTCCGGGCGAGCTCGCTGACGCGGTCCCAGGGCAGCTCGGCTTCGGGCAGGTCGTCCCAGCGGGCGAGGTCGAGCGCCTCGTATGCGCCCGTGAGCGACGGGCCCACCTCCCCCTGTGCGGCGATGAGGGCTTTCAGCGCGTCACGCTGCGAGTCCGTCAGCCTGGCGATCCACATACGGCAAGACCTCCCTGGGGGGTGGAGCTGCTTGCCGATCGAAGTTAGCCCCCCTCGCGGACGGACTCCTCGTCGCTCTCGCGGCGCTTTCTTCCGTTGCGCGAATCGGGCTCGTGGTCGCGAATTCGCACGGCCTCGACGCGGTTCTCGCGCACCGCCTCCACCCGCAGCGAGTAGCCATTCGCCCGCACCATGTCGCCGCGCTTCGGGAGCCTCCCGAGCTCACCGAAGACGAAGCCCCCGACCGAGTTGTAGGCCTCGCTGTCGGCCTCCAGCTCGATGCCGTAGTCGACGAGGTCCGTGATCGGCACGTGTCCGCGCACGAACCAGTCGCCGTTCGCCAGCCGCCGCACCGCACCGCCGGCGGGGTCGGTCTCGTCGGTGATCTCGCCGACCACCTCCTCGACGATGTCCTCGACGGTGACGATCCCCTGCGTCCGGCCGTATTCGTCCACGACGACCGCCATCGACGCGCGCTCGCGCTGAAGGTCGGCGAGCAGGTCGTCGAGCGGCTTCGTCTCGGGAACGATCGGGGCGTCCTTGACGAGCGGCTCGACCGAGGCATCGGGCCCCTGGTTCATCAGCACGCGCACGAGCGTGTTCGAGTGCACAAGGCCCTTGATGCGGTCGGTGTTGCCGCCCTCGGTCACGACGAGGCGGGTGTGGCCGGAGGCGACGCAGCGGCGCAGCGCCGTCTCCACGTTCTCCGATGTGTCCACGGTCACGACCGCCGGGATCGGCGTCATCACCTGGCGCGCCTCCTGCTCGTGCAGATGGAAGACGCCGGAGAGCATGCCCGCCTCGCCGGGGTCGAGGACGCCGCCGTGCGCGCTCTGCGCGATCAGCATCTTCAGGTCGTCTGCCGATGAGGCCTCCTCGAGCTCCGCGCGCGGGTCCACACCCACCGCGCGCAGGATCCCGTTCGAGACCGAGTTGAGCAGGGAGACCCCCGGCCGGAAGACGACGTAGAAGAAGTGGAGCGGCCCCGCCGCACGGCGCGCGACCGCCTCCGGATGGACGATCGCGAAGATCTTCGGCACCTGCTCGCCCATCGTGATGTGCGCGCTCGTCGTGATCAGGTATGCGAACCCGAACGAGATGGCGAGCGACAGCCCGTGCGGGATCGAGTCGCCGAGGATCTCCTCGAGGAGCTGCGCGATCGCCGGCTCGCCCAGGAACCCGATCGCGATCGACGCGAGCGTGATGCCGAGCTGGCAGGCCGCGAGGTACGAGTTCATGTCGTCCATCTGGCCGAGGACGCGCCCGGCCTTCCGGTCGCCCTCCTCCTGCGCCTGCTCGAGCTTCGATCGCCGCGAGCGGACGAGCGCGAACTCGGCGGCGACGAAGAACCCGTTCAGCGCGACTAGCAGCACGACCGCCAGAAGCAGCAGGACGTAAGTCATCGGAGGCCCCCGTGGGGGCGGCTACTTCGGGACGAGTCGTCGTCGCTCATGCGGGCGGGCCGGAACGCTAGCACCCAGCTGGCCGGTCACCCGCGGACGACGCGAAGGCCGCCGTCACTACGCGGCACGTAGCGCTCGCCGGGGAACCGGCCCGGCGAGCGGTGCGTGAACCCCGGCGGGCGGGCCGGCAGCCCGAGCTGCTCGGCGCGCGCCGTGAGCTGCGCCGCCGCTCGCTCGGACACGGCGGCGATCGTGAGGGACGGGTTGACGCCCAGTGACGTGGGGATCGCCGAGGAGTCCATGCAGAAGAGCCCCTCGTTGTCGAACGCCTCGCAGCGGTGATCGACGACTCCGAAGTCCTTCGACTCCGCCATCCGGCAGCCGCCCAGCGGGTGCGACGCGTACCCGCCCCGCGTCTCGGTCAGCTTCATGAACCGCGCGAGCCCGCGCCGCTGGACGATCCGCTTCATCGCCGCATCCGCCTGCTCGCGCACGCGCGTCGAGGCCGCCGAGAGGGTGTACTCGAACAGCCCGAGCGCGACCGGCCCCGCGTTCGGCCGGATCGCCCCGCCGCCCGTCGGCGGCACCTCGTAGAAGCGCCCGTCGTGGGTGTCCTCCACCATCGCGAGCAGCTCGATTCGGTTGTTCCACCGCCCGATGGCCCGTTTCTTCTGCAGCCCCCACCACGAGGGGTCGCCCTCCGGGTCGCGGCCGTCGTCGTAGAGGAAGTTCGTGAGCGTGGAGAGGAAGATCTCCTGGAGCGTGAAGCGCGTGCCGTCGTGGCGGTGCGCGCGGCGTCCGTGCCAGAAGTCGTAGGTCATCGTGGTGATCGGGCGGCCCTTGTAGAACTGGCCATAGCCGGGCAACCCCAGCACCTGGCGGATCCGCTTCGGGTCGTACTCGGCGGCGGCCACGTGGTCGCCGTTGATCCCGAGATGGCGCCCCAGCCGGCCCGACAGCGTCGGGAGGGCGTTGCGCGAGCGCATGAGGAGCGGCGGGTTGCCCATCGCCCCCGCCGCGAGGATCAGGACCTTGCATTCGATCTCCTCCTGCGCGCCCGTGGGCTGGCGGCTCGGGTCCTCGCCCTCCCAGTCGAGCACCGACGCGGTCACGATGTAGCGGTAGCCGTCGGCGGTCGAGCGGCGCACGCTCTCGGCCTGGCGCGCGGGCCGGACGACGACACCGGCGTCCTCGGCGGCACCCAGGTAGTTCGTCGTGACCGTGTTCTTCGCGCCGTAGATGCAGCCCGTGTGGCACCACTTGACGTTCTGGCACAGGTCCAGGTCGATCGCGGACGGCACGCGGTCGCAGGTGTGGCCGGCGGCGTTCAGCGTGGCCGCCCACAGCCCGCCCGACTTCGAGACCTGGTTCCAGCGAGGACGCTCGACGCGCAGCGCGCGTTCGGCGCGGCGGTAGTAGCGGTCGAGCGACGCTCGCGAGATCTCGTTCGGCCACAGCCGCCGCCGCGGCCCGTCGTCGGGATGGGTGTCGCGCCGCTCGAAGGTCTCGCTCGGCGCGCGGATGCTGGCCGCGAGGTAGAGGTTGGAGCCGCCGCCGACGCCGTTCGCGACGACGATCTGCGCGCCCGCCCCCTGGGTCGACTGGATCAGGCTGTAGACGTTCGACAGGTGGCCGATGTGCATCGACTGCCTGAAGTCGGTGTGCTTGAACCGCGGGCCGCGCTCGAGCACGAGGATGTTCCCCGGATCGACGTCGGCCGCGGTGTAGAGCTCGGCCAGCCGCCAGGCAGCGATCGAGCCGCCGAAGCCGGAACCGACGATGCAGACGTCGACGCGCTCGGCCATGGCTACGGCAGGGAGCCCTTCTTCGTGAAATCGCGCGCGAGCCTGCGCCCGTAGGAGTAGCGCCGGTAGCCCTGCGGCCGCGCACCGGGGTAGCCCATCACGCGGTAGCCGGCCGCGTTCTTCGACGTGCCGACCTCGTGCACGGCGGCGGCGCAGAAGGCGGTGAACGGAACGGCCGCCCCGGCCTCGTAGAGCACGCGATCGGGGTTGTCGAACGAGAGGGCCCCCAGCAGGACCTCCGTGCGGCCCTCAAAGTCGAGCTGGAGGAAGGGCGCGCCCTGCGCCAGCGAACGGGCGCTCAGCTCAGCGAGGAACGCGGGCGCGAGCGTGTCGAAGCCCGTCAGAGGATGGTGGTACAGGCGCATGACGTCCGCCTCGACCGCCCCCGGCTCCTCGTCCACCCCCGCGATCGCCTGCGGGTGGACCTCGTCGCCCAGCTGCGTCCGCTCGACCTTGCGGCCGGGGATGACCGTGTCGGCGAACGCCTGCATCGTGGCCTCGTCGAGCGGGACGGCGGCATAGGCGGGGTCGGCGAGGATGCGCTCGGCGATGGGGCTGGCGGAGGCGGTCAACGCCGCGGCGCCGAGGACGCTCGTGTCGCGCAGGAAGGCCCGCCGCGACAGCTCCTGGGCGACGAGCCCCCGGATCGGGTCCATGGACTCGAGGCTACCCCGTTCCACCTGCGCGCGGTGCGCCACGATCAGGCACGCTGCGGCGCACGATGGACACCGAAGACTTCGAGAGCGCCGGGCTTCTGGAGGGGCTGGACGAGCCGGCGCGAGAGGCCCGCATCGAGTTGCTGCGCGATCTCGCCGAGCAGGGATTCACGCCCGACGAGCTGGTCGAGGCCGCGCGCGACCAGCGGCTCGCGCTGCTGCCGGTCGACCGCGTCTTCGACCGCGAGGGCGCGAAGTACACCCCCGCCGAGCTGGCCGAGCGGTCGGGGCTCGACGTCGACTTCCTGCGGCGCCTATGGCGCGCGCTCGGCATGGCCGAGGTCGAGGACGACGAGGTCGCCTTCGGGGAGGCCGACCTCGAGGCGGCGACGACCGTCGCCCAGTTCAACGCCGTCGGACTGCCCGAGGACGCGCTCGTGCTCGTCAGCCAGGTCCTCGGCCAGGAGAGCGCCCGGCTGGCCGAGACCCTTCGCGAGATCACGGCCGAGGCGATGCTCGAGGCGGGCATATCCGAGCGGACGCTCGGCTTGCGGTTCGCCCAGGCGGCCGAGCAGCTCGTCCCGATGCTCGCCCCGCTGCGGGGATACATCCTCGACGTCCACCTCCGGGAGCAGGTCAAGACGGACATCGTCAGCCAGGCCGAGCTGCAGACCGGCCGCCTCGAGGGCGCCCGCCACGTGACGGTCTGCTTCGCGGACCTGGTGGGGTTCACGCGGCTCGGCGAGCGGGTGCCACCGGCCGAGCTGAGCCACGCCGGGCGGAGGCTGACCGAGGTCGCTGTCGAGGCGGCAAGGCCGCCCGTCCGGCTGGTGAAGATGGTCGGCGACGGCGCCCTGCTGGTCTCTCCCGAGCCGGAGCCGCTGGTCGAGGCCGGCCTCGAACTGTGCCGGCTCGCCGAGTCCCACGACGACGAGCTGCCGCCGCTGCGCGTCGGCCTGGCCGACGGCCCCGCGATCCCCCAGAGCGGCGACTGGTTCGGCGCGCCGGTCAACCTGGCCAGCCGCGTGACGGAGGTGGCGCGGCCCGGCAGCGTGCTGGTCACGCGCGCGGTGCGCGACGCCGTGCACGACAGCTTCGCCTGGTCATACGCCGGCAAGAAGCGCTTCCGCGGCGTGAGCGGCGAGGTCGCGCTCTACCGGGCGCGACCGAAGGAACCGGTGAGCCCGGCGAAGTAGATCCGCGGCGGCCCGTCACGCTCGTCCTCCCACAGCGCGATCACCCGCTTCCCGGAGCAGCCGACGCGCGGCCGCCATGCGTTGCCGGCCCGGCGGCCGCCGTCGTCCACCCGCAGCGGCTTTCCACTCCGCTTTCCGCCGCGGGCGAGCCGAACGGCGCGGATGTCGTTCTGCCCCCGGCTGGCGTCCTGGAAGACGACGAGCGCGCCGCAGACGTCGGGCGCGAAGGTCGAGACCTGCCGTTTGCCGTACGGGTCCACCTGCACGTTCTTCTCCCCCGGCTCGGACAGGAAGACGTCGTACATCTGGTGCGGCTCGCTTGCGCTGGACGCGCGCTTGCGCCAGTCGGTCCACGCGATCAGGTCACGGCCGGCGGCGATGCTCGCCCGCGGCGTGTCGGCCAGCGATTCGTCGGCCTCCGGCGTGTCGTTCACCACCCGCTGCGGCTGCCACGACTCGCCGCCATCCCTCGAGACGCGGGCGAAGACGTCCCAGTCGTAGTTCAGGAAGTCGATCCACGTGACGAGCACGCGGTCGCCGTGGCTGGCGATGCTCGGGGCCCAGGAGTGGTCCATCTTCGTCGCGAGCGGCGCGGGTGTCCCGGTGTCGAGCCGCTGCGAGGGCGAGGGATCGCCGCGCGCGATGCGGACGTAATACGCGTGCGCCTGCGGCAGGTCGTCCGCGCCGGCCTCGCGCTCGTCGACGAACGCCGCGTGCACGATGTCGCTCGGCCCCTGCGCGAGCGCGGGCTTCCACTGTGCCGCCTGCGCGGGCGCGGAGGGGTCGAGCGCCGAGGCGGGTCCGAACGGGCGGCCGGGGCGCTTCGACCGCGCGAAGTAAGCGCGCGGGCGGCCGCTCGAGTCGTCCACCCAGGCGACCGTCGCGCGGCCCTTCCTCCCCACGGCGACTGCGGGCCACCACTGGTCGGCCTTCCGGTTCGACACGGCCCGCGGCCTCGACCACCGGCGCCCACCGTTTCCGCTGCGGACGACGTAGACCCGGTCGCGCCCTGCGCGGCGCTCCTCGTACGCGGCGACCACCTGGCGACCGCGGACGGCGACCGCCGCGTTTCGCTGCGGTCGCCGCGACCGGGTGAGCGGACGGGACCGCGAGAACGGCGTCCGCGCGAGCTTCCCGCGGTAGCGGCGAAAGCGCGGCTTGCGGTTGACGACGATGTCGCGCCAGAGGACGCCCTCGGTGTGGCCGTCCTCGCATGGGCCCGGCACCTCGGGGTCCGGACACGCGAAGCCCGATCCGGGCGCGAGGCGCTCGCCCGCCTCGCCCAGGCGCCGGCGCCGGTCGTCCATCGGCTCACCGGGCGACAGCGGATCGGGCACGACCCACGGAAGCGTCTCCACCAGGCCGGGGTGTCCCGGCTGCCCGAGGATGGACCCCTTCGGTTCGCGCCCGGTCCGCGGCTTGATCGCGAGGTGCGAAGGCTGGTCGGCGTAGAAGCTGAACACGCCGCCCTCCATCTGCGGGTGGACGAGCGTCTCGATGCTCGGGTGCCTCAGCACGTCGTTGTACCCCGACGCGAGCAGCGTGTCCGCGCTCCACATGCCGGTCGTCCGCGTCAGATCGCCGACGAAGAACTCGGGCTGGAGCAGGAGCTCCGTATGGCGCTGATCGATCTTCTGGAGCACGTCCGGCATCCACGCCGGCTTCGAGATGACGAACGCGAACCGCCCCACGGGCGTGTCCACCGGCACGGAGTCGGAGTCGCTGACCGCGCCCGGCACGAGATCCAGGCCGAGGGCGCTCTCGTCGGGCCCGAGCTCGGTCGGCGTGATGTAGCTCTTCACCCGCTTGGCGAAGATCCGGCCGTCCGGGCCGAAGACGAACGCGACCACCGACGGGTCGGGCGACGTGGCCTCGTACGCGTAGCTCCGCTGCGGCTCGAACGGGTCGCGCAGCTGCATCACCTTCGCGGGGTTCTCCTCCGCGCACTCCTCGCCCGTGGGCGGCGGGACGAATGCGGCCTTGCTCGTGCAGACGATCCGCCACTCGGTGACCATGTCACCCACGGTCGCGAGCCACACGTCGTAGCGATCGGCCATCTCGGCGAAGGGCTCGATGAAGGTGCGGCCGAAGGTGTCGGTCATCGCGATCGTGAGGAGCCGGGTGAACGGAACGCGCGCGGGAAGGTCCGGGTAGCGCGCGCCGTAGTAGTCCATCTCCTTCGCGTAGATCCCTGCGAGCGCGACGATCGAGCCTTCGAGCGAGCCCGACTCGCGCGCGGCCTGGGCGCGCGGCCCGGTGAGCGCCGCGAACAGACCGACCGACTCGGGCCACACGACGAGGTCGGAGCCGGTGCGGTGGGAGGCCATGTCGTCGGCCCCCTGCACGATCACCGGGTTCCCCGGCCCGCGCTCCGACTTGTCGGCCAGCGCGAAGAGGTAGTCGCGGTAGGTCTGGCGGCTCTCGAGCCAGCGCATGTTGAGCTTCGCGCCCATCGCGAAGACCCGGACCTCGGTGTTCGCAGGCGGAGCACCCGCCGCAAGCGCGGGCGCGGCGGCCAGCGCTAGCAGCGCGCTAAGCCAGGGGATCGAGTTTCGCCGCAAGCTCGAAGTCGTTCGTCGTGAGCCCGCCCTCGGAGTGCGTCGAGAGCGAAACCGTGACCTTGTTCCACGAAATGGACAGGTCGGGATGGTGGTTCATGTCCTCCGCGACCGGCGTCAGCCGGTTCACGAAGTCCACCGAGCCCACGAAGTCCTTGAACTCGAACGTGCGGACGATCGCATCGCCCTCGCGGCCCCAACCGTCGAGCTGGTCGAGCCGCTCCTTAATCTGTTGATCGTCCATGCGCATCGCGAGCCTAGTCCCGTCCGCCACCGAGACGCTGTTCGCGCTGGGACTCGGTCCTGACGTCGTCGGGGTCACGCACGAGTGCGATTATCCGCCAGACGCGGCGGAGCTGCCACATCTGACGCGGACGGTCATCCCGGAGGGGCTGTCGAGCGAGGAGATCGACGCGGCGGTCCGCGAGCGGACGGAGCGGGGCGAGCACCTGTACGAGCTCGATGCCGAGCGCCTGCACGAGCTCGCGCCCGACCTGATCGTGACCCAGGCGCTGTGCGAGGTCTGCGCCGTCTCGTTCGACGACGTGCGCGCCGTCGCGGAAGAGATGGAGTCGCAGCCGCAGGTGCTCGCACTCGACCCCACGACCCTCGGCGAGGTGCTGAGCGACGTGCGCCGGCTGGCCGAGGCGACCGACGACGAGGGGGCGGCCGACGAGCTGCTGGACGACGCCGCCGACCGCATCGACGCCGTCCGCGGACGGCTCGCTGACGCGCCGATCGTGCCCGTGGTCGCGCTCGAGTGGCTGGCGCCGCCGTACATCGCCGGGCACTGGGTGCCCCAGCTTGTCGAGCTGGCGGGCGGCGTGGATTCGCTCGGACTGCCGGGCGAGCGCTCCCGCACCGCGGGCTGGGACGAGGTCCGCGCCGCCGAGCCGCAGGTCGTCGTCGTCATGCCCTGCGGCCTCGACGTGCGCGCGTCGGCCGACGAGGCGCTCGACCACCACGCGCGCCTCGCAGAGCTCGGCGCCGAGCGGGTCGTCGCCGTGGACGCGACCTCGTACTTCTCGCGGCCGTCGCCGCGGCTCGTCGACGGGCTCGAGATCCTCGCCCACGCGCTCCACCCGAACCGTGCACCGGATCTCCACCCGGGCGCGGCGATCGTGGTGGGCTAGGTCCGCCGTTCCCGCGGACAGCGTCTCGCGCCGGGCACCGGGCGCGGGGTGCGGTCGCCCGCGGTCCAGCGCCCGAGCGGCGCGAAGCGGTTGCCGTCCCATGCCGCGGCCACGTTGCCCGAGCGCGAGCGGCTGGAGAGCGAGCCCGCCGTCACGGGCCGGCCGCCGCTATCGAGCCAGGCGACCCGCATGTCGGCCGTGTAGAAGACGCTGACCTCCTCCTGGGACTCGAGTCCCAGCCGGCGCACGTCGGCCGCGTGGCGGAATCCGCCGAAGGCGGTGTTGAAGGACGCCGGGCCCGCGAACACGTGAACGCCGTCCTGGCTGAACTCGTCGAGCTCCATGCTGAACTGACCGGCGCTCAGGTCGCCGGTCAGGCGCAGCCGAACGCTGCCGCCGTGCGGAGACGCCACGATCCGGTCGACCGACCGCCGCGGCGCGGTGCCGAGCGCCTGAGAACCGGGCGGCGAGGGGGTCGGCTCGATCACGGCCGGGGTCGGCACCGATCGCGCCGACCGCCGGTACAGGATCACGTTCGTCCCGGCGGCCGAGACCATCGCTGCCGCCAGCTCGGTGCCGTCCGGCGACATCGAGCACGCGGTCAGGCGGTAGCCGCCGTCCGGGACCCCGCCGTTCAGCCGTTTCGCGAATGTGCGGCCCTTTCCCACCATGCGCCCGTGGAGGCCGTGGAGCGGGTCGAGCGCGAACAGATCGCCGTTCCCGATCGGAGCGAGCCGCCGGCGCGCGAGCTGGTCGTGGAGCGTCGGCGTCGCGACGAAGCCGAGGAACGGCGGAAGCATGGGTCCGCTTACGAGCGTGAGGAACCCCGGCTCGCGCGCCCGCGTCGTGCTCGTGTAGAGCACCTGGTCGTCGGGTGCGATCACGGCGCCCTCGGCAACCCCCTCGTCGTAGGAGACGCGCCTCCGCCGGCCCGTCTTCAGGTCCATGTAGTGGACGCTCACGTTGAGCATCCCGGTCCCTCGGTCGGACGCGAAGTACAGCCGCCGGCCGTCCGCGCTGAATCCCCGGGTCTCGTAGTAGGCCAACCCGAAGAGCAACCGGTCGAAGTTCGCCTCGGTCGCCGGGTCGACCGGCAGCAGGTTGCGCGGGTCGGCCAGCTCCGAGCCCGTCCAGTCCGCGAGGCAGAGCTGGTGCTGGAAGCGGTTCGTGTACGTGAACGCGACCTTCTTGCCGTCGGGTGAGAAGCAGGCCGCCCGCGCAGAGTCGGGATGGTCCGGCAAGAGGCGCGTCATCCCCGCGAGGGTGACCAGGTGCAGGTGGGGAACGCCGTCGTCCGCGGCCGGGCCGCTCGCGATCAGCGCGCCTCCGGCCGGATGCCATGCACTGCCCGAGAGCGTGAACCCGGGGGGCGTGACCGTCGTGCGGCCCCCGCCGTCGCGGCTCAGGATCTCGATGCCGTGCGGTGTCTCGAGCGCGAGGTGGCGCCCGTCGGGTGCGAACGCGGCGAATGCGCTCTCGCCGATCACCTCCCTGGGCCGGAACCGATCGCCGGCCGGCAGGCAGTGCACGGATTCGCGCGGTGTGCGTCGCCGCACCGCGGCGAGCGCGTCCGGGAAGGGCACGGCCAGGGCGGCGCCGCCGACGGCGCCCCGGACCAGCAGCTCGCGTCGGGAGAGGTTCTGGCTCAAGTGCGAGTCAGACTAGGAGGTGTGGCCGTGAAGACCGTCCTGTTTCTGCACTCGTCCGCGGACCGGTACGGCTCGGACCGCGTCCTGGTCACGCTCGCGTCCGGCCTCGACAGGAGCCGCTTCACCCCGGTCGCAGTGCTTCCGGAGCGCGGCGAACTCGCGGGCCTGCTCGAGGAGGCCGGCGTCGAGACCGCCGTCGCGGACCTGGCAGTTCTCCGCCGCGCGGAGCTGGGACCGCGCGGCGTTTGGAGGCTTCTCCGCGGCGACGAGAGCAAGCTCGAAACGATCGCGCGCGAGCGCCGCCCGGCGCTTGTCCACTCCAACACCTCGGTGATCCTGTCCGGCCACCGGCTGGCGGACGAGCTAGGCGTTCCGCACGTGCTGCACGTGCGCGAGCTGTACCCGCGCGTTCCGCTCGCGTGGCAGCTCTGGCGCCGGCGGTTGCTGCGCGCCGATCGCGTGGTGTGCGTGTCGGAGGCGGTCGCCGACCAGTTCGGCAAATCGTCGAAGGCCATCGTCGTCTACGACGGGCTGACGCGGGAGCCGAGCCGCGGCGACCGGAACCGCGCGCGGGCGCAGCTCGGCCTCGAGCAGGACAGCTTCGTCGTGGCGCTCCTCGGGCGGATCAGCGCCTGGAAGGGGCAGGACGTCCTGGCCCGAGCGCTGGCCGAGCCCCCGCTCGCCGAGAGGCCGGTGGTTGCCCTGATCGCCGGTTCTCCGTGGCCCGGGGCCGAGGCTCCCCTGCGGGAGCTCGAGCGCCTGAAGGCCGACCTTGCCCTCGGCGGCCGCCTGCGCCTGATCGGCTTCCGCGACGACGTCGAGACGATCCTCGCCGCGGCGGACGCCGTCACCGTGCCGTCGACCCGGCCCGAGCCCTTCGGCCTGGTCGCACTCGAGGCCGCTGCCCAGGGACTGCCCGTGGTTGCCGCCGCGCACGGAGGGCTGCCCGAGATCATCCGCCACGAGGAGACGGGGTTGTTGGTCGAGCCCGGCAGCCCGGCCGCGCTCGCCGCGGCGCTTCGGCGCCTGGCCGACGAGCCGCGGGCGGCGGCCGCCATGGGTGCGGCCGCGGCCGCGGATGTGACGGCAAGATTTCGTTCCGGGGACGCCGTGGCCGCGCTGCAGCGCCACTACGACGAGCTTCTGCGCTAGCCCGCCAGGACGACGCTGCCGAGGATGGAAGCGACACCCACGGCGACCGCGAGCAGGGTGGCCACCGCCTGCGGCAGGCGAATCCGGTCTCTCAGGTCGAACATCAACGCGGCGGCGAGCGCGCCCCCGACGAGCCCGCCCAGGTGGCCGCCGATCGAGATCCCCGGGATGGCGAACGTGAACACCAGGTTCAGCCCGAGCCAGAGACCGAGGCCGCTCTCCATCGGGTTGATGCCGCGATGGCGCATCACGACGATCGCGGCCCCCATCAGGCCGAAGATCGCACCCGAGGCGCCGACGGTCAGCGCGTCCGGCTCGACGAGGAGGGCGCCGAACGAGCCCGTGAGCAGCGAGACGAAGTAGATGACGGCGAACCGAAGGCGACCGACGGCCGGCTCGAGCATCGACCCGAGCACGTACAGCGCGAAGGCGTTGAACATCAGGTGGAGCAGCCCGGCATGCAGGAAGCCGCTCGTGAGCAGTCGCCAGACCTCGCCGTCGGCGATCGCGTCCCGCGACACGGCGCCGTCGAGGATCAGCTCGGAGCCGCCGAAGCTCGAACCGCCCCCTGTGGCCGCACCCCCGCTGAGCAACGCGCCCAGCTGGACCAGCACCATGATCCCCAGCAGGACGTAGGTGAGCACCGGGTCGTCCGGGCGCGCGGCCGCCACGGTGCGCACGCGCGTGCGCTCGCCGGCGCACTCCGGGCAGCGCATCCCGACCGAGGTGGACGTCATGCACTCGGGGCAGATCGGGCGGCCGCAATTCGAGCACGAAACCCCCGTCTCGCGGTCCGGATGCCGGTAGCACACGTCCATCCGGCGGACGATAGCCTCCGTCCTCTTGACGAAGCGGTTGATGATCGCGGTCGCGCTGACTGGCCTCATCGCGACGGGCGGGGGCCCATCGGGATCCGCTTCGAGCGGCCCGAGCGCCGTTCTGGCGCAGACGCCGCCGAAGTTCAAGCTCGCGGTCGCGAGCACGAGTCAGCGGCGCATGCTCGCGAAGCGCAAGGTGGCCGTGAGGATCCGCAGCGGCCGCGGCGGCAGGTACCGGGTGTTCGCCTCGGCCCGCCGGCGTCCCGGCGGGCGGCGGCCGCGGGTCGTCATCACACGCGCGCGCGCCGTGACTCTGGCACCCGGGCGCGAGCGCGTTGTCCGACTGCGGCTGGTCCGCTCGGGGCGGCGCGAGCTCAGAGGGTGCGCCCGCCGCAGGCTGTTCGCGAACGCCGTCAGGCTGCGAGGCGAGAACCGGCGGCCCGGCCGCCTCGTGCGCCGCGGGAAGAAGCTGCGCAGGACCGGCTCGCACTGCGCGCCCGGGAATACGCCGTCGCCACCCCCGTCTGAGGAGCCCCCGCGCGAGCAGCCGCCGATCGACTTCGAGGCCCGCAACGCCGACCGCTGCGACCACACCGATACCGCGCTCTGCATGCTCCCCTGGCCGAACGATCACTTCACGGTCCGCGACACGACGACCGACACAGGCCGGCGGCTCGGCCTGAAGCTCGGGTCGATGCCCCGCAACGTGGCGGGCAAGCCGATCGCCCCCGGCCCCTACAACCGAAACGACGGCTTCAGCCCCGGCTCCCTGATCGTGACGAAGGTGCCGGGTCTCGAGACGCCGGCAGCGTTCCAGGAGACCGGCGCCGTGCCGATCGAGCACATGGCGCGCGCATTCGGCGCGCGCCAGCCGGTGGTCGTGATCAACGCAGAAACCCGCGAGCGCCACCTGATCTGGGCCGAGATCGACTCGTCCGCGTCCTCGCCCGCTGACAGGACCCTCCTGATCCGGCCGGGCGTGAACTTCGAGGAGGGGACGCGCTACATCGTCGCCCTGCGCGACCTGAAGGACGAGGACGGCCGAACGCTCGGGACGCCACGCGGCTTCCGCGTCTACCGCGACCGAGTGCTCACGACGAACGACGACGTCGAGGCGCGGCGCGGGCACTTCGAGTCGATCTTCCAGACGCTCGCCGAGGCCGGGATCGACCGCGACTCGCTGTACCGGGCCTGGGACTTCACCGTGGCGAGCGAGCGCAACCTGTCGGAGCGCGTGCTGACGATCCGCGACGACGCCTTCGCGCGCCTCGGGGACACCGACCTCGCCGACCTGGAGGTGGAGGGCGAGGCGCCCGAGTTCTCGATCGAGGTGGTCACTCCGAACCCCGAGGACCAACTGGCGCTGCGCATCGAGGGCACCTACACCGTCCCCTGCTACCTGAACACGCCGAACTGCGTCTCGGGCGGCACGTTCACCTATCCGGTCGGCTCGCAGCACGGGCCGCCGACGATCCCGCCGGGGAGCACGACCGAGGCGCGCTTCCAGTGCAACATCCCGAAGTCGGCCACGACGGCGGGCGCGTCACGCCCATCGCTCTACGGCCACGGCCTGTTGGGCAGCCGCGGCGAGGTGAACCAGGGCCAGCTCCGCGACTTCGGCCTGGAGCACAACTTCATCTTCTGCGCGACCGACTGGGTCGGGATGTCGTGCGCCGACCTGCCGGACACGGATGCGAGCCCGGAGGCGATCGAGGGCTTCCTCGAGAAGGTCACCCGCGGACAGCTGCCGAACTGCGACTACGCGACCGTGCTCGGGATCCTCGAGGACATGTCGAACTTCCCGCAGCTCGCCGACCGGGTGCAGCAGGGCCTCGTCAACTTCCTCTACCTCGGCCGGCTCATGATCCACCCCGACGGGTTCTCGAGCGACCCGAACTTCCAGGTCGGCGGGCAGAGCCTGATCGACACGCGGCGGCTGTTCTACGACGGCAACAGCCAGGGCGGGATCATCGGCGGCGCGCTGGCGGCCGTCGGCGTGGACCACGACCGAGCGGTGCTGGGCGTGCCCGGCATGAACTACTCGACGCTCCTCACACGCAGCGTCGACTGGGGCACGGGCAAGCAGCCGAGCGAGGTCGATCTGCCCGAGTACTCGTGGTTCATGTACGAGGCGTACCCGAACGAGCTGGAGCGCCAGCTCATCTTCTCCCTGATCCAGACCCTCTGGGACCGCGCTGAGGCGAACGGCTACGCGCACCACATGACGGACGACCCCCTGGCCAACACGCCCCCGCACGAGGTGATGCTCCACGTCGGCCTCGGCGACCACCAGGTCGCCCAGGTGGCCGCCGAGGTGGAGGCGCGCACGATCGGCGCGCTGGCCCGCACCCCCTACACGGACCCCGGGCGCGACAGCGATGTCTCCCCGCACTTCGGGATACCGGCGTTCCCCAGCTTCCCGTTCGCCGGGTCGGCGCTCGTCCTCTGGGACATCGGGCCGAAGCGGACGGAGAACGGCGAGACGGTGGGCACGGACGTGCCGCCGATAACGAACACGCCACCGGGCGATGACGCGGGCCAGGACCCGCACGAGTTCCCGCGCCGGTCGGCGTCAGGGCGCATCCAGAAGGCGGCGTTCCTGTCGATTGACGGGCAGGTGATCGACGTCTGTGGGTCGAAACCCTGCTACGCGGGTACCTGGACTGGGCCCTGAGTCAACCGACGGAGGTGTTCGATGGACGGGCGCTCACCTGCCCAGCTGTATGCCCTGATCTTCGGGGTGGTCCTCGTAGCGGCCGGCGTCCTCGGCTTCTTCTACGAGGCGAGCTTCGCCACCGGCGACGACACGCTCGTCGAGCGCGACGCGGTGCTGGGAATCCTCGACGTCAACGGCTGGCACAACCTGGTGCACATCCTGAGCGGGCTGGTCGGCCTGGCCGTCGTGGGCTCCTATGCGAGCGCGCGCGTGTACGCGCTCGCATTCGGCGCGGTGTACATCCTGGTCGCGATCCTCGGGTTCATCTACGGGAACGGCGACTCGATCTTCAAGCTGATCCCCGTCAACACCGAGGACAACCTCCTCCACGTGCTCATCGGCGTGGCGGGCCTGGGCGCCGGGATGGCGACCCCCGCGGAGCCGTCGCCGACGACTACGGCGGCTAGCGCTCCTGAAGCTGAAGCGCCAGCGAGTTGATGCAGTAGCGCTGCCCGGTGGGGCCTGGGCCGTCGTCGAAGACGTGGCCCAGGTGCCCGCCGCAGTTTCGGCAGACGACCTCGGTGCGGACCATGCCGTGGCTCGGGTCCTCGCGCAGCTCGACCGCTTCCGCCACCGCCGGCTCGGTGAAGCTCGGCCACCCGCTGCCGGAGTCGAACTTCGTCGTCGAGTCGAACAGCTGCGCTCCGCAGCCCGCGCAGTGGTAGGTGCCGTCGTCCTTGGCGTCCACGTATTCGCCGCTGAACGGCGGCTCGGTCGCGCCACGGCGCAGCACCGCATAGCGGTCGGAGTCGAGTTCGGCGCGCCACTCCTTGTCTGACTTGGTCATCGCTCCAGGGTCCTCCCCACGCGGTCGACTACGTCCTGGAGTCCCTGTTCCAGGGCGCGCAGCCCCGTTACGTTCTTCTTGGTGCGCTGCCGGGCGCGCACGACCACGAGCGCCCCGCCGGCCACGCCGATCACGGTCGCCGCGGCCACCGGCCGTGCCCAGTTGCGCGGGTCGCGCATGGCGCCGAGCTCCCACTCGGCGAGCTCCTCCGCGGCCAGGTCGGTCAGCTCGGTCAGGTGGACCTCGAGCCGGTCCGACAGCGAGGCCGGCGGGTCGACCGGGGTGAGTGCCGAGCGCAGCAGGGCCTCGACGTCGAAGCGAGCCTCACTCATCGCCGAGCTCCTCCTCGAGCTGCTTGATCGCGCGGTGAATCAGCACCTTCGTGGCGCCGTCGCTGCGGCCGAGGGCGCGCGCGATCTCGCGGTTGTCCATGTCGAGCGCGAAGCGCATGATCAGCGCGTCGCGGCGGTCCTCCGGCAGCTTCGCCACCCCGGCCAGCACGTGCTGCACCTCCTCGCGGCCCTCCACCAGGTCGGAGGTGTCGTGGAGCGTGGCCAGCACGCCTGCGTCCTCGAGGTTCGTCTGCGGCTTGCGCGAGCGGTCGCGGTAGTAGTTCGCGGCGAGGTTGTGGGCGATCCGGATGAGCCACGGCCGCAACGGGCGGCCGGCCGACTCGCGCTGCGCGCGCTCGAAGTGGCGGTAGGCCTGAAGGAAGGTCTGCTCCGTGATGTCCTCGGCGTCGTGGTGGTTGCCGATCCGGTAGTAGGAGTAGCTGTAGACATCCCGCAGGTGAGCGCGGTAGAGCTCGGTGAAGTCCGCGTCGAGGCGGACCTTGTCTCGAGTCCCGTCCACGCACGGAGCCTATCCCCGGTCAGCGCGCCGCCGCGATCCGCTCCGGCTCCTCGGATCTGCCTTCGACGAGCGCCGCGAGGGCGGTCACGGCGGGTGCGGGCAGCTCGCGCTGCTCGAGCGCGCGCTGTACGAGCGACACGGAGTCGAGCGCCTCGGGCGTCTCGCCGAGCTCGGCGCGGATCTCGTCCGGCCGCACGCCGCGGGCGAGCATCTCGCCCGCGCGGCGGTTGCGGCTGCCGTGAGCGATGACGGTGGCCACCAGGTCCCCCACGCCGGCGGTGCCCGCGAATGTCTCGGGGCGGGCGCCCTCGTCGAGCGCGAGCGCATAGACCTCGCCGAACACGCGCGAGGCTGCCGCACCCGCATCGTTCAGGCGGCCGACGCCCACCGCCGATGCGGCGAGGGCGGCCACGTTCTTCGCGCACGCGGCCAGCTCGGCACCGGCGACGTCGTCTGTCTCCTCGACCTGCGCTCCCGCCTTGCCCAGTATTCGCACGAGCTGCCGCCGCAGGTCGGGATCGTTCGCCGCCACGACCAGTGCGGCGTCACCGGCCGCGGCCTCGGCCGCGTGGGCGGGACCGGCAAGCACCGCCACGCCGCGGGCGAGGACGCGCTCGGCGACGTACTCCGAGGGGCGCATCCCGAACGGCCGCACGAGGCCCTTGCAGCAGACGACGACCGCCGTGCGGCGGCCGACGCGCGCAGCGACATCCCCGACGGCGGCCGGGAGGTCGCGGCTCGGCACCGCGAACACGACCAGGTCGACGGCCTGGAACTCGATCTTTGCGACCGGCCGCGCGGTCACGCCGGCGGGCAGCTCGACACCGGGCAGGCGCTCGTGGTTCGCGCCGGCGGCGGCGATCCGATCCGCGTGCTCGCGAGTGCGGCAGCCGAGCTCGACCTCGAGGCCGGCGCGGGCGAGCAGGCTGGCGAGCGCCGTTCCCATCGGCCCGGCACCGACGACCGCGGCCGTGCGGAGCGCGGGCGTGCCGCCGAGCCATTCGTACTGGAGCTGGACGCACGGCCATATGCGGGCGGTCACCTCGCTGGCCAGGTGGGCCGAGGGGCGCTCGACGTGCGGGAAGGTCAGCGGCCGCCCGCAGCGGACGCGCACCTTGCAGGGACGGATGATCAGCCCGCGCCGCGCACGTTCGGTGCCCGCCACCGCCACGGGCACGACCGGCGCGCCGGTCTCGAGCGCGAGCCGGCCGACGCCGCGGCGCGGCTCGCCGAGCGAGCCGCGCCGGATGCGCGTGCCCTCGGGGAAGATCAGGACCGCCTCGCCGCGCTCGACCAGCGCCCGCGCCGTCGCCATGGCCTCCTCGTCCGCCTCGCCGCGCCGGATCGGGAAGGCGCCGAGCGAGTTCAAAAACCACCCCATCCAGCGCTTCTCGAACAGCTCGCGCTTGGCGACGAAGTAGACCGGGCGGCGCAGGCAGACTCCGACGACCCACGGGTCGAGGAAGCTCCGGTGGTTCGGGGCGACGATCACGCCGCCCTCCGACGGGATGTGCTCAAGACCGATCCGCTTCAGCCAGAAGAACAGCATCAGCAGGGGCTGGATGACCGCGCGCGTGGGCCAGTAGACGAGCGGGTTTACGCCGCGCGTGCGAGTCCTGGCGTGGTAGAGGCTCAGCTCGCGGGCCATGGCCTTGTTTACCCGTGTCCCCGGGTCGCGTTACGCTGCACCCGATGAGGCTGGAGCGGACTGTACGCGGGGCCGCGGCCGGAGCCGTGGGCGCGGCCGTCTGGGCTGCCCAGGAGCCGCTTGACAAGCGGGCGTTCGGCGTCGACTACTCGGACGTCGAACTGCTCGGCAAGTGGGTCACCCGCGGCGACGAGTGGCCCGCTGTGGGCCTTGCAATCCATCTTGCGAACGGCGCGGCGTTCGGCGCGGGGTACACCCTGCTCAAGCCATTCCTCCCGGGGCCGCCCGTCGCGCGCGCAGTCATCGCCGGCCTGGCCGAGAACTTCGGCTCGTGGCCGCTCATCGGGGTCGCGGAGCGGCTCCACCCGGCGCGGCGCGACCTGCCGCAGCTCTCCGGGAACCCGCGCGCGCTCGCACAGGCGACCTGGCGCCACGTGCTCTTCGCCGTGGTCGTGGGCGTGCTCGAGGAGCGGCTGAACCAGGGCCTGCGCGTGGACGTGCCCGAGGTCCCGGTGTCGTCAAACGGCCACGGCGACATCGAGCTCGCGGTCGGCGCGGCGACCTAGACTCGCAGCAAGGCCCGCTTAGCTCAGTTGGTAGAGCACCGGTTTTGTAAACCGGCGGCCGTCGGTTCGAGTCCGACAGCGGGCTCTCGCTCTACAGCCCGGCCGCCGCGCGTGCCGACGCTTCGTCCTCGTGTGCTTCCCAGTCGGCGATCCGCGGCCCGGACATCGTGTAGGTGAACCAGCAGTGACGGTCCTCGCCGTCCACGGTGGCCTGCACCAGGATCACGTCCCCACCGTCCTCGAAGCCCGCAGGCTGGAGGCCGGGGCGGTCGTTCTGCTCGTCCCAGGCGTCGACCTTCTCGGCTACGCCCTCCTCGAAGTCGCGCACCATCTGCTCACGCAGGCGTTGGCGCCAACCTGCCCAGGACGACTTCACGATTGCGACGTTTTCCGCTGACACGCACGCAAGTCTGGCGTACGTTTCGGTCGTGCGCGTTCTCGTCATCGCTCTGGCCGCCCTCGCCGCGGCCCCGCTGACCGCCGAAGCGCGCACGGTCACGGAGCGCGACTCGGCCGACGGCACCCGCGCGGAGCTCCGCTACGAGCGCACGGGCAGCGACCTCGCCCCCGACTACCGCAACTTCCGCCTGCGCATCTGGGAGGGCAAAGACCTGGTGGTCGACCACCCGCTCGCGAACTGCGGCAAGAGCTGCCGCCGGTACGCCCCGGCCGGCTTCGGCAGGTCGCGCTCGATCCACGTGCGCGACCTCGACGGCGGCAAGCCCGAGGTGGTCGTGAACCTTTACACGGGCGGCAGCTACTGCTGCTGGATGACGACCGCCTACCGCGCGCGGCAGGGCACGTACTTCGGGACCGCGCAGAACTGGGGCCCGAAACGGCCCCGGATGGAGGATGCGGGCGGCAACGCGCTGCCGGAGTTCCTCTCCTTCGACGACAGCTTCCTCGGCCCATACGGGTGCGCGACCTGCTGGCGGTACCTGCCGCACGTCTGGCGGTTCGACTCCGGCAAGTTCCGCGACGTCACGAAGCGCTTCCCGGACAGAGTGCGGCAGGGGTCGAAGGCGCTGAAGCGGAAGTACCGGCGGGCGAGCGGGAAGAAGAACGGCAACGTCAAGCCGTGGCTCGCAGCGTACGTGGCGACCACGTACCTGCTGGGCGAGCCGCGCCGCGGCTGGAAGGTCGTGAATCGCGCGCTGCGCCAGGGCAAGCTGGACAACCGCCGCGGCCGCTACGACTTCTGCCCGTGCGGCAGGGGATACCGCAAGGCGCTGAAGAAACACCTGCGCAAGTACGGCTACCGCTAGCTAGAAGCGCAGCACCGCGCCCACGCCGCCCATCTGCTCGAGGTCGTCGTGGTGGCGGGTGATGATCACGTCCGCGGACTGGGCGACCGCCAGCTCGACGGCCTCCTCGACGATGTCGTCGCACGCCTCGGTGGGCGTCTCGTCGGCAGGGCAGCTCTCCACGTTCTCGGCGAACAGGGAACCGCACTGCGGGCAGATCCGGCCGGGCATCCGGAAGCGCTCCTCGATCAGGAGCGTCTCGACGCGCCGCTCATTCAGCACACCGAGCGCGTCGTCCAGGCCCGCCACGCCGCGTCCGCCGGCGCCGACGCCCTGCTTGAGCCGGTCGAGCGCGGCGCGCTCCGCCGTGCGCTCGTGCTCCTCGATCAGCGGCCGCGCCGCGTCGAGGACCGCGTCGCCGGTCGTGTTCTCCACGTCGATCGACAGCCGGCCCGCCAGCCGCTGAGCCACGTCGGGATGCAGCGTGTTCTCGATGTCCGACGAGAGCTCCTCGGGTGATCCGATCAGGAGGTGGTCGAATCGCGCCCGCCGGAAGCGCCGGTGGAGCAGCTCGCCCACGCGCTTCAGGTGCCGGTGGACCTCCTCGTCCTGCCCGCGCTCGTAACGCGTCTGTGACCAGCCGCCCGCGTCCGCCTGGGAAAGGACGTCGTCGGAGGTGATCCGCGCGACCTCCTCGAGCCGGTCGCTCGAGCCGCGGAAGACGCGTGCGGTGCGGCGGTTGCAGAGAAGGACGCACCACGTGCCGGACACGAGGTCCACGAGCGGCTCGATGAACGGCGAGTCGGAGATCACGACCTCGGACTGGACCGCGCGCGGCAGCCGGATCACCTCGAACAGCTCGGTCTCGCCACATGAGAAGACCGCGAGCCCGCGCACACCGTCGGTCGGAATGTCGCCGTTGAAGAACTCGCGCGCCCGCTCGAACCCGGCACGCAGGCCGCGGTTCGCCTCACCGCTCTCGGCCTCCTTGACCTTCTTCTCGCCCTCGTCGAGGAGCGAGCGAATGGCCGAGGCGCGCGCCGGCGGAGTCGCGAACTCGGTCGGCTCCAGGTTCAGGTAGAAGCTGATCGCCTTGCCGCCGTTCGCGGCCTTCGCCTCGGCGAGCCTGCGCAGCGTGTCGCGGTCGAGATCGTTTGCCTGCATGGCGGGTTCATACCGCGCCCGTCCGGGGAGAAAACCCGCATGGGCGGCTTTGCGCTCACCCTATACCCGGAGGATGCGCGCCTGATGGAGGGTCGGCGCGCGCTCGTCACCGGCGGCGATTCCGGGATCGGGCGGGCGACCGCCTTCGAGCTGGCCGCGCACGGCGCCGCGGTCGCCATCAACCACGTGGGCGAGCCTGATGCCGCACGAGCGATGGCGGAGGCGATCGAAGCGGCCGGCGGCCGGGCCGTCCCCGTGCGGATGGACGTCGCGCGCGAGGACGATGTCCGGCGCGGATTCGCCGAGGCGGCGGACGCACTCGGTGGGCTCGACCTGCTCGTGAACAACGCCGGCATCCAGGAGCCCTACGAGCTCGTGGACATGCCGCTCGAGTCGTGGCGGAAGGTCCTCGACGTGAACCTGACCGGGGCCTTTCTGTGCTGCCGCGAGGCGGCTCGCCTGATGGACGCCGGCACGATCGTCGTCAACACGAGCGTGCACGAGGTCATGCCGTGGATGCGCTACTGCCACTACGCGGCGTCGAAGGGCGGCCTGAAGCTCTTCGTCGGCTCGATCGCCAAGGAGCTGGCGCCGCGCGGGATCCGCGTCTGCTCGGTCGCTCCGGGCGCCACGCGTACGCCGATCAACGCGGGCGCCGACGACGCGGACGTCACGACCGACGAGGTCCCGCTCGGACGCTGGGCGGAGCCGGAGGAGATCGCCCGCGCGATCGCCTGGCTCGCGTCGGACCAGGCCGGGTACGTCGTCGGGACCACCCTGTACGTCGACGGTGGGATGACCCTGTACCCAGGGTCGGACTAGCTCCGCGTGCATCCCTGCCCGCGTCCTGATGGGATGGCGAGCGTCCGGCTCGCGTGACCGGCGGCTTCGCCGCCTCCTAGTGGATCGGCGTCGTGGGGCGGCGCAGCGACGCCAGCTCGAGCACCCAGAAGTCCCGCCCCATCACGGGAACCGAAACGTTGTAGACGGGTGAGGCGCCGATTCGGCCCTCGAACGTGCCTGCGTGCGCGTGGCCGTGCAGGACCAGGTCGGGCTCGTGCTCGCGGATCGGCGCGGCGATGCGCTCGTTGCCGAGGAAGGCCCAGATGCCCTCAGGCTCGCCCCGGAGCGTCTCGGCGGACGGCGCGTAGTGCATCAGCACGATCCGGTAGGGGCAGTTGGCGATCTCGCGCAGGCAGGCGTCGAGTGCCTCGACGTCATCGCTCGACTGGCGGTAGACCTGACGCAACAGGGGCTCGCCGAAGTCCGGCAGGCTCGAGCCCGGGAACCCGCCGACGAACCCCTTCAGGCCGGCGATACCGACCTCACAGCCGTCGAGGTCGATGATGCGCGACTCGCGTTCGAGGACGGTGATCCCGCCCTCCTCAAGCGCCGCGATCAGCTCATCGGCGCGATCGGCGTGCCAGTCGTGGTTGCCGAGCACGGCGAACACCGGCACGTCGAGGCCCGAGCACGCCTCCGCGAGCCAGACGCCCTGCTCGGGCTCGCCGTGCGTGGTCAGGTCGCCCGCGAGCAGCACGAGATCGACCTCCCCGGCAAGCGCGGCGAAGGCCTCGGTCAGCTGTTCGCGGTTGGCGTCCCGGATGTGGACGTCGCCCGCTGCGGCCATGCGGATGGACACGGGGTGCATTTACCCGAAGCGGCGGGTAAGGGAACGACATGCCCTCCAGCGAGCATTCGTTCGGCGATATCTCCGAGACGCTGAAGAAAGTCGGCGCGGTGCTGCGCGACAACCAGATCCCCTACCTCCTCGGCGGCAGCCTCGCGTTCTGGGCCCACGGCGGGCCGGAGCGACGGAAGGACCTCGATTTCATGGTCAAGCCCGAGGACGCCGACCGGGCCCTGCAGGTGCTGGAGGACGAGGGGCTCCGGCCCGAGAAGCCGCCCGAGGGCTGGCTGTACAAGGCGTGGGACGGCGAGGTCCTCGTGGATCTCATCTTCTACCCGAAGGGGATGGAGATCGACGACGAGGTGATCGCCCGCGGCGAGGACCTCGAGGTGCTCGCGATGCCGATTCGCGTGATGGCACTCGAGGACGTCCTGTGCACGAAGCTGCTGGCGCTCCACGAGCACTACGTCGATTACTCGGGACTGCTCCAGATGGCGCGCTCACTCCGCGAGAAGGTGGATTGGGAGGCGGTCCGGACGCGCACCGCGGGCTCGCCGTTCGCGCGCGCCTTCTTCACCATGATCGAGGGGACCGGGATCATCGGCGAGGGTGAGCCGTCCGAGGTGAGCGGCCGCACCGCGGTCCGCGTGGTCGAGCCCTCGCGCTAGGCGACGGCCACCGGCGGGCGCGGCGTCGACCAGGGCCGCTCGGCTTCGAGCTGCGCGGCGAGGGCGACCAGCGTGTGCTCGTCGTTCGGCCGCCCGACGAGCTGGACCGCGATCGGCAGGCCGTCGGCGTTCAGGAACGCGGGGACGGAGGCGGCGGGGTTGCCGAGGACGTTCCACGTCCCCGCGAACGGATACACGCGCCCCATGCCCTCGGCCGTGCGCGTCGCACCGAGGCCCTCCCAGCGCATGACCTCGATCGGCGGCTGAGCGGTCATCGGCGTGATGAGCACGTCGTGCTCGTCGAAGATCGAGAAGATCCGCTTGGCGTGGGCGGCCTCGTCCCGGCGCGCGCGCTCCACGAGGGGACCCCACGGGAGGCCGAGCCGCCCGAACCCACGCGTTCGCCGCTCGAGTCGATCCTGCCTCGGCATGCGAAGGACGTCCTCGCGGATCCCGTGGAAGTAACGCGCGAAGAACGCCGTCGCTAGGAGGCCGTAGTCAGGGTCGTGTGCGCGTACCTCGTGGCCGAGTGACCGGAGCAGCTCCCCCGTCTCGGCGGCGGCGCGCCTGCAGTCCTCGGCAACGCGCACTCCCGCAGCGGGCGGCTTGGTCGAGACCGCGATCCGCAGCTTCCCGGGTGGCGACGCCGCGGCGTCGGCCAGCGGGCGCTCCCAGGCGGGCGGCGTGTCGGCATCCCCCGGGGCGGGGCCCGCGATGGCGTCGAGAAGCGCAGCCTGGTCGCGCACCGAGACCGTGTGCACCCCCGCGACCGACAGGCCGTACCAGTGCTCCGGGTCGGGCATGAGTGACACCCGGCCCCGCTGGGGCTTCAGGCCGAAAATTCGGCAGTTGGCGGCCGGGTAGCGGATCGAGCCGGCCCCGTCCGAGGCGGTCGCGAACGAGGCCATCCCCGCCGCGACGGCCGCACCGCTGCCGCCGCTCGACCCGGCCGGCGAGTGGTCGAGGCTCCACGGGTTCCGCGTCACGCCCCACGTGGCGGACTCGGTGAAGCCTGATATCGCGAGCTCCGGCAGGTGCGTCTTGCCGATTGGGATCGCGCCCGCGGCACGCAGGCGCCGCACGATCTCGGCGTCCTCTCGCACGGGAGTGCGGTCGTAGGCGTCGGTGCCGTGCGTCGTCACCTCGCCCGCGAGGTCGTGGTTGTCCTTGATGGCGAAGGGAACGCCGAGGAACGGTGGGCCGTCCGCCTCGCCGCGGCGGGCGTCCGCCTGGTCGGCCTCGGCGAGAGCCCGCTCCGCCAGGACAACCCGGAAGGCGTTCAGCTGGAGGTCGATCCGCCCGATCCGCTCCAGGTACACCTCGACGAGCTCACGCGCGGACACCTCGCCCGCGCGGATCAGATCGGCCTGGCGGAGGGGTCCTGTGAAGGCGAGCTCGGCGGCGTCCACGACGCCGCCGACTCTACGTGCAACGAACGGGGTCCGTCCCCCTATGTGCGTTCCTACAGCGGGACGGCGCGCGAGGCCAGGTGCGCGCCCACCTTGCGCTTCACCCGTTGGAGGGCGTTGTCGACGGTCTTGGTGTCGCAGGCGAGCCGCTCGGCGACCTCCTCGTAGGAGCGGCCGTCGAGGTAGAGCGACAGGACCGAGCTCTCGAGCTCGGACAGCACGCTCGACAGGCACGCGACCAGGCTCTGCAGCTCCTCGGTCGAGATCACCTGGTTGACCGGGTCGGTGTGCGACGGGCCCGGGAGCACCTCGTCCAGCGTGGGCTCGCTGTCGCCGGCCGCCGCAGGCGTCTGCGAGAACGACACGTACTGGTTGAGCGGCGTGTGCTTGTTGCGCGTGGCGGTCTTGACCGCGGTGATGATCTGCCGCGTGATGCACAGCTCCGCGAAGTTGCGGAAGCTGGACTCGCGGTCGGAGCGGTAGTCGCGGACCGCCTTGTAGAGCCCGACGAGGCCCTCCTGGATCAGGTCGTCGGAGTCCCCGCCGATCAGGAAGTACGACGACGCCTTCAGGCGCACGAAGCCGTAATAGCGCCGGACGATCATGTCGTAGGCGTCCGGCCGGCCCTGCTTGGCGAGAGCGATCAGGTAATGATCGTCAAGCTCAGCTTCAGCGTTAGATCCATGCGCCTGCGTACGGGGAGTACTGATTGCCATGAGCTTCTCCTCCGGGATCCTGGGATCCCCGACGGAAGTCCGGCGCGCTTACCTCCCCTGGCAGCGCCCTGTCAATTGTTCTCAGCTCTCTCTAGCTGAGGTGCAGCCTTACTTCTAAACGATTGTCCGGACGTTATGGAGCCCTGTCAACTTTGCACACGAAATTGCAGGATTCCGTAGGTCAGGGCCGCGGCCGCCGTCGAGACGTTCAGCGACTCGACCCGGCCGCGCACGGGCAGCGCGACCAGCTCGTCGCAGGTGGCCGCCACACGCGGCCTGAGCCCCTTCCCCTCCGCACCGAGGACGAGCACGACGCGGCCGCGGTAGTCCGGCTGGTCGTACGGGATCCCGTCCGGGGCAGCTCCGTAGACCCAGGCGCCCGCGTCCTTCGCCTCAGCGAGGAAGTCGGCCAGGTTGCGGACCTTCGCGACCGCGAGGTGCTCCACGGCGCCGGCTGACGCTTTGCAGACCGCGGGGGTCACCTCCGCGCTTCTGCGCTCCGGGATCACGACGCCCGCGGCGCCCCCCACCTCGGCGACCCGGCAGACGGCGCCGAGGTTGTGCGGGTCCTGGACCTCGTCGAGCGCGAGTACGAGCGCGTTCTCGTCTGCGAGGACAGAATGGGGGTCGGCGTAGCGGTAGGGCTCAACCTCGGCGCAGATGCCCTGGTGGTCCGGCGAGCCACAGACGCGCTCGAGCTCGTCGTCTGGCAGGTCCTCCCAGACGCGGACCACGCGCCGCGGGCCCCGCTCGGCCTCCCGGACCGCATTGCGGCCGTAGACGATCACGCCTGGCGGACTAGCTGCGGGCCGGCGGGGGTGTCGCGGACGGTCCAGCCGAGCGCGGCGAGCTCGTCGCGGCGCGCGTCGGCCGTCGCGAAGTCGCGGGCGGCGCGCGCCGCCTCGCGCTCCTCGAGCAGGCGCTCCGCCTCGGGCGGCGCGGCCTCCTCGTCCGGCTCGAGCAGGTTGTCGAGGCCCAGCACCCACAGCATCTGCCGAAGCGCCCCCGTCCCCAGCCGCTCGCCCGCATCGAGCCGGCGATTGCCCTCACTGATCCAGTCGAACAGGGCCGCGCGCGCGGCGGGCGTGTTGAAGTCGTCCGCCAGCGCGGCGAAGAAACGCTCCGCGTACGGCTCGATCCCCTCCGCGGGCGCATCGGAATCGAGCCGGCGGGCGAAGTCGCGCACGCGCTCGACGGACCGCGCGGCGTCGGCCAGCGCTTCCTTCGAGTAGGCGATGGGCTGGCGGTAGTGGCCCGAGACGAAGTACATGATCAGCGCGTCGCGGCCCGCCTCGTCAAGCGCCTCGTTCAGCAGGAAGATGTTGCCCACCGACTTCGCCATCTTCTCGCCCTCGAGCCGGACCATCCCGTTGTGCATCCAGATCCGCGCGAGCGGCTTCCCGCGGGCGGCCTCCGTCTGGGCGATCTCGTTCTCGTGGTGCGGGAAGACCAGGTCGGAGCCGCCGCCGTGGACGTCGAAGTCCACTCCGAGGATCTCCTCGGCCATCGCCGAGCACTCGATGTGCCACCCCGGCCGCCCGCGCCCCCACGGCGCGTCCCAGGCGGTGTCCTCGCCCTCCTTCTGCGCCTTCCAGAGCGCGAAGTCCTGCGGCGACTCCTTGAGGCTCGCCGCGTCGTCGCCCTCGCCCTGCTGCATCTCCTCGGCGGGCCGGTTCGAGAGCTTGCCGTACTCCGCGAAGCTCGCGACCCGGAAGTAGACGTCGCCCTCGGCGGCGTACGCGTGACCCGAGTCGATCAGGTCGCCGATGAGGGCGATGATCCCCTCCATCGTCCCGGTCGCGGTCGGCTCACGGTCGGGGCGGCCGAGGCCGAGGCGATCGGTGTCCTTCACGTAATGGGCAGTCATCTGACCGGCTAGCTGCTCACTGCCGATGCCCTCCGCGCGGGCCGCGTCGTAGATCTTGTCGTTCACGTCCGTGATGTTCGCGACGAGCGTAACCTCGTTGCCCGCGTGCTCGAGGAAGCGCTTGAGGAGCGAGAAGACGACGAACGGGCGCGCATTGCCGACGTGGATGCGGCCGTAGACGGTCGGCCCGCAGGCGTAGATCCCGACCTTCCCCGGCTCGCGCGGCTCGAGGATGCGCAGCTCTCCGGTAAGCGTGTCCTGGATGCGGACCTCGGCGCTCAATCCGCCCGCTCCACGGTGGCCACCGCCAGGGCCGCCATGCCCTCGCCGCGGCCCACGAAGCCCATCCCCTCGTTCGTCGTGAACTTCACGTTGACGTCGATCGGCTTGATGCCGATGCAGCGCGCGAGCGATCGGCGGATGTCGTCGCGGTGCGGGGCCATCTTCGGGGCCTCGCAGATCAGCGTGCAGTCCACGTGACGCACCGTCCAGCCGTGGTCCTCGAGGAACGTGCACACGTCGCTCAGCAGGCCCATGCTGTTCGCGCCCTTCCAGGCCTCGTCGGTGTCGGGGAAGTGCTGGCCGATGTCGCCCAGGCCCGCGGCGCCGAGCAGCGCATCGATGATCGCGTGGGTGAGCACGTCGGCGTCCGAGTGGCCGTCGAGGCCGCGATCGGCGTCCGCGATCTCGACGCCGCCGAGGATCAGCGGCCGCCCCTCGGCGAGCCTGTGCGAGTCGAAGCCGATGCCGGAGCGATCGCTCATCCGATCGGCTCCAGCCGCCGCTCGCGCCGGTCGAACACCGCGAGCTCCGTGACCCCGGCGTCCGCAAGCCACTCGACCGCGCGCTCGTACTCGTGCCCCACCTGCTCCGGCAGGTGGGCGTCCGAGGACAGCGCCACCGGCCGGCCCGCGTCGAGGCACATCTCGAGGAACGGCCGGGTGGGGTATAGCTCGCCGACCGGCTTGCGCAGCCCGGCCGTGGAGACCTCGATCGCCACGTCCGACTCCGCGATCCCGTCCATCGCGCGATCGTAGAAGCGGCGCAGGTCGCCGTCGGGAACCCGGTCGCCCCAGACCTTCACGAGGTCGGGATGCGCGAGCACGTCGAACATGCCCGTCCGCGCGGCCTCGCCCAGCGCGTCGAAGTACGCCGCCCACACCTTCTCCGGATCGCCCTGGGTGCTCCAGATGTCCCACTTGCCGCGCATGTCGACCGCATCGTCGCGGATGAAGTGAACCGAGCCCACGACGTAGTCCCACTCGTGCTCGTCGAGAAGCGTCGCCATCCGGTCCTCGCGGCCCGGGACGTAATCGGCCTCGATGCCGAGCTTCAGGTCGGTCTCGCTGCGGACGAAGGCGACGTACTCGTCGAGGTCGTCCACCGCCCAGCGCCGCCAGAAGGGATGGGTCCATACGTCGAGCGCCCGGCTGAAGCGGTGCACGTGCTCGGCGACGCCGAGCTCGGCGATCCCGCGCTCGGTCGCGGCCGCGCGGTAGCGCTCAACGTTCGCGTCCGTGAAGTAGCCCGCCGGCGGCGTTCCGTCCTCGTCCGGCCGCAGGTGCAGGTGGTAGTCCGTCAGCACAGGAGCATCTCGGCGATGCGCATGTCGAGCGGCGTCGTGACCTTGAAGTTCTCGGGGATGCCCTCCACCACGCACACGCGCCCGCCCGTCGCCTCCACGAGCGCAGCGTCGTCGGTCCCCTCCCCGCTCGTCCGCCGAAGCGCCTCGGCCCGGAACACCTGCGGCGTCTGGGCCGCCCACAGCCGGCCGCGATCGGGCGTGCGGATGATCTCCGCGCCGTCCACCACCTTCACGGTGTCGGTGACCGGGAGCGCCGCGATCGCGCCGTCGAAGCCCTCCAGCGCGTCGATGCAGCGGCGCACAAGCTCCGCCGTCACGAGCGGCCGGGCCGCGTCGTGGACGACGACGACGGACGCCTCGGGCGCGGCGTCGAGCGCGGCGCGCACGGACGCCGAGCGCGTCGCGCCGCCGGGCACGAAGTCGGGTGGCGCCGCGCGGTCCGGCGGCACCGCCACGACCACGCGGTCGCAGACCTCGCGCAGGACGTCCAGGCTCCATTCGAGCATGGGTCGGCCCCCCAGAACGGCGAACGCCTTGGGCACGTCGGCACCAAGGCGTTCGCCTGCTCCGGCGGCGGGAACGATCCCGACGACGGACATATAACCCTCGAGGGTCGCTACCTCACTAGCCGGCGGCCACCGCGCCCGTACGCTCGGCGTGGGCGTCCTCGATCAGCTTGTCGAGGTGCTCCTCCGCCTCGTCCTCCTCCATCTCGAGCGCGTACATCAGCTCGGACGCGAGGATCTTCTTCGCGCGCGTGTACATCTGCTTCTCGCCGGTCGAGAGCCCCTTGTCCGACTCGCGGATCGCGAGGTTGCGGACTACCTCGGCG